>ONZS01000207.1_pt1 | contig 69252 bp, 53 predicted proteins | sample 1670921 | NCBI WGS metagenome assembly ONZS01 (sample SAMN06348104, study PRJEB24527) | human gut metagenome | biome: human gut; feature: ankylosing spondylitis patient; material: feces | host: Homo sapiens | place: China | collected 2015-10 | reverse complement strand
GTCTGGACTATGTCAGCTGCTCTCCCTTCCGTGTGCCTATCGCACGTCTGGCTGCTGCTCAGGCTGCTATTAAAAACCCGAGAGCATAAGGATTTTATAGCGAGTTATCGTTAAAAATCAAGCATAAAATAAGGCTCACCGTCAATTTGGCGGTGAGCCTTATTTGTTTGCTCATGTATGAGGTGAATTGCGTTTAACACAGGGCTGCTTTCCGGAAGCATCACAGATAGCCAAAGACCGGCGTTCCGTGCTTCAGTTTGCGCCAGTTGAAAATGTGGTAGGAAGAATCGCAGCGGCAGCGAAGTTTTGACACCCACAGATTCTTGGTGGTTCTTGCTCCTTTGCGCCTTGTTTCTCCATCAGGAAGGCGCAGGCTGGAAATACGGGACTTGTGGATATGGCGATATTAAGATTTCCGGTAAAGATAAGACAAAACTGTTGTCGTATTTGGACTCTGAATATAACCCAGCGGTTACAATTCGAGCAGCGCAATAAGCTGTAAAAAGATTTCCGCTTTCATTTATGGTAGAAAGGCGGAGGTCATTTACTATCGAAAAGTACTTATAAATCAATTATAAGAATGAAATCTTCTTAAACGCTGGAATAAAAATCAAAAATAAGGTATACTAATAGCAGAAAGGAGTTGAAAGAATGCTTTGCCAGTTTTCTTTTCAGAATTTTAAGTCCTATAAGGATGAAACTACATTCGATTTCCGTGCAATGGCGATCCCAGAATTTCAGGATGCCTTGATTCGGCAGGAGAAAGCGGAAGACTTGCGTCCGGTTAGTGTAGTCTATGGCCCCAATGGCGGGGGTAAGACAAATCTGCTTCAGGCATTCTTTTGCCTGATTAACCTTGTCGTAAAGCCGATTTATGCATTAGAGAAGAATCGGCAACTGATGATTTTCCAGCAGGGCAGCAGTGTGGCTCCCTTTATGCTGGATGAAAGTTCTGTAAATGAGCCTACGATTTTTCAGGTGTTCTTCCGTGTGGGCGAGAAGGAATACCAGTATTACATTTCGCTCAAGGAAGAAATTGTCTTCGAGTCTCTCTTGTGGCGCACACTGGGTGGAAAGAAGACAGGGTTGATTTTTGAACGGGATGGTCAGAAGATTGAATTGGGAGCGAGCATCAGTAAGGCAAGTATCAATTTGGACGTCAATCCGAAGATGCCGTATCTTTCTTTTTTGGCAATCAACTACAATATCCCTGTGATTGCAGAAGTGCAGAATTGGTTTGAATCCTGCATTACACAGAGCTACGCAAACCCCAGAGCAGAAAATATTGTGTTGGTGTCCAAGAATGAAGCGACCAAAGAAAGCCTGATTCGTGAATTGAATGATGTAGGCATTGATTTGTCTGGCTATCGCTATGATGAGGATAGCAAGCACCTGTTCACACAAAGAACGATTAATGGTAAGGTCTATGAACTTCCCTTTGAAGCAGAGTCGGATGGAACCAAGAAGATGATTGCAGCCTTGCCTGTTCTCATAGTAGCATTGCAGGAAGGCCGCACAGTCGTTGTGGACGAGCTGGACGCCAAGCTGCATCCAAAGCTGCTCCGGTATGTGATTCAGATGTTCAAGAACCCGGAACTGAACAAGAAGGGCGCACAGCTGCTGTTCAGTTCTCACGACCTGACTACGATGAAGAATACTGCTTTCCGCCGCGATGAAATCTGGTTTGCAGCAATGAATGATAATCATGAGAGCGAAATTTATTCGCTTTATGAGTTCCGACAGGAGGACAACACCCGCGTCAAGAGTACGGCGGCCTTTGATAAGCAGTATCTGGAAGGCCGATATGGTGCGGATCCCTACCTTTCCAATATGCTGACAGGGAGAGACTGGACATGAGTCTGAAACCTGTTAAAGTTGGAGACCAAAATAAAAGATGGATGAATCGCCGAAAAGATGGGGCACGGCTTATTCAACCTGAGTATCATTTGATAGCATCAGAAGGTACAGAAACGGAGCCGCAGGACTTTGGTTCAATTCAGCAAATTATCAATGCTAGGTACCGTGATAGAATCCAGTTAAAGGTAGAGGGTATTGGTGACAATACGGTGAACCTGCTGATGAAAGTGCGTCAATATGCTCGGAATAATGGCGTTGTGTTTAAGCACGTCTGGATTGTATACGATACAGATGATTTTCCGGCAGAGAATATCGACATGGTGGCACGGCTGTGTAAAGAATACAGTGCGCAAGGTGAAACAATCTACCACGCCGTATGGTCGAACCAGTGCGTGGAACTGTGGTATTTGCTACATTTTATTTATATGGATGCAGATATTCACAGATCGCTCTACTGGCCGAAATTGAGTGATTGTCTAAAGAGCATTGGAGAAGGAACCTATAAGAAGAATCGCCCGGACATGTATGAAGTGCTACGACCTTACATGGACATTGCGATTGCCAATGCAAAGCAATTGGACAAGAGGAATGAAGGTCGGAAGCCCTCTGAATCAGCACCCGGAACGAAAGTTTATGAACTGGTTGAGATGCTGAAGCCGTATTTGAAATAGTTCTAATGGGTAAATATGGCGTTGAGTAAAGCCGTATGAATAAATATCCCCCGGCGAAGCCGGGGGATATTTATTTGCTCATGTATGGGGTGAATTGCGTTTAGCACAGAGCTGCTTTCCAGAAGCATCGCAGATATACCTCCACGGTCAGGTCGGTCCACGCTGCACGGCGGATTCGGGAGGAACAGGAAGCAGAAAAAATATGGGCAGATGGCGTGATGACTGCCAAGGAAAGAACATGACAGAACCTGAAAAGGATGGTCAGATATGATTCTGTAGGATGGACAGAAAAACTGTCCATGAAAATTTCTATAATGGGGGCAAATAAGAGATGCAGGAGGAAAGAAGAATGAAGAAGCTGTTGACTGTCTTGCTGGGTATGACCTTTGCGGTAAATCTGCTGCTGGTGATCAGTATCGTTGGAGAGTGTGGCTCACCAAGGCGGGCGTTCTATACCATCACAGATGGGATAATGAATCGTATTTATCGGCTCCGGAACAGCTGGAATATCAAAGCACTTGTACGATGATTTTTGAGAGATGGACAGGCAGTCTGTCCATCTTTTTTTGTATACTGGAGTTGTGCAAAAGAGACAAAAAATTTTTTGTAATTCTGTAAAACGACAAAAATCACACAAAGAATTGCGACTGTTGTTGCACTGTGTTACAATGAGCAGAGAAGGAGAATGAACTGTGCGTAATAGTAGATTGGACCGTATACTCTATATCCAGCAGGTGCTGGTACAGGGCGGTGTGCTGAATAAACAGCAGACGGCTGACCGTTTCGGAGTCAGTGAGAAAACCATCCAGCGCGACCTTGATACCTTGCGCAATTATTTTGCAGACAGCGAGCCGCGCCGGGAGATTTTATACAACTCCGCAAAGGGCGGCTATCTGCTGGATGACACGCTTTCGCGATTTCTCACCAGCAGCGAGATTCTGGCAGTATGCAAGATTCTGCTGGAAAGCCGCTCCATGGTCAAGGAGGAAATGTTCCCCATTCTGGACAAGCTGATCTGGGCTTGCACGCCGCTTGACCGGCTGAATCAGGTGAAAGACCTCATCAGCAACGAGCGATTCCATTATGTTGAGCCGCAGCACGGTCGGAAATTTATTGAAAGCCTGTGGGAGATCGGTACGGCGGTAGAAAATCACAACCTGATGGAAATTACCTACTGCCGCACCCATGACGGCGAAACGAGAGTACGCACCATCGAGCCGGTTGGCATTCTGTTCAGCGAATATTATTTCTATCTGGCAGCGTTCATTGAGGGCATCGACAAGGATAAGCATTTCCAGAACCCGCAGGATAACTCCCCCACCATTTACCGCATCGACCGCATCCAGAACTATAAGACTCTCGACCGTCATTTCACTCAACGCTACAAAGACCGCTTTCAGGAAGGCGAGATGCGCAAGCGCATCCAGTTTATGTACGGCGGCGAGTTGCAGACCATTCGGTTCGAGTATACCGGGCCGAGTCTGGAGTCCGTGCTGGATCGCCTGCCGACCGCAAAAGTTTTGCAGGTGACGGAAAAGGGCTGGCTGCTGGAAGCGGAAGTGTTCGGAACGGGCATCGAGATGTGGGTGCGCAGTCAGGGAGACTATGTAAGACGCGTGAAATAAAGTGGGGAGAAAATATGGCACGAGAGGCATTTGCGAAATACCTTGAATATCTGAAAGATATCTTGCAGCAATATGAAGGATGGTCAGAGCAGGAGCGAAAAAATCTGGAAAAAGATATCAGAGTGATCGAAAAAAAGATGCAGGACCCGAATCTTTATCTGGGTGTTATCGGCTCTTTTTCCAGTGGAAAGTCCACATTCATCAATGCGGTGATGGAACGCAGGATTATGCCGACGGATGCCATACAAGGAACGACTGTGACCGCATCCATGCTGAAGTATGCGGAAAAGTACGAACTGGAAGTGGCATATACGGACGGAACTGTACGGTGCTATGGACAGGACAGCGAAAAACTTTGCAGACAATATAACATAAAACAACCATCGGCATTTATTACATCGGTCTACAGTTTCTTTTTACGTCTGTTTGGGCGAACGAAAACGGTAAGAAAAGCAGACCAGAAAGCGATGCAGGAAATTTTTCGGAAAGTCAGCTCGACCGAAGAACTGGCAAAAGACGTGGAGTATACGGTTCTTTCGCTTCCCCAGAGATTCGGGCTTCAGGATATTGCAATCGTGGATACGCCCGGAACGGAATCAGAAAACCCGCGGCATAATGAAGTAACAAGAAATGCAATCGCCAATCTCTGTGACGCGTTCGTTGTGGTCATTCCGTGCGGCAGTCCGGTTTCGCAGTCACTCCTGAGCTATCTGAATACGGAACTCAAAGACCAACTCCATAATTGTATTTTTGTTGTGACCAAGGTGGAGACGCTGACAGAACCGGATGAGCTGCCCCGGTTGATGCGAGTGATAAAGAGCCGATTGGAAAAAGGGCTGGAGATGACGGATATCCCGGTATTTCCGATGCCGACCCTGCTGCATCTGGAAGAAACTGATCTGACTGCGAAAAAATCAGGACTTCTTGATGAAATGGAGCCTGAGATGAGAAAAAAGCTCCTCCTGCTGTACGATGAAGGGATAGAAGGCATCCGCGGTATTCTGAAACGGTCGCGTGAGGCATTTGCACAGAAAAATCTCTATTGGGTCTGTAAACGTGCCAATGAGGACGTGGAGCAGAGCATTCAGCGGGAGATCGAGACAAGAAAGCAGGCCGCAGATACACTGAAGCGCGAAAAGCTCCTCCCCATCGAAACATTTGAAAGCAATAATGAATCACGCCTTCGGATGCAGAGAGAAAGCCGCCGGCAGGAGATTGAAAGCTATCGGCAGGCTGCGGCAGGAATTGTGGCAGGGTCGTTCCAGAAAATTCGGGAGCGTCTGGAAGAATGCAGCAGTGTGAACGCGCTGGTGCAATGCCTGAAGGAAGAAACGGAGCTTCAAAACGGCGTTGATGTGTTCTGGCGATTGTGTGATCGGGCTACAGAGCAGATGCGGGCCAGAGCGGAGACAGAACAAAGAAAGCTGCTGGAAAATGCTGTACAACAGTATCGGGAATGTCCATTGTCACCGATGGAGGTACCCTCAATACCAGAGGTCTACCAGAAGAACCGATTGCGTCGCGGGGTTGAGGGATTCTATGGAGAGGCACAGATAGATTTGAATTCCCTCGTGTCTGAGGTGCAGCAATCAACGACTGGCTTTTTCCGGGGACTCAAAGCATTCCTGATCGATCCGACCGAAAAACAGAAGCAGATCTGCGAGGACAGGATAGAGCATCTGAATCAGATGCTGCAGTCAGAACTGGTCAAAGCGTTGGAGCAGACATTGATAAAGGGCGAGAGCATGATCGAAGAAAACAAGCGTGCTGCACTGCGGAGCTGGATGGGAGCAAACGAGTCGATCATACGGAACTGTATAGAGAAAAAAGAAAATGAGATCCAGGACAATGCCTGCAGGCAGAAGCAGGCCGAAGAAACCATGGCAAAATTGAAAGAATATATGAAACAATTAGGAGGTAAAGTTTTATGAATCAACCGGAAGAGCTGTATCAGGAGCTGATAAAAGAAGGAAAAACAATGTATGCAAAGTGGCTCGTGCCCTGCTGCCAGAAAAAGAATGATAGCTACCGCATTGCGGTAGTCGGCGAGAGTCTGCGTGGCAAGAGCACATTTATCAATGACCTTCTGGGACAGAAATTATTGCCGACCGGCATCATACCTACTTCCTGCACCATCTCGCTGGAGTATGGAGAAAAAGAGCAGTGCCTTGATGCAGTCGGAAACCCGTTGACAAATGCCTTGTTTGCGGATGCGGTGGATGACAATGACCGTCTGACGCTTCAGGCACCCAACGCCCGGCTGAAAGCTTTGGGTGCATCCATTACAGAGTACCCGGGGCTTGCAATGCTCCACAGTGATGAGGATTTTCTATCGCTGAGTGAGATCCGCTGCTGCGATTGCGTGGTGCTCGTGGTAAGTGCAGAGCAGCTGCTGAGTATGACAGAATGCAACTTTATCCAGTGTTTCTGTAAGTACAGCAGCGCAAAAAGGATCATGGTATGGGTCAGTAAGATGGACCTCATCCCGAAGGAGGAATGCCAGAGGATCGCTGATTATGCACGAAGCAAGCTGAATACACAGTTCCCGGGTGTAAAATGGTGGTTCGGCGCAGAGAAAGCATTGCTCCCCACAGAAGAAAACGTGGTGGAAAAAGAACAGGCTTTCCCCGTCATCGAAGCGTGGCTGCGGGAGGTGCGTGGTGCCGAAGCGGTTTCGCAGGATGCCGTGCTGGCCTGTCTGAAAGAGAAGCTGCAAAAAGAATATGAGGCAGCATGTGAAGCGCAGGCACAGGCAGAGCAGAAGCGGCAGACCCACTATGCGGCGTGGGAACGCCAAAAGACCAGCAGGCTGACTGATCTGGATGAGTACATCGTACAGTTCCATGGCAGGGAGCTTGCGGCAAAGAAAGCACTCAGTGAGGAAATCGGCACAGGCTTTGCACGGATGAAGAAAGAACAGTTCCGCAGCTACCAGCAGGCGGAAGACAAATTGAAGTGGGGCAAAGAACTGAGCACGAGCTGGAAAAATGGGCTTGACCGCATCGCAGAAGAAGTAGACCAGAAGGCAGCGGTGGTATTTGAACAGGACCGGCTCTGGCTGGAAAGCTGCCTGCAAAATGTCTCTGCAAGGGAAACTGCCGGATTCCGGTTGGATATCCAGCCAAAAGATGCACCGGGAGTTTTGGAACTGAAAGACTACAGCCGACAGAAAAAGGTCATTCCGGCGGTGGTTGCGGGCGGAACAGTCAGTGTGTTTGCATTTATGAAGATCCTCGCAACGGCACTTGAGATGTTCGTGCGCGGTGCAATGGAACACCCGGAAACGGCTTCGGCCTTGGAAACCGGCATAAATATGGTCGGAAAAACGCTTGACAATGCAACAGGGATCATGACGGCGGCAGTTCTTGTTGTCGGACTTATCGTAGGGGGGCTGAAAGAAAAGGCTTTGCCCGGAAAGGAAAACGAGCAGGCCCAGCAGGTGAAAGAAACGCTGGAAGATTCGCTGAGCCGGATCGAAACGCTGGCCAAGGAACAGGCAGCGGAGCAGATCGAAAAGATCTATCGTGGGGAAGCCGGGCTGCTTGCGGACGAAAAAGCAAGAGTGCAGAACGAGCAGTTCCGGGAAAAAGAAGGACCCGACAGCGCAAAAGAGGCGGTCAGCCTGAAGAAGCTGCTGAACGCGATCGAAAATAACTGAGGAGGAAGAAAAAATGCCCATCGCAACTTATGAAGAGGTAAAAATTGCACGGAACCAGATCGCGAAGGCACTGGTAGACACCGCACATGAGGTGGACCAGCTGAAGGAGGTCGGGCTTACGGCGGTCGGCACAGATAAGATCCTGAGCCTGAAGGAACGGCTGGAAAAAGACAGCTTCAAGGTGCTGGTCATCGGTGAGTTCAAACGCGGAAAGAGCACGTTCATCAATGCGCTGATGGGCGAAAAGATCCTGCCGGCTTACATAACCCCCTGTACAGCTGTGATCAACGAAGTGGTCTACGGAGAGGACAAACAGGCGATGCTCTATTTCAAAGAGGAGCTGCCGATGGATATGGATATCGGAAGTCTCCCACCGAGAGCACTCCAGCAGATGAAAAAATATCAGGGAATGAAAAAGATCCCGCCGATGGAAATCCAGATAGGAGAACTGGAGGATTATGTCGCGATCCCGTATGGAACGAAGGACTCCAAAGCGGCGCTGAAAGAGACACCTTACAGCAAGGTGGTGGTGAAATACCCGATCCAGCTCTGCCGGGATGGAGTGGAGCTGATCGATTCTCCGGGTCTGAACGAGAACAGCATCCGTACAGAAGTGACCCGGGGTTATCTGCAGCAGGCAGATGCAATCCTTTTTGTTATGAAGTGCGATGACCTTGGCAGTAAGTCAGAGATGGATTTTATCAAAAATGAGATCCAGGCACAGGGATACAAGGACATCTTTTTTGTTTGCAATGCCATCGATCTAGTGAATAAGGATGAACGGTCCCGTCTGAAAAAGTATGCGGTCAGCAAGGTGGCACCGCTTACCTCTCTGGGAGAAAAAGGCGTTTTCTTCGTGGATTCTTATCATGCGCTCAACGCAAAAGAGAACCATGAGTGGGATAAACTGGAAAAGGCCGGTATGCCTGAGCTGGAGGCAAGCCTGTCGGAGTACCTGCGGAACAACCGGGGCAAAACGAAACTGATGCAGGCCATCATTCCCAGCAGGCAATTCATCGGGAGCCTGCGAACAGAACAGGTAGAGAGCTACAAACTTGCGCTGGATGGTGCAGTCGCCGCACAGAAACAGAAGTTGAAGGATGCACAGCCGAGTCTGGATATGGCGATCCAGCGCAAGAAGATCGTGGAGGGCCAGATCCAGAACGCAGAAATGAAGCTGAAAGGCAGAGTTGCCCAGATGATGCGGACCCAGTACGAAGGCCTCATCGATAAGATCCCGGAATATGTCAAAAATATGGATCTGCAGAATAAAATGACCATCAATCCGTTTGCGCAGAAGGAACGGAAAGAGGCGCTGGAACAGGAAGTACTGGATTCTCTGGACCAATTTATCCGCAGTGAGATGAACCGGTGGAGTCAGGCAACACTGACGCCGTTCATGGATGGGTTCATGCAGGATCTGGCGCAGGAGATAGGAACGCAGGTCGAGGAATTCTATGAGCGGCTGGATAGTTTCCGCTATGATGCGACGGGTGTGAAGAAACCCCGAAATATTTCGGTCTGGGAACGGCTGGCAGCAACAGCTGTGGGTACGGTGACGATGGGGCCTGCATACGGGCTGATCGGTACAACGATGGGACTTGGTTCGGTCCTCAAACGTTCCGCATTGACATGGGGCGCATTTATCGCTTTGGCAGCGACACCGATTACGGCAGCCACTCTGGGAATCGTTATGATAACTACTGCAGTTGGAGGCGGCCTTGTTCAGGTAGCCACGGGTGGCAAGGCACTGGAAGATAAATACAAGAACGTGCTGGGCAAAAACATCGCGAAGCAGATGCGTGCAACGGAAGAGGATACGATAAAAGCGTATACGGATGGACTGACCCAAAAAGTGGCAGAACATCTGGCAGCGATCCCCGAAGCAATGCAGAACGAAGTGGAACGCGAACAGAGCAAGGTGAATGCGCTGATGGATGCAGCGAACGAAAGTGAGCAGGAGCGCAGGAAGAAGATCGAGAAACTGGACGAGATCAAGGAAAGCCTGTCGCAGATCGAGGCACGTCTGGGCGAGATCGAACAACAGATCCAGTAAAGGAGAAGTTTATGTCGATGCAGAATCATGAGCCGTCTCTGGAAGAAATGATGCGTTCAGAAGAGAAAAAGAACCCGGAGGCGGGGCTTCTTCTGGCAGAATCCTATATAAAGAAATATTATCTGGATAATATCGATACCTATAATGTGGTAAATGTTCCCCGTACGCTTGTGGGCAGGACCGTTTCAGACAGCGCAAAGCTCTATCGGCTGACCGAGGTCGTGCTCAACAAGAACGAGAAAGTGCTGGAGCGCCTGAACAATGTGTACAGTGCGATGCACAGTCTGGGCCTGTCGGTCATTATGCTGCTGACCAGTACAAGGACCGGAGTGGAATTCTATCTGGGCGTACGGGTCCCGAATGGGCAGGAGCTCAACAGCGAAATCGTGGAAGCGTTTGAACGGACATTCAACGGCAATTTCCCCGGGAGTGAGATACAGCCCATGAATGATCCGGAACAGGTGGAAGCACTGCTGGACCGTATCATGCCGTTGAACGGTTCCAATGCCATCACAGCACTGACCAGCGTTCCGGCACTGAAGGATGAGAACGCAGATAACAAAAAGTTTACGCAGGGTATCGAAAAGTTCATCGACACGATGCAGGGGACCGAATATGCCATCCTGATCATCTCCGACCCGGTAAACGCAGATCAGCTTGCGTGGACAAAGCAGGGCTACGAAGAACTGTACAGCGAACTGTTCCCGCTGGCGCAGACGGAAATGACGATCGGAAAATCGGATGCGGAGTCTATGTCTGCTTCGAAAACAGACGGGGTGACGGAGACCATCGGCACCAGTGTTTCCAAAACGCAGAGCTTCTCAAAGGGGACAAGCTCGGCCCGCAGCGAAAGCCGGACCAACACCCTTGGCATCAGCATGGGTGCATTCGGTTCGCAGAACCAGTCCACTCAGACGGGAAAGACCACGACAGTTAGTGGAAGCGTAAGTGGAGGCATAAAGGGCAAAAAACTAAGTGCGGCGGCAGAAATTGGAGCATCAGTGGCAAAGAGCGTTATGCAAAGCGTTGGCACAGCGATGGGATTGAATGGCAGCGTCAATGCGTCTACAGCACGTACAGTCGGCTATACAGATACGGAATCCCAGAACTGGGGCAATAGCCGGCAGGTCGGCCAGCAGGAGAGCACCAGCAATATGCACCAGACCGGGACCCAGCAGGGAACGACGACGACCGACTCAACGACTGCAACCGTCCACTATGCCAACAAATCCGTTCAGGTGATGCTGGAACTTATTGAGGAACAGCTCAAGCGTATCAAGGACTGCGAGAACTATGGCGTCTGGTCCAGCGCGGCTTATTTCATTTCGCCCAGCCGTGAAACCTCTGTGGTGGCAGCAAGTGCGTATAAAGGCATCATCAATGGCGAGACTACGGCACTGGAAAGTTCTTGCATGAACACATGGTTCCGGGATGGGCACGTAAGAATGATCAATGGATATCTGCATCGGCTGTGCCACCCGCGTTTTTATGACCCGGAATACCTCAGCAATCTGGATGCAATAACAGATGTTACACTGACAACGATGGTGAACACGAAGGAACTGGCGATCCAGTGCAACATCCCGTACCGCTCTGTAGCGGGAGTCACTGTGCGGGAAATGGCAGAATTCGGAAGGAATCTCCCCGCGGCCGGAAAAGACACCCAGAGTCAGCTGAGGCTGGGCAAGGTATTCCATATGGGCAGACCGGAGGTGTCGGATCTGACGCTGGACCGGCAGGCGATGGCATCGCACACCTTTATCACAGGTTCCACGGGCGCGGGCAAATCCAATGCGGTGTATCATTTGCTGAACGAGCTTACCAAGGATGGAAAAACGACATTCCTGGTCGTGGAACCGGCCAAGGGGGAATATAAGCACATCTTCGGCAACGGAACGGCTGCTGTATATGGAACCAACCCGGCTCTGACTCCGTTGCTGCGCATCAATCCCTTTGCCTTCCCGGAGGGAATCCATATTCTGGAACATATCGACCGTCTGGTAGAAATCTTCAATGCCTGCTGGCCGATGTATGCAGCGATGCCGGCCGTATTGAAGGACTCGGTCGAGCGCGTCTATGAGAATGCGGGCTGGGATCTGCGCGAGTCGAAAAATCCGAAGGGAACGCTGCCGACGTTCTTCGATTTGATGAATGTTTTGCCAGACGTTATCAAGGAGTCCGGCTATTCGAATGATACCCAGAGTGACTACATCGGCTCGCTGTATACCCGCGTAAAATCACTGACGAACGGAATTTACGGCAGCGTATTCTGTGCGGAAAGCACGCTGACGGATGAAGAACTGTTTGACCGGAATGTGATCGTGGATCTGAGCAGGGTCGGCTCGATGGAGACAAAATCTCTGGTAATGGGCATTCTGGTCATGAAGCTGCAGGAATACCGAATGTGCAGCGGTATGATGAACAGCGAACTGCGCCACGTCACCGTGCTGGAAGAAGCGCATAATCTGCTGCGGCGGACTTCGGATGTGCAGACACAGGAAGGCGCAAATCTGCAGGGCAAATCGGTGGAGATGCTGGCGAATGCGATCGCCGAAATGCGCACCTATGGCGAGGGCTTTATCATCGCAGATCAGGCACCGGGGCTGCTGGATACGGCGGTCATCCGCAATACGAATACAAAGATCATCCTGCGTCTGCCGGATGAGGAAGATCGTAAGCTGGTAGGAAAAGCAGCGGCATTGAACGAGGCTCAGATTGATGAACTGGCAAAACTCCCGGTTGGTGTAGCGGCAGTTTATCAGAACAACTGGCCCGAGGCGATCCTCTGTAAGATGGAGCGGTATCCTGCTCCGCAGATGCCGTATCACAAGTCCGCTGCTGGAAAAACGGTGGATACAGAATTCGTATTCGGACAGCTGGCGCAGAGCACTCAGGTGAAAGCTCTGGGTATCTCTGAGATGGAGCAACTGAAACGTTGGCTCAAGCGATACGAGACTGTGCTGCAACCGGGTGAAAAGCAGTATCTGGAACAACTCTTCCGGGGCAGAGCGAGAAATGCGAAGCTGGACAGAGAAATTGCATTTGACTTCTTTGAAGGCCCGAAAATGGTCGGGGACTATTGCGAAAGAGCAGAGAAGTCCGATACGCCCCGAATCGAGTTCTTGAAGCATCTGGAAAGCAGGTATGAGCTGGAAGCCTCTACCGCAGAGTGGGTCATGAATGCTCTGGTTACAGTGGGTGTGGGCAGAAATCCCGAGCAGGCTGCAGGGGACAGCCTGAAACGAAACTTTAAAGAGCAGGGAGGTCGGATTTTGTGAGAAGTGAAATTTCGGAGGCGAGGCATCCGGAAAATGGAGGCTCCAACGGAAGGCTTGACCATGCGACGACAGAATCCTTCCGGCGAATGGAAGGCGGAAGACCGGAACATGCAAAGCAGAAGCTCGACCCGAGTGTCAGAAAATCATTTGAGCGTGCTTTCGCCGGAAAGGATTCGCTGGAAAAGAATGCAGACAAAACAAACGAACTGGACACAAAGCGAGAACCGGAGAACAAAAAGGACATCAAAGAGAAAAAAGATGTAAATGAAAAACAGCGTGCGGCGATTAAGGAAGGACTCGGGCGGATACTTAATGGTGAGGAACTGCCGACCGCAGAAAAAGGAAACCTTTGCGAAATGATGATGGATCAGTATTATATCAGCAAAGGCTATACACCGCGGCATGAGCGCGTGACTTCTTTGGATGACAAGGGACATCAGGGTATTGATGGTGTCTACGAAAAAGATGGAAAATACGTAATCGTGGATGCTAAATATGGAACTGCACGTCTTGGTGAAACGAAGCATGGGCGACAGATGTCGGAAGAATGGATCATAGAGCGTCTGGAAATATCTGTGGACAGGGAAACGGCAGAGAAGATCAAGGATGCCTATTATGATGATCCGGATAGTGTATCGACCGAAATCTTCCATTATGACCCGGAAACAGATGCGGAGGAAAAGAGCTACTGCGATACTTGCCCTGTGGATGAAGAAGGCTGTAAGTGCGGATCATCGGTCATTGTGGAGACCTATCAGAATGGGGAACCGGTAGGTGCACCATCCGGAGAAAGAAATGAGGAATTGGTCAATGCGTGATACAAGAAAGACAGAAGCGTATTTTGAAGCGTACATTGCATATGAACAGGAACGAATCGAACACTGGTGCGAAAAACTTGCTGATGCCGGGAATACGGATAAAAAACTGCGAGTCAACGCAAATCTGCTGCTGAATCGGATGCATCTTATGATCGCATCGTTTTCCTATGGCGCTTCGAGGAGCGAATTGCAGGAGCTGTACAAAAAGGTATGTGCCACAGCCTGTGAAACACGGGCATTGACGTATTACAATGCGCTGGTATTGGCATCGTTTTCTGTCATGCTGAACGAGACTGCTGCAATACAGCCTCTGTTTAAAAAATTTGGCGATGTGTTTGATGACGATAAACTTTTGAACGGACTGCGCAGCTATATCCAGACAGGAAAAGCAGTCTGGACAGGGGACTATCGCTTCCCGACACCGTACAGCGGACTGGATGCCGTTCTTGCAGCCCCGGATAAAGCGCAGCAAGAACAGCATCTGATGCACTATCTTGAAGGTTGGTATGCCGGATGTGAGGATTGCGTCTGGTATGATACACTGTACAATGAGAATGATGTGTATTACGGATACTGGAGTTTTGAGAGTGCTGCGATTGCAGACATTTTAGGGCTGGATCCAAAGCATCTTGCAGAGTGTGAATATTTCCCGGCGCTGTAATAGAGCAAAAAGTCCACTGCACTTTCAAGTTATTACAATCTGGGTCGATTGCACATACAATACAAGTATCACTTCAAAAAGCGGAGGGTACTTGTACTATGGTGGACTACGCCGACATTGGAAAACGCATCCGTGCCTGCCGCCTTGCAAAGGGCATGACGCAGGAACAGCTGGCCAACGAGGTCGGCGTAGTGGTCACGCATATCAGTCATATCGAAACAGGCAACTCCGTGCCCAGCCTGAAAACGCTGATCGACATCATCAATGCGCTGGACTGCTCGGCGGACGAGCTGCTGTGCATCGAGATCAAAAAGGCAAAGCCGGTGTTCGACAGCTGGATGACTGAGCAACTTGCGGACTGTTCTGCTGACGAGGCAAAGATCATAAAGGAAACCGTCGTCAACCTGAAAAAATCTCTCCGGAAGGTATACGGAAAACCGTCAAAACACAGATATGATTGAAAACACCCCTGAAGCGCGCGAGAGCATGGCTTCAGGGGTGTTTTGCTGAAAAGATACAGATGAAATCCCATTGATTTCTGTGTTTGTTTTCCGGAAGGACATCACTGCTGTCCAAGTGCATTGCTACATGCCTGTGGAACGACCCTCAGCCGAGGCCGGACTATCGTCATCATCCATGTCCAGATCAAAAGTGAGGAGGGCCGCCTGCTTGCAGATGGAACAGTCGATATGTTTTGCGTGAGTGCTTGAAAAAGCACAAATAAGGCAAATGAACCGCCCCGGTTTCCGTAACAGGAAGCCATGGCGTTTTTTTATACAAAAAAGAAATCGCTTTTTTGTAGTTTTGATGAATTTGCGCAGAGCCGTTGACAGCAGAAAGGCAGAAGCGTATCTTTGAAACAGAAGGCAGAAGGATTATAAATAGCAGTTTTCTTTACCTTGCGAGGACGCTTCCGTTCTGATTGGGAACGACCCGGTGCGTCTTTTTTTGTTTGCGGGAATAAAATACTAAAAGTACAGATTCGGGAGTCGCCGCATGCCCGGGCGGGTGAGGCGATCCTGCTGTGGGGTCATTGTCCCGGCGGGCTAGAGCTGATTCGTAACTGATGTTATGCATATATTCTCATAAATATGAATAAAAGCTAAGAAAATGTGAATATATACTTGAATTTTCCGCGAAAAAGGTGTATTATCCCTCTATCGACGTCATACGCCGACAATAAACGAGAGAGGGATTGGAACATGATGTCTTTTAAGAAAATCGCTGCGGCGGTCATGGCGGCTGCCATGACGCTGGCCGTAGTGCCTTCGGCTTTTGCCTGCACGGCGCTCTACGTCGGCAGCGACCTCACGGAGGACGGCACGACGATGTTCGGACGCATCGAGGATCTGGGAACCAACGACTACAACAAGCTGTTCTATGTCAGTGCAGCCGGAAATCACAAGGCGGGCGAGGTCTACGATGGCTGCTACGGCTTCACCTACACCTTCACCCACGACAGCTACAGCTACACCGCGCGCCGTGACGACAATACCTCGGGCGTCTGCCCGGACTGCGACGGCACCCACGACCACACGCCGTATGAGGAGGCTGGCACCAACGAGAAGGGTGTCATGGTCTCTGCCACCGAGTCGCTGTACGGCAAGGACGCCGCTCTTGCCGTTGACCCCTATGTGGACGACGGCATCGAGGAGGCCGAGATCACCACGGTCCTGCTCAGCGAGGCAGGCACGGCCCGCGAAGGCGTCGCCCTGCTGACGTCCATCTATGAAAACGCCGGTGCAGCCGGTGGTGCCGGCGTGTTCATCGGCGACCAGAACGAGACGTGGTTCGTCGAGAACCTGACGGGCCACACCTACGTCGCCCTCAAGCTTCCGGACAGCGTCGTGTTTATGCAGCCGAACGTCTCGGCCATCGGCAAGATCGACCTTGACGATACCGACAATGTCATTGCATCGGCAGATGCCATCTCCGTCGCACAGGAGGCCGGGACTTTCGTGGGCGATGCGGCGGCGAATGTCATCGACTGGAATGCCTCCTATAACAACGAGGACAACGCCCGGATGCCGGCCGGTCTGAACTATCTGAACGGCGTCGATGCCTACACCGAGGACAACTACACCGAAACAGACTACGCGATGAGCAACATCGGCGGGGACGGCAGCATCGTCCCGCTCTACTCCAACATCAAGCTGACCAAGAAATTCGGCGTCGAAGACGCGCTCAACTTCTTTAAGGTCGAACCCATCGGCAAGACCAACAACGTCGAGACCCACCTGTTTCAGGTCAGCTCCACTGGCGAACTGGACACTGCCATCGTCGAATGGACGGCCTTTGACGATGACGTGTACAACGCCTTCGTCCCGTACTATCCGCGGCTGACCACCGACACGGCAGATGTCTACAAGTACTCTCCCGCGAAGGTCGTCCGCTCGGACGAGCAGCCCACTGAGGGCGTCTGGTACAAGGATCAGAAGGGGAGATACTACACCTACCCGGAGGACTGGACCAAGTCTTTCTACGGTGCGCGGGATGCTCTGTCGAACCTGCTGACCTACGGCGATGTCTCCGAGAAGGACAAGGCTGCGGCCAAGGCGGACTATGCCGCCCTCCAGAAGGACATCATGGAGGAGTTTGCAGAGATGAAAGCTGCTGTCGCTGCTGCCGATACGAAGGAAGCAAAGCAGGCTGCCGCCACCACTGCAAGCAACAAAATGAGCGAGAAGGTCTACGAAAAGACCCTCAAGATGTACAATAAGCTTCAGAAAAAGCAGGAGGCCCGTGCATGGTTCGGGTCTCTGCTGAATAAAAACTCTTAAACTGAATCAGAACCGACTCCCCGGGAAGCGGAACAGCTCCCCCGGGGAGTTCTTTTTGTGCAAAGAAATAACCCCGGCCATCCTGCATCTGCGCAGAGAGCCGGGGCAAGGAGAAAAGGGAAGAGGAAGAGAACTCAGAATAGCGTTTTCGTGTTCTGATAAACGGACTTATACTTCTGATAGACCTTATCATAGACCGCTGCCGCCGCAGGATCGGGGTAGAGGACTTCGCTCTCAGCGGCCAGCTTCTTACCGAAGTCGCGGGTGACGTCAGAGAGGCCGATGCTCTCGGCGGCGATGATAAAATCGCCCAGAGTTTCTGTCTCGCCGCTCTTGAGACGGACGATAGGACGGTTCAGCACGTCGGCGAAAATTTGACACCAGACGCGGCTGTTGGCTGCGCCGCCGCCCAGAGGAATGGGGGAAATAGACTTCTTGGCAGCAGGCATGATTTCCATGCAGTCCCGCATGGAGAGTGCGACGCCCTCCATGACGGCACGGACGAAAGCACCATAATCGGTGGAAAGGCTCATGCCGAAGAAAACGCCCCGGGCGTCGGAGTCCCAGATGGGGGACTTTTCACCGGCCAGATAGGGAAGATAGACCAAACCGTTGCAGCCCGCGGGGACCTTCTCGGCCAGCGTGTTCATGTAATCGTAAACGGACAGGCCCGCAGCCTCGGCCTTCTGCTGGACGGCGTCGCCGAAGACATCGCGGAACCAGCGCAGGGAGATGCCGGCGTTGTCGGTGGTCTGCAAAATGGTATACAGGCCCCGATACGGGCTGCGGCAGTTCAGCAGGCGCTTGTCGTAGATGGGCTCGCTGCCGATGTAGCAGATGCGGCCGCTGCTGCCGATGGTGAGGGCGACATCGCCCTCCTGCACAGCGCCTGCGCCCAGCGTGGCCACTACGCTGTCCAGACAACCGGCAGACACCGGTGTACCAGCTTTTAATCCGGTGATGCGGGCAGCCTCCTCGGTGACGCCGCCCACGATGTCGCAGGGGTCGTAGGGGGTAGGAAGCAGCGAGAAAGGAATCTCCGCCTTTTTGGCGATCTCGCGGCTCCACTCGCCGGTGCGGATGTCGGACAGCGAGGTGAGGCTCATCCGGGGACGGTTCATGGAGAACTTGCCGGTGAGCTTCTGGATGATGTAGCCGCTGGGCATCAGCATTTTATACGCCCGAGCCATCAGCTCGGGGCGGTTGTCGATGAGCCAGCGCAGGGAGGGCAGGCAGAACGAGCCCTTGTCCAGTTTATTCGCCGTAACGCGGAGGATGAGTTCCTCACCGACATGCTCACGCAGCCACGCCACCTGCGGGTCGGCGCGCTTGTCGTGGTGGCCGATGGCGTTGTACACCGGCTCGCCTGCCTCGTCCACCAGCGTCATGGCGTTGGTGCAGCTCAGGCCGATGGAGGCGATGAGGCTGCTGTCGATGCCCTGCTGCTCAAAGCAGTTGTGCAGATTCGTCTGGACAGCGTTCCACCAGCGATGGGGATCCTGCTCGGTCCAGGACGGCTGCGGGTGTATCATGGAATACTCCTGATAGGCGTGGGCGACAAGCTCGCCCTTCCGGTCATAGATCGCACATTTCGTGCCGGTAGTGCCGATGTCGATGCCCAGCAGCAATGTTTCGTTTTGAGTCATATCTGCGGCTTTCCTCCTTTACCAATCAAAAGCGCAGTCCGTGGGAGGGCAGAGCATCCTGCTGTGCTTTCGTCATAGCGATACCACGGTCACCCAGAAGCAGGAAAAGCTTCGCCTCGTCCTCGATCTCCTCGATGATGTTCAGCGCTTCCTCCATGCTGCGGCCCACGGCCAGAGGACCGTGATTTGCCAGAAGCACCGAGTTGCGCTCTGCGATGAGAGGGAAGACGTGGTCGCACAGTTCTACCGAACCGGGCATCATATAAGGAAGGATGGGCAGCTCGCCCACGCGCATGCTGTAGCCGGGGGTATACACCGGGATGGCGCAGGAGGAGTCTGCATCCTTCATACAGGATACGGCTACAGCATTGCTGCTGTGGACATGAACGAGGGCCGAGACGTCCGGGCGGGCACGGTAGCAGGCCAGATGCATCCGCCACTCCTTCGACGGGATGCCGCCGTTGGGGCAGGTGTAGCTTCCATCCATCTGCAGCAGGACGAGATCCTCCTCCTTTAAGGATTCCAAGCTCCGGCCGGAGGGGGTGATGAGTATGCCGTCGTCGCAGCGCAGGCTGATGTTGCCGCCGGAGCCGCTGACCAGCCCCTTGGCGTGGATGAGGTGGCAGGTATCAAGAAAAAGCTGTACAGAGCCGGTATGGTTCATAAAAGTGACCTCTTTCTTTTTCGGTGTCCTTTCTATACTATACCATAAAAGATGCGTCGTGCGCGAGTACAGGTCAGGAAAGACGCAGGATGGGGCCGGACGGATGGCCCGGCAATGAAATGCAAAATGGAAGCAAAAATTTTTAGGTAAATTCTGAATTGATTGTAGCAAGATGCGAGACAAAACGCAAGCGGCAAAACGCTCAAAATGGTGGCCTTTCTCAAAGCGATTTGCACAAAACGGCGCGAGGGAGGCCGTGAGATTGGCAATATCCACAAGAAATTTTTAGTTTTCTTGTGAAAAAGACATCTTGTGCCACTGCGCGAAGGTGTGATATGATAAGGCCAGCAAAATCTTTAGGTAAATTTGGGGAAGTTTCATGAATACAGTGCAGAACATCAAGTGCGTTACGGATCTCAGCCTGCTGGTCAATACCTCTTTGGTAGATGTGGTGGCAGACAAGATCCGGCAGAATATTTATACCGGCAAGTATGAGGCCGGCAAGAAGCTTATCGTCCGGGAACTGTCCGAGGAATTTGGTGTGAGCCATACGCCGGTGAAGGATGCGTTGAACCGTCTCATCTCTGAGGGCTATGTGGAGGCGCTGCCCCGCCGTAGCATGGTGGTGCGTACCTACACGAACGCCGAACTGCTGGATGCGCTGGAAGCTCGCATGATGTGCGAGGTTTTTTACGCAGATGCGATTATTGAGACGTCAAAAGGACACCCTGAGCTGGTGGAGGAGCTGAAGGAAGTGATGGCAACGACCCGCCGTTTGGTGGCGGAGCGCGGCGAACACTTCAACGCCGACTGGGTCGCAAATGAGGTGCGGTTTCATCGCTGCTATATGCTTTACTGCGGCAACGCCCGTGTGGTCAAAATGCACCAAGACCTTGGGACCAACCGCATCACATTTCTGGCCTATCTCGGTGTCAACCATACTCCGCTCAAGCTGAGTACACTGGAGTGCAACCTCATGGAGCATCAGGCCATCGTGGATGCGATCGCAGCTGCAGACTCTGCCCGCTTCATCAATGCAGTCACCCGCCACATCGCCCGCGCCACCGACGACTACGCCACCGATGACGAATGCCGTGCCAAGGCTGCCCGTATCAAGGCGCTGAAAGCAAAATACGAAGTTTGATACAGATCGATTTTTATTTTTGGATCAAATGCAGGAGACCCAAATAGAAAAGGGTCTTTTCACTCTAATATTTACCTAAAAATTTAAAATTTTAGAGTGAGATATAGCCTGCGCGCAGCAAATACACTGGACTCGACCTGTTGAGAAAGACTCCGCAGGTTCAAAAAGGAATAAGAAAATTAGGAGGACATTGATTATGAAAATCTCTCGCAGAAATTTCCTGAAGGTTCTTGGCTCTGCAACGATGGCAGGCGCTCTGGCAGCCTGCGGCGGTTCTTCTTCCACCAGCGCTGCTGTCTCCGGCGCAGCATCGACTGCCGCAGCAGCAGCTCCCGGCACTACTTATACGATGAATATCGGCTCGGTCATGAGCGCCTCCCACCCCTCCATCGTGGCCATGCAGAGCTTTGAGAAGGCTGTCGAGGAGCGCACCAAGGGCGGCATCCAGGTCGAGATCTACACCGACAGCGCACTGGGCGGCGAGAGTGATCTCATCGAGCAGGTGCGCGGCGGCTCCACTGAGGCATGTATGCAGATGGGTGCGGCAAACTTCGAGGGCATCAATGCTGAGGTCAATGTGGCCCTGCTGCCCTTCCTGTTCACCAGTCTGGAAAATGCCCGCAACGCATGGGGCGGCGACTTCGGCGCCCAGTTCGCTGAGAAGCTCATCGAGCCTATGGGCTTTAAGGTGCTGTCCATCTGGGAGAGCGGCTACCGTCACATGACCAACAACACCCGCCCGCTGGAGAAGCCCGAGGACCTGAAGGGCATCAAGTTCCGCACCAACGAGAACAGCATGAAGGTAGCTATGTACGACGCACTGGACGCCTCCATCGTCATCATGGCCTTCTCGGATGTCTACACCGGCCTGCAGAACGGCACCATCAACGGTCAGGAGAACCCGCTTTCCAACATCTATTCCTCCTCTCTGCAGGATGTGCAGAAATACCTGTCCCTCACCGGCCACATGTACGATGCCGCCCCCTTCGTCTGCAACATGGATTGGTTCAACAGCCTGCCTGCCGAGTATCAGGAGATCCTGATGGAGGAGGCCAAGAACGCCCGTGAGATCGATCTGAAGGAGAACGACGAGAACAAGTACCTCGACCTGCTGAAGGAAGCAGGCATGGAGGTCAACGAGGTCGATAAGGCCGCCTTCCAGGCCAAGATGGATGGCGTGTGGGCAGACTACGCCTCCCAGTACGCCGACGGCCAGAGCTGGATCGATCTGGCTACCTCCTTCAATAAATAAAGGCGGGGGCCTGTCGATTTCCGAGAGAAAGGAAGGAATGGATTTTGGCAAAGAAACTTCTCGATACCATCAAATTCCTGCTGCGACTCATCAGCTGCATCTCGATCTGCCTGCTGGTAGTCATCGTGTTCATACAGGTCATCAACCGCAACTTATTTGACCACTCGTTCACTTGGGTAGAAGAGGTCGCCAGTATGGCGATGGTCTTTATTACCTATCTGGGTGCGGCCATGGCCACGATCAACAACGGCAACACCCGCATCGACTTCTTTATCCGCAAGCTCCCGCCCCCGGTGTATAACGCCTTCGAGCTGCTCGACGACGTTATCTGCATCGCGTTTCTGGCCATCGTGTCCACTATCGCCTATAAGCAGATGATGACCAGCTGGTTCATGCAGACCCCTGCTCTCCGCCTGCCGCAGGGCATCAACTATCTGGCCATCCTGCTGGGCTGCGTGCTGATGATCGTCTTCTACGTGGTCTGGGCTATCCTGCACCTGATGAAGCTGATGGGCAGGGATACCTCTAAGGAAGAGGAGGAATTGAATCGATGAATACTGGATTGATCCTGATGTTTGCTGCGCTGGCGGTCTGCCTCCTCATCGGCGTGCCGGTCGCATTCTCCATCGGTATCAGCTGCATGACTCTGCTCTACGTCAACGGCGGCCCCTCGATGGACATCCTGCTGCAGCGCATGGTCAGCGGCGCAAAGAGCTTTAATATGCTGGCGATGCCTATGTTCATCTTTGCCGGTGCCCTGATGGTCTACGGCAGTACACCGCGATTGATAAAGCTGGCGAATATGCTGCTTCGTAAATTCCCAGGCGGTCTGGGTGCGACGGCTATGGCTGCCTGCGGTTTCTTTGGCGCTGTTTCCGGCTCCGGCGTCGCCTCTGCTGCCGCCATCGGCAAGATCATCGGACCCTCCATGCTGGAGGAGGGCTACCCCAAGGGCCTGACGGCTGGCCTTATCGCAGCCGGCGGCACGATGGCCTGCATCATCCCGCCCAGCATCGTCATGGTGGTCTACGCCCAGTCGGCCAGCGTCTCCGTGGGTGATATGTTCCTCGGCGGCGTGGCCCCCGGTCTGTTGACCATCATCACCCTTATCGCGCTGAACAGCTTCTTCGCCGTCCGTCGGCAGAAGAAGGAGAACAAGGATCTCCACGAGTACACCGCCAACGAGCGCATGAAGATCATTTTAGATGCTCTGCTGCCCCTGCTGATGCCCGTGGCCATTCTGGGCGGCGTCTTTTCCGGTCTGTGCACCGCTACCGAGGCCGCTGTCGTGGCTGTAGTCTACGCGCTGCTCCTTGCCGTGTTCGTCTACCGCGAGCTGACCCTGAAGGACTTCTTCAAGGTGGCTGCTGACGCTGTCGTCTCCACCGGCGTCATCATGCTCATTATCTCCGTCGCTTCGCCCTTCGGCTGGATCATGTCCACTCAGAAGGTGCCCCAGATGTTTGCAAGCTGGCTGATGAGCATTACTGACTCCAAGTTCCTTATCCTCGCCTTTATCTTCCTGCTGCTGATGATCCTTGGTATGTTCATGGAGACGGTCTGCATCATCATCCTGACCACCCCCATCCTGCTGCCCATCGCGGTATCGGTCGGCCTGACTCCGCTCCACTTCGGCATCGCCCTGCTGATGACCCTGATGGTCGGCAGCCTGACCCCGCCACTGTCGGTCAACCTGTTTACTTCCTGCCGTGTGCTGGGCATGAAGGTGGACGAGGCCTTCCCCGATACGCTGTACGTCATCGGTACGGTGACACTCATGGCGATCCTGACCTTCACTATCCCCGGACTGGCGGAATTCCTGCCCGCTGTTCTGGGCGGCTAATAAAAATGCAGCTGCGCTACCATTGCATGGCAAGCCCCGGGTCTCTGTTTTCGGAAGCCGGGGGCTTTTTGCGACTTCTCCGTTGCATTTCGCCCGAAAGTATGTTTCAATAAAAAGTAGTGTATCGCAGTTTGCGTTTTGAATGAACAAGCAACATCCGCAAACTGCATATTGGAAATACGCCGTTTTGACAGGCGCTATTTTTGAAAATTGCGGTAAAATGAGTCAGAACGGGGAAAAGGAGGCTGCGGGATGCTGAAGATCGCTGTTGTCGAAGACCAGCAGGAGGTGCGGGACGAGCTGTGCCGGTTCATCCGGAAGTACGCCGCCGAAAACAGCCTGCAGGTGGAGGTGGTGCCCATCGAGGACGGGGCGGTCATCGCGGCCCATTACGAGCCGGGCTGGGACATCATCTTTATGGATGTGGAGATGCCGGGGCTGGACGGCTTCGGCGCGGCGGAAAAGATACGGGCCGTGGACGGGGACGCCGTGCTGGTGTTCGTGACCAACATGGCGCAGTACGCCATCAAGGGCTATGAGGTGGATGCGCTGGACTATGTGCTCAAGCCGGTGAACTACTACCAGTTCTGCACCAAGCTCTCCCGGGCCATCCAGCGGGTGCAGCGGCGCCGGGGCGGGCAGGTCGTTCTGCAGCTGGCAGGCGGCGGGATGCAGGTGCTCTCCACCAACGACATCTATTATCTGGAGACCCGCGACCGGCTGCTCTGGTATCACACCGCAAAAGGAGAGTTCTCGGTCCGGGCCAGCCTCGCCAGCGCCGAAAAGCAGCTGGCACAGTACCATTTCTCCCGCTGTAACCAGTGCTATCTGGTCAACCTGCAATACGTCAAGGCCGTGGAGAACGACTTCGTTCACGTCAACACCGACCGCTTGGAGATCAGCCGCCGCCAGCGCGCGGCCTTCCTCACGGCGGTGGCGTCCTACATTGGAGGTGTGCTGTGAGCATCGTTTTCCACCATGTCATCTTCCGGGCGCTGCTGCGCTGGGGTGCGGCGCTGGCCTTCTGTCTGCCGCTCAAACACCGGCCCGGCTTCCGCCTCCGTGCACTGGGGATGCTGCTGCCGCTGATGGGCCTGACCTATGTGCTGGATCCTTCGGCCCAGAGCACCAACCTCCACGAGCTTCAATTCTCGCTGCTGGCGCTCTATGTGTCCTTCTTCGTCCTGCTGGGCATGATGATCTACGCCTGCGTCGAGATCGACCGGAAGGGGGCACTCTACTGCGCGGTGTGGAGCCTGCTCACCTCCCAGACGGCCTATGAGGGCTGGCGGCTGGCGGAGGTGTTCTTTGAGTGCCGCGGCACCCCCCTCGACATCGATGGGCTTCCGGTCCGGCTGGCCCAGCTCACCACAGGTGCGGTCTTTTATTTTGTCATCTGTAACGCCCTCTCCCGGAAGATGTCTTATAAAGGAGAGTACCACATCGGCCCGCGCCAGCTGACCAGCGCCTTTTTCATCGGCATACTCTTCATGTTCCAAGCTGCGCTGCTGAGCAGCAGAGAGATGTTCGAGATGCCCGCCAGCCTTGCGGGCACGGTGCTCATCGGACAGTTCTACTTCCTGACCCTGCTCTACTTTCAGACCGAGGTGTTCAAGAAGTCGGCCATGCAGAAGGAGATGGACACCCTCAACCTTTTATATGAGCGCCAGCGGGAGCAGTATCAGGTGGCGCGGCAGAACGTCCAGATCATCAACAAGCGCTGCCATGAGCTGAAGCTTCAGATCGCCGCCCTCCGCCAGATGTCGGGCGCGGCGTCCGACCCGCCCGACCCGGAGCTGAAGGCCCACATCGACGAGGCCGAGAAGGCGGCACAGCTCTACGACGCCAGCCGCAACACCGGCAACGAGGTGCTGGACGTGGTGCTCACCGAAAAATCGCTGCTCTGCGAATCCCGCCGCATCCAGCTCAATGCGGTGACGGACGGCAGCTGTCTGGGCTTTTTTGAGGCCGGCGACCTCTACGCCCTCTTTGCCAATATGCTCGACCACGCCATCGAGAGCGCCGTGCAGGTGCCCGAGCCGGAGCGCCGCTGCATCGACCTGCTGGTCTGCACCCGTCAGAGCTTCGTGGTGGTGAACGTCATCAGCCCCGACCGTCCGCCGGAGGCCGCCGCCACCCGCGCCACCCACTACGCCGTCAAAGTGACGAACCGCATCGTCCAGAAATATAAAGGTACTCTGACCACCGAGAGCCAGAACGGCTTCTTTGCGGTGAAGATCATTTTTCCGCAGGGGAAGTAACCTCTCCGTCAGCGCTGACGCGCTGCCACCTCTCCTATCGAGGAGAGGCCTTGGCATTCCGCAAAGCTTCGTCTCTTCGCCAGAGGCTCCCCTACAAGGGGCAACGGCGACGACCGCCGCCAGCGGAGCGTAGCGGATGCTGGGTGCCGCAACCCGGCCTTGTCGAGCGAATGCGAGACTGAGAGGGCAAGGCTGCTGACCATGAGCGTAGAGCGCAGTGATATGCTCCCTCTGCGAAAGGCCCTGCTCATCGCTGTATGGAGACTCTTTTATAACAGGCTTGCCCTCTCCGTCAATGCAGGGCATTGACACCTCTCCCAAAGGGAGAGGCTTTTTTTGTTCTGCCGCAAAGTTTCGTGTTGAACTGTTGTATCCATCTGTTTGTACGAGATGCACAAATATATTAGTTTTGATTTGGCGGCGCAAAACCGAATATCCCCGTCATCCGACCGATTATCGCAACGCTCTTGCGAAAGGAAAAGTCTTTGATAAAATAATAGCGAAATCAAAAAACGACCGCACAACAGAGAAAACACCACGATACACACGGGAGGAAAACGAATGCGAAGCATTGCCAAGCTTATGCAGAACTGGCAGTTCACCGGGCCGGACGGCTCCACGGCAGCCGTCGTGCTGCCCCACACATGGAACGCGAAGGACGGTCAGGACGGCGGCAACGACTACTGGCGCGGCACCTGCACCTACAGCACCGCCTTCGCCGCCCCGGCGTTCGACGCGGCTTCGCAGCAGGTCTGGCTCCAGTTCGAGGGCGTCAACTCCAGCGCCAAGGTCCTGCTGAACGGCAGGACCATCTGCGCCCACGACGGCGGCTATTCCACCTTCCGTGTCCACATCTCTGAGCTGCTGGAAAAGGATAACCGTCTTACCGTCGAGGTGGACAACAGCATCAACGACCGCATCTACCCCCAGAAGGCCGACTTCACCTTCTACGGCGGCATCTACCGCGACGTCAGCCTGATGGTGGTCCCGAAAGACCACATCGCGCTGGGCCACTTCGGCGACACCGGCGTGAAGATCACCCCGGCCCTCAAGGACGGCAAGGCCGACATCCGGGTCGAGACCTTGGTCGAGGGCGAGGGCGTCCTCTCCGTTGAGCTGCTGGATGCGGCCGGAAACATTGTCGCCGCCGCCGAGGGCGCAGACGCCAAGCTCCACCTCGAGACGCCCCACCTCTGGGACGGCGTGAAGGACCCCTACCTCTACACCTGCGTCGTCCGCCTGAGCCGGGACGGCAGGGTGGTGGATGAGGTGTCCACCCGTGTGGGCCTGCGCACCTTCTCGGTGGACGCCAAGAACGGCTTCTTCCTCAATGGCCGTCCCTACCCGCTCCACGGCGTCTCCCGCCATCAGGACCGCAAGGGCGTGGGCAACGCCATCACCCGCGCGATGCACGACGAGGATATGGCCCTCATCCGGGAGCTGGGTGCGAACACCGTCCGGCTGGCCCACTACCAGCACGACCAGTACTTCTACGACCTCTGTGACCAGTACGGCATGGTGGTCTGGGCGGAGATCCCCTATATTTCCGAGCATCTGCCCAATGGCCGTGCCAACACCATCAGCCAGATGAAAGAGCTGATCTGCCAGAACTACAACCACCCCTGCATCGTCTGCTGGGGCGTTTCCAATGAGATCACCATCTCCACCAAGGACAAGGCCGATATGCTCGACAATCACCGGGAGCTGAACGACCTGTGCCACAAGATGGACCCCACCCGCCTGACCACGCTGGCCTGCTATGCCATGTGCGGCCCCTTCAACCCGGTGGCCCACATCACCGACCTCGTCAGCTGGAACCTCTACCTCGGCTGGTATGTGCCGGGCCTGTTCCTGAACGACCTGTGGATGGACTTCTTCCATCTGGTCTACCCCAACCGTCCGCTGGGCTTTTCCGAGTACGGCGCCGAGGGTATGCCGAACCTCCACAGCGCGAAGCCCCGCCGCGGCGATCACACCGAGGAGTATCAGGCTGTCTACCATGAATATATGCTCCGCTGCTTTGACCGGCATAAGTGGATGTGGGCCACCCACGTCTGGAATATGTTCGACTTTGCAGCCGACGCCCGCGATCAGGGCGGCGAGCCGGGCATGAACCACAAGGGCCTCGTCACCTTCGACCGAAAGACCAAGAAGGACAGCTTCTACCTTTATAAAGCATGGTGGAGCGAAGAGAACTTCGTCCACATCTGCTCCAAGCGATTCACCGACCGCACCGAGAGCGAGATCGAGGTCAAGGTCTATTCCAACCAGAAGTCCGTTGCCCTCTACTGCAACGGGAAGAAGCTCTCGGAGCAGACGGGCGAGCACGTCTTCAAGTTCCGTGTGCCGCTCACCGGCAGCATCGAGGTCAAGGCCGTGGCCGGGGACTGCATCGATACCGCGTCCTTCCGCCATGTGGATACCCCGAACCCCAGCTATAAGCTGGTCAAGACCAAGTCCAAGAGCGCGAACTGGGTCTGATGGCTTTCCGTGAAACATTCCGCCGGTTGGCGGTTGTTGTATAGAAGATAAGGAGGAGAATCCGTGAAAAACACCAAACCGAAAGTACGGCTGTGGTCTGTTCTCACCGGCCTGACGGCCATCCTGACCGTCGCTGCCATCGTGGGCAACATCATCGCAAACCAGTACGCTACCACCCTCAATGTCGCCCTGAATGCATCTACCTACAAGATCATCAAGGGCGAAACCACCGGAGATACCGAATACTTCAAGAAGGGCTTTGCTTCCGATGAGGAGCGCGAGGCTTACGAGGCCGAACTGTGCGCGACGGTCGAGGCCGAGGGCGCTGCCCTGCTGAAGAACGAGAACAACGCCCTGCCTCTGGCAAGCGGCGCAAAGGTCAGCCTGTTCGGCCACGGTTCCGTGGACCTGATGTACGGCGGCACCGGTTCCGGCTCGGTCGATACCAGCAAGGCTCCCAGCCTGAAGGACGCTCTGGAGGCTCAGGGCATCACCATCAACCAGACCCTGTGGGACCTGTACAAGTCCGACAGCATGATGAGCAAGTACAGCCGCATGACCCCCGCTTCCATCTCCGATACGCTGGAAGCCAACACCCAGTACGCGGTCAACGAGGCTCCTTGGAGCGCCCTGTCCAGCGCTGAGAGCAGCTTTGCCGAGTATGGCGACGCCGCCATCGTGGTCCTCTCCCGCTCCGGCGGCGAGGGTGCAGACCTCCCCAGCGGTGCCAACGGCACCAACGACAGCTGGATCTCCGGTCAGGAGGGCGACGGCAACTACCTCGCCCTGTCTGCTGAGGAGATCGAGCTGCTCCAGAACCTGAAGGCTCTGAAGGACAACGGCACCTTCAAGAACATCATCGTCCTGATCAACAGCTCCAACGCCATCGAGCTGGACTTCCTCAACCCCGAGATCTGCGGTGAGGACTACGGCATCGACGCTGCAATGTGGATCGGTGATGTGGGCCAGACCGGCATCAACGGCGTGGGCCAGCTGCTCTCCGGCGCTGTCACCCCCTCCGGCTCTCTGGTCGATACCTACCTGTACGACAACATGGCCAACCCCGCCATGTACAACTTCTACACTCAGGCTTACCCCAACGCAGCAGAGTACAACCTGCTGACCGAGGGTGCTGACGTGCAGGGTATGTACAGCGTCTATCAGGAAGGCATCTATCTGGGCTACCGCTACTTCGAGACCCGTTACGAGGATGTCGTCATGGGCACCGCCAAGGCCGGCGACTATAACTGGGCGACCACTGTTGCTTACCCCTTCGGCTATGGCGACAGCTACACCACCTTCGCATACTCCAACTTCAATGTGACCGAGTCTGACGATGCCTTCACCGTCACCCTGAAGGTCACCAACACCGGCAAGACCTTCTCCGGCAAGGAGACCGTCCAGATCTACTTCCAGTCTCCCTACACCGCTTACGACAAGGCCAACGGCATCGAGAAGGCTGCTGCAGAGCTGTGCGGCTTTGCAAAGACCGATGTGCTGGCTCCCGGCGCTTCGGAGGATGTGACCATCACTGTCCCGAAGAGCGAGCTGCGCACCTACGACGCGAACAACGCCAAGACCTACATCGTGGATGCCGGTGACTACTACTTCACCGCAGCCACCGACTCCCACAACGCAGTCAACAACATTCTGGCTGCCAAGGGCTACACCGTCGAGAACACCAACGGCCGCATGACCGAGAACGGCGACGAGTCTCTGGTCTGGAAGTGGACCAACGACACCCTCGACACCACCACCTTTGCCACCAGCGCAAACGGCACTGCCATCACCAACCTGTTTGACGAGTCCGACCCCAACAAGAGCAGCGATGCCCCCGGCAGTGTCACTTGGATGAGCCGCTCTGACTGGACCGGCACCTTCCCCACCGCTCCTGCACAGCTGACCGCCAACGAGCATCTGGCTGCAAGCCTCGCTTTCACTCAGTACGATGGCTCTGAGGCCAACAGCGTCGAGATGCCCACTCTGGGCGCAAAGAACGGCCTGACCCTCGCTTCCATGATCGGCAAGAGCTTCGATGATCCCGAGTGGGATACCCTGCTCGACCAGCTGACCTACAGCGAGATGGTCCAGACCATCACCCTCGGCTTCCACAACACCGCAGCCGCTGCCTCTATCGGCAAGACGGCCACCAAGGACGAGAACGGTCCGCAGGGCCTGACCGCTGCCCTGACCGGTGGTGCATCCGCAATGTGCTACACCTCCGAGGACGTCATGGCCGCAACCTTCAACACGGACCTCATCAATGAGGTCGGCCGGTGCATCGGCGAGGACTGCCTTGCAATGGGCTACTCCGGCCTGTATGGCCCCGGCATCAATATGCACCGCACCGCTTACTCCGGCCGTAACTTCGAGTACTACTCTGAGGATCCGTTCGTGGCCGGTACCATCTGCGCTGCTGAGGTGCAGGGCATCCAGTCCAAGGGCGTCTACGTCTACCTGAAGCACGTGGCCCTGAACGACTCCGAGACCAGCCGCCGCGGCGTCAACACCTGGCTCAACGAGCAGACCGCCCGTGAGATCTATCTGGAAGTCGCCGACAAGGCCATCACCGACGGTGAGGCTTGGTGCGTCATGACCGGCTTCAACCGCTGGGGCGCTACTTGGTGCGGCGCGAACGCCAATCTGCTGAACGGCTACCTGCGCGGCGAGCTGGGTATGCGCGGTATGTGCATCACCGACTTCTCCGGCTCCAGCCAGTACATGGATCTGGTGGACGGCCTGATCGCCGGCTCTGACATCTGGGACAGCCCGATGCCCAAGATCCACACCACCAAGGCTGCAAACTATGAGAACGATGCCTACATCGTCACTCAGATGCGCAACGCCATGCACCACATCCTCTACACCGTGGTCAACTCCAACGCCATGAACGGCTGGTCTTCCACTGATACCCTGAAGACCGTCACCCCGTGGTGGCAGACCGCCATCTATGCGCTCATCGCAGTGCTGGCTGTCCTGACCATCCTGTGCGCATGGCAGCTGTCCAAGGCCCTCAAGGCCAAGAAGAGCATGGTCGATACCGCTCCCGCAGCGGACCAGAAGTAATTCCCCCGCAGAGTTCCGCAACTGTTAAGACCAACGGCAGCCTGTCCCCCAAAATCGGCGGGCAGGCTGCCGTTTTCTATAAAAAAGGAGACACAGCAAATGGGTGAACAAACCGCAAAGGCGTCGGGCCTGAACCGCGCCAAGACCTACCAGCTGGTGCTGTTCCCGCTGAACAACGGCGCAACGAACGTGTACTATGTGCTGGTGCTTTCCTATATTGCCACCTTCGGCAGCAAGGTGCTGGCCCTGTCCATGATCTTCGCTTCGGTCATGGTCACGGGGATGCGCCTGTTCGACGCCATTACCGACCCCATCATCGGCGCGTTGATGGACCGCACCAACGGCAGATTTGGCAAGTTCCGGCCCTTCATGGTCATCGGCAACCTCATCATGGCGGCCAGCATCCTCGTGCTGTACTGTCTGACTCCCCTCATCCCCGCCAGCTCGATGGGCCTGCGCTACGCCGCCTTTGTGGCCCTGTATGCGGTCTGGGTCATCGGCTATACCTTCCAGACCAGCTGCACCCGCTCCGGCCAGACCGTCCTGACCAACGACCCCAAGCAGCGCCCCCTCTTTACCATCTTCAACACCGTGGGCAGCCTGCTGGGCATGGGCGCGATGCAGTTCTTTGCCCCCATCCTCGCTAAGAACTATGAGGGCGGCTACGCCTCCGCAGGCTTCTTCCGCACGCTGGCCCCTGTGGGCATCGTCATCTCTATCCTGCTCACCGTTCTGGCCATCATCGGCATCTGGGAGAAGGATCAGCCCAAGTACTTCGGCATCGGCGGCGAGGTCAGCGAAAAGGTCAAGCTGCACGAGTACGTTCAGATCATCAAGAACAACAACCCCATGCAGCGCCTGATGGTGGCGGGTGCCGGCTGCAAGCTGGCCCTCTCCATCGCCACCAACACCACCGTCCTCTGTATGCTGTACGGCTGTATGATGGGCAACTACGACGGCCTCTACCTGCCCATGATGGTGCTGGGCTATGTGTGCAGCGTGCCCTTCTTCCTGCTCACCGTCCGCACCAGCCAGAAGGAGGGCCAGAAGGCCAGCCTGATGAAGTACGTCAGCGTGGCATTGATCTGCTACATCGGCGTGCTGGCTCTGCTGCTGCTCTGGGGCCGCAGCGACGCCTTCACCCTGTCCATCATGGGAGAGAACGGCCTGTCCATCAACCTCTACACCATCCTCTTCATCGCCTTCTTCGGCATCGGCTACGGCGCATACTACGCCACCGCCGATATGCCCATCCCGATGGTCGCCGACTGCTCGGACTATGAGACCTACCGCAGCGGCAGCTACATCCCCGGCATCATGGGCACCCTGTTCAGCCTCGTGGACAAGCTGGTGTCCAGCCTGTCCGCTACCGTTGTGGGCATCGCTGTGAGCTTTATCGGCCTCGAGAGCCTGCCCACCCAGTATGACCCCTACACCCCCGGCATGAACTGGGTGGTCGTCGTGCTGTTCTGCATCATCCCGATGGTGGCTTGGGCCGCTACCCTCATCGCCATGAAGGGCTACACCCTGACCGGCGAGAAGATGAAGGAGATCCAGGCCGTCAACGCCTGCCGCCGCGACGCGGTGGCCAATGGCATGAAGCTGGACGAGGCCATGGCCAAGTGGCAGAGCATGGACCAGCTGCCCGCCGAGTACCGTAGCTGAGGCGCTGTCTCTCTGCCTGCGCGGGCGTAGAATAGAACCATGAAAGAAAGCACCGGTTTTCGTGAGAAGGCCGGTGCTTTCTTTTGCCCTGAAATGCGGCAGAACGGATGTAAAAAATTCCGGGGCAGTTGTAATTAAGAACGGATTGCGGTATTATATAATAGTTGAATTATACGCATCTGTCAGCAGGGCGTGACCATAAAAAGAGTGAAAAGGAAAACTGTGAATGAGATCTGCGGGGAGAAAACCGAAGCATGAGGGAAATGTCGGCCCGAAAGAGAGACGGGGGCGCGGCTCTGAGGCGGTGCGTCCGCCTGAGCAGGAGAGCGCCGCTTGGGCAGAGCTGAACATCGTCGAAGAGGGCGGCGAAGCCGAGGAGACAGAAGCCCCCCGGGAAGAGCGGGGACGCGTCCACAGACATTGGAAGCGCCGCCTGAAGAGGAGACCGGCCTTTTCGTCCGTTCACGACTTCCTCGACAGCATCCTCTCCTTCCGCCTCCTGTTCGAGGTCTTCGTGCAGAAGGTGCGCTGGCTCTTTGCCGTGGGCGTGGTGTGCACGCTGGTGTTCATGTTCGTACTTACCACTGTCAAGAGCTTTGGGGCCAGCACCACCATGTCCCTGAACTATGAGGAGAGCGTCACCGGCAAGACGCCCAACGGCGCACGCTTCAGCGAGTCGGAGTTCCTGACGCAGGAGTATCTCGAGGCCATCCTACAGGCCACCGGCCTGCAGGACGACCTGACGACCGCCGACCTCGCGGACTGCATCTCCATCAGCCCCACCACCAGCCGGATCGTGACCAAGGAGGACGATTATTACATCAGCTCGTCCTATTACCTCTCGGTCAAGCTGCCGTGGACGCTCTGGGGGAAGATCACGGTACAGGATTTCCTCGACGAGATATGCCGGGTATACCTCAAGCGGTTCACCGCAGATTACCGGGTCAACGCCACCTCGCTGGACATCGACGATGACTACAGCGATATGGACTACGAGGAGATCGGCTCCTACTTCAGCATGATGATCGACCGGGTCAACAACTACCTCACGGTGCGCAACGATCAGGACGGCTCCTATCTTTCCGCCAGCGGCCAGAGCTACAGTGCCATCAAGAAGCAGGTGCAGAACCTGCAGGGCTATACCCTCCGGGAATACCAGAGCTACATCTGGGAAAAAGGCGTGGCCAAGAACCATTTCCGCTGCATCGACGACCTCAACGAGCTGAACCGCACCCTGCGGTGGGACGAGATGAGCGACTCCCAGAAAAGCGCGATCTACATGACCATTCTGGACAACTACAACAACAAGATGGTCTCCTCGGTGCTCATCCCGACCTATGACACCGAAGGCGCGTTCTATATGTCCCGCACCAAGATCGGCATCGACGATCTGGCCCTGCAGGCCAACGAGCTGCTCAGCTCGGCGGTGGAGGCCCAGAAGAGCATCGCCACCAATAACTCCAAGGTCACGGCGCTGGAACAGCCCGCCGAGTCGCATGAGGTGCAGACGGCGCAGGTCATGGTGGACAACATCACTCAGCAGCTCGCGGACATCGTGAGCGCGACGCGGGAGCTGGACGCCGACTGCTACGCCCAGCGCATCCGCAGCTATCTCGTGTTCAGTGAACCGCAGATGTCTTTCATGCAGCGCTATAATGTGAAACGCAGCGTGATGCTGGCAGCACTGGTGTGTGCGGCCTGCTATCTGGGCGCGGCCATCAAAGTATGTGTCCGGCGCCAGCGCCAGCGGATGGAGAACGAATAACATCCGCCTCTGGGACAGGATGGAGGAAGAATGAAAAGTTTTGATTTGCTGCGCTACCTGAAAAAATGGTGGTTCGTCATCATGCTCGTCACGGCAGTGGGCTGTCTGGGCGTATATGAGTTTATTTCGTCGCGGCAGTCGTACACGGCCACAGCCGTTATCCAGTACGCAGGCGCCAACGCCAGCGAGGGCCTGAACGCCGACGGAACAAGGATCGACCCTTCCGAGATCACCTCGGCATCGGTCATCAACAAGACCATTCAGGATCTGGGCCTGACGGCCAGCACCGAGTCCATCCGCCCCCGGATCTCGGTGCAGGAGGTTATCCCGGAGGATGAAGAGACCAAAAAGGAGACGGCCCTTTCCAACGGCGACGAATACGAGTATTATCCCACGACCTACGCCGTCTCCTTCACGGTGGACAGCAAGGGCGCCACCGACTACGCCCGCAATGTGCTGGACTCGGTGCTGACGAACTACTTTCAGTACTACAGCGAGACCCATGTGGACGCGGATATTTTTCCGAACAATGCCAGCAACGTCTCGGTGGCGAATTACGAGTACATTGATTGCGTGGAGATCCTGCGCAACAACGCCAACGAGAGCGTGGCCTTCCTGCAAAAAAAGGCAGACGAGAAATACGGCTTTTACAGCGTGAAGTCGGGCTACTCCTTCTCGGACCTCGTATCGGAGTATGAATATCTGACCAAGAATGCCCTGAATGACCTTTACGCCTACATCATCGAACATAAGCTGGTGCGGGACCACACCCTTCTGGTCAACACCAAGAAGAACGCCATCCTGCGCTACCAGCTTCAGATCGACAGCCTGAACAACAATATCTCCGAGGCCAAGGACATCATCGACCAGTTCGGCGACAAGACGCTGGACGGCGCGGCGGTCTATTCGGCCAACCGGAACGCCGACGGCGGCGAGACCCAGATCATCACCGACGTGGTGCGGGACTACACCACCCAGCCCTCCGGCAATGTCACCACCACCTACGATAAGCTCATCCGGCATTACGCCGACCTCCACGCCGAGCGCATCGACGCCGCCATCGCGCAGGGAAAGGCACAGGAGATCCTGGACGCCTACGCCGACGTGACCCGGAACACCGACCCCGCCAGCGCCGAGGCCCAGTGGGCCAGCGACCGCATCGATGAGCTGGTGCAGAAATTCACCAGCCTGTATGAGCTTTCCCTCGAGACCGTCGAGGAGTTCAATCAGGTCAACGGCGCGGACAACATCAAGATGAAGAACAGCATCGTGGTCAACGCGAAGCTCAACCTGAAGCTCTATGCAGCCCTGTCGGTGGTGCTGTTCCTCTTTCTGGGCTGTTTCTGCGCCATCTTCCTCGGACGTCTGGGCGATTTTGTGGATTACTATCTCTATGTGGACAAGAAGAGCGGCCTGCCCAACCGCGAGCGGTGCGACGCCATGGTGGACCGCTACAGCACCGTTCGTCTGAACGGCCAGTTCACCGTCATCCACATTCAGGTCGATCTCTCGGGGATGAGCCGCAACGACGGCGACAAGGCGCTGCGAGTGCTGGGCGACCAGCTGCAATACGTCTTCCGGACGCTGGGCTTTGTGGGCTACAACGGTGCGGGACACTTCATCGTCCTGCTGGAAGATTGCAGCATCGACTTGGCAAGGAGCTGCATCGACCGCCTGAGCAATCTGCTGGCCAAGACCGAGCTGGCTGTGTTTGGCCCCTGCGTCTTTGTGGGCGTCTCCAACTCGGCGAAGGATGACGCCTACGAGATCCGCGCCCTGCTGCGGCTGGCCATCCGCCGCTGCGCGGACGCAAAGGCCCGTCAGGAGGCCGAAAATGCAAGGAAGGCGGCTGAGTCGTCGCCGCTGAAGAGCGAAAGCTGAGAGTGATTTATGGGAAAGATGAGTAAAAAAATTCTGGCAGGGCTGCTGGCTGTCGTGCTTGTGCTGGGCGGCATCCTGCTGTACAATCTGCAGATGAATAAGAGCTTCATCACGACGTTTTATTCGGTCACGGTGGATAAGCCGGTAGAAGATCTGCGCATCGTCCTGCTGTCCGACCTGCATCTCCACGAGTACGGCGAAGACAATGCCGACCTCGTGCGGAAGATACAGAACCTTGCCCCGGACCTCATCGCGGTGGCGGGCGATATGAACATCGACACGGACACCGATTACCACGTCGTGCTCGACCTGATGCACCAGCTGGTGGACATCGCGCCGGTATACTACGCCCCCGGCAACCACGAGTGGGGGGGACGGTATGCGGGCGGCAGCGACGTCCTTTTTGACGACATTCAGGCCACCGGCGTCCACTGGCTGAACGGCAATTACGAGGACGTGGAATTCAAGGGCAGGAAGCTGCGCATCGGCGGCTTTTTCGAGTGGCCCCGCGCCCAGCTGGAACGGGAAAACTCCCGCGCAGTGGCCGACGCCATGAACGGCGAGACGAACGAGCTGGACGACGTCTGCACCATCCTCATCTGCCACTGCCCGGAGGTTCTGGACACCTCGCTGGAGCTGTACCAGTTCGACCTTGTGCTCAGCGGCCATGCCCACGGCGGACAGGTGCGCATCGGCAGTCAGGGCCTCTGGTCCACCAGTCAGGGCTTTCTGCCCAAATACACCAGCGGGGTCAACCAGATGGGGGAGTCGCAGGTGGTCATCAGCCGCGGCCTCGGCGATTCGGAGCCGTTCCCGCGCATCTTCAACCAGCCGGAACTGGTGGTCGTGGATGTGAATTGAGCCACGGCGAGGAAGACAAATGGATGTTTTTAAAAGCAAACCCTTGAAATTAGCCAGTGCAGCATTTTATATCCTGCTTGCAATGCTGTGCTTCTACTGCGCTTGCTATCGGCTGCCTGTCGGCCTAAAATACGGCATCAATCTGATGGTGGCGGGCTGGGCTCTTCTGATGTTTTTTATCCGGCCTATGTTCAACCGGGCCGTCTTCTGTATGCGCTTTCTTGCGCTCTTCTTTTTCCCGTACCTGATGTTCTGGATGTGGTCAGTAGCTATCTGGATCTCAGAGTCGCAGACTTTTGATTACATTCTGCGCGGTTCGCTGAACATCTTTTATATGGTAACAAACATCCTTTTTGCAGCTGCGGCGGTTTATCTGTTCGGTGGGAATGCCATGCTCCTGACGCTGATAGGTATGGCGTTGGCGAATATGCTTGTGGCGCTGGAAGTTATAGCTTGGGCAGGCATTGGAACTTTCATCTCGGAATACATCCGTCTGCTCGTCACCTTTGCGGACGATACCGGTGGAGCAATGCGCGCGATGGAGCTGCATGATATGGTCTATGGCTGGGGTGTTTGTGCACTCTACTATATAATCCATAAAGAAAAAAATGTGAAGAAACAGGTGTTTTGCCTTTTGGTGAGCTTGCTGTTTTTTACAATGGGCTTCAAACGTATTGCAGTCCCTGCTGTAGTCGGTGCGGCAATGTTATATATAGGTCTTTGTTTGTGGAAACCGAAACATCTTCGGACGCTGGCCAATATTATGGCGCTGGCGACAGGCGGCGGCATCTTTTTTTATCTTTGGTTTATAAAGTCCGGCAACTTTGTGAAACTGGCAAATGAACTGGAAATCAATCTGATGTATCGGGATGTGATTTATACTTACTTCAGCGACTTCTTTGAGCTAGTGCCTACCTATATAGGGCGGGGTATCCGATTTATTTATACCTACTGTACCGAAGACCCCAGTTACAACCTTGCAGTGACGGCACTGCATAATGTGTATATGGAAACGTATATTGAGGTCGGGTTCTGGTGCTGGTGGATATGGATACTCTTTGAACTGGCTTTCCGCATCCATCGAGTGGAAGAGCGATACACAGAGATGCCGGCTTATGCGCTGATGTCCATGAACCTGTATGTGTTCGGAACTTATCTGACGGATAACACCCTGTTTTATTACGCCATCAATGTACTTTACCGAATGGCCATCATGGAGTGGTGTCTCGAGGTGTCGGAGAATAGTGAGCTGCTGGATTCGGAGATGCAGCCGCTGAAGGCGGTACAAGAGGGACACCAGCAGAAGCGGGGCAACAAGTGGAGAGTGCAGGAAAAGACAAAGAACGATTTCCATATCTGTATGTAATAGTGATGTAATAGTGAGGAGCGGATAAAATGAAGGTCTTGATGATAAACAAATTCCTCTACCCCAACGGCGGCTCAGAGACATATATGTTTGGGTTAGGGCAGCAACTGGAAAAGATGGGCCACGAGGTGCAGTATTTCGGGATGGAGCACGAGGGCCGCTGTGTGGGCAACCGGGTGGGGGCCTACACCAGCGGCATGGATTTCCACGGCGGAAGCAGGCTGGCGAAGCTTACATATCCGCTCAAGACTATTTATTCCTCCGAGGCCCGGCAGAAGCTGCGGCTGGTACTGGATGATTTTCGACCGGATGTTATCCATCTCAACAATTTCAACTATCAGTTGACGCCCAGTGTTATTCTTGAAGCGGACAAGTGGCGGCGGGAGAGTGGACAGCCCTGCCGCATCCTCTACACCGCCCACGACCATCAGTTGGTCTGCCCGGATCATCTGTGCTATCAGGGAATAGAAGGACACCCGTGTGAAGAGTGTCTGGGTGGACATTATATAAACTGCATCAAGCATCGGTGCATTCACGGCTCCCGGGTGCGCTCTATCATCGGATGCGCAGAAGCGACATTTTGGAGATGGAAAAAAGTTTACCGTAAACTGGACGTCATCATCTGCTGTTCAGCATTTTTGAAAAAGAAGCTGGATACCAACCCTGACCTGCGGGGCAAAACAGTGGCCCTGCACAACTTTATTTCCACAAAAAAAGCGCCGGATGTGGAAAAACAGGACTATGTGCTCTACTTTGGCCGTTTTTCCAAAGAAAAGGGTGTTGAAACCTTTGCAAAAGCCTGCAAGGCGCTGCCGGACATCTCCTTTGTGGCGGCGGGCAGCGGCCCGCTGGAAGGGGAGCTGGCCGGTATCCCGAACCTGAAAAATGTGGGCTTCCAGTCGGGCGAGGCGCTCCGGAAGCTCATCGCAGAGGCAAGGTTGACGCTCTGCCCTTCGGAATGCTACGATAACTGCCCCTTCTCGGTGATGGAGTCGCTGATGTACGGCACGCCGGTGCTGGGCGCGGACATCGGCGGCATCCCGGAGCTGATCGATGCGGGGGAGAACGGCGAGCTGTTCGAGAGCGGGGACGCCGACGCGCTGGCCGGAAAGATAAGAGCACTCTGGGACGACCGCGTCAGACTGGACGCCTACACGAAGGCCTGCGGCAAGACCCGCTTCGACACCGTGGAGGCGTATGCGGAAAAGCTGATGCGCCTGTACCAAGGGTAATATGGAGGAGAAGAGATCATGGCAACAAAGAAACTGAACGGAACCGTTATCGTCACCTATCGCTGCAACGCGCGCTGCACCATGTGCAACCGCTACAAGGCCCCCTCGAAGCCCGAGGAGGAGATCAGCCTTGAGACCATCCGCAAGCTGCCGCCCATGTACTTTACAAACATCACCGGCGGCGAGCCGTTCATCCGCACCGACCTGAAGGACATCGTGCGGGAGCTGCGGAAGAAGTCGGACCGCATCGTCATCTCCACCAACGGCTTCTTCACCGACCGCATCCTTGACCTGTGCAGGGAGTTCCCGGACATCGGCATCCGCATCTCCATCGAGGGCCTCGAGCAGACCAACAACGAGATCCGCGGCCTCGCCGACGGCTACAACCGCGGCTACACCACCCTGAAAAAGCTCCGGGAGATGGGGATGAAGGACGTGGGCTTCGGCATGACCGTGCAGGACAAGAACGCCCCCGACCTCGTGCCCCTCTACCGCCTGTCGGATGAGATGGGGATGGAGTTCGCCACTGCCACCCTGCACAACAGCTTCTATTTCGTGGAGGCCAAGAACATCATCCACGACCGCCCGATGGTGGCCAAGAACTTCGAGGCCCTCATCAACGAGCTGCTGCGGAGCAATTCGCCCAAGAAGTGGTTCCGCGCCTACTTCAACCACGGACTCATCAACTATCTTTACGGCCAGAAGCGTCTGCTGCCCTGTGATATGAGCTTCGACACCTTCTTCATCGACCCCTACGGTGACGTCATGCCCTGCAACGGCACCAAGGATAAGGAGGTCATGGGCAACCTGAACACCCAGAGCTGGGAGGAGCTGTGGAGCAGCCCCGAGGCCGATGCAGTCCGCGCCAAGGTGCGCCACTGCGACCGCGCCTGCTGGATGATCGGTTCGGTCTCGCCCGCCATGCACAAGTACATCTGGAAGCCGGGCTTCTGGGTGCTGACCCATAAGCTCAAGGCCCTCTTCACCAAGACCCCCTACAGTATGTATGAGCTGAAGGTCTGCCGCGACTACCGCGACGGCAGGGTGACGAAGGAGGAGCTGGACCGCTGCTCCACCTGCGACCTCAACTGTGTGGTCAACAACGGCCTGAGCGCCGCCTCGCAGGAGCAGCTGCGCCATAAGTCCGGCGAGGAGATCGTGGACGCCGATCTTGCAGGCCAGCTCAGACAGTGAGGGAGAAGCCGATGAAGATACTCATCATTCGTCCGTGGCCCAGCCTGCTGGACGTGACCAAGAACACCTACAACATTCAGGAGGTGGGGCTGGCCAAAGCGCTGGTCAAGCGGGGCCACCCCACCGACATCCTGTTCTGGACGGACGGGGATGAGATGACCGTGGAGGTGGAGGCAGAGGGCGGCAGGCCCATCCGGGTCTTCTACCGCCACGGGAAAGTCCTGCTCAAGAATGTCTGGTTCAGTGGGCAGGATGCACTTTTCGCCCAGTACGATGTTTTGCAGACCGCCGAGTACAATCAGATATTCTCATGGCATCTGGCCGGGAAGTATCCCGAGAAAACGGTCATCTACCACGGCCCCTACTATTCGCCCTTCAACAAGAACTACAACCGGATGTGCCGGGTGTTCGACGCTTTTTTCGTGGGACGCTACCGCCGCCGGGGTACCCGGTTCCTGACCAAGAGCGACCTTGCCCGGAAGTTCCTGCTGGAAAAGCGGCTCTCGCCGGAGCAAGTGACGACGGTGGGCGTCGGCATCGACGCCGAGCTTCTGCGCGACCGTCCGGACGCCGGGCAGACCGAGCTGGAAGGGAAGATGCGCGCCCAGAAAAAGGGCCTGAAGCTGCTCTACATCGGCCGCGTCGAGCCGCGCCGCGACCCCTTCTTCCTGCTGGATGTGCTGGCCGAGGTGCGGAAAAGCGACTCCGACGCCTGCCTCTACCTCATCGGCGACGGGGACGAGGCGTATCGGGACAGCGTGAAAGCGGCCATTGGGGAAAAGGGGCTGACGGACTGGGTCTTCTGGCAGAAAAAAGCCCCGCAGTACCAGATGAAAGGGGTCTACCAGCAGGCAGACTTCTTCCTGCTGCCGACGGAGTACGAGATCTTCGGCATGGTGCTGCTGGAGGCCATGTTCTTCCGCCGGGTGGTGCTGACCACCCCCAACGGCGGCGCGGATATGCTGCTGCGCAGCGGCGAGAATGGCATCGTGCTGGAAAAATCGGACCCGGCCCGCTGGGCAGAGGCCCTGCTGGACGTCGCCGCTGACCCGGCGAAAAAGGCCCGGATGGAGCAGGCGGCCTATGAGACGGTCATCCATGAGAACACATGGGACGCCCTCGCCGACCGCTTTCTGAAGGTGTACGAGAAGAGGTAAGGAGTCCGCTATGCCTGACGTTTCGATCATTATCCCGGTATACAACATTAAAACGCTGCTGCCCCGCTGTGTGGCATCCCTACAGGCCCAGACGTGGCAGGACTTCGAGGTCTGGCTGGTGGACGACGGCAGCACCGATGGCTCGGGGCCGCTCTGCGACGAGCTTGCGGCCAAGGACGCCCGCATCCATGTGCTGCATAAGGAAAACGGCGGCCAAGGGTCGGCCCGCGACCTCGGCCTCGACCACGCGCAGGGCGAGTACATCTGCTATGTGGACTCGGACGACGAGGTGCTGTCGAACCTGCTGGAAGACGCCCTCCGCGTCGCCCGGGAGGCGGACGCTGACATCGTCTGCTACGGCTACTACAAGCAGTTCCTCGACGGCGAGGGAAACGCCCTGCAGCGCAGCGGGCCGAATCTGCCCGCCCTCAGCGGCGCGTACACCTACGAGGAGTTCTGGCAGAACTTCCGCAAGGCGAAATATGAGTCCGTGCCTTGGGTGCGGATGTGCCGCCGGGACTACCTGCAAAAATATGATCTGCGCTTTACCACGCTGCGGGTGGGCGAGGACGCCCACTTTTTGACCCAGCTGTTGGACGCGCCCTTCCGGCGCATCGTCTATCTCCGCAGCGCCTATTACATCTATAATATCCGCCCGTCCTCCACCATGACCAGCTTCCAGAAGGCCTACTTCGGCGACGAAGCCGCGGCCCGGCGGGCGGAGTTCGACGATCTGGTGCGCCGCCATGCCCCGACACCTGGGGAGTATGACGACCTCATCGGGCGGGAGGCACTGTGTGTTGTGCTAGAATCAGCACGCAAGCTCTCTTTCGTCCGGGACACGATGCCGAACGCTGAGCGCATCCAGTGGCTGAGAAAGGCCTGTGAGCGACCCCGGGCGGCGAAGTGGCTGGCCGAGAGCCGCCGGGAGATGGCGGATTCAAGCTGGCAGTGGGTGGGCCTGTGCATCCTGAAGGGCGGGCACTACCGGTTGGCGCTGGCCTATTTTGACTTCATCCAGACTCTGCGCAGCAGTCGTGACCGCCAGATGAAGAAAAAATAAAAATATCCCCAATACTGGGTGTCCAGTATTAGGGGTACATATCAAAGGCTGCCGCGCGGTTTGTGCAGCAGCCTTTCGTTATCTCTGATACAGTTTCAGGGTCTCGACCACGATCTTGTCCCACGGGAAGCGGGTGCAGACGTACTCGGCGGCGAGCCACTTGAACATCCGCACCGCGTTGGGATGCTCGAGGGCGTAGGTGAGCTTCTGGGCGAGGTCGTCCACATCGCCCCTGCGGAAGACGATGCCGTTGTCGTGGATGACGTTGTAGCACTCCTCGATGTCGGAGGTGATGACGCAGTTGCCGTAGCTCATGGCTTCCAGCAGGCAGAGGGGCATTCCCTCAAGGTCGCTGGGCAGAACGAAGAGGTAGGAGTTGCTGTAAAGCTCTTCCCGCAGCGCACCGTCCACGAAGCCGGTGAAAATGATACGGTCGTCTCCGCCGGCCTGCTCCTTCAGCTGGTCGATGTACCAGTGGGTGTCGGAGGAGCCGCCCGCGATGACCAGCTTTTTGTCGGTGTGGAGCTTCTTGAATGCATCCACCAGATAGTGACAGCCCTTTTCCGGTACCATCCGGCCCAGATAGAGGATGTAGGAGTCCTTCTCGAGGCCGTACTTCTCCCGGATGATGTCCGGGGCCGCAGGGGCTGCAGGATTGACGCCGTTGGGGATATAGTGGGTGGCACGGCCGTAGGTGTCCTGAAAATACTTTTGTGTGCTGTGGTTGAGGACGATGATCTCGTGGGCGAACCGGACGCCGGTCTTTTCGCCAGTACGGATATACCATGAGCCGAAGGAGCCTTTCCACTTATCCCGGGCCCAGTCCAGACCGTGGACAGTCAGGACGACCCGCTTGCCGGTGAGGCGGGGAAGCCAGGAGAACATGGCAGGCCCTTCGGCGTGGATGTGGACCACGTCATAGGGGCCGAACGCCGCCGCAAGACAGCCGAAGAAGCTGGACGTCACCGCCGCAAGGCCCTTGCGGTCGATGGTGGGCACCCGCTTGAGCCGGATGCCCCGGTATTCGTCGAGGTGCTCGATGTCGTATTCTTTTCCGCTGACGTGATGGCCGGTGCGGTTGTAGCAGGTGACGCTGTGGCCGTGCATCACCATCCGCGCAGCCAGCTCCTCTACAACGACCTCGATCCCGCCTTCCCGTGAGGGCACCCGCTTGTGCCCTACCATAGCGATCCGCATAATTGCATCAACTCTTTCTTGTTTTGTGTATGATTCCAGAAATACGGAGTGGAAATATTTGACTATAAGTGACAAAAAATGACAATTTGTTTCATTGTTATGTATATTTTACACAATTTTGATGGGAAGGTCAATACTCGGAGATAAGAATCTTAGCCAAGCCGTCAAAAAAATCCCCTCCGGAGGGGAGGGGAAGGGTGTGTGGATCAATCGTCGTCGCTGTCGAGCTTGAGGACTGCGGTGAAAGCCTCGCTGGGCAGGGAGACAGAGCCGAGCTGGCGCATCTTCTTCTTGCCTTCCTTCTGCTTTTCCAGCAGCTTCTTTTTGCGGGAGATGTCGCCGCCGTAGCACTTGGCCAGCACGTCCTTGCGCATGGCCTTGACCGTCTCGCGGGCGATGATCTTGCCGCCGATGGCTGCCTGAACGGGGATCTCGAAGAGGTTGCGGGGGATGTTGTCCCGCAGCTTCTCGCAGATGCGGCGTCCCTTGGCGTAGGCGTTGTCCCGGAAGACGATCATGGACAGGGCATCCACGGGGTCACCGTTGAGCAGGAAGTCCAGCTTGACCAGATCGCTCTCGCGGTACTCCTTGAACTCGTAATCGTAGCTGGCGTAGCCGCGGCTCCGGCTCTTGATGGCGTCGAAGAAGTCGTAGACGATCTCGCCCAGCGGCAGGGCGTAGTGCAGGTCCACGCGGACGTCGTCCAGATACTTCATGTCGATGAGGACGCCGCGCTTGTTCTGGCACAGATCCATCAGGCTGCCCACATATTCGTTGGGGGTGTAGAGGTGGACGTCCACGAACGGCTCCTCCTGCTTGACGATGTTGGAGGGGTCGGGGTAGCTGGAGGGGTTGTCGATCAGCTCCACTGTGCCGTCGGTGAGGGTCAGGCGGTAGCGGACGCTGGGGGTGGTGGTGATGAGGTCGAGGTCAAATTCCCGCTCAAGACGCTCGGTGATGATCTCCATGTGGAGCAGACCGAGGAAGCCGCAGCGGAAGCCGAAGCCCAGCGCGGCGCTGGTCTCCAGCTCGAAGGTCAGGGAGGCATCGTTGAGCTGCAGCTTTTCCAGCGCGTCCTTCAGGTCGGGGTACTTTGCGCCGTCGGCGGGGTAGATGCCGCAGAAGACCATCGGCTTGACCTGACGGTAGCCGGGCAGGGCCTCGGCGGTGGGGTTGTCGGCCAGCGTGACGGTGTCGCCCACGCGGGTGTCCTGCACAGTCTTGATGCTGGCGGTCAGGTAGCCGACCTCGCCGGCCTGCAGCTGGGCGCAGGGGGTCAGGCTGGTGGCACCCATGTGGCCCACCTCCACCAGCGTGAACTGTGCGCCGGTGGCCATCAGACGGATGGTGTCGCCGGGCTTCACCGTGCCCTCAAAGACGCGGATATAGACGATGACGCCCTTGTAGCTGTCATAGATGCTGTCGAAGATGAGGGCCTTGAGGGGGGCGTCCGGGTCGCCGGTGGGGGCGGGGATGTCGCTGACCACCCGTTCCAGCACCTGATCGATGTTCAGGCCGGTCTTGGCCGAGACGCGGGGGGCGTCGAGGCAGGGCAGACCGATGACATCCTCCACCTCCTGCGCCACCTCGTCCGGATGGGCCGAGGGCAGGTCGATCTTGTTCAGGATGGGCACCAGCTCGAGGTCGTGCTCCAGCGCCATATAGGTGTTGGCGAGGGTCTGGGCCTCCACGCCCTGCGTGGCGTCCACCACGAGGATGGCACCCTCGCAGGCGGCGAGGCTGCGGCTGACCTCGTAGGCGAAGTCCACATGGCCCGGGGTGTCGATGAGGTTGAACTCATACACCTTGCCGTCCTTGGCGGTGTAGTTCATGGTGACGGCGCGGGCCTTGATGGTGATGCCGCGCTCCCGCTCGATGTCCATGTTGTCGAGGATCTGATCCTCCATCGTCCGCTCGTCCACGCTCTTGGTCAGCTCGAGGATGCGGTCGGACAGGGTGGATTTGCCGTGGTCGATGTGCGCGATGATGCAGAAGTTGCGGATGTTGTCTCTTGCCATGTAGTTCCTCCGAAATTTATAGGATCCAGTCTTCGACGGCCTTGACGCCGCCATTTTCCAGATAAACACGGGGCACCCGGCGGGAAACGCCGCAGAGCACCTCGTAAGAAATGGTATCGGTCTTGCGGGCGATGGTCTCGGCGCTGTCGCTCACCGTGCCGCCCCAGAGGATGGCCTCATCCCCCTCCTGCACGTCGGGCAGGGCGGAGACGTCCACCATCAGCTGATCCATGCAGACCCGGCCCAGCACCGGGCAGGGCCTGCTCTTGATCTCCACGATGCCCTTGCCGCAGCTCAGCAGACGGGGGTAGCCGTCGGCATACCCGGCGCAGAGGGTGGCGACCTTGGTGGGCTTTTCGGCGGTGAAGCGGCGTCCGTAGCTGGCCGACTGGCCGGGCTGCATTTCCTTTACCATGCTGATGATGGTCTTCAGCTTCATCACCGGGCGGAAGACGCCGAATCGCACCTCGTCGCTGGGGTCAAAGCCGTAGAGGATGATGCCGGGGCGGGCCATGCAGCGGGTGCGGGGCAGACCGGCGGGCCAGTCGGGGTGGAGCATCACCCCGGCGGAGTTGTCGCAGTGGACGACGGCAGGTTCGAACCCGGCCTCGGCGAGGCCCCGACAGGCCCGGACGAAGAGGGCGTGCTGCCCACTGGTATAGGCGACGCTGTCGGCGGTGTCGTCGTCGGCAACGGCAAAGTGCTGGAACAGGCCCGTGACCCGGAGGCCGGGCAGGCGGCAGACTTCCAGCATCCCGGCCAGCGCGGCGTCAAAGTCGGTGCGGAGCGCAAAGCCGATGCGGCCCATGCCAGTGTCGGCCTTGAGGTGGACGTCCACCGTCCCGCCTGCGGCGGAGGCTGCCTCACTGAGGGCCTTGGCCTGCGACAGGGAATAGCAGGCGGCGGTGATGTTCTGCTCGATCAGGACCGCTGCGCAGCCCGGCTCCACATGGCCCAGAATCAGGATGGGCAGGAGCAGCCCGGCCTGACGGAGCTGACGGGCTTCAGCCAGACAGCTCACGGCCAGCCATGCGGCCCCTTCCTCGGCGAAGACCTTGGCGCATTCCGCTGCGCCGTGGCCGTAGCTGTCTGCCTTGACGACGGCGCACAGCGGCATCTCGCCGGCCCGGGACTTTACGGTACGGAAATTATGGCGCAGGGCATCCAGATCGATCTCAGCCCAGACATGTTTTTCAAAGGGTAGTATCTGCATGGGCGGTGTCCTCCTTATTTGATGTGCGGGCCGGGTGCAGAGGCCGCCAGCCGTCGATGCCGCTTTCCTGCAAGGCGTGGAGCGTCTTCTGCCGGAAAGCCCGGTCGGTGCGGCAGCGCTCCCGGACGAAGTCCTTGGTGTCCTCCCGGGTGGTCACGCCGTCGGCGGGGCAGCGGCTTTTCACGATGGGGAAGCCCGCCTCCTTCACGGCAGCGCGCACCTCCTGCTCAGTGGCGAGAAGGAGCGGCCGGATGAGGGTCAGGCCCCGGTCGGACAGCTCCGTCACCGGCGAAAAACAGCCGATGCGGCCCTCCCGCCAGAGGTTCATATAAAAGGTCTCGATGGCGTCGTCGAGGTGATGGCCCAGCGCTACCTTGTTGCAGCCCAGCTCTTCGGCGGCGGCATGGAGAGCGCCCCGGCGCAGATTGGCGCAGAGAGAGCAGGGATTTTTCTCCTTCCGGTAGTCGAAGACGATGGGGCCGATGAGGGTGCGGCGCACCTCGTAGGGCACATCGTACTGCCGGAAGAGGGCTTCCAGCGCGGAGTAGTCCACCGGCTGTCCCCCGAACTGGGGGTCGAGGGTGACGGCTGTCACCTCAAAGGGAAAGCCGAGGTACTGCCGCAGCTGCGCAAGGCCCACCGTCAGGGCCACGCTGTCCTTGCCGCCCGAAACGCCCACGAGGACGCGGTCGCCGGGGGAAAACATCTCATATTGCTGGACGGCTTTGCGCATTAGGCCGCAGAGCCGCTGCATCGCTTTCGTGCCGCTCATGACAGGCTCACACTCTCCACAAGATTTACGATGTCGCTGATGGAGGCCAGCTTGGTCAGCGCAGAGACATAGATGACGTCGCCGGTGTCGTATTCGATGGTGGCCAGCACGGCGTAGTAAGCCTGAATGTCACAGCGCACGGCGGTGACGGCTGCACCGTCGATGTTCAGGTTGACCTTCCGGGGGCTGATGACGCCGTAGGCCTGCTTGAGGTCGCGCTCCGACTGGCCGATGAAGTCCTCGTAGGAGTCCTTCGTGCCCTTCTGGAGCAGCACGACCTGATAGTTGGCGTCGTCGCTGCTCTGGGCGGAGGCCAGCTCCAGCGCACGGCCAAGGGTGGCGTCCTCGGTCATCTCGCAGACCGGCCAGACGGCGGACTCATAATAGACCGAGATGCCGTTTTCGGCGGTATAGCGGGTGTCGGGGGAAGCGGGGGTGCGCCGGTTGACCGCGAGGGTCAGAACAAAATAGGCCAGTGCGCCCAGCAGGACGATGATGCCCATGGCGAGCAGCAGGCGGAAAGAGCGCTGCTGTGCGCTGTCGCGCTGGTGGATGTCTTTCGGCATGAGGGGGTGTCCTCCTTATAAAAGTAGGGGTCAGCCCCGGGGTGGGGCTGTATCCTTTTTAGTATAGCATACTCAGCGCCAAAATTGTAGCGCCGTGCCGCAAAAAGCAGTCCGAAAATGCGATTTAAGAAAACGTGAGATTTAAAGAGATTTCAAGAGAAAACGCGAGATTCAAAAAACTGAGCCGAAAAAATCGAAAAATGCTGTTGACAGGAGGCTCCCGGGGATGTATACTAACACTCGCGCCCCCAAAAGGTGCACTGAACCGTTGAAACACTTATCAGGAGGAAATAGATATGAGCACTACTCTCGTCAAGCCCGCTGAAGTCGAGCGCAAGTGGTATCTGCTCGACGCTGCCGGCAAGAGCCTGGGCCACGTCGCTGCTGAGGCTGCTGTTCTGCTGCGCGGCAAGCAGAAGGTCGATTATACCCCCAATGTTGACTGCGGCGATTACGTCGTCGTCATCAACTGCGACAAGGCTGTCCTGACCGGCAAGAAGGCCGAGCAGAAGTTCCACATCACCCACAGCAAGTTTATCGGCGGCCTGAAGAAGGTCCAGTACAGCAAGCTGATGGCTGAGAACAGCGATCTGGCCATGACCTACGCTGTCAAGGGCATGATCCCTTCCAACACCATCGGTGCTAAGGCTCTGACCCGCCTGCACTGCTACCAGGGTGCCGAGCACGCTCACGCAGCTCAGAAGCCCGAGAAGATCGAGTTCTAAGAAGGAGGCAATCGAACATGTACGAAACCAAACCTTATTTCTACGGCACTGGTCGTCGTAAGGATTCCGTTGCCCGCGTTCGTGTTTACACCGGCACTGGCAAGATCACCATCAACGATCGTGATATCGACAACTACTTTGGTCTGGAGACCCTGAAGCTGATCGTCCGTTCTCCGCTGGTCCTGCTGGGCCTGGAGGGCAAGTACGATGTCGTCGTCCGCGTTTCCGGCGGCGGTGTTTCCGGTCAGGCTGGCGCTATCCGCCACGGCCTGAGCCGCGCCCTGCTGCAGCAGAGCGACGAGAACCGCTCTGTCCTGAAGAAGGCTGGCTTCCTGACCCGCGATCCTCGCATGAAGGAGCGCAAGAAGTACGGCCTGAAGGCTGCACGTCGTGCACCCCAGTTCAGCAAGCGATAATCTACAGCTTAATAATGCTAAAAAAGCCCGGAAATACGCCATTTTCCGGGCTTTTTCTATACCCGAAATTCTGTCTGGACTGTTCGGCTTTGATGGAATTTGAACGGAAATTTATGGGGTTATAGTGGTCAAATTACTGCTGGACAAGCCCATTCTGACCTCTTATGGGTTAAATTACTGGTGGATAATAGGAGCAAATGAAGTCCAATTTTGCCGTCAACGGACGAACACATACTTGACTGATTTACATAGAGCCTTGGCTCATTCTTTGAAAACGAGAATGAGTCGAGGCTCTATTTTTTTCGCCCGAAATCCGGCGAGACAAATTCGAGCAGGAGGTGACAGGTATGACGGATTTCAATCAGAAGACCCATGACACCGATGTGGGCAGTCATGGCGGACAGTCGAGGCAGATGATGAAGGTGTTCGAGAATCAGGAGTTTGGTTCGATCCGCGTGTTGCAGGAGGCAGGCAAGACCTTTTTTTGTGCAAGCGATGTGGCAAAAGCGTTGGGGTATGTGAATCCCTACGCCGCAGTGAAACGCCATTGCAGAGGCCCCCTAATATAGCAAAACAGACAGCTTTCGTCAACCGTTGCGCAGAAATGCGGCTTCGGTGGAAAGCTGCCTATTTTTTTGCTAGATACGATTTCTTACTCGGTCATCTCCGCATCGACCAGATGGTAGTCCATATATCCGTTTTCTTCGTAGGTCTGGAATGTGCCAACGACCGTGATTTCTGTTCCCAGTTCGGGACAGTCGGCAGGATAGTTATGCTCGCCCGCGAGGACGAATTCCAGCCCCTGCGAGCAGCAGGCAGTCGCGTCCATGATGATGCAGGCCGTGTACACCGCGCCGGTGTTCGGATCCTCATAGACCGCAAACTGCCCATTCATTTTGATGCGCTTTCCGAGATACCGATCCGGCTCGTACATCATGTTATAGATCTCGGAGTAGACCATCGTGCTGCTGAGCGTAGTCAGATCGACATCCAGTTCGCCGGAGGCCTGTGCCGGTTCATAGTCCGGAAGCGCTTCGGCGGGCTGCGTCTGCTCCTGAACGACCTGCTGGGTCGCACTGCCCTGCTTCGATTTGGACTGGATCTTCTGATCGCCGCAGGCGCAGAGGGAAACCAGATAAAGCGCGACGGCGAGAATTAACAAAGCCTGTTTCATGTGCGGATACCTCCCAATCGGGATATTCCTGAGAAAATCAGAAATGTAAAAATGTCCACGGCCACAATGGTCGAGCCGACCGGCGTTCCAGCTAGGATGGAGATCAGAATGCCCAGTGCGGCGCAGCAGACGGAAAGGACGGCCGCACAGATCGTCACCGCACGGAAGTTTTTGTAGACCCGCATGGCAGACAGCGCCGGGAAAATAACAAGGGCGGATATGAGCAGTGAGCCGACAAGGTTCATTGCCAACACGATCACAACGGCGATCGTTATGGCAATCAGTAAGTTATACAAATCGGCCTTTGTCCCCACAGCCTTTGCAAAGTTTTCATCAAAGGTCACAGCGAAAATTTTGTTGTAGCAAAGAACAAATACCGCCACGACCGCCACCGACAGCACCGCGCACAGCCAGACCTCGCTTTTCGTCAGCGTCAGAATAGAGGTCGAGCCGAACAGCGTACTGCACACATCGCCGGACAAGTTAGAGGATGTGGAGAACAAATTCATCAGCAGATAGCCGATAGCAAGTGCCCCCACCGAGATCATGGCGATGGCGGCGTCGCCCTTGATCTTCGTGTTCTGCCCGGTACGCAGAAGCAGCACGGCGCTGATGATTGTAATGACCATGACCAGCGGCATTTCGTTGGTGATTTGCAGCACAGCGGCAATCGCCATGGCTCCGAACGCCACATGAGAAAGTCCGTCACCGATGAAGGAAAACCGTTTCAGCACCAGCGTTACGCCCAGCAGAGAGGAACAGAGCGCAATCAGCACGCCGACCACCAGCGCATAGCGGACAAAGGGGTACGCCCAATAGAGGGTCAGTTTTTCCAAGATTGCGGTCATTGTTCATCACCGCCTTTCTCTGCGGCAAATAGCCGCCCTTGCGGGCTTTGGAGATACTCTGCCTTTGTTCCGAAGAAAACGGTGTTGCCAATATGCAGAATATGGCTGGCGTATTTGACTGCGGCGGCAATATCGTGAGAAATCATAATAATGGTGATACCGTCCCGATGGTTCAGTTCGTCGATCAGACGATACATTTCCGCTGTCACTTTGGGATCAAGCCCGGAAACAGGCTCGTCCAAGAGCAGCATTTTTTGTGTGGCGCACAGCGCACGGGCAAGCAATACCCGCTGTTGCTGCCCGCCGGACAACTCTCGATAACACCGCTTTGAGAGCTTATCAATCTGCATTTTCCGAATGTTTTCTTCGGCAAGCTGTTTTTCTTCTTTGTTATAAAAGGGGCGGCTGCCGCAGCGCCCCTGACACCCGGAGAGAACGATCTCTCTCACGGATGCAGGGAAATCCTTTTGTACGACGGTCTGCTGCGGCAGGTAGCCGATCTCATTTTTCCTCAGCCCGTCGCCTGTCAAAATTCTGCCGCGGATGGGCGGCTGCAAGCCAAGGATCGTTTTCATAAGTGTACTCTTACCAGAGCCGTTTTCCCCTACGATGCAGAGGTAGTTGCCTGCAAAGACCTCAAAGCTGAGATCTTGCAGAACGGACTTCCCATCATAGCCGACGCGGAGATTTTGACAAGTGAGCTGAGACATAAACCTACCTCCTTAACCCAATGCTTCTTTCAGCACGGACAGGTTCTTCTCCATCACGGAGAGGTAGGTCGTACCGTTTGCCATATCTTTAGAAGTGGTGGACTGCATGGAATCCATGGTCAGCACCTTTTGGTTTTTCTCAGCGGTGTTCTGGACAATGGTTTCGGCAATTTTATGCTGTGCGCCCTCAATGGTCAGAACGCAGGGCAGTTTCAATTCATCCACCTTCTTAGCAAGGAACAAAACGGTCTCAAAGCTGGCTTCCGTTTCGGCGGAGCAGCCCACAAAAGCGGCATAGTAGCTCAGACCGTAATCGTCCACCAGATAGCGGAACGGGAAACGGTCGCCGAACAGAACGGTCTTATAGGCTGCAGCGTCCACGGCAGCCTGATATTCGCCGTCCAGCGCAGAGAGCTTTTCGATATAGGCAGCGGCGTTGGTAGCGTAGGTGTCCTTATTGTCGGGGTCCAGCTCCTGCAAAGACTTGGAAATGGCATTTGCAAGAACCTCCGCGTTTTTCAGAGAAAGCCAAACGTGCTCGTCCTTTTCTTCCTCATGCTCGTGGTCTTCGTCCTCGTCGTGGTCATGCCCTTCCATGTGTTCGCAGATCTCTTCGCCGGTCATATCAGCCGGGAAGAAGGTAGGCCAGGAGTTTTCGGGATCGACGATCGCGTCGAAGCTCTCGTTGCTCATCCGGATGTGGAAGTGTTCGGCGGCAGCCGGTTCGATCATGTGGTCGTTGAACTCAATGTAGACCGGCGCGCCGGCATCCTTGTCCTCCGCCTCAAAGCGATACATGGCCGCCTTCGTGCCGGTAGACCAGTTCTGAATGTAATAGCCGACATACTTGTAGTTAGAGCCGACCTTCTTGCTATCTTCGTAGGTGAACTCGATGTGGTCACCCTCAATATCGATGTTGGTAATGTCCGTTTTGTAGCCGTTCTGATAGTAAGTCTTGTATTCTTCGGTGGTCATTTCGCCGTTCTCTGCCATCTCTGCAAACGCATCATCCAGCGTTCCGTCCAGCACAAAGGGATAGGCAGACTGCCAGTTGCCCGCCCAATCAGACAGGCTTCTGTCCTGAACCTCGTCATCTTCAAAGGTGGAGACTTCCTTGCTGTGGTCATGGTCGTGATCGTGCTCTGTTTCCTGCATACCCTCGACCACTTCTTCGGTCTTGACGCTGTCGCCAAGGACATCCAGCAGGTTGATGACCTTCATGTTCTTGTTGGTGGCATTTTTCAGAGCATCGTCCACCCAGCCGTCGGACTCGCCGCCCACATAGATGAACAGGTCGCAGTCGGAGATTTTGACAATGTCATCGGCAGTGGGCTGATAGCTGTGCAGGTCAACGCCGTTATCAAGCAGCATCGTGACTTCGGCGTTATCGGCTTTGTCACCTAAAATCTCACGCACCCAGTCATATTCGGGGAAAATGGTGGTGACAATGCTCAGTTTGTCGGTTTTGTTGGTATCGTTCTGCTTTCCGCAGCCGGCAAGAGCGCCGACGAGCATCAAAAGCGCAAGCAGCAGCGCAGTTATTTTTTTCATAGGGTTTGTTACCTCCAGATCATGATAAGAACTTAAAAATGGGCGCAAAAATACAAGGGTAACAGCAACGCTGCAAAAGTCTATCCGAAAACAGATAGACTACACCCTTGTAAAAAGTTCTTATTTTTAATCTGAAAGTTTGACCTTGAGAGAAACCAGCGTAAAGGTACGGGCAACCTCTGTACAGGAGAGAATGATCCGGCACAGAATATATAGAATCGCCGCTACGGCAGCTGCGGCGGAGCCAGCAAGCCCAATGCTTTTGAGCAGGTTTTCGCAGACGTTGATCTGATGGCAGATGGCGCAGTCCACGCCAGTACAGTCATGGTCGGATTCCGCTGCGATATAGGCAACAGAGGACAGCATAACAAAGGCCAGCACTACGGCCAGCAAGCCCGTCATAAAACGAAATTTCTTTGTCATGGTCTGTCCTCCTTTCCAATCGTTATTTTCCCTTGCAGTCCGAACAAGTTCCATAGAGGATCGTGTCAGTCGTGTCCAACATAAACTGTTCGCTCTGCGCCAAATGCTTTGCGAGCAAAGCTGCGTTGCCATCTGCCATGTGAAAGGTCTTGCCGCATTTGATACAGCTCATGTGCAGCGCACCTTTGCAGCTTTCGGCATCAAGGTATTGATAGTAGACCTCGCGCGTGCCGCTCTTGCTGCTCCGACGCACTTTTTCCTCTGTCTCTAACTGTGCAAGGTTTCGATATACGGCGCTCAGGCTGATTTTTTTATCTGCCAAAGCGTCCGCAATTTGCCGTGCGGACAACAGCTCGTCCGGGTGCTGGCTCAAATAGGCAAGCAGAACCTTTCGCTGCCGCGTGCTGTAGCTATGCAAGTCACCGCACCTCCAATTTGCATTTCATTCGCAAATATTATAAGCCAAGAAAGCAAGAAAATCAATATGCGAGTTGTTCGCAAATTGCAAATTTTCAATGAACACAGTTACCGCGAAAATCAAAACCACTTTTACTGTTGCCCAATATATTTGACTGCATATTTTAGGACTACAATATCATTGTAGAATATTTTGTCGAACGAGGAAACTATATAACGACCCGCTTGCTTATGCCGATCTGATTCTGAACAGCAAGCTGAACGTCCTGTTTGAATAAACCGACATGAGCATAAACGACAGCGGCCCGGTTCATAATGATTGGGCCGCTGCTTATTATATCATTGTATTTTGCGAACTCATTCCTCGAACAGATACAGAAGATATCCGTAACCCTCTGCTTTCATCTTTGCGTAAGGCACAAAGCGCAGGGCCGCACTGTTGATGCAGTAGCGCACGCCATTGGGGGACTCCGGATCGCCGGTGAACACATGACCAAGGTGAGAATCTCCGGCACGGCTTCTGACCTCTGTACGGCGCATGCCGTGGCTCAGGTCCTCCAGTTCCACCACGGCAGGTTCTTCAATGGGCTTTGTGAAAGCCGGCCAGCCGCAGCCGCTCTCGTACTTATCCGTGGAGGAAAAGAGCGGCTCGCCGGTGACAACATCCACATAGATGCCCTTTTCAAACTTATCCCAGAACTCGCCTGTGAAAGCGCGCTCTGTGCCGCTCTCCTGCGTAACACGGTACTGCTCCGCCGTCAGCTTGTCCCGGATGGACTCCGCCGCGGGCTTCTGATAGTCGCCCGGGTCGATGCGCAGCCGGGAAAAAAGCTCCATCTCCGCGCGCGGGATGTGGCAGTAGCCGCCCGGATTCTTTTCGAGGTAGTTCTGGTGGTACTCCTCGGCGGGGTAATAGTTCTTGAGCGGGCCGATCTCCACGAAGAACTTTTCACTGCGTCCCCGCTCGATCTCCGCGATGCGCTCCACCGTTTCCTTCGCGCTTTCGTTGGTGTAATAGACACCGGTCTGATACTGGCTGCCCCGGTCGTTGCCCTGCCGGTTCTCCACCGTGGGGTCGATGACATAGAAGTACGCCATCAGCAGCGCGTCGAGGCTCACCTGCTCGGGGTCGTATTCCACCCGCACGGTCTCCCGAAAGCCGGTCTCTCCCTTGCAGACGGTCTTGTAATCGGCGTCCGCCTCGCAGGTGCCGTTGGCATAGCCGCTCTCGGCATCGATGACGCCGGGGATGGACTGCATCAGCTGTTCCATGCCCCAGAAGCAGCCGCCCGCCAGATAGATGACATTGTCTGTGGTATCCATATACATGCTTCCTTCACCGGATATATCAGAGGGTTGTCCGGTCATTTCCTTCTCGTCCGTTTTCTGCGGCATATTTTTCTGCCCGGCGGCGCAGCCGCCCAGCAGCAGTACCGCGGTGAGCAGAAGCGGCAATACTCTCCGATACATGGTGTATCCCTCCTTTCTGAGAAGATAAATTCGTTTGTCAGCCCATATCGGCGGCGAGAGCCTGATCGATGAGTTTTTGCAGCGTCTCCGCCTGCTTCTTTTCCGTGATGGCGCCTACGATGGGCTCACCCACGATATTGCCGCTGCGGTCGACCACATAGGTGGTGGGATAGGCGAAGACATTCTCCACAAACTTACCGGCATCGCCGCCGGAGCCGAAATAGATGTTTTGATAGGTCGCGCCCTTCTTGGCAAGCACCTCCTTCGCCTCGGCGATGGCCTTCTCGTCGCCGTCCAGCGTAAAGGAGTTGATGCCGATGAGCGCGCCGCCCTTGTTCGCCAGTTCCTTGTTCAGCGCGTCCAGCTCGCCAAGCTCACCCACGCAGGGATTGCAGGTGGTGAACCAGAAATTCACTACGGTGACGGCGTTGGCGGAGAACAGCTCGTCGCTCTTCACCGTGTTGCCGTCCAGATCTTTCCCTTCAAAGGCGGGGAACTTCTGCATACTGCTGTCGTCGGGAGAGTTGCTCGTGTCGCTGCCCGCGGGCATGCTCATAGCGCCGTCCATGGATTTCTGCATGCTCTCGGGATACTTCTCTTCCAACTCGGTCAGCCTGTTTTCAATATTGCTGATCTCCGTGGCTGACTCCTTCAGCCACTCATACTCCTTGTCGGTGAACTGCTCTTTAGCGGCCTCGACGGTATCCAGCAGGAAGTCGCCGTAGTTTTTCCCATCCTCGATCATGGCCATGCCCTTGTCAGCCTCCATAAAGACCTTTTCCCACAGCTCGGTATTTTCCGACAGGATCGCGTTCTCCTGCTCCAGCAGCTCCTTGTGCAGGGCGAGCGCCTCCTCGGCGTTTTTCGGCTCGCCAGTCATGGCGGAGCCGTTGCCGCTCATGTCGCCCATCTTGTCATTGTTCTTCGTGCCGCAGGCCGCCAGGGCCAGCACCATCAGCACGGCAAAAGCCAGTGTAAAAATTCTCTTCCTGTTCATTTTGATTCCTCCATCGTTGTTTTCTTTGTTGTTTCTTTCCCGTTGCCGAAGCCGTAACGGAAGCACACGGCGTTCGTCGGACAGGCGCGGATGCACATTCCGCAGCGGATGCACTCGGTATGGTTGGGCGTTTTCGTCACATCCACATCCATCTTGCAGGCTCTGGCGCATTTCCCGCAGGAAACGCACTTATTCTTATCCACCTTCATCTGGAAGAGGGACACCCGGTTGAACAGCGCGTAGAACGCGCCCAGCGGGCAGAGCCACTTGCAGAAGGGACGGTAGAACAGTACGCTCAGCACGATCACCGACAGCAGGATGCTGAATTTCCATGTAAACAGCTTGCCCAGCGCCGCCCGGATGCCGGAATTGGCAAGGGACAGCGGGATGGCTCCCTCCAGCACGCCTTGGGGGCAGAGGTATTTGCAGAAGAACGGGTCTCCCATGCCAACATCGTTCACAAGGAACGCCGGTAGCAGGAAAACCATCACCAGCAGGACAGCGTATTTCAGGTATGTCAGCGGCTTCAGCCTTTTTGTGGAAAGCTTCTTCGTGGGGATTTTGTGCAGCAGCTCCTGAAACCAGCCGAAGGGGCATAGAAAGCCGCAGATAAAGCGTCCCAGCAGGACTCCCAGCAAAATGAGAAAGCCTGTGATATAATAGGAGAAACTGAACTTTGACGAGCCTACCACCGCCTGAAACGCACCGATGGGACAGGCACCGGAGGCTGCCGGGCAGGAATAGCAGTTCAGCCCCGGCACACAGACGGTCTTCCCCGTGCCCTGATACAGTCCGCCCTTGAGAAAGTTCGGCAGATGCAGGTTGGTCAGCAGCGTTGCCCCCGCCTGAATCCAGCCCCGGAAGCGGGACATGGTCTGTGAAACGCCTGAAAACTTTTTACCCAATGCCCACACACTCCAGACATAATTTGATTGCTTTGCTCAGCACTGTCGCCGCCTCGCCCCGCCAGACACCGAAGCACAGCATGGCGGCGCCGGCTATCAGCAGCACGATCTGCGCAGCTGCCTTTTTCCCGCAGCTCATTTTTCATCACCCTTTCCGATTTTCTGCCCCCATCATAGCGCGGGAGAGTTAAAGTCTCTGTTAAGAACGAAAACTTAACGCAAACCTTATCTGTTTTTGCTATAATGAAAGCAACACAAAAACGAAGAAATAAAAAGGAGGGCTCTCATGCACCTTTTAGTAATTGAAGATGAACGCGCCCTGTGCGAGACCATCGTTCGCAGCCTGCGGCGGCTGGCCTACAGCGTGGACTACTGCTATGACGGCGAAAAGGCGCTGGCGCTTCTGGGCGTGGAGCGCTACGATCTGGTGCTTCTTGATCTGAATCTGCCGAAAAAGGACGGCATGACGGTGCTGCGCACCCTGCGGCAGACCGACCGGGAGACGCGGGTGCTGATCCTCTCCGCCCGCAGCGAGGTGGAGGACAAGGTGCAGGGGCTGGATGCCGGGGCGAACGACTATCTGGCGAAGCCCTTCCACTTGGCGGAGCTGGAGGCCCGCATCCGCAGCCTGACATTGCGGCAGTTCACCCAGCAGGATGTGCTGCTAAGCTGCGGAGGCCTGACCTTTGACACCCGCTCCCGTACCGCCACCGTCAACGGGCAGACGCTGACGCTGACCCGCAAGGAAACGGGGATACTCGAATACCTGATGGTGCATCAGGGGCGGCCCGTGAGTCAGGAGGAGCTGATGGATCACGTTTGGGACAACAGCGTAGACAGCTTCAGCAATTCCATTCGCGTTCATATCTCCGCCCTGCGCAAAAAGCTCCGCGCCGCACTGGGCTATGACCCCATCCGCAACCGCATCGGCGAGGGCTATCTGATGGGAGGCGAGGAGGAATGAAGCGGCTTTCCCTGCAGTGGCGCATCACGCTGATGACCGTCCTGCTCATCGGCATCGCCTGCGTGGCCATGAATTTGCTGCTGTGCTCCTCCGGTGTGTACTATATGGACACCATTGCGGACAGCTTGCAAGGCGGCGGCACGGTGATCCTGAATGATGGCGGAGCGGCGAGCTTTGACCCGCAGCTCATAGCGCCCAACGAGGAGTTGACCATCGTCGTCGATGGGGTGCAGGGGCGCTTCCGCACCACCAACTGGTACATCACGGCGGCGGTAACGCTGCTCAGCGGTATCCTCGCCTATTTCGTCAGCGGACGCGCTCTCAAGCCCCTGCGCAGCTTTGCCTCGCAGGTGGAGCAGGTGCAGCTGAACAATCTTGCCGATATGAGGATCGATGAAGACGCTATTTCGGAGTTCCGGCAGCTGAGCCGCTCGTTCAACCAGATGCTGGAGCGGCTGAACAACGCCTTTTCCGCCCAGCGGCAGTTCACCGGCAACGCCGCCCACGAGCTGCGCACGCCACTGGCACTAATGCAGGCGCAGTTGGAGCTGTTTTCCGCGGAGCATCCTGATGTGCGACCGGAGACGGCGGAGTTCCTCACGCTTTTGCGTGAGCAGACGGAACGGCTGATACAGATGACCAGGACACTGCTGGAGATGAGCAATCTGCGGCAGGTGACGCGGAACGAGCGGATCCAGCTCGCTCCCATGATCGAGGAGATCTTCACAGATCTTGCGCCGCTCTCAGATAAGCTCGGCGTCACGCTGACGGCGGAGGGCGACGGCATTATGACCGGCAGCGATGCACTGATCTACCGGCTGATCTTCAACCTGACGGAGAATGCTGTCAAGTACAACCGGCCGGGCGGCTCGGTACGGGTTTCTGTCACTCAGGAGTTGGAAAAGCTCCTGCTCCGCGTCTCCGACACCGGCTGCGGCATCCCGGAAGTGTATCAGCGCAGTATCTTCCAGCCCTTTTTCCGGGTGGACAAGTCTCGCAGCCGGGAATACGGTGGCGCAGGACTGGGGCTCTCACTGGTATGGGAGATCGCCGACCTCCACGGCGGCTCCGTTTGGGTGGAGAAAAGTTCGGAGAAGGGCACTACCATTGCGGTGGGGTTGCCAACGCAACAATCAACGAAGCCCTAGCAACTTAACTATAACACAGGACGGCCCATTCGTCTTTCTTTTTATTCGACTTTGCAACACATCTATTGTAATCCTACAGGAAAAATTGAACTTCTTTTCTCCCCCTCTTGACAAAAGCGAAAAAAGAGGTTATTATAACCGGTAGACAGACAATGGAGCCTGGGGTGTGTTCACCCTAGGCTTTTTTCTTTGGAATGTCTTGGGAAATGCCTCGCTGCGGGCCGATAGAGGGGGTCCGCAGCGAAGAAAACTGGGATGTGGACCACGGCAGAAAGGTGTCTGCCGGGCCGCAAAAGAGAAAAAGGAGAAGGTATCATGAACGAGAATGTTGATAGTCTGATGATTCGTCTGGTCGGTCTTGCACTGGCTGTTCTGATGATGGCTGGCATGACCATCTATACGGGCCTTTTCCCGAAGGCATCTGCGAAGACCGCTGACACCCACGCCGCTGTCATCAGCGTGCAGGAGGGCCATGTGGCAGCAGAGGACGTTCAGCAGAACGTCTGAGCGGTTCGTTCTTCAAAATAAGAGAGGCGCACCCCGAAGCAGCTCGCTTCGGGGTGCGCCTTTTTTGCGGCGAAGAAGGCGGCGGCATCGTGCTGTAAAACATCTCACAGTTGCGACGAATAGAGTTGAAAAGCTTCTGCTTTCGTCAAAACGCTAAAGAAAATCTCGGAAAACTATGCGCAACTCCGAATCTGCGGAAAAATATTGACAGTGTCTGGTCGAAAAGTGTAGAATGCGGACAAGAGGGACTGCCCGCAAACGGCAGTTCACGACGGACAAAAACGCAGATAAAGGAGGAATTTTCCATGAAATCGTTCAAGAAGCTCGCGGCCGCCGCACTGGCGGGTGTGATGGCACTGTCCCTGTTGACCGGCTGTGCCCTCGGGGACGCCGCGAAAGAGAATGCGATGCTGAAGGCATTGCAGACGATTGGAAATTCGTATCAAGTCAAGGTCTCTGAGAGCGACAGCTTGAGCAAGAAAGCCGGTGGCGTTTTTGCGAAATTTAAAGAAGCAGGAGGAGAAGCTTGGGATGTTGAGAATCTTCCTGATGATTTTAGCCTAGTCGGTAAAAAGGTAACATATAACGACGTTGAGTACACGGTTGTTGTTCTCAAGATGCCCCAAAATGCAAAGGATTCCACAAAATGGGGCCATCCGGCTAACTTGATTCTTCAGGGCCTTTTGAACTGCATCGAAACGGATAAAGATGGCAACAGAACGCTGAAAGTCGGTTTTGATGTGATGAACGATGCAAAGCTGACCGACAAGCAGGACAAGGCCGAGGATTACATGGTCGTCTTTGCAAAGTGTCTGGACAGCGGCACGGGCAGCGGCTCCCGAACCTGATCGTTTTCAGATGCACTAATTTTCTCCAATAAAGAGGCAGCGCCCCGGGGCCGACCGCTCCGGGGCGCTGCTGCGTTTTCAGAGCTTCTGCTGTTTGAGGCGGGTCATGAAGTCGTCGGCTTCGATGGCCTCGGGGGTAAAGCTGTTGTTGTTCCACCAGCTGGCGAGGGCGGCGGCGACGGTGAGGCCGCTGGAAATAAGCTGTTCCAGCTGGGCGCTCTCGATGGGCAGGATGGGCTTGCCCACGGCGCTGAGGACCTGATTGGTCAGGGCCAGAGCCAGCGCGGCAGTGCGGGCCAGAGTGGATGCAGAGATGTTGTGATGGGTCATAGGGAATACCTCTCTTTCTGATTCCATGATATGTGTGTTGTTGTCAGTCGGCTTCCCGCAGCACAACAGTGCCCGCGAAGATGAGGGTGGTGTCGCCGTCGTAGTAGGCGCTGCCGTGGGCGATGTCGATGAAGTCGTTTTCCTCCACCCAGCCGGGCTCCACCGAGGGCGGATAGAAGTTGTTGACGGCGGACAGGTACAGCTGATACTCCACGCCCTTTTCCAGCGGAAGATCGCCCATGTCGAGGACGACGTCGTTGTAGCCCCGGACGAGTTCCGGCGAGAGGTCCACCAGCGGGGTGGTGGAGCCGTACCGGCGCAGGATGGCCCGCATCTTTCCGGCCACAAAGCCTTTGATGCGGAATTCCAGCGCACGGAGCAGGAGGCCGGACTTTTTGGCGGTCAAAGGCATGGAAAACTCGGCGTGGGAGGGAGCGGCGTCCCACGCGGGGATGCTGCCGCTGGCGTCGTGGGCCGTCTCGATGCGGTAGACGGCGGGGGTCACAGTGACGGTGCAGCTGTCGCTTTTGGTGTCAGAGACAGCGGTGACGACGGCGGTGCCCCTCTTGAGGCCGGTGACGCGGCCTGCCTCCACCGAGACGACATCCTCCGGCGAAGCGCTCCAGAGCACCGTCTGGTCGGTGGCGTCCGGGGGCGTGATGGAGACGCTGAGGTCGGCAGAGCTGAGCCGGGGCAGCTCCAGAGTGTGCTGGCTCAGAGCTACCTTCTGGACGGGGATGATGTCCGGTTCGGGCAGGGGCGTGGGCGGCGCGGTGTCCCACAGCTTTTTCAGGGCGGTCAGGTCGTCCTGTGCGCTGCTGCCGGTGTAGCTGGCGGCGTCCAGCAGCTTGAGCAGAAGGGCTTTTTCCTCGCTGCCCAGCCCGCTGAGGCGGTCGGCGCTCACGGTGTCGGTGGCCAGTGCGCCGGTGGCGGCATCCACCTTCACCACCCGCACCAGCTGGCCCGCCTGCGGCAGGACGGGGCGGGGCGTCGCCCAGACATCCAGCGCGTTCAGCCGGACCGCGCCGCTCCTGCCGTTGACGCTCAGGACAGCACCCTCGCTGGGCGCGTAGGAGGCGGCACGCTCGGCTGCGGCCTCTGCCTGCTCGGCGTAGCCTGCGGCCAGCGTGGCGCTGGCGGCGGTCTGCTGGGCCGAGGCTGCCGCCTCGCTGGCGCTCTGCTTGGCGTTCTCCTCGCCGGAGGCCGCCCGCTTGGCGGCTTCAGCGGCGGCGTTGGCGCTGGCGAGCACCCGGGCGATGAACTGCTCATAGACCGAGGGCGTCAGCTCCTCGCCTCCGCCCTCGGTGGGGAGGATGTCGTGGACGTCATACTGGCCGGGCCGGGTGTAGGCGGTGTAGCCTTCGCCGTTGGCGGCGGCCAGCATCCACTCGCCGCTGGCCCAGCCGGTGAAGCTGCGGCCCACCCGGATGCGGCCCGCCTCGTCCAGCTCCAAAGGCTCGGCCAGTGTGCCGTCGGCGTGGCGGATGTGGAGGGTGACGATGCACCCGGCCCACTGCCGGGGCAGGGCAAATTCCAGCCAGTCCACGCCTTCGGCCTTCTGTGCGCCCAGATGCAGCCGGTGGGGCTGGGCGAGAAATTCGGTGCCGCCGAAGTCCCGGGCGGTAATGTTGATCTGCATGGTGAAAACTCCTTTCATTTGGTTTTGCATCTGGCCTGATTGTAGCGCAGAGCGGAAAGACGCGGGAGAGTACACTTTTTTATTTGGAATTTGGAGGGTTCGGCATTTTGCCAAACGACATTTTCGGGGAGAAATTACCCCCTGTTTCTGGCCGGAAAATAAGGGAGAAACAGCCCGTGATTTGTGTCGGAAATGGGCCTGTCAAGGCCAGTTTGACGCCGCAAAGATGCTCTGCGGTACTGCAAAAAACGGCCCGGAAAGCGCGGCGGAAATGTTAAAAATATATGAACGAATAAGAGCTGAAAATTGCGAAAAAATCGGAGAGAAACCATTGAATTTCATGAAATCGAGTGAAAACTATGTACAGATTGCACAAAAAACTATGTGAAGCAATTATCAATCCTGAAGCCCCCGATTTGACAAAACGGCTCCGGTCTGCTAAAATAACGTCCGCTCAACACACGTTGCAGCGCATAAAATTCATCACGGTGAAGTGAAAAGCCGCATTTGCGGCGCCCGCTGTGCGGGGTAACTGCGCACAGTTTGGCGGGCCTTGAGATACAGGCCCGCTGTCCATTCCAAAATCTGAAAAGAGAGGAGTTGTCTCGTATCGCTTCCGTCAAATTTAAAAAAGCATTATCTGGCTGCACCCGTGCAGCCTCGTCCCGTGTGCTGGCGTTCTGCGTCATGGCTGCGTGCCTTCTGTTCACGCTGGCCGTGACTGCCGCGAATCTGCGGCTGACCTACGTCACAGACTCCCACGGTGCGCGGCAGGTAGTCCTCACCTCTGAGAGCGACCCTGCCCGCGTTATGAGCCTTTCCGGCATCGAGGCCGAGGAGGGAGACGAAGTCTACTACACTGCCTTCGCCGGCAGTCTGGCATCCCTGAACATCGAGCGTGCCTTCAGCGTCACCATCGAGGCAGACGGGCAGGAATACCCCGTCCGGATGGTGATGGGCACGGTGGCCGACGCGCTGGAACGCGCCGGCATCACGCTGGATGCGGATGACTACACCGAGCCGGCGCTGAGTGCGCGCGTCACGGCGGGCAGCAAGATCGAAGTCCACCGTGTCGAGTATCAGGACAAGGTGGAGACGCAGGCCGTCCCCTATGACACCGAATACGTCTACACCAGCCTCTACTTCCGCAATACCGGCCGCACCACCACGATGCAGCACGGCGCGGAGGGCCAGCAGACCGTCACCACCCGCGAGCGCTGGGTGGACGGCGAGCTGGAGAACAGCGTCGTCACCGATGTGACCACCACCGTGGAGCCGACCGACCATGTGGTCAAGACCTACGGCGAAGGTGCGCCCGTCTCGCCCCTGACCGGCCCGGACGGCACCACCAACGCCCCTGCCAGCTACAGCAAGGTCCTCACCGGCAAGGCCACCGGCTACTATTCCAAGTCCGGCAAGGGTTCCTCTGGTCTGGGTCTGGGGTACGGCACCGTGGCCGTTGACCCCAGCGTCATCCCCTACGGCACCCTGCTGTATATCACTTCCACCGACGGCAGCTTCGTCTATGGCTACGCTGTGGCCACGGACACCGGTATCGCCGTGCAGGATGGCCGCATTCTCGTGGACCTGTTCTACGAGACCTACGCGGAGTCGGTCATCAACGGAGCCATCAATGTCAACGTCTATGTCGTGGGCTGATGGGCCTGGAGAAAAATTGAAGTAAAAAAATGGAAAAGCATCCACCCTGTTTTTGTGCTAAATGCGCGAAAACCGGGGCGGATGCTTCTTTTTTGCCCGGAATCTGTCATGTTTGCTGATAATTCTTGTCTAAAATTGGAGATGTTGTATATATAAGAAAAATATCAACGAAAAGATTATGGTATATTTTCCAAGAAAGCCCTTGAAAAATCCGACGAAATTCTTTAATATAAGAGAGTAAAAGGCACAGGGCTGCCCATGCGGCCTGTGCGGGGAGGAGCTGTTTATGAAACCGACTGAGGAAAAGACCCACAGCAATCCATCGGATCTTCCGGTGTATTTGTTCAAGCAGGGCAACAACTGTGAAGCGTACCGCTATTTTGGCGCACACATCGAGCAGCGGGCCGGGGAGACGGGCGTGGTGTTCCGCGTCTGGGCACCGCACGCGACGGCCATCAGCGTGGTAGGCGATTTCAATAGCTGGAAACCGGGCAGCCACCCGATGCGCAAGGTGGACGGCGATTCCGTATGGGAGCTGTTCATCCCGGGCATGAAGGAATACGACGTATACAAATACTGCGTGACCACCCGTGCGGGCGACCTCGTCTACAAGGCCGACCCCTATGCGTTCCACGCCGAGACCCGCCCTTCGAACGGCAGCAAGGTCTATGACCTGAACGGTTTCGTCTGGCACGACGAGGCATGGCAGAGCGCCCAGAAAAAGGCGGATGTCATCAACGGGCCGATGAACATCTACGAGATGCACGCCGGCAGCTGGAAGATGAAGGAGGGCGGCCTGCCCTACAACTACTCCGAGCTGGCCGACGAGCTGATCCCCTACATCACCGAGATGGGCTACACCCACGTCGAGCTGCTGCCCGTCATGGAGTACCCCTTCGACGGCAGCTGGGGCTATCAGGTGACGGGCTACTTTGCCCCCACCAGCCGCTACGGCACCCCGAAGGACCTGATGGCCTTCGTGGACAAGATGCACGAGGCGGGCATCGGCGTCATCATGGACTGGGTGCCGGCCCACTTCCCGAAAGACCAGTTCGGCCTGTACAACTTCGACGGCGAGGCCTGCTATGAGGACCCGAACCCCAAGCGCGGCGAGCACAAGGAGTGGGGCACGATGGTGTTCGACTTCGGCCGCAGCGAGGTGCAGAGCTTCCTCATCTCCAGCGCCCTCTACTGGCTGGAACAGTACCACATCGACGGCCTGCGGGTAGATGCCGTGGCCTCCATGCTCTATCTGGACTACAACCGCAAGCAGGGCGAGTGGGAGCCGAACAAGGACGGTGGCAAGGAGAACCTTGAGGCCGTGGCCTTCCTGCGGAAGCTCAATGACACGGTTCTGGGCCGCCACCCCCACAAGTACATGATCGCGGAGGAGTCCACTGCATGGCCGATGGTCACAAAGCCTGCTTCGGACGGCGGCCTCGGCTTCAACTTCAAGTGGAACATGGGCTGGATGAACGATATGCTCAGCTACATGAAGACCGACCCGCTCTTCCGCGCAGGCAACCACAACAAAGTCACCTTCAGCTTCTTCTATGCCTTCAGCGAGAACTTCGTGCTGCCCATCAGCCACGACGAGGTCGTCCACGGCAAGGGGAGCCTCATCAACAAGATGCCCGGAGATTATGAGGCCAAGTTTGCAAACCTGCGCACCTTCTTCGGCTACATGATGGCACACCCCGGCAAGAAGCTGCTGTTCATGGGTCAGGAGTTCGGCCAGTTCACCGAGTGGAACGAGGCCAAGCCGCTGGACTGGATGCTGCTGGGCTACGACAAGCACACCGAGCTGCAGACCTACGTCAAGACCCTGAATAAATTCTACAAGGACAATCCTGCCTTCTGGCAGATCGATTACAGCTGGGAGGGCTTCCAGTGGATCGTCCCCGACGACTCGCGGCAGAGCGTCGTGGCCTTCCTGCGCAAGGACGCCAGCGGCAAGCAGATCCTCGTGGTCTGCAACTTCAACCCCGTCCTGCGCGAGGGCTATACGCTGGGCGCACCGAACTCCGGCACCTACAAGGAGATCCTGAACAGCGACGATGAGGCGTTCGGCGGCTCCGGCAGCGTCCACAACAAGGCGGTCCGCTCCAAGAAGAAGCCGCTCCACGGCTTCGAGCAGAGCATCACCATCACTCTGCCCCCCATGAGCGTGCTCTACTTCGAGGTGCCTGCAAAGCGCACCCGCAAGACGGCGGAGGACAAGGCTGAGGCCAAGACCAAAAAGGCCGCATCCAAGAAGACCGCCAAGGCCGGAAAGGCAGAGGAGAAGACTCCTGCCAAGCGCACCCGCAAGCCCAAGGCCGAGGCAGCTCCGGCGGAAGAGAAAGCGCCCGCCAAGCGGGGCCGCAAGCCGAAGACCGAGGCAGCTCCGGCGGAGGAGAAGGCCCCGGCAAAGCGGGGCCGGAAGCCCAAGGCCGAGAAAGCGGAGAAGGCGGAGGAGACAAAGCCTGTCCGCAAGCCTTGCGTCAAAAAGGCAGACAAGACCGAAAAATAAGGCAGACGGACCGACCAACATTGTTGAACCATTTCCACCCAATATCAGGAAATGTTTAAAGGGGAGAATAAAGCTATGGCAAAAGAAATCGTGGCAATGATCCTTGCCGGCGGACGTGGCTCGCGCTTGTACGCGCTGACACAGAAAACGGCAAAACCGGCGGTGTCCTTCGGCGGCAAATACCGCATCGTGGACTTCCCGCTGTCCAACTGTGTGAACTCCAGCATCGATACCGTTGGCATTGCGACCCAGTATCAGCCCCAGAAGCTGAACGAGTACATCGGCAACGGCCAGCCCT
>ONZS01000187.1_pt1 | contig 74830 bp, 58 predicted proteins | sample 1670921 | NCBI WGS metagenome assembly ONZS01 (sample SAMN06348104, study PRJEB24527) | human gut metagenome | biome: human gut; feature: ankylosing spondylitis patient; material: feces | host: Homo sapiens | place: China | collected 2015-10 | reverse complement strand
CTCAAGTGCTTGAGTGTAACGAGGATAAATATATGACAGAAAGTCATTTATCTGAGTGTAGAACGAAGATTCTTCTTGCAATCGAAAGGAAGTCGAAATATTCAATATACAGTTTTGAAGGTATCAGGTTTTACCTATACTAGAATGGCCTGGTGGCTCAGTTGGTTAGAGCGCCGCCCTGTCACGGCGGAGGTCGAGGGTTCGAATCCCTTCCGGGTCGTTTAAGTTGGGATCTTAGCTCAGCTGGGAGAGCATCTGCCTTACAAGCAGAGGGTCACAGGTTCGAGCCCTGTAGGTCCCATTTATTTTTTGCCGATGTGGCTCAATTGGCAGAGCAGCTGATTTGTAATCAGCAGGTTATCGGTTCGAGTCCGATCATCGGCTTACACAATTGAATATTTGTTGTGTTATGGGCGGATTCCCGAGTGGCCAAAGGGGACAGACTGTAAATCTGCTGCTTTATGCTTCGATGGTTCGAATCCATCTCCGCCCATTTACCTAAGTTGATAAACCGCAGAGTTTACCAAAAGGATTTAATGACGCGGGATGGAGCAGCTAGGAAGCTCGTCGGGCTCATAACCCGAAGGTCACAGGTTCAAATCCTGTTCCCGCTACTTAGATAATTATTTATCTATATGCCCAGATAGCTCAGTTGGTAGAGCAGAGGACTGAAAATCCTCGTGTCGCTGGTTCGATTCCGGCTCTGGGCATTGAGGTAAAAACCTCATATTTTAGATGGGATACTAGCTCAGGTGGTAGAGCACTTGACTTTTAATCAAGTTGTCGGGGGTTCGAATCCCCCGTGTCTCATTGAAATAATAAAAGTAAAAAAGGATTTATTACGATTTCGTAGTAAGTCCTTTTTTTATCGATCTAATATGTTGCCGTACATAATGTACTAAGCTTATATATTTTGTTAAAGATTTTTAGAGATAAATATTAATAAAAAAAGAAGATTTATGACAAAGATTTCTTTCCAGCGTGTAAAGAAATCACATTACATATAATAACAATTACTACATACAATATTTATTAGAAACTTTGTTGGAGATTTTATAAAAGTTATTCTAGTAAACAACTTATAAATAATAAAATACATATTAAAAGCTGTTAAGAGCTTAACTTATCTGTTGGAAGCTGGAAATATGATTTAAAAGTTTAAAAAGTTTGGAGACAAATTGTATGTTGATGGATAATAAAAAAAGTAATTTGAGTATTAGTTCCAATAAAAATTCTATGGCAGAAAAAAAGATAACAGGAAAAGAAAAAGAGGACAAGGAAAATATTAAGGAAAGTGAAAACATAAAAGAGAAGAAAAATACAAATAAGTTTGAAAACATGAATAACAAGAAAAATACAAATAAGTTTAAAAATATAAAAAACAGTGAGAAAGTAAAGAAATATAAAAATATAAATGAAATTGGGGATATAAAAAAGAAGAAAAATAATAAGGATATAAATGAGTTTGAAAATATAAAAAAGTTTTACAAAAGTTATGTTGTGATAGGATTTTTTGTTGTTGGGATATTGGGAACGCTGTTTCATTTTGTGTATGATTGGTCGGGTCAAATGTGGTTTGTTGGATTGTTTGTACCTGTTAATGAGTCAACATGGGAACATATGAAGCTGTTGTTTGTACCTATGCTTATTTATATTATGCTTGGCAATTTGTATATTAAAAGACAGGAATTTATGCAAAGTAAAAAATATAAGGAAAAAAACAGAAGTAATAATATCAAGATAAATAGGGATATATATGGTTACAATGCGGAAATAGTAAATGACAGGCAAGATAAAAATAATGAGCTGCATCAGATAGGATATACAGGACTGTTTGGAAATATATTCGGTACATGGAGCATACCGTTTTTGTTTTACGGATATAAGGGAATACTCGGCTTTGAAATTGCATGGGTAGATATAAGTACATTTTTTGTTGCTGTCTTAATTGCGTTTGCAGTGCAATATCATGTGTTGATATATTCATATAAAAAACAGACACAAAATTGTGGAAAAACAGTGTTGATTGTTAATCTGGCACAGCTTTTTGTCTTTGTATTGTTGACATATCATCCACTTAATCTGGGGATTTTTATAAGTCCAGTGTAAAACTTGAAATAACGCAGTTATAATATATGGACAAAAGTAAAAAGTTTTCATTGTTTAAAAGCAACAAGGTAAAGTAATTATTATATAAAGACAAAAATAAAAGGCAGTTATAATATAAAGATAAAAATAAAAGGCGGTTATAATATAAAGATAAAAATAAAAGGCAGTTATAATATAAAGATATAAATAAAAGGCAGTTATAATATAAAAACAAAATCTAAAAGTTGAAATATGATAAAAAAACAACTAAAAGCTGTTACACTTAAAGACAACAACCAAAAACTGATATTTTAGTGGCAGAATGTGTTTTAGGTATGTTATAATGAGTATGTTTATGTGGAAGTTTTTATTAAATCTGATTGATGGGCGATAAAATATATATAGAAATAGTGATAGATATAGCCCTAGCAAAGCCATATGCTTCAACATATGGGAATGTCATATAATAAATATCAGAGAATAAAAAGAAATGAGGAAGTTTATGGAGAGTTTAAAGAGAATTACTTTAAATCCTGCTAAGTGCGGTCTTGACTTAGGGGATGGTAGTGAGCGAGCCGAATATGTAAATCAGGATTACATATTGAATGTGCTCGGCAGACCTCACAGAAATATTGGGATTATGTACACCTATTATCCTAAGGATAAGGAATGGCCTCAGAGGATAAGTGAGGCTTGCAAGGATATGGAAATTCATTTTCAGTGGGATTATCCGTATGACGATTATTTCCCTTACCTTGGTGGCATTGGCGGCAGTATGGATGGTGAGCCGTTTACTTTTATGCGTGATATAAGGAAGCACGGACAGGATGTTGCACTGACACTTACGATTGACTGTTCTTTGGAGGATGAATATCTCAGGCAGATTGCAAAGGAACTTAGAACTTTTGGAAGAATGAGACTTCGTATAAACCATGAGTGCACAGGTGACTGGTTTACACACAATCAGAGATTTTCATATCAGGATATTGGTGATTTTTTTGTAAGATTTGCAAAGATTGTCAAGGAGGAAGCTCCAAATGTATCTATTGTGTATTGTGGAGGTTCAGTTACAAGTCTTGATGATGATGCACCTATCCAGTACGAGAAGGAGTTCACGGAGGCATACAAAGTGGCGGATTACTGGTCAAATGACTGTTATCTTGCACTTCATTACGGCTGGCCGTTTGATGTTTGCGAGAAAGGCGGAGACAGCTATGCAGTGACACCGCTTGATACATTTGTGGAAAGGCTTGAAAAGACTTCAAAGCGTCTTACAAAGGTTGCTGACAATGTATGCAAACCTCTTGTTATATCTGAGTTTAACACGGATGGAGATGTGACAGGTCCGAGACGACAGGGTGAGTCAATTAAGAGATTTGTTGAAAGAATAAAATCGGATGATGCGGATTGGTTTGATGGTTTTTCTATGTACCAGTTTAGAGACAGAGGACGGCTTGGTCTTGAAATCGAAGATCCAAACAATAAATCTGTTGGAATAGCACAGCCGTTACTTAAACAGTATCAGGAAATTTTGAAAGACCCTTATTTCCAGCCGGTTATCGAGGAAAAAGATAAGTTGGAACTCCCTGCAAAGATGCGCTGGGGCGGTTCTGAGGACGCAGACGGTGTTGCCATTGATATTAAGATGGAAGGAAATCCGGAATTTTTTGAGATTACTTTTGAAGAAGAACTTAATATCATGATGGAGATAAACGGAAAGTGGTTCTATAAAGCACCTGAGACTAAGACAGTTGACCTTATGCCTGCGTTCTTTGATTCGGAGGTAAAAGATGGACAGGTTCTTACATTGAAGATGTTTGCACCACCGGCAACAGGTGAAAATGACGAAAGTCAGGGCGATGACTGGGCAGTTAATTATTATACTGAGATGAAAAAAATGCCTGAACTTCGTATCAGATATGAGGCTGTCGAGGAGTTATAATAACCGGTTTCAAATTTTATCATAGTAAAATATAAATAAAGCTGCAATTTAAAGTAGTGGTATAACAAGAGTATGAAAATATAAAAAATACAAGTAATATTGTAAAGAGATTAAAGTGCTGTTGTAAATTATATAGAAACAATGTTTTAGTCAATAAGTTGCAACTCTATAAATAGGTGCAGATAATTTTTAGCGGTTGCATTAAAGGTGTGAATAGTACTGATATTTAAATTGGTATATAAGTATTACGAGTAATAAGCAGTAAAATGTAATATAAAAATAGTAAAAAATTATATACATAATAACTAACGGTGATTAGAAAAAATTGTATTAAGAAAATATTGTAATAAAAAGAAAGGTGGAACAATATGACAAAGTATATTTATGGAATTGATATAGGTGGAACTACGGTCAAGATGGGACTTTTTGACGAAAAGGGCGATATGCTTGAAAAGTGGGAAATTGTTACCAGAAAAGAAAATAATGGAGAAAATATTCTTCCTGACATTGTGAAGTCTATTAAGGAAAAGAATACAGAGAAATCTATTGAGACAGACGATATTCTCGGTATTGGCATGGGTGTTCCGGGGCCTATAACAGAGGACGGACGAGTTCTTAAGTGTGCAAATCTCGGCTGGGGGATTTTCTCGGTTGCAGATGAGATGAGTAAACTTACCGGAGTTGAGAAAGTTAAGGTTGGTAATGATGCAAATGTTGCAGCTCTTGGTGAGCAGTGGCGTGGCGGCGGACGCGGTTTTGACAATATCGTTATGGTTACGCTTGGAACAGGTGTAGGTGGTGGAATTATTATGGATGGCAAAATCCTTACCGGTGAGAATGGAGCTGCCGGTGAGATAGGTCATATAACTGTAAATCCTAAAGAAACTCTTACCTGCGGATGCGGGTGTAAGGGTTGTCTTGAACAGTATAGTTCGGCAACAGGTGTTATAAGAATGGCTAAAGAGCGTCTTGAAGCGTCTGACAAGCCGTCAGAGCTTAGAAAATTTTCTGCTGATGAAATAGGTGGCAAAGAGGTTTTTGACGCTTATAAGGCAGGAGACGAGCTTGCAGCAGAAGCAGTAAATGAGTTTGCTATATATCTTGGAATGGGACTCGGAAATGTAGCTTCAGTAGTTGACACACAGGCATTTGTAATCGGTGGAGGACTTTCTAAGAATGGTCCTGTAGTTATCGACATTGTTAAAGAGCAGTATAGGAAGAATGTAATGTTTGCACTTAAAAATACAGAGTTCAGACTTGCGGAGCTTGGAAATGATGCTGGAATGTACGGTGCAGTACGCATGGTACTCCAGTAATTTTTGGTAAAGAAAATCATTGAATAAAATTTAAAATAAAACACGAAAGTCTATGAAAAACTTTGTAAAATTCATGAATTTTACAAAGTATGAATGCAGATAAACATTCCCACGACTCTAGTGCATAGAGTATTAGGCAGTGGGGAAAGGTGTTACTTATGCAGACAAAAAACAGACTTTCGTGTTTTAAAAATTCTCAGGTATATTTAACTTGCGTCTAAGTTCAGTATCAGTAATTATAGGATAGATTATTATTGTTTCAAAAATCTCAGATTCGGTATAACAACTATAAACACCCTTGTACTTATCCGAAGTGTTTATGATATTGGTAATTCCATAGCCGTGGTAATATTCATTTGGGTCGATTTTTTTCTCTTTTTCGGCATCTACGGCAACGCGGGTGTTTTTGACATGAACGACAAACTGAAAGTCATCTGTATATAGATCTATATTGATATGCCTTGAGTTTGCATTCGTTATTTTTCTTACGGCATTAAAACTGTTATCCATAAGATTTCCAATAATTATACAAAGGTCATAATCCTTTACGGGAATTGTTTTTGCGTTAATTTTAATATTTGTGTTAAGTTGTATGCCCTCGGCTTTTGCCATGTTAATGTAATTGCTAATAAATGCGTCAATAACAAGATTTCCGGTATTTATGCGGCTATATGAGTTCTCGATATCAGCTACAGATGTATCAATGTAATTATCAATGTTGTCGAGTGTGTTGTTTTTTATGCAGTCTTTTATATAGAAAAGGTGCTTTTTTGTGTCGTGAACAACGCTTCTTGTTGCTTTGTAGGCAGAAGAAAGCTGATTATATTTTTCAGTCTGAAAAAAAAGCTGTTTTGTTATAACTTTTTCGTGTTCTTTCAAAAATATTACCTGTACTATATTGTTTAATAGAAAATAATTAACAATATTTAGTATGATAAGCATAAAATAAAATATCAGCAATCTGTATTGATTTGACTTATCGAGAACCTGTGAAATAGGTGTTGTGATGTACAATATAAATGATATGACCGGAGTTACAAAAACAGAGAAGTTGTAGGTCATATTTTGCGATACGGATTTGCGGTTAAATAAAATCTTAAGTCCTAATATAAAAATAAAGGATAAGATATTAGAAATAAAATTTACATATATGTCAGTATAGTCAGCGTTAGTCTGTATGATATGCTGAAGATGAGGTAAAATAAAATTTACTGACAATCCCTCGATTGCACCAAGAGAAATATGGTAGCTTATTGATATGAAAAGTCTTGATGAGAGTGATGCAGTATAATAAAATGACAGTATAAAAGTGGATAATATACTTATAAATGAATTTAATATTATCTTTATTATGGAATATACATTTAAAAAGTTAAGCAGATTAAAAATGCTAAATGATTCTATGACGATAAATCCAAGCAGATATAATACAAATGGAATTTCTTTTTTGCGTTCTTTATAAAATACGGTAAAATACAGTATTAAAAGACATATGTCGGATATGCCTATAAGTGCTAAAAACATAAAATTAAACATAAAAACCTCATTTCTTAACAAATTATTTTAAAATAACCAAATCAGTTGAAGATATTTAATGTCTTTTTGGCAAAGAAACTGCGAACCTGTTTTTGATAGTGTCTGCTGAGAGGGAGAGTGTCTCCATTTGTCATGATTAGAGAGGTTTTCTCGACAATATGGATGTGGTTCAGATTGACAAGTGTGCCGCGGTATGGTGTCAAAAAATGTGTTTTACCGAGTTTATTTTCCCATTCATTGATTGTTCCATTGCAATAAACATCATCATTTTTTAGAATAAAGTGCAAGGCATTTTTTTCAGTTTTAATTGCTTCTATATAAATAATGTCATCCGTATTTACAATGATTTTTTGGTGTGTATTTGTAGGAATTATTATCTTGTGTATAACAGAGTCCTCTATGGATTTGATTAGTTTTTTTATTATTATGCAAAAATCGTTGTAGTTGAGTGGTTTTGAGAGATAATAAAAAGCCTGGACATCAAAACTGTCCTGCATATATTCAGGATAATGGCTGACAAATACGATACGGACATTTTTGTCACCAAGCATACGGATTTTTTTGGCGAGCTCAATACCTGTGATTTCAGGCATTTCAACATCAAGAAATAAAATATGATATGTCTCAGGTTTTGTATAAGCAGAAAGAAGTTCTTTTGCAGAGGTGAACTTGTCTATCTGAAATGAATAATCTTTCTCTGAGTCAATATCATAGGTTTTGAGGTAGTCTGCAAGTATTGTTGTATATTCAGATTCATCATCACATATTCCAATTTTTAAGAGCATAGTTTTAATCCTTTCATCAATTCAAATGTTTGTAGTCTTTTTTTCTAAAATATAACCTGCTACAATATTTATTAAATTTATCAACATACATATGGCAAGTGTTCCGTATAATCTTTGCAGGTTGTGTAAATAAAAAAATATGTAAAGTATTGTTAAGATAACGCAGAACAGCAGGCAGCGTTTTTTTAGCGAAATTTTTCGCTCAGGAGTCATAGGTCTGTTTTTGGTGCCGACAGGGGATAAAACAGCTATTACAGACAGTGATATTGCAAAGGCAGCAGTCCATTGCCATGTAAGTGCGGAGGATATTGCACCTGAATAAAGCACAAATACAAAGGTGATAAGTGAAAGTATGGCACACCGTTTTGGAGTGGATGCATGAAATCCGCCGCCGAAAGAGCGAAGTGGTGTAAAAACAGCCAAAAATATAAGTGTTTCAGGCAGTTTGTGTGAAAACACACCATATAAGACTGCAAATATAAACAGGAAAAACAATTCTATAATATAGTCAAGACAATAAGAATAAATAGGAATTTCCTGCTCGGAGATTATATTATTGGCAGATAATGTTTCAGCAATAGATGAACTTATTTTTTTTGATATAATCATTTGTTCCTCTTTTCTGTTAAAAGTATAACTCAGATTTTGTTATTTCATTATAAAACATTTTTATATAAATAACTATAGAATTGGACTGAGAGGTCAAAATTGGGGTGTGAGAGGTAAATTTTTATGAAAAAATGACCAAAAAACTCAATTTTTTGCATTTCAGTCCTGTATTTCGACCTCTCAGTCCTAATTTCGTTCACAACTCATTTTTTGTGGTATAGTTAAATTACATTGGAAAACGATTGAAAAAAGTTTCCTGATGAAATTTTAAAGAAAGGAGAAAAATGAACTATGAAAAAGACTTTTTCTGATATTGTCGTAAAGTACGGCACAGCTATATGTGCATTGGCAGTAATGGTTGCACCTGTAGCAGCAAGAAGCTGTAAGCTTTTATGGTATGAGTCTGAACAGCCTGACGGTTTAGACAAGTTTGTGGCAGAACATACTGAAAAATAATAAAAATGATGCTGTTTTATTAAAAACATCGTTTTTGCAAAGCGTTGTATAATTGGGTACCGGGGAATAAAACGGCTCTCTCACTCTTTACTCTACCCGGGGGTGAGAGAGTAAATGATTTAATGGGTGGAAGCAAAAAAGAGTTTTTGAAAAAATGATTGTATAAGGCGAATATATGTGGGAAGAGGGATTGCTATGAAGTTATATCAAAGCAGTCCTGTTTTTTTGCTTGAACTAAAATAAAAATTTTTTGCATCATTTTGGGTGGTTGTATCGTTATTAGTTATAAATGGTAATAAGGGAGGCGGATGGTTATGAAAAAAATTATTGTTAATCTGGTTTTGATTTTGGCTTTCGTTTGTGGATTTAGTACGGTGAGGGCAAAGGCGTATTCTGTTGAATTGGTGAAGAATGGTATTTATGCAAAGTATATTCCGGAAAATGTTATGAAAAATGCACCTGTTTTGTTTAAAAAGAATGTTGATAAAGTTATGAAATATTATGAAAAGCATAAAAATGAAAGCGATTATGATTTTTTGCAAAAAGTACCATTAGCTTATAAGGATCTGCATGATGCGGTAGGAGATTTAAATGATAATGACAAAATTGTTATCTGTAATCCTTTTATAATTTATGATATTAACGATGAGGATGAAAAATATACCGGCTACACATATTATTTTGTGGTAAAGAAGAATAATGAGAAAGTGAGTTTGTTTACTATTTATGTGGAGGAGGGCAAAATTAAATTTGATTATGATAAGATCTGGGACAAATATACCGGTATGAAAAATAAGATAACTGACAATACTTTGTTTTATTGGATGAATGGAAAGATATATGCACAGACAAAAAATAAAAATGAGATGGTATATGATGGCTCCGGTACCGGTGGAGTATTAATGGGTGGCTCAGGGGATAATCTGGTAGAACATTCGGATGTTAAATATATCAAATTTAAGAAATTAAGCTATGATGAAAAGAAGAAGATAATAACTAAATATTTAAAAAATACGGCAAAAATATCCGGCAGGAATGGGAATAGTTCCGGTGACAAGAAAAGTAAATATGTATGCGGAAATGGAACTTTATCAGATAAAAATGGGACTAATGCGGATGATGGCTTGGATTTAGAGGACGAGGTAAGCGATGATAATAATCAGAGGGCTGGAAAAATAAACACCTGCTATAATGGAGCTGGCAGGGGAAATAATGGGACAGATGTAAAAAAAACAGTTGCAGCGGCTGTTGGAGCTGTTGCTGTTGTGATTGTGGCAGCAGGAATTTGTTATAAAAGAAAGAAGCGTTGAGATAAAAGGCTATTCTACTATAAAAAGATAATCAGCAATTCATTAAGCGGCCTTATGCATTGCTGATTATCTTTTTATGGCTGAACTGTTACAGTAGTTTTGTAAAATTTATATATTAGGTATTTTCATTTTGGGTCTTTTGTTTTATCATTAAATCGGTATCTTTATTGTCTGGTTGACTGTTTTTAGATTGATTTAACACTATAAATAAGTCAATACACAAGTAGTGTTATGAGCAAATAGCAGAGTGGATTGCGGATATCTGCTTGAATTATACCAAAGACAAGAGAACATAAAATGGAGGATTCAGATGAAGATAGCAATATGTGATGATGAAATATCAGTATTAAACGAAATAAAGAGTCTGCTGGCTGAATATTGCAAAGATTACGACAGAGAGATTAGCTGCGATGTGTTTCAAAGTTCGCTTGAACTTTTGACGAAAATGGAACAGAGCGGATGTTATGATGCGTTGTTTTTAGATATTCTTATGAATGATGATAACGGAATAGAGGTGGCTCGTGAACTGAGAAAGACCGATAAGGATGTCAGGATTGTTTTCCTGACTTCGTCACCTGAATTTGCGGTACAGTCATATACAGTGGGAGCGTTTTATTATGAATTAAAGCCGGTGAGACGGGAAAGCTTTTTTAAGCTTATTGATAGGTTGTATTCTGAGTGGGAGAGGGAAAAAGCAGAGTTTTTTATTGTCAAATGTGATAACGGAATAAATAAGATTGATATAAGAAATCTTGAATATTGTGAGGTGGTAAACAGGGCACTTGTGATATGTCTTGCTGACGGTACAAGTTTAAAAAGTACGGCAAAGATAACAGAGATTGAGGAAAAGCTGGGAAAATTTGGATGTTTTATCCGTCCGCATCGCTCTTATCTTACTAATTTGAGGTATATAGAAAATATATCTCAGAAAAATATAATAATGAAATCCGGAGCAAAAATTCCTATACCACATGGAAAATATACTCAGACAAAAGAACGATATTTGGAATATGCGTTTGAAAATGAATTATTTACAAATGTGGGAGGAAGCGTATGAGTGAGTTGATTACGCTGATAAATTATATAGCCGTGAGTATATTTGGAAGTATATTGTCGGCTGCTTTTTGTGGAATTGGGAAAGAAAAAAAGCAAAGAAATCTAATTGTTTTTACTGTTGGAGTGGCTCTTATAATAGAAGGAATAGTTTATTATTTTTATGGAGAAAGGGTTGTTCATGAGTTTTATCCGGTTTTTGCACATATTCCGCTTGTGATAGTATTATGGGTTATAACAAAACGCTTTTTGAGCAGTCTATCTTCGGTGCTGACTGCTTATTTGTGCTGTCAGTTCAGGAGGTGGCTGGCACTTTTGTTTACATTTGTCTTTAAAAACAGTGATGAGTTGCTGCAGATAGTGCAGATTATCATAACTGTTCCATTTTTAATTTTATTATTAAAATATGTAGTTGCATCCGTGAGAGAGATGATTATGCGTCCGGCAGCAGAGATGTGGACTTTTGCCATAGTGCCGATAGTTTATTATCTGTTCGATTATTCAACGGTTGTATATACGAAGCTTTTGTATGAGGGGAGTTATATTGTTGCTGAATTTATGCCGACATTTTCATGTCTGTTTTTCCTTATTTATGTCAAACAGAGTACAAAACAGGAAAAGACCAGATACAGACTGGAGCAGGAAAAGAACGCATTTGAGATGCAGGCAAAACAGTCTGTTAAGGAGATTGATTTTTTGAGAAAGAGTCAGGAACAAGCGGCTGCACACAGACATGACCTGCGTCATCATATGCAGTATCTTGCTTCATGCATAGCAAATAATCAGAATAAACAGGCATTGGAATACATTAATTCAGTGTGCAAGGAGATTGAAGCACAAAAAGTTGTTGATTATTGTCAGAATGAGACGGCAAACTTGATATTGACAGCATATGCACAGCGTTTTGAAAAATCAGGTATCAGTTGTGAAATTAAGTTTGTGCTTGGCAGGGATATCAGGATTTCATCTGTCGATATGTGCATAATTCTTGCAAATGCACTTGAAAATGCGTTAAATGAATGCAAATTTCTTATGACGCAGAATATTTCAACGGAGATAAGCGTGAACGGATATGAAAAGGATAACAGGATTTTTATACAGATTTCAAACACCTGCCGTCAGAATGTGTTATTTAATGATGGTATGCCTGTCACGAAGGCAGAGGGACATGGTGTCGGTACTAAAAGTATATGCTCGGTTGTGAATAAATATAACGGAATGTGTTCTTTTAATACAAAGGGAGATATGTTTATCTTAAGGGTAGTGATATAAAGGCAGCAGTTTCAGTATGTAAAATATTGAGACTGCTGTTTTTTTGTCGTTTATGCGTGTTTTTAGGTCGATTTAACCGCATTTTGGGGCGATTCACACATATTGTCACAATAAAATGATGCCGGGTAGTATAATAACTATAGCGTTGACAGAGCCAAAATTAAAAGATGCTTTCAGGCGAAAAGGAAAATATGAACATAAAAAAGGGTTTAATCAATAAATAACTGAAAGAGAGGAAATGCCTATGAACAAAACAAAAAAAACACAAAGAAAGATACTTGCGGTTATATTAAGTTTAAGTATGATGCTTTCTATGACTGCTATTTCTCCTAAAAAAGCAGATGCTTTTATGAAAGCAGATGTAACGGAAATCAAATCATCTGATATGTCTGAACTGTTGAGTCATTATTGGGATTACAAGCTTGAGGATAATAAGCTTACTATTAATCTGACTGACACAGAGGCTGAGAAAAATGTCAAAGCAGCGATTGCCGACGGTGCAACTAAAGCATATTATCAAGCGGATTTGGATTTATACATAGATAATGTAGCAACAGGAACATCCACCGCAAAACCATTAACTTCCAGAAATTTTGATGGAAATACTTGTAACATATCGCAAGATGTTTCAAGTATTGCTCAAACTATAAACACTCTTACTGTCAGTGTAAGTTTGGTGACGACGACTAAAGTAGGTTTAAAAACAACTAAAAAAACAACTCTTTGCTATAATTTTCCTATATATCTTGAAAAGGAAAACGGAAAAATCTCAATCTATTCTCCATACGGTGCAGCCGCAGTTAAGGCTTTGGAGGACTTTAATGCAAATTATAAACCTGAGAATTATCTTAAGACAAGAACATTCACAAATATTGCCAGCAAGTCATTTGAGAAGATTGTTGAAAAAGCAAAAGAACTTACTAAGGACTGTAAAAACGATGGCGAGAAAATTAAGATTATCCATGACTGGATATGTACGAATGTAGCGTACAATTATCCGGCTATTCAAGGTACAACAAGTGGAAATACTACTGATATTGATACATCCTATAAGTATGGGGAAAAATATGGAATTGACAGAGCATTTGAAGATGGACTTGCAGTATGTTCAGGATATGCCTCACTTGGCGAGCTTATGTTCCGTGCAGCAGGTATCCCAAGTATGTGTATCGAGGGAACAGGAGGTGCATTAGATGATGGCACTGAAAATAAGTCGAAGTTTGATTGCAATCATGAATGGAATGTTGTATATTACAATAATTCATGGCATTTTATGGACCTGACATGGGATAGTCCGAATGTTTATTATGGTAAAGGCGATAGTAGAAATATTTCCGGAAAAGCACCGTATTATACATATTTTGGGATACAGGCAGAATTGTTCGGAGTTTCTCATTACCAAAGACAGATATTTGATGACGCAGAAGAGGTAACCGGTATAAAAGTTGTCAATCCGAGGACACAGTATTTTGTGGGTCAAAATCTTGAAAAGAACAGCGAAATAGAACTTACAGTTGAAAATAATAAAAAGACCTGGTATGGAGTTAAAGAGAATGCGGCATATAGCGGATATGACTTGAGTAAACCGGGTAAACAGACTGTTACGGTCAGATATATGGGGCTTGAAACAACATATGATATTGAAGTGCTCGAAATGGATCATATCAAGGTTGTGCCAAGCGAAAATACAACATATCTTATAGGAAGTAAATTAAAAACTGATTTTAAATTATATGTTGTAGCAAAAGACGGTAAAGAAGTTCTTATAAAAGATACAAACGCTGAAAATACATATGTTACCTGCAGCGGTTATGATATGAACAAGGAGGGTAAGCAGACCGTTACGGTTTCTTATAAGGATTTAACGGCACAGTATGATATTAATGTAGTAGATGCAAAAGAAATCAGTGTTGAGACTGACGAGACACCGGTTTATCCATATGGGACTCAGTTCAAACCAAACTTTAAATTATATGTTACTAAGTCGGACGGAACTAAGCAGTTAGTTGAAAACGGAACTTCGCTTGCCACTTGTACAGGATATGACCTTAGCAACTTAAATAAAGTGGGTGAACAGGAAGTAACGGTTACATATCTTGGATTGACTGCAAAATACAAGATAAAGGTGGTATTAGCAGTTGGGCTTGGCTGTGTTGCAGCAAATAAGTCTTTTGAACAGGGACAGGAACTCGACACTACCGGAAATAAAGTATATTATGTATTGAAAAACGGTGAAGAGCTGATGGTAAATAATGCGGATGTTACTTACAGTGGTTATGATAAGAAAAAGACCGGCATACAGAAAATTACGGTAACTTGCAATGGACTTACTACTTCATATTATGTTACTGTAAAAGCTAAGAGTGAGCCAACGGCAACTCCTACAGTAAAGCCAACGAAAAAACCGACGGCTACACCAAAAGCAACAGCAACAGTAAAACCGACGAGAACACCATCTGTTACAGCTAGTGCAAACCCAACGACAGCACCGGATGATGATGCGGCTGCGACAAAGAAACCGACAAAGAAACCGACAAAAACATCGTCTAAAAATCCTAAAGGAACAAAAATAGCAAAGGTAAAAGCGGGTTCTAAGAAACTTGTTGTAAAGGTAAAAGCACAGAAAGTTAAAACAAACGGTTATCAGATAAGATATTCTTTGAAGAAAAACATGAAAGGTTCAAAGACGATAACATTGACAAGAAATACCAGAACATCTGCAACTATAAAAAAATTAAAGCGTCGCAAAACTTATTATATACAGGTTAGAACATATCGTAATATTGGCAAAAAGAAATATTACAGTACATGGTCTAAGGCAGTTGCTAAAAAGACATTGAGGTAGGGAGTAATAAACTTCTTTCATAACGCATATATATTTAGTAATAAGATTTAATTTATGGGGGTTGCTATGTCGAAAACAAAAATTGTGGTTTTGCGTATGAAAGAAGTTGTATATACGGCTGTGTTTGTTGGAATAGGTGTTTTGCTGCTGATAGTTTTGTTTTTTATGTTTGGCAGACAGAATTCGCCTAAAAGTGAAAGTACACAGAGTACCATAAACAACGAAAGCAGTACATATAAAAATGATGCAATATATAGAGCGGGAATTTATGAGAGCCAGTTTGTAATAGGGGAAAAAACAATAAATCTCGAAGTTGCCCTTGATGAAGAACAGGTTAAATCTGTTAAAGTCAAAAATTTAGATGAGTCTGTTGAGACTATGTATCCGCTGATGAAATCGGCAGTTAAAGATGTGTCAAAACAGCTTTCGGCTGGGGTGTCGATTGATGAAGTTGTTTTATCAAAAAATTCCATGTACACGGAAAAGCTTATTTTGGATGCGGTAAAAGCGGTACTTGATGAGCAGAGATTGTAGGGAATTTGAAAATATTTGGGGACGGAATTTGTGAAACTTATAGGATTGTAAGAAATGTGCGGATAGAACAATAATTTCTATATCCGCACATTTTGTTTGTTTTTATGAGAGTATCGCAAATTCCTGTTATAGCAGACATACAATTTTTTTATTATTTACTGAACTGATATAGTTTTTTGTAAATGTAAGTCTGTTGACTTGTATTTTATGTTATACTTAGATATAAGATTTTTTATTTGGTTTGGATAATTTATTTAATGACTATTCAAAAATCCAGATGTGTAGTATAGTTAAATTTTATTATTTATGTTATATCTTATTTGTAAATTTAGTGCAAGAGTGCGATTTCTCTTATCTTGCGAATTTATGATATATTGATGTTTATACAGGAGAAAGGATAACGGGATGGCAGTTCAGTTTATTTTTGGCGGTTCGGGCAGAGGTAAGACTTATTTTTTGCAGCACAAGATTATGGAGGAGGCTGTGAACAATCCTAAAAAGGATTATATTATGATAGTGCCTGAGCAGTTTACCATGCAGACACAGAAAGATATGATAAAGATAAGTCCGGGGCACGGCATTATGAATATTGATGTGCAGAGTTTTGTAAGGCTTGCATTCAGAGTGTTTTCGGAGACAGGTGCGGGAAATTTGCCGGTGCTTGATGACCTTGGAAAGATTATGATATTGAAAAAAGTGCTCGGACAGAAGAAGGACGAGCTTAAATATTTTGGAAGAAATATAAATAAGGACGGCTATATTTCGGAAATTAAATCGTTTATGTCTGAACTTATACAGTATGGTGCTGATGAGGACGAGATAGAACGGATGATTAAGGCTTCTGAAAAGAAACCGGTTCTTAAATATAAATTGCAGGATATGTCTGTGGCTTTTAAGTCATTTAAGGAATATATTGAAAAGAACTATATTACTTCTGAGGAACTTCTGAGTGTCTTTGCCGATGTTGTCTCACAGTCAGAACTTCTTAAAGGGGCTGTTATATGTCTTGACGGCTTTACAGGTTTTACACCACTTCAGTACAGGCTTTTGCGTGAGCTTATCAAGACGGCTGAAATGGTCTATGTGACGGTGACGGCTGATGACAGGGAGTCGGTTATAAATAAAGGAAAAAATTATCAGTTATTTTTTATGAGCAGAAAGACTGTTCATAATATAAGGCAGATTGCGAGTGAGACAGGTGTTGAGGTTTTGGATGACATATGGACGGGAAAAGAGATAAGCCAGACAAGATTTGGTGAGTCAGAGGAACTTGAATGGCTTGAACGCAATCTGTTCAGATATCCGTATAAGAGATACAATAAGAAAAATGAGGTTCCTGATATAAGCTGCCATGTGCTTAAATATGCCGAGGATGAGGTTGATTTTGTTGTTCAGAAAATAAAAGGACTGCTTGTTGGCGGCTGTTGTTATAGGGATATTGCGATTGTTGCAGGAAGTCTTGAAACATACGGAAGTATTATCGAACACTCAATGAAAAAGGCTGGGATTGCCTGCTTTGTCGACCAGAAAAGAGGTGTTCAGTCGAGTGTGCCGGTGCGTGCCATAGATGCACTTTTGCAGATAATAATAAAAGATTTTGCTTATGAGGATGTGATGGACTATCTGAAAAGCTGTCTTTCGTGGACGAGTGACAGTCAGAATGATATTCTTGATAATTATCTTCTGGCTACGGGAATCAGAGGTTTTAAATCGTGGAACAGGGAATGGAACACGGCATATGCCTACAGAAGGATGACTGACGAGTCAAAGGATTTTGCAAACGGAGTTGTCGAGAATGTCAGGCTTGGTGTTCTGGAAAATCTGTCAGAGCTTTATGAAAAAACGGCAAAAGGAAAGCATACGGTCAGAGAATATGCGGCATCATTGTTTGAGTTTTTTGAGAGACAGCATTTTTATGAGAAGCTGATGGAATTTGCTGACGAATACGAAGAAAATGAAAATTTTGATATGGCGAGTGAGTACAGACAGCTTTACGGCATGGTGATAGAAGTATTTGAAAAACTTGTCTCGCTGATGGGTGATGAGGAAATGTCGCTAAAGGAATTTAAGGATATTCTTGATGTTGGTTTTTCGGAGGCAAGGATAGGAGTAATTCCGCCGGGGATAGACCAGGTTATGGCTGGTGATATGTCGAGAACAAGGATTTCAAATATAAAATACTTGTTTCTTGTGGGTGCTAACTCTTCAAATATTCCAAAGGGTAATGGAAGCGGCGGTATTATTTCGGAGTCGGAGAGAAATTTTCTTGCGGAAAATGAATTTGAACTTGCACCGACGGCAAGGCAGCAGGTATATACGGAGCAGTTTTATCTTTATTTAAACCTGACAAAGCCATCAAAACACCTATATATAACATATTGCGACAGCGAGAGGGACGGAAGTGTAAACGAGCCGTCGTATATTATTTCGAGGATAAATAAGATTTTTCCGTCAGTAAGTGTCAAATTTGAGGAGCGAAAACAGAGCGAAGAAAATGCTTGGTCTGATGATGAGGGAAAGAAATATCTTATCGCAGGTCTTAGAAATGGAGATTTTTCTGATAAAAAATGGCAGGAGATATATAATTGTTATTTTGACTCAGAGGAGAATAAAAAAACGCTTGATAACATATTGACAGCGGCTTTCTTTAAGGAAAACAAGAGCAGTATTTCCAAAAAAATCGCAAAGAGCCTTTATCCTGAAAATCTCAGAGGAAGTACATCACAGCTTGAGAGATATGCGGCTTGTGCATTTTCGTATTTTATGCAATATGGACTTAAACTTCAGGAGAGACAGGAACACACCATTGAAGCCTATGATATAGGAAATATTGTTCATGATGCACTTGATATGTACACTAAGATACTTCTTGCAGGAAACAGGAGATGGCAGGATGTTGATAAAAAAGAGCAGGAAAAGATAGCAGGCGAATGTGTGGAGAAAGCGGTAAGTCTTTGTAAGGACGGTATTATGAGAGATACGAGCAGAAATCAGTATATGATAAAGCGTATTCACAATGTTGTTAATAAGACGATATGGGCGATTTCAAAACAGATGGGTCAGGGAAGTTTTGACACTATTGAGAGTGAGCTGATTTTTGAGACTGTAGGAAAAGCCAAAGAAACAGATGAGGAACTTATAAAACTTGTGGGAAAGATTGACAGACTCGACGGATTTTCGGACGGTTCAAAGGACTATGTGAGGGTTGTCGATTATAAGACAGGAAACAAGGAATTGTCGCTCAGTGAACTTTATTACGGACTTCAGATGCAGCTTGTCATTTATCTTAAGGCGAGCATTGATAAGAAATCTAAGGCTGAAAAGATAGTTGTGCCTGCGGGTATGCTCTATTACAGGATAAAAGACCCTATCTTAAATGAAAAGGTTACGCCTGAAAATTTTGAGCAGAAAACTTTGGAATCGCTTGCGATGAACGGGCTTGTAAACGGAGATTTTCCTATGCTTGAGGGAAGTGACAGAAATCTTGAGCAGAACAACGGCGTGTACCAGCCTGATTATGTGTCTTCCGTAAGCAATATTGAAACCGGGAAAAAAGGTCAGCTTAAGAAAAGCTCAGGTGTCACAAATACAGATTGTCTTAATGAGCTTATTAAATTTACGGAGAAAAAAGTTGTGGATATGTCAGAGGAGATACTTGACGGAAAAACACTTGTAAATCCGTATAAGACAAATGAGTCACAGCCAAAATCAGCCTGTATGTATTGTGCGTTCAGGAGCGTGTGCAGATTTGACAGCAGGCTTTATGGCAATGATTATAGGGTGTTTGAAAAATTGTCGGATGATGATGTTATGAGAATTATTCATGGGGAACTGTCGGAGGAGGAATGATATGGGCGATACAAGATGGACGGATGACCAGCAGAGAGTTATTGATGCGAGAAATTGCAATCTTTTAGTTTCAGCGGCGGCTGGTTCGGGCAAGACTGCGGTGTTAGTTGAGCGAATTATAAAAATGATAACTGATGAAAAAAACAATGTGGATATTGATAGATTGCTGGTGGTTACCTTTACAAATGCGGCGGCAGTAGAGATGAAAACAAGAGTGGGTGAAGCTATAGAGAGCAGGCTTCTTGAAGAACCTGACAATGAACATCTCCAAAGACAGGCTTCGCTTCTTCATAATGCACAGATTACGACAATGCACAGTTTTTGTCAGTATGTCATAAGAAATTATTTTCATGTGATAGATATTGACCCTGCTTTTAAGGTTGCAAATGAGAATGATATGAAGATTGCTCAGAGTGAAATTCTTGCTGAGCTTATCGAACAGCGTTATGAAACGGAAAAAGATAATGAAAATTCAGCGTTTCATCTATTTTCAGAAATGTTTGCTCACGGCCGTGATGACAGCAAGATTGAGTCGATTGTGCTTGAATTATATGGAAAAGCCATGAGTTACCCGTGGCCTGAAAAGTGGCTCAATTCGATTACGGACATATATAAATGTGAGAATGTGCAGTCACTCGAAAAGACTAAATGGATAGGCGAGCTTGTAAGTTATGTTAAGGAGCTTGTAAATTCATACAAATTACTTGCCGAAAAAGCAATAAAAATATGTGATGAGCCTGACGGTCCGGCAAAATACAGAGCAGCTTTTGAGGATGACATAAGGCAGTTTGATGATATATGCAAGGCGGAGAATTTTGAAGAATTGTCGGCGGCATTTGGAAAAGTTTCAAGGATGGATAAGGGCAGAATTACAAAGAAAGACAATGTCGATGCAGAGAAAAAGGACATGGCAAGTGCGTTCAGGGACGCTTATTTTTCAAGTCAGGGAGGAATGATAAAACTTCAGGAGAAATTTTTCAATAAAACTTTGGAGCAGCAGATACAGGAATTAAATGAGATGGCACCTGCCGTGGAGGAACTTGTTAAGCTGACGATTGATTTTATCCATGCGTTTGCAAAGCGAAAAAGAGAGGACGGGGTTATTGATTTTAATGATATGGAGCATTTTGCCCTTGCAATACTGACGAGTGAAAATAAGGAAGGTGAGGTAGTTCCGAGCAAGGTGGCAGAAGAACTCAGGGAGTATTATCAGGAGATAATGACGGATGAGTATCAGGACAGCAATTATGTTCAGGAGCTTATACTTACCAGCATTTCGGGAGAGCCTGCAACAGCTCCTTATATGTTTATGGTAGGTGATGTAAAGCAGAGTATTTACGGTTTCAGGCTGGCAAGACCGGAATTGTTTATGAACAAATATAACAGCTACAGTCTTGAGGGTGGAACAAAGGAGCATAGAATTGATTTAAAGCAGAATTTCAGAAGCAGGGCTTGTGTGCTTGAAAGTTCAAATGCTGTCTTTGAGAAGATAATGAAGCCGTGTCTTGGCGGTGTTGAGTATGACGAAGCGGCAAGACTTGTGCCGGGGCGGGTTTACGAGGAGACAGACAAAAAAACGGCAGAAAAAGCGTCAATTATTCTTATTGACAAAAAAGCAGATAATGACGATGGAATGATGGACAAAGAGCTTGAGGCCGCAGCAATCGGAAATAAGATAATTGAGATGGTGCAGGGTGAAAATCCTCTTTATGTATGGGGAAAACAGGGTTATCACAGGGTTACATACAGCGATATTGTAATACTTTTAAGGAGCGTTCAGGGTTGGACAGAGCCGTTTCTTGAAACATTGTCTGATATGGGAATACCAGTGTCGGCAGGCACGAAAGCAGGATTTTATGAGTCGATAGAAATTCTCACAATGACAAATCTGCTCAGGATAATAGACAATCCGAGACAGGATATACCGCTTGTGTCAGTGCTTCGCTCGGTCTTTGTGGGACTTAGTGATGATGAACTTGCGGCGATAGCCGTAATGCCGAGGACTCTTGATTATTGGGATGCAATGAGCCTTTTTGTAAAGACAGTGAGAAAAGAAGACGGCACAGAAAAGTATATGACAAATATAGTTCTTGATGAAAAAGAAGCAGATGAGCTGGCAGACAGACTGGAAGATTTTATGGATAAATTAAATTATTATCGTGAATTGGCAAAAGAACTTCCGGTCGATAAGATAATACAGACAATTTATGATGAAACTGATTTTTATGATATTATGTCGGCAATGCCGGCGGGCGAAAAGAGGGCGGCAAATCTCGATATTTTACTGGGACAGGCGAGGGATTATGCAGCAAACGGGCATCATGGAATATTTAAGTTTACACATTTTGTCGAGAATATAAAAAAGGCGGCGCTTGATATTGGAGAAGCATCGGTAAACAATGAGAGCATGAACGCAGTAAGGATAATGACAATGCACAAAAGCAAGGGACTTCAGTTTCCGGTTGTATTTGTGTCAGGACTTGGAAAAAGTGTAAATCTCATGGAGGCAAACGACAAGGTTATAATAAATTCGGACTATGGTGTCGGAACTGATTATGTAAATCTTAAACTTATGTACACCGAAAAAAGTCTGTTCAATAATTTCCTCAGAAGCAGGATAAAAGTTAATGCACTTGCCGAGGAAGTAAGAATGCTTTATGTTGCGATGACAAGAGCCGAAGAAAAACTGTTTTTAACCGGAGTGTCTGCAAATATTCTGCAGGGAAACATGGGAGCAAGAGGAGAGGGAAAAAAGAAGATAACGACATGGAAAGAAAAAGGGCAAAACCTTGAATTTTCGGGACTTTTGTCACTTACAAAGCACATAGACATGATAATGGCTGCGATAGCTGACAGACCTGTTTTTAAGGAGTGCATAGAAGAGCTGGAATCTGAAAAAGTGTATGGAACAAATGATGAACTTTTTGACCTTGAGGTGGTATCAGTCAATAATATTGTAAGCGTATCAAAGGAAAACCATGAGATAGCAAAACAAAAAGAAAAAGAACTTATAAACTGGGATGCGTCAAAAGTTTATGATAAAGAAATGAAAGATTATATAGCACAGAACTTGGAATTTTCGTATAAATATGAAAATGAACTTGGAATACCTGTTAAAGTGTCTGTATCTGAACTTAAAAGAATAGCGATGGAAAAACTTGACGAGTTTAATGCTGGAGATGTTGAGGAAAATCCGGTAAGAGAGGAGGAAATTTCGCTTTTTGACGGCTTGCATGAGGAGTGTTCATTAGACGGTAAAAATAATGAGAATGTAGCAGAAAGCAAATATGCAGATATACCACGGCCTGACTTTATGAAAAAAGAGGAAGTAAAGACGGGTGCCGCAAGGGGAACACTCTATCATCTTGTTATGGAACATATTCCGTATGAAAGACTTGACAAAGATTTTGACTTTGCACTGTTTATTGAAGAACTTGTGCAGGGCGGTTATATGACCGAAGAAGATGCAAAAGCGTTGAATGTAAAGAAATTTGAGTGGTTTGCAAAGAGCAGATTATGCGGCAGGATGAGGGCGGCAGCAGAAACAGGGGAATTTAAAAGAGAGCAGCCGTTTATGATAGGAATACCCGCAAATGAAGTATATCCTGACAATAGTGACAGTGATGAGCTTATAATGATTCAGGGAATTATTGATGCATTTTTCTATGAGGGCGAGGATATAATACTTGTTGATTACAAGACAGATTTTGTCATGAAAGGACAGGAAGAAAAACTGGTAGAAAGGTATAAAACACAGCTTGATTACTATGCGAGAGCGATAGAGAGTGTGACCGGTAAAAAGGTGAACGAAAAGATTATTTATTCATTTTCGCTTGGGAAGACGATAGAGGTGGAGTAGGTGGGATACTCCACCTCTATTAAATCGGTGGTATTGTTCATATTTATATATTTACGCATGAAGCAAACTTTCCGAAGTATAATGAGGATGAAAAATTATTACAGGGGCTTGTAGATGAATTTAAGGAAATATGTGTTAAAATGGAAGAACTGACACATCAGGGTAAAATGACTGAACTTGAAAACAGGATAATAGTAGAGCTGTCAAAAAAAGTAGTTGATAATATAGCAAGGAAGTATGAGAGAATAAGGAAAGGAGTTGAAGGAATTATGGGAGGAAAAGTAATAGAGACAGAAGCGAAGAAGATGTATAATCGTGGCATTAGTGAGGGAATATTACTTGGCGAAGAAAATGGAAGAAGCGAAGGAATTATTGGAGCAATCGGAATATTAAAAGATTTGAATATGTCTGAAAGTGAAATAAAAAAACAGATTATAAAAAAGTTTAGTTTAAGTGAGGATGCGGCAGCAAAGTATTTAAAGGAATGTTCAAAGTAAAATCCAATTAAAATACCCCCCGTGTAATGTAAAGTATATTTTTTTACATTACACGGGGGGTATTTTGGTAAAGAAATGTTTTAATAATTACCTTTTCACAGTTAGTTATAACTCTTTTTCAAGTGTTTCTATATCCTTTATCCACATATTGACTGATGCATCACTAGGCATACGCCAGTCACCTCGCGGAGAGAGTGCAACACTTCCGACTTTTGGTCCGTCAGGCAGGCATGAGCGTTTGAACTGCTGTGCAAAGAAACGCCAATAGAATGTTCTGAGCCATTTATAGATGGTTTCTTTGTCGTAGTCACCGTCAAATGTGTATTTTGCAAGGCGGTATATCTTTGACGGAGTGTAGCCAAATCGCATAATATAATATAAGAAGAAATCGTGCAATTCATATGGACCGACAAGGTCTTCTGTTTTCTGTGCGATTTTTCCGTCTTTGTCAGGCGGAAGAAGTTCAGGGCTTACAGGAGTGTCGAGTACATCCATAAGTACATCGTGAAGCTGTTTGTCAGGTGTTGTCTCGGCATAATACAAGACAAGGAATCTTACAAGTGTTTTTGGTACGGAGCAGTTGACACCGTACATTGACATATGGTCACCGTTGTAGGTTGCCCATCCGAGTGCAAGCTCTGACATATCACCTGTTCCTATTACCATTCCGTTTAGCTCATTGGCAAGGTTCATAAGGATAAGGGTACGCTGTCTTGCCTGAGAGTTTTCGTAAGTTACATCATGGATTGAACTGTCATGCCCTATATCCCTGAAATGAAGATTAACTGCTTCATGAATAGGTACTTCTTTGAGTGTTGCACCGATTTTTTCGGTAAGGATGCACGCATTCTGGTAAGTTCGGTCGGTTGTTCCAAAACATGGCATTGTTACTGCACAGATGCCGCTTCTGTCAAGGCCGAGCATATCAAAGGCTTTTGCTGTAACTAAGAGTGCAAGTGTTGAGTCAAGTCCGCCTGAAATACCGATTACGGCTGATTTACAATGTGTGTGTTCAAGTCGCTTTTTTAGTCCTTTTGCCTGAATATTAAGTATTTCGTCGCATCGGCGGTCACGGTCATTTTTATCATTAGGTACAAATGGTGTTTTCTCAAAGTGACGGGTGAGAGTTGTGTCGCAAATGTTTTTAAATTCAAATTCAGCCACCTCATATCCGTTTGTTTCAGGATCATTGATGGTAAAAGTGGACATTCTCCTGCGTTCGCTAACAAGTCTGCCAAGATCAATCTCGCTTATTGTCATACCGTTTTCAAAGCGTTTTGTTTCACAGAGAATACTTCCGTTTTCGGCTATAAGATTGTGTCCTGCAAAGACAAGGTCTGTTGAGGATTCGCCCTCGCCGGCATCTGCATAGATGTAGCCGCTAATAAGTCGTGCTGACTGGTTTTTTACGAGTTCACGCCTGTAAAGGTCTTTGCCTGTTGTTTCATCGCTTGCTGAAAGATTTGCGATAACGGTCGCTGATGCCATGGCATGATAACATGATGGCGGAACCGGCATCCACAAATCCTCGCATATATCTATGCCTATGACAAGTTCCGGGAGATTTTTTGCTTTGAACAGCAGATTTGCACCAAATGAGACAAATGAGCCGGAATCTTCTAATTCATAACCAAGTTCAGGTATATCTATATAAGAAACTTCTTTAGGTCCGACTGCAAAATGCCTTGCTTCGTAAAATTCTGAATAATTCGGAATATGTTGTTTTGGAACGAGTCCGAGCAGTTTGCCGTTAAATACTACGGCGGCGACATTATAAAGTTTAAAATTATTAAGAAACGGCAGTCCGACTATTGTTACCATATCAAGATTTTCAGATGCCTTGATTATCTTTTTCAGACCGTCAAGTGAGCCTTTGAGAAGAATATCCTGTAAGAAAAGGTCATTACAGGTATAACCTGATATTACAAGCTCAGGGAAAACGGCAAGTTTTACATCAAGTTTATGAGCTTCATTCATTGCTTTTATAATGTTTTCTGTATTAAAATCCGTATCACCGACTCTTATGTCAGGGGTGATGGCGGCAGCTTTTAAAAATTTATCTTTCATTGTTACCTCCGTTATTTTAAATTACATTAAGTTCTTTTAAAATGGAATCATGGTGGTGCAAAGGTGCTTTGTGCCAACCATACGCAATATAGTGTATTGCAAATAAATTCGCAACCACACATAAAAAAGTATAACACATTATGGAAAATTGGGGGATAAAATGTTATCGTAATTTAGATAAAAAAATAAGAATCGCCTGGAGTGACGATTCTTAAGGAGAAGGTATGAAAAAAATTTAAGCACTATCAAATGATTTCGTTTCATTTGATGATGTTATAATAACAAGGGAATGTGAACTTGCAATGTTATTTTTGTTAATTAAATGTGAACAAAAATTTAAAAAATATCATTTTTTGTAGAAACAGGGTGTTTTTTTGAAAAACTAAAAAATTAACGGATAAAGATTAAGGATAAATAAGTAAAAAGCAAATAAAAAAATCAGGAAACACATAAGTATTTGTCCTGATTTCTTTTGGGCGTTAAAAAATATTAAATTAAAATATATAAGAAAATCAAGGAAAGTTTCCTTCGATTGTCTCAACATCAACAGTTGTGATGATACTATTAAAAGGAATTAAGGTCAAGGGGGAAAAGTTAAGTTGAAATAAATTAACATAATTAACGGGAAATGTGCTATTATAATAAGTAGAAAAATAAAAAACTTAATTTTATTAAGCAAAAAATATTAGGATTTAAGGGTTAATACGATATAGGATTGGAGAAAAAATGAAAAACGATGAATTAGACAACATAGATAAAATGATAATAACAATGCTTCAGGAAAATGCAAGAATGTCTTTGAAAGAGATTGCACAGAAAGTATATCTTTCCTCTCCGGCTGTTTCGGCACGAATAGATACACTTGTTCAGAACGGATATATAGAGGGGTTTCATGCAAGAATAAATCCAATCAAGTTAGGGTATCATATAAAAGCATTTATTAATCTTGAGGTGTCACCAATCGACAAAAAAGATTTTTATCCATATATAAACAGTTGCAAAAATGTTGTAGAATGTAATTGTGTAACAGGTGATTATTCAATGCTGCTTGAAGTATTATTTCCAAGCACGGATGAATTAGATCAGTTTATAGGAGAATTACAAAAGTATGGCAGGACAAAAACACTTATTGTGTTTTCAACTTGTGTGGAGTACAGAGGACTTCAGATGTGATAATGGAGGATAAGGTTTGGATTTTACAGGAGCGTTTGACAATATGCCTGACTGCATGGTGGTTGTCAAACGGAATTTAGACAGAGAAGATGGCTTTGAAGAAGTATATTTAAATAAAGCATTTAAGAACAAAAAGAGTTTAATAGACAGTTTTGAATCAAATGTTCTTTTGAAAATTTTTCGAGATAGATATGATGAAATTAAGATGGTAATATCGGATATTTTTGCGGGGATAAAAAAGGCAGAGATAATTTCTTTGTATAATGAAGAAATTGGAGGAAATTTTTCTGCACAATTTTATATCGCAGGAGAACCCGAATATTGCATATGTATTTTCAGGGAAGAATTTGGAAGCATGGAGAATAAATCATTAAAGTGTGCTTATGATATTTCAAAAGTAGCAAATGAAGCAAAAAGTGCCTTTTTGAGGCATATGGGACAATATATGAAAACTCCGGTAAATTATATTATTGGGATAACTGATATGTTGTGGGCATCTAAAAAATATTATCATGACAATGAGAGATATATAGGTAAGATAAGAAATGCCTCAGATGTATTGCTGGAAAATATAAATAAGATGTTGGATGTAAGCAGGATAGCAGTCGGAGACACAAGACTTTTATATGAAAAGATTTCTATTAGCGAACTTATTGAAGAAATAATTGGGGAAATAGAAGAATATATAATCGAAAAAGGGCATGAACTTATTGTAAATATGGATGACATATCACAGGATAATGTATATACAGACAAAATGAGATTAAAGCAGGCAATTAAAAATATTGTGCTTAATGCAGTTCAATATACATATAAAAACGGGATTATAAAAGTTACGGTAATAGAGGGAAAACAAAAATTTGGAAATTTATCAATATATGAAATAATAGTGGAGGACAATGGTCCGGGAATTGAAAAACAATATATTGATAATGCATTAAAAAGTATTATATTTGAACATGACAATAAACAGAATGGACATGGAATCGGGCTTGGTCTTTGGATAACAAAAAATTCCATAAGAGTTTTGAATGGAGATTTAAAGGTTGATAGTAAACTTGAAAATGGAACAAAGTGTACGATAAGTGTTCCGATGTCAACGGAAAAGGATTATTGTGAAGATAATAATTATCTTTCAGAAAATCAGGCATTGAAATTTATCAGACAAAAAAATAAAAATCAGACAAAAAGAGTTTTAATAGTACAAAATTTAATAACATCAAAAAATACACTCAGACAAAAGCTGAGATGTCTGGGATTTGATGTAGAATGTGCTTCAACGGGAAAAGAAGCACTTATGATATACAGGGAAAAAGGAGAGGGGTATTATTGTGCCATAATAACTGATGCACAGCTTCCGGAAATAAGTGGTTATGAACTTGCACTTGAAATACGAAAAGAAGAAAAAGGGATATATCTGCCTATAATAGCCATGTCAAAAACCCATTATATAGAAGATTCCGTATTTTCGGAGGAAATGGGAATAACAATGCATATCAGTAAGGATGCAGATATATCCGTTTTGAAGGCAGCATTTGAAAAGCTAAATATTTAGCAATGTTCCTTTTGGCAGCATTTTTCGCAAAGACCGTGAAAAATAACTGTATGTCCTTCTATTTTGCCGGGAAAGTTTGCATTTGCAATAATGTCGATATGCTCAATGGAGTCCATTTTAATATCTAACAGGCACTTGCAGGCTCTACAGAAAAAATGATTGTGCGGAATGGGATTGCCATCAAAGTGAACAAATCCATCTCCGCAATCTATCTGTATAGCTTCGCCATGTTCTACAAGAAAATTCAGATTTCTGTAAACTGTGCCAAGACTGATATTAGGAAATGTTTTTTGGATATTTAAATAAACTGTATCAGCGGTCGGATGACAGGTAACAGACTTAAGATAGTCCTTTATTGCTTCGCGCTGTTTGCTGTAGCGAATCGTTGACATAAAAATCACTCCTATATAATGGTAAAAAACAAAAGGTTTTAAGTGTATAAACAATAATAATTACTAATATAGTATATTATACCAATAAGGCAGGTATATGTCAAAAATAATAGTACAAAAAATTTAATAATAAGGTATAATATAAGTTATATTTATCAATAAAGGAATATTGTTATAAAAGGAGAAAACAGGATGGCACAAATGCGTATTCGCTTAAGTAGATTGAAAAGCGGAATGATAATAAAGGATAATATTTATTCTAGAACAGGGACATTTTTAATAGGAGCGGGGACTGTAGCTACACCTGATATTATTTCTTTGCTTACAAAACATCTTATAGAGTATGTTAATGTTGAGTATGATTTATTGGCACACGGGCAATCACAAACAAGTACGATAACTCCTGAACAGAAGAAAATATTTAAAGAAAAATTTTGTATAGCAGAGGAAACAGTATCGAAAAATCTTAAGAAAATGGTGTCAAATGATAAGGATATAGATGTAAATGAATTGCTGGAGTCATTAAATGAAGTTGTAACAAAAGCTGACAATACAGTGAATTTATGCGTTTTATTATCGAAGATGAAAGAAAATGCCTCTGGTCTTTATACACATTCTGTTAATGTTGCATTGTGGGGGCAGATACTTGCAGGATGGATGGGATACAGAGAGGATATGATAGAAAAAGTTGCGATTACGGGTATTTTGCATGATATAGGGATTCTTAAATTTACACAAAATGAGTTAGATGATTTTTCCTTTCACAAGGAACTTGAAATGGGAGCTTTTTCAAAACATTCAATGTATGGATATGAACTTGTTAAAAATAAGGATCTCGACCAGAGTATAAAGCAGGCTGTTTTGACACATCATGAACACGCAGATGGTTCCGGATTTCCACTCGGTGTTGACAATAAAAGCTTAAATCCGATACAGAGAGTTATTGAGATAGCAGATGTTTATGATACGCTGCTTATGAGAGAGCCGGGATTTAAGAGAATGTCACCTTTTGAAGTATTGATACAATTAAATGAAGTGGAAGGTAATAAATATGATCCGTCAGCACTTCTTATATTTACATCAAGGCTTGCACAGACTTTCATACAGTGCAGAGTGCGGCTGAATAACGGTCAGGAAGGAAAAATAGTATTGTTTAATAAGTACAGTATATTAAGACCACTTATTCAGGTTGGTTCGGGATTTGTTGATCTGGCATTGAGAAAAGACTTAAATATAGTGGAGCTGCTTGATTAAGCCGGAGTGACATCAAATATGTGTAGCAGTCAAAAAGGCAGTGATATACAGGAAGTATGAAAAATTATAGTCAATATAGTTGATAGCAAAAAAGGAGGAAAACACTTTTGTGATTTCCTCCTTTAAAAATCTTTATACGATGTTTACGCAGAAATTATTAACCGAAATATCTTTCAAGTAAGCCTTTGAAAGCTTTTCCATGTCTAGCCTCATCTCTAGCCATCTCATGAACTGTATCATGGATTGCGTCAAGTCCGAGTTCTTTAGCTTTTTTAGCAAGAGCCATCTTTCCTGCTGTAGCACCGCACTCGGCATCTACACGCATCTCAAGGTTTTTCTTTGTGCTGTCTGTGATAACTTCGCCGAGAAGTTCTGCAAACTTAGCAGCATGCTCTGCTTCTTCGTAGGCTGCTTTCTCCCAGTAAAGTCCGATTTCAGGATAACCCTCACGATGAGCAACTCTTGCCATAGCAAGATACATACCTACTTCTGAACATTCGCCGTTGAAGTTGTCTCTGAGTCCCTGAAGAATTTCCTCATCTACGCCCTGTGCTACACCAACAACGTGCTCAGCAGCCCATGTAAGCTCGCCCTCTTCCTGTTTGTTAAACTTGTCTGCTGAAACTCCACACTGTGGACATTTTTCAGGAGCTGCATCTCCTTCATAAACATAACCGCATACTGAACATACCCATTTTGCCATAATAATAATCTCCTTTTCTAAAAATTATATTGTTTGATTTTTGTTAAAAAATTTGTTGCTTAATCATTAGTAAATAGTAATTATTACTGTTTATGTGTTTTATATTATCATTTATTATTTACTTTGTCAACAGAAAAAATGTATTTTTTTTTAAAATGATGAAAAAATACTGTTTAAGGGTGAAAGTACAATGAAAATGTAGTTGTAATAGAGTGGCAAGGTTGTGTGAAAACCGTTGGAATATAGTGATATATAAGAATAAATCAGGAAAATAGGATAATGGTACGAATATTGTAAATTTTATATAAAATATCATTATCAAAGATGTAAAAAATATATTTTACATCTTGTGGGGAGAAAAAGACCGGTGGTATTGCAAATGGGTTAGGTATGGCTAATAATGATAATGAATACTGATAAAGTATGAAATATTTGTCATTTTGCAAAAAAAATAGTATTCTATTATAATTGATATAGTGGCATAGCGGTTTTGAGGTAAATTAGTGTCGCAGATTGTATTATTGCTGTGTATCTTTTGTAATATTACAAACCGCTTTAATTTTTTGTCGGTGTTTGACAGGAGATGGGTCACAAATCTATGAATAGAGGATAACAAATAAAATGAAAAAGTATCAGATGATAAAATTTTACATATCAAGAATTTATAAAAACATATACAGATTTATTAGATGGGGGATTTTTTCGGCGATAGTAGGAATCGTTGTCGGTTCTTTTAGTACATTGTTTGCGTATTGTCTGAGAGTGGTGACAGAGATAAGAACCGGACATCCGCAGATAATATTTGCACTTCCGCTCGGAGGTATTATTATAGTGGCACTTTACGGAATTTTTAAATATAAAAATGATAAGGGTACAAATCTTGTCTTATCGACAATTCATGCGGAAACAGAAATACCTTTCAGAATGGCACCGCTCATTTTTATATCTACGATTATCACGCATTTTTTGGGAGGTTCGGCAGGCAGAGAGGGAGCAGCATTGCAGCTTGGCGGAAGCATAGGAAATCAGCTTGGAAGATTGTTTAGATTTGATGAAAAAGACAGACGAATAGTAGTTATGTGTGGAATGAGTGCGGCGTTTTCGGCAATATTTGGGACTCCGATAGCTGCATCAATATTTTCAATGGAAGTTGTGAGTGTTGGGGTAATGTATTATGCCGCACTTGTGCCATGCGTATTTGCGGCACTAATTGCATCAAAATTTGCAACACATATGGGCATAGGACCTAATACATTTAATATAGCACATATACCGGGATTTCAGATAGTACCGAGCATAAAGATAATCATTCTTGCAATGTGCTGTGCGGCATTGAGTGTAATTTTTTGTATGGTACTTCACGGTCTCGGCGACATTTACAGGGAAAAAATTAAGAATCCCTATATAAGGATAGTTTTTTCAAGCATTATCATAATAATACTCACTGTTATACTTCATACGGACGATTATATGGGGGCAGGCGTGCCCGTGATAGTGAGGGCGATACATGGAAATGTAAAGCCGATGGCTTTTATATGGAAGATAATTTTTACGGCACTTACTCTTGAAGCAGGATTTAAGGGTGGTGAGATAGTACCGTCATTTTTTATAGGGGCGACTTTTGGCTGCCTTTTCGGTCAGATTTTTGGGATTTCACCGTCACTTTGTGCAGCAGTTGCTATGATGGCTGTTTTCTGTGGAGTGACAAACTGCCCGATAACATCAATGTTGATAGCATTTGAACTTTTCGGCTATGAAGCTGTGCCATTCTTTCTTATTGCAATAAGTGTAAGTTATCTTATGTCAGGATATTATGGATTGTATCATGATCAGACTATCGTTTATTCTAAATATAAGGCAGAATATATAAACAGAAAGGCGAGGGAATAATATAATTGGTAACAGTTCAGCCTTCCATTTATTATATTCATAAACCTGCCAGCAAGCTGTCAGCCGCTGCTACGCAGCTTATGTTTATTTCATTTATAAATGAAAGGCTATTCTACCCAAAAAAGATAATAAACAATAAAATAAGCAAGCTTATTTATTGCCAATTATCTTTTTTGTGCTGAACTGTTACTATAATTGAGATAAAAACGCAAAAAACACTTGACACACATATATATATTGTGGTAATGTTAGTTTTGTTCTGTGAATTGCAGGACACACTGCCGTAGACAGTAGGTGCCGGTGAACCGGTGTAAGTACAAACGCCTACCGAGGAAGATGAATTTCGATATGAATTATTTTCACCTCGTTCGGCTGGATTTATGCGACGAGGTTTTTATTTTGCCTGAAAGAGATTGTGTTTCGTTTAAATATAATCGACTTTTCAGGACAAACTATATTGTCTGTCTGCAGTGGATATTATGGGGAGAACCCAGGAAAGGAGACTTACTCATGGCAAAAGTTGAAATCAAACAGCCTATAGTTGATGAGATTAAGGCAAAGATTGACGGTGCTGCAACTGTTGTACTTGTAGATTATCGTGGACTTACAGTAGAGCAGGATACAAAGCTTCGTAAAGGACTTAGAGAGGCAGGATGTGAGTACAAAGTTTACAAGAACACACTTATGAAGCGTGCTTTTGAAGGAACTGATTTTGCTCAGTTAGATGACTTACTTGACGGACCATCTGCTATCGCTATTTCAAAAGAGGATGCAACAGCTCCTATCAGAGTGCTTAACAATGTAGCAAAGGAAGCTGAGGCACTTGAATTTAAGGGTGCAGTAGTAGAAGGAACATTCTACGATGTTGACGGTGTTAAAGCACTTGCAAGCATCCCTTCAAGAGAGGAACTTATTTCCAAGTTACTTGGTTCTTTACAGTCACCTATCACAAATCTTGCTCGTGTTCTTAATCAGATCGCTGAAAAGGGTGATGGAGCTGCAGAGGCTTAATTATTTGAACGAAACGGGAACGGTAGGTTTCCAAAGAAAATGCTGATGTTTGCACTTTCGGTGTGAGCGGCGGCAGGATACTACATCAGTCAGATGACTGATGCAACGAATTTATAAAATATATTTATTATGGAGGTAATGAGATGACAACTCAGGAATTTATCGATGCTATCAAAGGCATGACAGTTTTAGAATTAAATGATTTAGTAAAAGCTTGTGAGGAAGAATTTGGTGTTTCTGCAGCAGCAGGTGTTGTAGTTGCAGCAGGTGCAGCAGGTGCTGACGGAGCAGCAGAGAAAGATGAGTTCGATGTAGAGCTTACAGAAGTTGGACCAAACAAAGTTAAGGTTATCAAAGTTGTTCGTGAAGTAACAGGTTTAGGACTTAAGGAAGCTAAGGAAGTTGTTGACGGAGCTCCTAAGGTTGTTAAAGAGGGTGCATCTAAGGAAGAAGCTGAAGACATCAAAGCTAAGATCGAAGCTGAAGGTGCTAAGGTTACACTTAAATAATTTACTGAACATTTATGATGTGAGGAAAATATACTGTCATACAGACAGAAATAAAAAGGCGGACTGCTTTCAAAGTAGTTCGTCTTTTTTATTGATGTGTCTCTGCCAAAGGCGTTGAAACGAGAAGCGATGTTTAGGAGGAAATTAGAGCAGGCTTCGGATGAGTATTAAAACTCATCCAGCACTTTTGCAACACCGTTATCTTCATTTGATAATGTAACAAAGTCGGCTTTTTCTTTGACAATATCAAGTGCGTTTGCCATCGCAACGCCGTATCCACAATGTTCTATCATCTCAATATCGTTTATATCATCACCAAAAGCACATATATCTTTAAGTGAAATATCAAGATAATCTGCCATATGTTTGATGGCATCAAGTTTGCTTGCTTTTTTGTGAAAAAATGTATATGTGGTTTCACCACGGTAATGGAAATATTCACAGCTGCATTTGTCGGCAATGGCTTTTGCAATATTGTTATCAGATATATGAGCAACTATCTTGCACGCTTCTTCGGGAAATGATTTGTCTATGTCAAAATAAATTCCCGGAGAGTGATCCTGTTTTATATTGTTAAAAGATTGATTTTCAGGTTTTTTGCTGTTTGAGGCTGCATTGATATTGACAACATTTTTTTGGTCTGCAGTAGTGTTAGTATTATCAGATGGAAACCTATACAATGCCGTAGTTGTTGGAATGGCTATGTGGGAAGTGCAGTCATATTTTTTTAGTTCGTTTATTATGTCGTTTGTCATATCTTTAGTCATTGTGCGTGAATATACGAGTCTGCCGTTTTCATATACAAGTGTTCCATCGGTAAGTATCTGAAAATCTGCGTGAAGTTTTCTTGCATAATAAGAAGCACCGACTATGTATCTGGCTGTTGCGATTGCAATGTGAATACCTTTTTTGCGGCATCGTTCAAAGGCTTTTATGGTTTCTGCTGTTATTTCTTTATTGTTATTTAGGGCAGTTCCGTCTAAATCCGTAACTATAAGTTTTGGTGTAAACATCTTTTTCTCCTGTTTTTTAAATATATTTTACCATATATAAGTAAGTTAATATATGAAAAAATATATACAAAACCAAGTTATCTGCACTTACATTTTGGGCGTTTTTTGCATTTTTGACATTTGCGGCATTTTTTACAGTCGCAGAAAGTGTCGAGCATTTTTGAAACTTCGTCCCAGGAGTGTTTCATACAGATTGCTTTTCTGTCAAGACAGCAGTTATATTGGGTTGCTTTTCTAATGCAGTTTTTGATGGACATATGTTAGAGTCTCCTTTTGACAGGGAATATAGATGCCCGTGAAACTATCATACATTATAAAATTGAACAGCTATAACAAATAGAATGCAATATATAATTTGTTTCGTAAACATCTATATTATTATATTAATTTGATAATCATTTGGTTACTATTTTGTAGTATGCTATATATGAACTGTTACTGTGTTTTGGTTAATGTTTACTCGCAAGTTTGACAATAGCTGTCAGGCGATAGGCAGAAGTTATAAAAATACAAGAGCTAGAGGTGAAGTTAGATGACAATCTGTTGCAGAGCAAAACAGATTGTTATTATATAATCATCTTATAAAAAGTTGCTGAGAAAAGAGGTTTATTATGGCTGGGATTTTAATTGTTGAGGACGATACTACAATAAATGAGATGGTTGCAAGAAATCTTAAGATGGTAGGTCATAAATGTACACAGGTGTATGACGGTAAAGAGGGACTTGAAATGATTGAAAAGGGAGATTTCGACTTGGTGCTGCTGGATGTTATGCTGCCCGGAATGTCGGGGTTTGAGATTATGGAAAAGACTAAGGATGTACCGGTAATATTTGTAACGGCAAAGGGGGAACTTAACGATAAACTGCACGGTCTTTCGATAGGAGCGGAGGATTATATCGTAAAGCCTTTTGAGATATTGGAACTTATCGCAAGAATAAATGTAGTGCTCCGCAGGGCAAAGAAAAATGATGATGTCTTTAAGATAAGTGATGTTGAGGTAAATCTTGACAGGCACGATGTATTTAAAAATGGGGAGAGAGTTCAGCTTGCACCGCAGGAGTATGAGCTTCTGGAAGTGCTTATTTTAAATAGAAATATGGCAATGTCGAGGGAGAAACTTCTTGAACTGGCGTGGGGATGGGACTATATGGGAGATACAAAAACGGTTGATGTTCATATAAGAAAACTTAGAAAAAAATTAGGGCTTGAAAAGGAAATCTGCACGATAAATAAGCTTGGTTACAGACTTGAAACTGATTAAAAAGAGGAGATTATTATGAAGTTATGGCAGAAATTATATGTGGTGCTTATTATTCCGATACTGCTGATTTTAAATATTGCGATATATCTGCTTTTTGGAATTACATATAAGGAAAATATTGCAGCGGAAAAAAAACAGGCGGTCGGGGATTTTGGAATGATAATTGACCAGATTTATGGTGAAATGCAGCAGTCACAGTTAAATGACAAGGATGTTAAAAATATAATTCAGAAATATACCAATTATTATAAACAGCAGAAGATAGAACTTGGACTATGGCAGGGCGAGAAAAAAAAGAAGATTTATTATTCGGATAAGGCTCATTTTAATACTAAAAAAAACAGCATTAAAAACAATAAGGTTATAAAGTGTTATATTGACGGGCATACAAGACTTATGGTGTTTAAGCTGCAAAAATATAAAAAAAAGACATTTTATTTTGGATATGAGAAAACTCTATATAATCTTGACAGTATGTGGAAAAATATCAGAATATATTATGCGATTGGAAGTCTTGTAATATCAATTATTATGGCATTGTTTATGATAGTTGTTTTGCAGAAATGCATAAAACCGGTGGAAAATCTTAATGAGACAGTTAAAAAAATGGCAGGCGGCGAACTTGAGACAAGAACCGATATAAAAGGAAGTGATGAGCTTGCTGTTCTTGGAAAGAATATAAATATAATGGCAGAAACGATAGAGAATAACATGAAACAGATTATGGATGAGGCAGAGCGTAAACAGTGGTTTATTGATAATCTTGCACATGAAATGAAAACTCCGGTAACAGGGATTTGCGGCTTTGTCGAGTATATGGAGAGAGCTAAGATTTCCGATGAAGAAAAGATGGAGTGTCTTGGGTTTATAGGACATGAAGCAAAGCGTCTGCAAAATATGTCATATGAGCTGCTTGACCTTGCGGTAATAAGACATTCCGACATTAAAAAGCAGAATATCAGTATGAATAAATTTACGGATGAGCTTAAAAAGTGGCAGGAGAAGAGATTTGCAGAAAAGAATATTAAAGCAGAGTGGGAAATTAAGGCTGACCGTTTATTCGGGGACGAGCTTCTTTTGGAAATGCTCATAAGAAATATATTTGAAAATGCGTTCAGGGCAACAGATGAGGGTGGAAAAATAAGTACATATGTATATGAAAATGAGAAAAATACTGTTTTCGAGATTACTGATACAGGCTGCGGAATGGAGCCAGAGGAACTTGAGAAGATAAAAGAACCATTTTATCGTGTAGATAAGTCGAGAAGCAGGAAGCAGGGAGGAACGGGACTGGGTGTTTCACTTTGCCAGAAGATAGTTGAAAAGCATGACGGCTCAATGGAGTACCGTTCTAAAAAGGGAGTCGGAACGACAGTAACCGTGAAAATCCCATTATAATCCGAAATGTTTACCGTTTGGTAACCTTATGGTTGTTTTTTGGTAAGGACAAAGCTGTATATTTTGTAACATAAAGTGAATGAGATTTTTAGATAAAAGTCAAAAGTCACGGCTGCCTGCAGGCTATAAGGTAAAAAAATTATTGATGCAAACAGAGATGTGGAATTCACTTTAAAAAATTATAATAGATAGGGAGGAAAAAGTTATGAGATGTAATAAGAAAGTTTTAATGATTGCTACGACGGTCATGCTGGGTGTAGGCTGTATAGGTCTTATGGGAGCAATGAAATACCAGAATGTAAAGACAGAGGCATCAGACATAAAAGAGTCTGAGGTGGCCAAAGCCGGTATTGATGTTACCAGTGCTACTATGGAGGGGGAGACTCCGGATGAGGTTGAAAGGAAGATGGATAAGGAGGTTGTAGAGAAATATACTTATAAGGGATATGAAATTTCATTTATAAGATACAAAGACCAAAAAACAAAAGAGTATCTTTCGGACAAAGAGCGGGACGGTGACTACGGTTATAAAAAGACATTCAGGGAAATTATTGACAATGCGGAAAAGAGCGGATGGAATTATATGCTGGAAGAAATGAAAGGGAAGAAAAATCAGATAACGGCAGAGGTAGATTGGAAAAGAGATGAAAATAAAATTGTAAATGGAAAGTATTATGGAAAACTTATAAGAGAATGTAATATCCGTTTTAAAAAACCACAGATATATGAGGGTAAATATACTTCATCTTACGATGTGATTGGCTGGTTTTCAACCATTGCAGCAACAGGTAAATATACAATGGGCATAAGGTCAGCAAGCTCAGAATTATTAGAAGCTCCGGAACAGTGGAGACTTCCGTCAAAAGAAAAGAGACAGGAAGTAAAAGAAAAATTAGATAAGTGTAAAAATATTTCAAATGACAAAAAAGCAATATATAAGAGTATTGAAGAAAATAAGGATAAGATAATAAAAGAATTAAAGGAAGTGTATAATATAAATCTTGTAAAAATAGTAAAGGATTCATATTATGAAAAATATAAGTTTGCTGAAAATGAGATGAATAACGGTTTGATTGAAATTTATGGCTATATGGATGATGGTCAGGAAATAGAAGTGCAATATGATTTAGTCGGTAATTATATATATTATGTAAATTACAAATACTGGTAGAATTAGAATGAAATCTTAAATTAAAAATAATTGGGAGGAAAAAGTTATGAGATGTAATAAGAAAGTTTTAATGATTGCTACGACGGTCATGCTGGGTGCAGGCTGTGTGGGACTTATGGGGGCGATGAAGTACCAGAATGTAAAGACTGAGGCATCAGACCTAAAAGAGTCCGATGTGGCAAAGGTTGGGGTAGATGTTTCTAGCGAAAGTATGGAGGGTGAGACACCATCCGAAGGTGAAAGAAAAATGGATAAGGAGATTATTGAGAAGTATAATTATAAAGGGTATGAGATTTCATTTATAAGATATAAAGATCCAAAGACAGGTGAATATCTTTCTGATAAAGTAAAATCCAGCGATTACGATTATAAAAAGACATTCAGGGATATTATTGATAAAACGGAAAACGGTAACTGGAAGTTTATGTTTGAATGTCTTAAAGGAAAAAAGGATATGATAACAGCTGATATTGACTGGCGGATAGATAATTCAAAACTGGTTAATGAAAAATACTACGGTAAATTGATTAGAGTATGGAACATACATTTTGGCATAGAAGACCAAGATAGCCCTTTGAATGTTGCGTATTTTGTGACAGATGTTGAAAGTGGAAAATATACTCATATTTCAATGAACAGTAAAATTGACTGGATGCTTACATCGGGAAATATGAGTGATAAAGTTAAGGCTGAGTTCAAAAAGTACGAAAAGCTCTGTGCAGATAAAACAAAGATGAATAAATGTGTTAAAGAAAGTGTTGCTAAAATAAAAAAGCAGATAAAAGAGCTGTATGGAATAAATATAGTAAAAGAGGTAAAAAAAGATTATTATACACATGAGTATATTTCAAATAACCTGACAACATTTGGGTCAATCACATTTAATGGTAAGACGGATGATGGCAGGAAGATAACTGTTGATTATGATGTGGAAGGTGATTATATAAATAATTGGGATTATCAGTATTAGGAATTACAAAAATTATATTTTAACATTATCAGGCAAGTAGCAGAGCGGATTATGAATATTTGCTTGACTTCCTATTTCTGCACACATTTTTTGTGCATAGTGTAAAAAATCTTGCATATATGAATTTTTCACATTATGATATAAGTGCCAAAATCAGCATCGGTGGAAAATCAGGGAACAATAATCCTTTTGATGTGATTTGCTTTAGACTAGACACAACAAACAGAAATGGAGTTTGAATATAATATGAAATATGTATTGATAACGGGTGGAACAAGCGGTATAGGGTTTGCTATGGCAGGTGAATTTCTTGAAAGAGGATATGGAGTGATACTTGCTTCATCGAGCAGAAAAAATCTTGCCATAGCAAAAAGAAAACTTGAAGTTAAAAAATCAAAGATTGTGAAAAATACGAGGTATATCATTACGATAGAGCAGGATCTTTCTGTTGAAGGTGGGGCAGAAAGATTGTATCACAAAGCAAAAACTCTTGGTGTGGATATAGAGATACTTGTAAATAACGCAGGCTTTGGACTGACGGGTGGGACTGAAAGTATAAATATAAAAGACGATAAAAAAATGATACAGTTAATTGTGACTGCACCGGTTTGTCTTTGTAAATTGTTTTTGCGTGATATGTATGAAAAGGGGAGAGGAAAGATTTTAAATGTGGCTTCGACAGGAGCATTCCAGCCGGGACCATATACCTCGACATATTTTGCGGGCAAGTCTTTCATATACAGTTACAGCAGGGCGATAAGGCAGGAGGCAGCAGTAAGAGGTGTGGTCGTGAGTACACTGTGTCCGGGAACAACAAGAACAAAATTTTTTGAAAAAGAGGGACTGAAAACACCAATATGGGCAATGTCAGCAGAAAGAACGGCAAAAATTGCAGTTGACGGACTGATGCGTGGCAGAGGTGTTATAGTTCCGGGAATAATAAACAATGTTTTAAGGTTAATACCATCGGGGATTAAGATGTACTTTGTGGGAATATTAAAGAGATAAATTGAATGTTTTATATGGGCATCAGTTTTTGCTGAATGCCCATAAATTTTTAATCTGTTTTGCGAGTGTTTCATAGTCCCAAAGCCGGCTTCGTGAGCGGCTGTTGGGGTCATTTACTTTTATCTGTCCGTTTTCTGTTTTGGTGAGGACTATAAAGTGTCCTGCTGTCGTAAAATCGCCCGGTTTCATGCTGCATATGATGGGGTCGTTATTTTCAAGATGAGAGAATACAGTGTATTTGCTCAGTGGAATTTCTGTTCCTGTTATGCCAAATGCAGATGCACCTTCGGTCATCAGGCTCCAAGAAGTACCTGTTCCCTCTATATAATAGCCGTTTCTTTCGGCGAATTTTGCAACTTTATATGGTGTTATCTGTTTGTTGCGGGTAAGTCCGGATATTACCATTGAAAGACAGGTTGGGGCACAGCCGGATATTCCTATATCTGAATTTCCGTAAGCTGCATCCCTCCAGCGTTTATCCCATTGGATAAGGAGAGGTATGCCCTCTGAAAGTTCTTTTGAAGTAATGTTTCCGTGAGATTTAGCAGTTTCAATGCTGCCGTTATTTAAAACGGCACTTATGGCATTTGATGCCGTATCGATTACTTTAGGAACACCACGGAATATTATAAAAAATAAAAGTATTGCAAGTGTAAGTTTTTTAAGATTTCTTTTTCTTCTTTTATATCTTTTTGTACTCATAGATATTTCCTCCCACTAAACTGTTATTAGGTGTTAGCGAAACTTTCGCTATCTGGGATTATTTTAATCTATGAGGAAATATTTTGTTTTGAGAAAATCATAAGTAAAACTTACAATATTCTTGCATTTTGTGTGTAAATATAGATAAGACCGTTATAAGTCATTTCTAAACACAACCTCAAAACTGATGCTCTCATTTTCGCTTGCAGCATTTATCTGTCCGCCGTGAAGTTCAACAATCTCTTTTGCAATGGCGAGTCCAAGTCCGGCACCGCCTGTTGATGAGGCTCTGGATGAGTCAAGCCTAAAAAACTGCTCAAATACACGGCTGAGTTTTTCAGGAGAGATTGTCTTGCCATGATTTTTAAACAGAATATGTATATCCTTATCCTGCTTTGTGAGTACACAGGTTATTTCGGTGTCCGGATAGCTGTAATTAACGGCATTGCGGATAAGATTGTCAAACACCCGTGAGAGTTTGTCGGGGTCACACATAAGATTTATATCAGGTGCAATATCAAGATTCCAGCTTAATTTATGCTCTGATAATATAGGGAGAAATTCGCTGCATATCTGTTCGAGCATACGGCTTAAATTGACTTTTTCGATATCAAGTTCAATGTTTGTAAGGTTGAAGCGTGTAATATCAAAAAATTCGTTTATTAAATCTTCGAGCCGTTCGGCTTTATTTAGTGCTATCGAGGTGTATTTTTCGCGTGTTTTTTTGGGAATATCAGGCTCATCCTCTAACAATGTCAGGTAACCGATAACACTTGTAAGTGGTGTTTTGAGGTCATGGGCGAGATAGACTATAAGGTCATTTTTTCGCTGTTCAGCTTCTTTGGCAAGCATGGAATTGTGAACAGCATTTTCTCTTACGGCATTAAGTTCGTCCTGAATGGATTTTAAATCTTCTGACAGAACGATAGGCTGTTCTGCCTGAGTGGTAAGTTTTTTTGAAGCATTAAGTATTTCGTTGATATATCGTGTCCACTTCACAAGAAAGGATATTGTGACAATAAACCATGTAATAAAGCACAGAAAACCTCCGATAAGCCATTTATGTGTCTTTATTGATTTAAGAATAATGTAATCCGGGTCATCGGGATACCAGATTTTGAGGGAGCAGACTGCCGCTCCGATGATAAATATAATAAAAACAAGTGCGATAAAGCCGATAACGGTAAGCATATATCGTTTGATAAGTTTTTTAGTAAGGCTGTTATTTTTCATGTGACACCTCTGTTGATTATTTTTGAACCACAAATAGGCTCTTTACTTTTCAATCATCAATCGTATATCCGACACCCCATACCGTCTTGACATACTTAGGTTTTCTGGCAGGTTCGTGCAGCTTTTCACGAAGTCTTGCAATGTGCGTCATTACGGTGTTGTTGCTGTCTATGTACTTTTCTTTCCAGACGGCTTCAAAGAGTTCTTCCGAGGACACCACATTTCCCTTGTGTTCACACAGATACCAGAGAATATCAAATTCAAGCGGTGTGAGGGCAAGTTCTTTATTGTTCAGAAATACTCGGTGACTGCTTTTTGAAATGTTTAGGCCTCTTATATTATGTTCTGTTGTTGGAGCAAAAGTGTTAGTATTTTCATTATCGGCTTTGTTGTAACGGGTGTAGCGGCGAAGCTGCGTTTTTACACGGGCGGTAAGTTCAAGCGGATTGAAAGGTTTGCAGATATAGTCATCAGCACCGAGAGTAAGCCCTGTAATCTTGTCAGAATCTTCATTTTTTGCCGTCAACATGATAATAGGGAAAAAATAATCTTTGCGTATCTGTTTGCACAGAGAAAAGCCATCAATATCGGGAAGCATTACATCAAGGATTGCGAGGTCGAGTTTTTCGTGCAGGGCACATTCGAGTGCATCTTTGCCGTTGTAAAATTTAAAGACCTTAAAACCATCGTTTTCGAGATATATCTGGACAAGGTCTGCAATATCTTTTTCATCGTCTACTATCATTATATTTGTACTCATAAAAAACTCCTCCGGGAATGTTTGTTGAAGTTGGGGGCAGAATAACTTTTAACCTTAGCTAATGCTGTAGATTGCTATCTTAACCTTATCATCATATTATCACCCGGAAATAGAGGTGTCAAAGATAGAGATTTTTATCTCAACACTTTTTTTGTGAATTGGATTTCTGTTTTAAATTTAATATAGGGATGGATATTATGGTTGTGTATTCATCATCGGTCATGTCGCTTATCATCATGCCACGGTTTTTCTTGACAGTTTGGTCAACATTTGTCGTGCCGAAGCCATGTTCTAAAGAGGTGTCAGGCTTAATTTTTTTGGGAAGATTTTTGGTGCTATTGCAGCAGTCTATACGAAATTTGTCATAAGCATCTATATAGATGCTTAGCTTAATCCATCTGTCAGAAACAGCAAGCTTTTTACAGGCATTGATACAGTTGTCAAGAAGATTTCCAAGTATTATACACAGGTCATAATCTTCTATGGGGATGCGTACTGCCTCTAAATTTAAGGAAGTAGAGAATACAATACTATTTTCTTTAGCCAGGTTACTATAGTTGCTTAGTAATGAGTCGATAACCAGGTTTCCGGTGTTGAAAAGAGAATAAGTATTCTCAAGGTCTTCATATGAAGCTTTAACATAAGTGTTGAGTTCGTCATATCTTTTTTCCTCGATGTATTTTAAAATGGTAAAATGATGTTTCTTGGTGTCGTGCACAACGCGTCGTGTATTTCTGTATGTGGTACTAAGCTGTGAATATTTGTTTTTCTGAAAATTAATCTGCTGTTCGAGCTGTGTGTTTTTCAATACCAGCTTATGCGTGTATTTTATGCGTTCAAGGATAAAATAATTTGTAATATTTAAAATCAAAATACAAGGTAAGATAATAATATTATAAAAGGAGATTTTACTGCTATAAAAATTTTGAGCTGGCATCGCAATAAGCAGTATCAACGATATAACAGGTGTGACGAGACTGAATATATGATACTCAAAATCAGATTTTTCGCCATCCTTTGAAAACATTGTAAAAATAAGTATAAACAAAAATAATATTATTTTTGAACCAAAACCTAAAACAGCAACAAGATATGGTGTTTCATGTTTTAATATATCAGGAGATGTAAGTTTGATGATGAGCATAAAGGTAGCTTCAGAAAAAGTAGCAAAAAATTGAAAGATTATACTGTAGATAACTTTTCGCCGTAAAGTAGTCTCATACAAAAAACATAATGCAAAGGTGGAAAGTATGCTTAAAGAAATGGTTACAAAAACAGAGAACTGTTTGTCAGGATTGTGAAATAAAAGCTGGTTTGCCATTAAAACAGATTCAGCCAGTACAAATGCGGCATAAAACAGGGGTGCGGGAATATTTGTCCTGCGTGTGTGAAAAGCCCTGTTGAGATAAATAAAGGCTAAAAGCATATCGGTGATATAAGATAAAATGTCAAATATTATCATTTAAACTAAACCCTCCCGGTGTCATGTATGACCAACTGATGTTTATAAGCTGTTTCAAGCTCTTTCCTCATGCGGCGGCTTAGAGGAAGCGTATCAAGATTATCCATTGTCAGTTCTGAGCCAGAAAAAAAGTGAATATGGGCAATATTTACAAGAAAACTGTTGTGGCATTTTTGAAAAGGAAACTGTTCCAGTTTTTTTGTCCATTCTTTTAAAGTGCCTTTCGCAGTGAGCTTTTTATCTGTCAGACAAAATTGTAAAAGATTTTTTTTGGAATCAATGGTCTCAATATATAAAATGTCATTAAAATTGACTGCTGTTGATGTATTATCAATAGCATCTATAGTAAGGTAGCAATTATTATCATCCATGTCAAGGCGGATTTCATCGAGAACTTCAAAGAGAGTTTCTTTGCTTACGGGTTTTTGCAGATAGTTATAAGGGTGTACCTTGAAACTGTCATGCATATATTCAGGATAACTGCTCACAAAAACAATAAATACATGGCGGTCTATACTTGAACGGATAATAGATGCAAGCTCTATGCCATTTGGTTCAGGCATTTCTATATCGAGAAAGACTATGTGATAGTCATTAGCGTGCCTGAAATTTGTAAGCAGGTTCTTACTGCTCTTAAAAGGAGACAGCGTAAGATTCATATCTTTTTCAAACTGATAATTTAAAATAAGATTTGTTGTTTCTTCTAAAAAGACGGGGTCATCATCACAGACGGCAATTCTATAGTTCATATTAATCCTCCCTGTTAGCAGTTTATATTTAGTGTTTTAATTTACCGATTATCTGATTTATTGCAATTATAAATATACAGGCGTTTATCATAAGATAAAATTCAGGCATATCATTATAAATAAATGCCGTATATACAGTTGAAATTAAAATTATATATATAATACAAAATTTTTTTAATCTGTGCTTTGCATCTGAGACAAGTCTGTTGTTTTTGTGGTCGACGGGTGACAGATACATTATAAGTACACAACATATTATATAGCATATATTTAAGAGTGTTAAAGATATATTACCCAATAACTGATAACAAAATAATGTGACAAAATACAATGAATAAGATAAAATGCTGCACATTATGCGGGTTGAAGCATGAGCACCTCCGGCAGACATTTTTAATGGAATGATAATGACTGCGAATAAAAGTGCGGAAATAAATCTGTTAAAGATAAGTCCTGACAAAAGAATGGTCAGCGGAAATATAATAGTATCTATTGCATATTCAAAACAATAGATATAGGAAGCCCTGTCGTCATTACTTATAGTGCCTGAATTGATAAAAAAATCTGTTATATGCGTTGCTGCTGTATTTGATATTTTCATAGTATTCCTCATTTCTGTTTATGTACACATTTTATATATCGGTGTTTGTGTCAGGTGTGCACGGACACTAAGTTTGTGTGAAAGATTTTGCTGTTTATAATAATTATCCATAATATAGTTGTTTTTGCATCTTGTATTCCCAGATATGACTGGTAAATAATTATTATACATGAAAATATATAATTGTGCCAAAAAATGGGAAAAGTGGTCAAAAAACGGGGAAAAGTGGTAAAAAATAGCAAAAAAACAATGAAATTTACCACTTTTCCTTAAATTTTGACCACTTTTCCCATTTTTTCGTTTTTGGTCGAAAAAAGGTGTATAGTATAAATTGTGCAAGATAAAAGTGCAATTTTGATTGCAAAAGTTTGTCTTACACAAAATTTTATCTGTTAAAGACTAAAAAGTCTTGAGCGGAGTACGGAAAGGAGAGAGGACGGGTTGAGAAAACTAAAGAAGTTTATCGAAAAGCATGGCAACAGGATTTGTGCTATGGCGGTGGCTTTCGGGGGAGTTTCTGTTATGAGTTGCAGAACCTTTTTGTTTGAACCGGAAAAGCCAGAAGGCTTAGAAAAGCTGGTAAGCAGCCGTGCTAAGAAGTGATGTTGATGTTACAGTGTAAAAATGTAACATTAATATCGAAAGGTGTATAAAGGGAATGGGACTATTAAACAAAATACACCCTCACCCTTAACCTCTACCCGGGTGAGGGCTGTTAAGATGATGTGGGTAGAAGAAAATAACAAAATCACTTTACTAATGTATTATGATAAAGATTTAATGAAAGAAAGAGAGAATATAATATAATGAAAAATATAAAAATAAGCGTTATAATGTTGGCTATGTTAAGTATGATATTTTCAGTGAAAGCATATGCAAAAACTTCAAATGAGGGTAGAAATGTAGGATTTGTTAGGGAATACATAAAAGGAAATGCCTATAAACAAATTGTGAAAGGCAATAAAAATGTGACGAATAAAAGTTTAAATGTTACTGTGACAACAATGTATAAAGACGATGGAAGTTCAAGCGATTATAAATATAGTATATGGCGAGTTGTTAATATCAGTGATGGTGTACTCATTAGTAATAAAACAAAAGTGGCACAGGGAATATATACAACAATTCCACTCAGCAGGGTTACATCAACAAAGAAAAAACTTGCAATAAATGTTAAGGGGAATACAAGTAATTTAGATGCAGAAATAACAGGAACTATTTATCAGTTTAACAAATAGACTATAGACTAAGTAATTATAATATTTAGTAAAGTGAAAATGTTATACAATATACTGTACAGACAGAGAGGTGGTTTGTATGCTTAATTACATAAAACTAAATTTTAAGTTGATGACAAAAAAGAAAACATTTATTGTTGCATTTGCGGTTATGTTAGCTATAGCAATAGCGTTTCCGTTTGTGACATATATCAGATATATGAAAAACTTTGAATTTAATATGCCGGCAGCAAATTCTGTATTTATGGCTAATACATTTATGCAATGCTGGGATTATTTAGTGGTTATTTTTCCATTTTTGGTGGTTTTTCCGTATGCGATGTCATTTTACGATGAAAATAAATTAGGAGTTAAGTTTTATATTCAAACAAGAGGAGATAGAAAAAAATATTATTTTTCTCAAATAATAGTATGCTTTTTTGGAATGTTTATTATTATTGCAGTTTCATATTCATTAAATATAATTTTGAACAGCATTTTATTTCCAAAAGATGGAAATGATTATCTTAGTACAATAAGTAGATATTCAATAAATTATGTTCCTAATATATTAGATGATAATCTTGCCATGAATGTATTATCAAAAGGAATGAGTTTTAAATATCTCTATATAAATTATCCTCAAATATATAATTTGATTATTACATTGATTGCTGCAACTGTTGGGGGAGTAATGTCGGTTGCTGCATATGTGTTTTCACTGTTTGTTAGACAAGGAAAAGTATTTATATTGTTGTTTTCTTTTATAGTTTTTGAAATTTTTTCTACTATTGATACAGTGCTTGTTTCAATGGCAAGTAAAGGTAAATGTTATCTCATGACATCAATTTTAAATTATATGTCCACCTGTACACATTCACAGGCAGGAAAAAATTATATATATATTTTATTAGTGATGCTAAGTTTTGTTATAGCGGAGATTTTGGTAGTAAAAAGAAAAATAAAGGAAGATGAATTATAAAATATTCAACGGGAGAGGTTATATATGAAACATACAATAGTATTGAATAATGTGAGTAAGCAAATAAAAGATGTTGAAATTTTAAAGGATATAAATGTTAAACTGGAAACTGGAAAGGTATATGGATTTATCGGAAAAAATGGTTCGGGAAAGACAATGATATTGAGATTGATTGCTGGGCTTATAAAAGCTGATAAGGGTGAAATGCAGATTGATGGAAAAGCGGTTGAGTTTAATTCTCGTTATCCGTTGTCTGTAGGTATAATTATAGAGAATGCAGGATTATATAGGGAATTTACCGGAAAAGAAAATCTTAGGTTTTTAGCATCAATAAAGGGGATTATTGGAGAAAAAGAGATAGAATATGCTTTGAGTAGAGTAGGACTTGATCCTAACGATAAAAGAACAGTCAGAAAATATTCATTGGGTATGCGTCAAAGACTGATATTTGCACAGGCTATAATGGAAAAACCGGATATACTTCTTTTAGATGAACCTACTAATGCGCTTGATAAAGATGGAGTTAATCTTATACGAAAAATAATATTGGAAGAAAAGGAAAGAGGAACATTGATATGTTTAGCAAGTCACAATGAGGAGGATATTGGGATTTTGTGTGATGAAACATACAAAATTGAAACAGGAAAAATTTTAAAACATCAATATAGTGGAGAACAAAATGAAATTTAAATTAAAAAAATTATATATATTTGCTATTGTGTGTATTATATCATTGATAGCAGCTTTTGGAATAAAAAGTGTCAATTCAAAAAAGTCTGATATGTCAGCAGAGATGCGTGACTTCTCTTTGGAAAAAAATATAGATATATTAGATTATTATTATGGAGAAAATGACTATGATTTAAAAGAAGAAAAAAGTATGATTAAGGACGAGTTAAAAAATGCAAGTGACAACAGTGTTGTTGTAAAAGTGGTGCCTACAGGAAATACTTATGCAAATAATGGTGTTATTATGCAAGAGGTCAATGTTCAAAAAGTTTATAAAGGAAAATGCCAATATAAAAAAATATGGCTTAGAAACACGAACTCATGGATTGTTATGGATAAAAAGGGGACTGTAAAACTTGTAGGTCAGGATTATAATCTTATGGAGAAAGATAATCAATATATGGTTTTTGGAAATAATTGCAAGATTAATAAATGGTCAAAAAAGAAAATATTAGATCTTGCAGAAAATATGAATTATAATTATTTTAATCTGAGTAATGATTACAATAAAACAGTAAAAAGCAAGAAATATAATATGGGTCAGGAATTTTATAGTGATTCATCAAAAATATTATCATATTATAATAAATTAAAGAAAAATATTGTGGGATTATATGAAAAGTAGAAAATATTTTCTTGTGATTATCTTGTTTAAAGGAGAATAAGGAGATTATGTTTTTTAAGAAAAAATATAAGTATGTTTTTGCAGTAATACCGCTTATGATATTGTTTAGACCCTTTCTATTTTTTGGTGGGAAAAATGAAGTAAATGAGCCGGTTGCCTCGACTTTTTTAACAAATATGTTTGGAGGGTCATATGGTCGTGACAAAGTCGAAATAACCTTAGCTGTACAATCATTAGCTGCAATTACAATTATAATTATATTGTTGAGTGATTATATAAGTGGAGATATTAAGGAAAACGGAGAGTATATATTTACACGATTAATAAATAAAAAAGTATGGTATCTTAAGAAATGTATAAATATGTTTTTTTATTGTCTTATGGGGGTAGTCATTACGGTGGTGCCATATGCAGTTATGTCAGCAGTAACATCTCAGCAGAGTTTAAGAAAAACGGATATTGCAGTAATCTTGCAAACTATAATTATGCTGTCACTTTTTTCATTTTTCTGCTGTCAGGTTATAAATGTTATATCTATGAAAATAGATGTAAATGTAGCTGTTTTGATTATGTATTCTATAATTGCTGTTAGTCTTATAATTGTTTATGCAGCACAATCTATAAAGAATAAATATATTGCTATGAATATTCTTAAATTTAATATAATTTCAAATGTTGTTGTAAGTTGGAATTTTTCACAGAGTTTTGTTTTATGGGGAATGTTTTATTTTATTTGTATAAATATATTAATTTTTATCGTTGGGAGTAAGGTGGTGGAAAATATAGAAATAGGCATAAGGAGAAGAGAGTGATCTGCATAGTCCATTAATAGTTCTATAAAATAAATGCAGTGTTATTAATGTGAATAGGCATATGATAGGTTTTAACAGGCTTAATATTTCGGAAAATAAAAGCAATGTCGATAAAATGAGTCATGATTTTAATTAAATATGTGCAACATTTTAAAAATTTTCCTGTTATATATTATAACAGGAAGTTTTGAATAATGAATTTACGTGGGAGGGATTGATATGAAAAAATCTAAATCTGAAATTTATCTGCTGGTGATGGGACTTGCAATGGCAGGAGGAATTTTTTATGGAAAGGAAACTGTCGGAGCAAAAAACTTTAGTAAAAATGTGCAGGTTGCAATAGGGAACAGTGAAAAACTTAGTGTAGGAAACAAGAGTAATAGTATTAAATGGACGGTAGTATCTGGAAAAAATAATATTAAAATAGTTGATAAAAAAGCAAATCAACTGAGTATATCCGGAAAAAAGACCGGTACTGCAATAATAAATGCAAAAGTATCCGGAAAGAACACAATATTTAAGTATAAGATTAAAGTTAAGAAAGTGGTTTGTTCATTAAAGAAAGGAACTCTTACGATTAAAGGAAAAGGCAAAGCTTTTTCTAAGGAAAGCGGTCTTTTTTGGGAGAATACTGCTATTAAAAAGGTAGTTGTAAAGAAAGGAATTACTGAGCTGCCGCCATCTGCATTCAGAAGCTGCACAAATATTGAAAGTGTGAATATAGCATCAAGTGTAAAGAAAATTGGAGACAGGGCTTTTGGGGGATGTAAGAAAATAAAGGAAGTTGTATGTCCGGGAGAATTTAATGTTTATGGAAACGGATATGCGGACAATGGCAGCAATTCAGATAATTCATGGAGTAAAGATACACCTTTTCCGGAGGAGTGCGGCACGGTCAGATTTAATTCGCAGCTTAATACAAAGAAAGTAAATACTGATATTATATCTGCAAAAAAGATATATGTATGGTCAAAAGACAAGAAATATAAAAATGTAGATGGCAATATATATAGTAAGGACGGAAAGACATTTGTTATGTATGCCGGAAAAAATACGGTGTTAAAATTTGCTGATAGCTGCAAGAATGTGGATTTTTCATTTAAAGTTCCGAAGAGTATTGTTATCGGTAAAGGAATTGAAAAGATTACGACCAACTCGGATGTGCCTTTTGCCGTAAGTGAAGAGGGTGCTGCATATAGTGGAAATCTTAAATGGAGTGACATTACATTTGAAAATGGCATTGTTCTTAAATATGATAGTGTAAAGGCATTATTGACAGAGGGATATTTTGGAAGAAAATTGTATAAAGCTTTTGATAAAGAAATGAAATATCAGAACGGAATGTATATATGGGGAGAAAAATATCTGACGGATTATGACGGTAAGGAGGCTTCGCTTGAAATACCTGATGGAATGACGGAAATAAATGCCGGAGCATTTGCACAATGCACTCAGATGCCTGAAAAGATAACAATACCTGACAGCGTTTTGAAAATTGAAAAATATACATTCAATAATCAGAACACAGGCAGACTTAAAGAGATTGTAATGAGTGATAAGACGATTGCAGACAAAGATGCCATTGAACAGGGTATAAATGTAACTAAGAAATATTTAGAAATGGAGTTAAGATGTTAAAGAATATAAAAACGCAGATAAATATTATAGCCAGACAAAGGGGTGTTTTTTACTGTTACTTTTGTATGTTTTACAGTTCCTTTTTTGATTGAGATTATATTGAATGTATGTGCATTTCCAAATGAAGCATCCGAAGAAATGAGATCAGTTTATCAGGCATATGATAAAAGGAATAATGTTGATGGTACCGGTGGGATATTTTGGGTGTGTGGTATATATTATTTATATCCGGGATTGTACGCAGTTTTCATTTTTGGTAGTCAGATATTTGATTATTTACACATTATGGAGTTTTTCGATTGTACTTTTGGCTAATATTATATCTATTTTAAAAAATGGAATATTGGGTAATTATGATAGGTTTTAACAGGCTTAATGTTTCGGAAAATAAAAGTTATGTCTGTAAAAAAGGTAAAAAACATACAAAGTATAAGAATGTGCGTGATAGTGAATTTTTTTGTAATGATGAAGAAACTTTGAAAAAAATTTTGGAATTTAAACAGGGAATAATAGATACATTACATGATTATCTGGAGCCGGGAAGTTTTTATGAATAATAATGCAGTAACAAAATCTTAAGCAAATCTTAAATGTTTAATAACTTTTTTCTTAAGAAAATAAAGAGTAGTATATTTATTAACAAGGGGAAATAAATATATACGGAAAATACAGGAAGTTCAAAAGGGAGGAAAAAGTTATGCGTAGAGAGATTTATGAAAATATAATAGGGACTTTACTTGGGATTGCAATGCTTGCGGCGGTTTTTGCAATTGTCATAGTATTTTTCTTTGGCGGAAAAACAAGCAAGACCAAAGTTTCACAGCCGGTCAAAGCAGCATCGGCAAAGTCGGATATATCAGTTAAAAATGATATGAGTATTTTTAACAGAAACAATTCTATACATAGAAGCTGGAAAAGTGAGCCGGTAGGTGATATGAATCTGTGGTTGAGAATGACAGATGTAGGAAAGCCATATGACGATGAGGAGTCGGAGTCCGGTGATGTTTCAGACAATGCTGCTTATAGTGACAAAAATGAGAACTCGGATTATATTCCGGTTTTGCAGAAGTTTGACGGGTATCGTGTGTCTGTGAAAGCGAGGTCTGACAGGTATCGCAGATTTAAAAGTAAGGAGTTTTTTATTCCGGCAGATTATCTTGCAAGTATAGATTATACGCAGGCAAATATTTATACCATATGTAAACCGGAAGAAAGCGGCGTATGTTCAAAAAATATGTATTTAAGTGTGGTAGCACCGTCAGATTGTGAGTACATACGAGCTGGCAATCAGACTGTTGCAGCTCAGAATTGCGAGATGTATATAAAGAAAGCGGGTATGCTTAAGTTTAGTGTATGTGTGTTTGAAACTGACAGTGATACAGATATTTACGCTAACGGTTATATCAGAATGTATGATAAAAAAGGGGAAATGCATAATCTTATTCCAAACAGATATGGGGCTTAGGAGGTTATAACAGTTCAGGGTCAATTATTGTCAGAGACGGCAAGTTGTGCCTTGCATTGTTCTGAAATATGTGTTAATATAATTATAGGCCGTAGGGAGGCATGGGTAATGCCTTAATCCAAATATCCCATTAGCGGGATTAAGAATGGTATATCCATTCTTTTTTTTTACCTAAAGGAGAGATAAAATGGCACAAAAGGAATTACCGATTACGCTTGAAGAACAGATAGACATGATGAAAAAGTATGTGTCTTTTAGACAACGAATACGAATGCGTCGTTTTTTACTGCATGCAGGATATTTTAGAGCGAGCAGATATGGAAAATTTTTGCTTTCTAATGTTGAGAATGTGGGTTATAAATCGTCACAGGATGCATTGTTTGCATTGTATCAGTTTGATGTTGATCTGAGGAGAATACTTATTTATTATTGCAATCGTGTCGAAGTGCGATTTAAGAGTGCAATATCTAATGCCTGTGCGATAAAGGCACAGGATGGGACTTTTTATATGAAAAAGGAGTATTATGCTCCGTCAAGAGGAGAGAGGGATACCAAGAAGAGAAAAACGAATATAAAATATTTTGAAAGCGTTTTCTATGATGATATTGTACGCAAAGAAGAAAAACTGAGAAAAAATGTTGTTAAATATCCGGAACTAAAAGAGTATCGTAAAGGTGGAAACAGGCATACCAATAAACTCCCAATATGGGTAACATTCAGTTATACGGAATTTGGTACTATGTCAATGATGTATAATTATCTTCGCGGCGATTTGAGAAAGGGTGTGCTTACATATCTGTTTCATGAGAAAAGATATTCTAAAGGAGATACGGAACTGGTGGATACATGGCTAGATGGTGTACGAAATTTGAGAAATTATTGTGCACATAATTCCATGGTGGTTGGACTGAAATCCTCCATTGTACTACGACATCAGAAAGATGCAGAAAATCTGTTACCTAAGAACAATGATTTATATTCCAGATTATACGCATTGAAGAAATTGTTGTCTGTTGAAGATGCGAAGTCCATGAAGAAGGATTTGGTGAAACTGATAAAAAAGAGCAGTGTAGATATTTATACATTAAAAATACTTCCGGAACAATGGGAGATACTATACGATGAAATCAGTGAATTTTAATAGTAATGTTTGAATATAATAGTAATATCCGTAGGGAGGCGTGGGTAAAGCCCTGATCCGAATATCCCATTGGCGGGTAGGCAGTTCGAAAGAGAGCTGCCTATTTTTTTACGCAAATTTTCCCATCAGTACCAGTAACTTACCTTCTGGGTTCTCTTTATTAAATACCTGCATTGATATACTTTAATTGTCCGTAAGGGATAACCACTTGCAAGTGATACAAGAAGATTTAGTCGTGTGATACAGGAACCATATTACATGACGGCAGATCAAACATAAAATGGGGAACCGGAATACCGAGGTTATTTGAAGCCTGTGAGGAGTACGGATTACCAAAGCCAGAGCTGATTGATTTTGATGGCGATTTCAGAGTAAATATGTACCGTAAGGTAAAAGGTGAGTTTGGTGTCAATGGTGTGGCTACCCAAACACACCAAACTACCCAAAGCAAGGAATTAACACTATCAGATGATGATAAAAATATATTGGAATTAGTCCATAATTATCCGTACATGTCTCAAAGAGAGTGTTATGGAGCTCATCCCAACTGCGTAGGACTCCGGCTTTTTTAGTGTTAATAATGACATTTCTGCTGATACAGAAATCTTTATTCTTACTTTGCGTGGCTGATTTTCATCAAAATAGTATTCATCAGTCAAAATAAGGCCAGAAGTATTCTTCTTATGAATTCATGATTATTTTCACAAGCTCCTTTTTGACTGGGAGAAGATGGATTACAATAAAACAGCCGAGACCTTATCACTCCGTCTGAGTCATAAAAGATGAAAAAAATTGTAAAAAACTGTTGACACATAAAAAACAGTGTGATATAGTAATATCGTTGTCGTAAGACAGCGGTGTTATTTATATTGTATGCGCTTCTAGCTCAGTTGGCAGAGCACCTGACTCTTAATCAGGGTGTCCAGGGTTCGAACCCCTGGAGGCGCATTGAAAGTCCTCGTTTGGCAGTTTGGTCTGTTGGGTAGGGACTTTTTTTATTGTATAGGAAAATGTTCGTAAAGTAGTGAGGCAATAGGAGCAAAACGCTGGTTTTGCTCTATTTTATGGAATTAAGAGATGAAAAAATGCCGATAATAAAATTAGGACAGTAAAAAATTGCACATCAGATTTGTGTATGCATACATTTGATGCACACTTGAAGCATATCTGATGTGTACAAATAATTGTACGGAGATGAGGATTGCTATGGGAATTATTATAACTCATAAACAGATGGAATTTTGGAAAAGAAATATTACGGCGGTCGTGGGGATGCTGATTTTTTCTATGGGCATAAATTTCTTTATTGTGCCCGCTGACCTGTATAATGGTGGAGTGCTTGGTGTCAGTCAGATAATCAGAACATTTCTTGTCAGGTATCTGCATCTTTTTTCGGGAAGTACGGATATTGCAGGTATTATCAATATGATTCTCAATGTGCCGCTTTTTATTTTGGCATATTTTTCAATAAGTAAGAATTTTTTTGTGAAAACTCTTGTGTGTGTGGTTAGTCAGACTTTGTTTCTGAGTGTTGTGCCGATACCAGCTAAGCCTATTGTTGCGGATGCACTTTCAGCGAGTATCATAGGTGGTATATTTGGTGGTGCAGGTATAGGTATTGCTTTGAGGTCAGGTGGTTCAAGCGGTGGAATGGATATTGTAGGAATGTTCCTTACAAAGAAGTTTAAGGGATTTTCGGTCGGCAGGATTTCACTTATGTTAAATGCCGTCGTGTATGGAATTTGTGCTGTTTTGTTTGGCGTTCAGACGGCAATTTATTGTATAATCTATTCGGCAGTAAGTATGCTCGTGACAGACCGCACTCACACGCAGAATATAAATGCTGAGGTTATTATCTTTACCAAGAAAGAACCTGTTCAGATAATGGATTATATAGTGAAGCAGTTTAAGCGTGATGCTACATGGTGGGAGGCAAAGGGCGGTTATACTGAGGAAAAGACTTATATGACGATTGTTATTTTGTCTAAATATGAGTGTGCACAGCTTAGGAGAGAGTTAAAGCAGATTGATGAGCACGCTTTTGTTGTTGAGAAGGATGGTCTTAACATCATGGGACGGTTTGAAAAACATCTTTGATATTGAATGTGAAAAAAACGGAAAGATACAGGCAAAAAGTACATGGAAGAAGAAAAACAAAGTTACAGGCGGCAGTCGGGGTGCGAAGCAGCTTATAAAATGAAAAAATCGGGAATGAGGGAGGTTTTGGTGTGGGAGAAAATGAAAAAAATCAAAACAAAATGAGATACGAAAAGATTATCATGAATATCTCTTTAATAGGAAGTATTTTGTTTATGCTGTCAGAAGGATTTATGGCATATTATACAAAATCACATTCGCTTTTGATGGATTGTATTTTTGATGTTACAGATTTGATAATGATAGGACCGTTTATGGTGCTCGTACCTCTTTTGTATAAGCCGGTCACGGAAAAAAGACCGTATGGATTTTCGCAGGTGGAGTCTCTCTTTGTAGTTATCAAATACAGCGTTTTGCTTGTTATAACGATTCAGCTCGTGTGGGACAATCTCTATACGATTTTTCACGGGGGCAGGCATGTTGATGGCGGGAGTATCGCTGTTTTTGAGCTTGCGGTATGTGCGGGGTGTCTTATAATCTATATTTTAATGTACTATTTCAGCAGAAAATACGCTTCTCTAACGATTCAGGCGGAGATTTACATATGGAAACTGGATGTTATCTCAAGCTTTGGTGTGGCGGTTGCTTTTTTTATACAGATACTTGTTAAGAAAACGCAGTTTGCATGGATTGCATATTATGTCGATCCTGTGGTTGCCATAGTGATGGCTTGTTTCCTTCTTATAGAACCGGTGAAAATGATTTTTGTAAATCTGAAAAATCTGGTGCTTTTTGCCCCCGAACAGGATATAATGGATAGTATAAGATTTGTTGCGGAAAAGCATATGGACAAGGTGTATTGTGATATTGAATTTCTTGATGTTATTCAGACTGGAAGAAAAACATGGGTTGAGATTTATTTTAAAAGTCACAATGATCTGATAAATACAAAAATTCTTTTGCAGCTTCGTAATGACATCAGAGCAGAACTTAGAAAGGAGTTTGATCAGGTTTATGTTGAACTTATTCCAAGTCTGCCTGATTAAATTTTGTAAATATGATAATGTACTTTTAAAAGATAGTGACGGTAAAGTGCATTTTAGGCTGACGGATGCATAATAGGTGTGAACGGGACAGCCAATGTAGAGGAGTTGAGCGATATGGGCAGAATACTATCGTATGTGATGTTCGGTTTTTTTGTCTGTACTACGATAATGTCAGCGAGTGTTTTGCGTAGTAGGGAAAAATTAGAAATAAATAATATTCTTTTTGCACTTGTATGTATAGGAAGTTCTATTTGGAGTTTCTGTTTTGGATTTATATGGATTCAGACAGATCCGCTTCGTGCATATTACTGGCGGTGTGCGGGTATGGTTGGCACATTTATGTATATGATATGTGCTATGTTAGTCATTGCAAGATGGTGTGGACAAAAGAGATTGTGGATAAGTGCGATAAAAGGCTTTGCTTTTTCGGCAATTCTGCTATATCCGTTTTTAATGCAGAAAAGCAATACTGTATATCATATGTCTGCAATAGGTATGACATATGTGTTTGTTCCGGGAATATGGAACACATTATATGATATATATTGTATTGTGTGTGCTATAGGCTTGTTTGCACTCAGTGGTTTTATGAAAAAAAACGGAGAGCGCAAGTGGGAGCGTATCGTAGGTAAACGCCTGTTGTTTTGCGAGAGTGTTATTGTTGCCGGTATGCTGCTTGATACGATAATGCCGGTGTTTGGATTTAATGCTTTTCCGGGAAGCACACTGTCACAGTTATTTGGGGTGTTGCTTCTTTACAGAATTTATCTTTTTATAAATAAAAATAAAGTTAAGCTGGAAAATGTATCAGAGTTTGTTTACTATTCGGTCAAATCGCCGATTCTTATATATGATTACAATAAGAAACTTAGGATTGTCAATAAAAGTGCGACGGATTTTCTGAAAATTTCAGAACAAAATTGTGAGAATGTTTTGTTTACAGATCTTTTTGAAATGGGAAATGAAAAACTTAAATATGGTGGGTATTCTAATAAGATAGATGTAAGGTGCAGGGCGAATGGTGCTCACTGCCGGCTTGATATAAACCAGATATCTGATGAGTACGGCGAGACAATGGGATATATTATTATCATTGATGATCTTACAGATAAGATAAAGACTATTGAAGCTCTTGAGGCGGCAAGGAAAAGTGCTGAGGCAGCAAGAAAGAGTGCAGATGATGCAAATAATGCAAAGTCAAATTTCCTTGCACAGATGAGTCATGAGATAAGGACACCGTTAAATACGGTGCTGGGAATGAATGAGATGATTTTGAGAGAGTCTGACTCTGAGACGGTTTCAAAGTATGCTTCGTACATAAAAAATGCGGGACAGACATTGCTCGGTATTATAAATGATATTCTTGATCTGTCTAAGCTTGAGGTGGGTAAGACAAATATAGTTGCAGAGGATTATAATCTTAAGTTTGTAATCAATGATATAATCAATCTTGTTTCTTTGAAAATCAGGGAAAAGGGGCTTAAGTTCCGGCTTGATATGGCAAAGGATATTCCAATGTATCTGCATGGTGATGTTTTGAGAATTAAGCAGGTTATCATCAATATCATGAACAATGCCGTTAAATATACGGATAAGGGTCAGATTACGCTTGGTGTCGGCTGGGAAAAGGCTGATAAGGAGAGTATAATGCTGATATTTGAGATAAGAGATACCGGGCGTGGTATAAAAAAGAAAGATATTGAAAGGATTTTTTCACCGTTTGAGAGAGCGGAAGAACAGCGAAATCATACGATAGAGGGGAACGGACTTGGTCTTGCCATCACAAGAAAACTCGTAAGGCTTATGGGTGGAGAGATAAGTGTGAAGAGTGAATTTGGAAAAGGTTCCGTTTTTGAAGTCCAGATATTGCAAAGGATAGTGCATGAGAAGAACGGTGAAAATGTTTTGAAGCTGCAAAACAGGGAAAAACATGAGGATACACATATAAGTGCACCTGATGCAAAAATTCTTGTTGTCGATGATGTTGAGACAAACAGGATAGTTGTAAAAGAACTGCTTCGTGTCACTGATATAAATGTGGAGGTTGCAAGCAGCGGAGAGATGTGCCTTGAACTTATGAAAAACAACAGGTATGACCTTGTTCTTCTTGATCATATGATGCCAGGAATGGACGGGATAGAGACATTAAAACTTATAAGAAAAATGGAAAATTCACCTAATAAAGATACTCCGGTCATAGCGATGACTGCAAATGCGGTTCTTGGAGCAAAGAGTATGTATCTGTCAGAGGGATTTGACGATTATATTTCAAAGCCGATAGGCTATATAGAACTTGAAAATCTTATAAAGCGGTATGTGGACTGTAAAAGAGCTTAACACTGTAATCGTTGCCGGTCACACAGTAGGTTTAACAGTAACAGGCAACAGAGAGGATTGTGAATATCTGCTTGGATTTTATTGAAAAATGTCAGAATATAGTTTATACTGATTTTATGTGTCTGCGTGGATTGTGAATATCCTTGACATTTTTTTTAGAGGGTATATTTGTATGAAGAAAAATATGCATAAAGAAAAGAAAAAGCATAAAAAAAACAGCAAAAAGAGAAAACAGGTAGGAATTTTGTTTGTGCTTATCGGAGTTTTGCTTATTTTGGTATTTGGATTTGGTGAGTACCAGAGTTATAAAAGTGCTATTGAGATTAGAAAACTTCAGCAGCTAAAAGAAGCTTCGAGTGACAATGGAAACGGGATTGATACATCAAAAATACTTCCGGAGTACAGAAATCTGTATAAGACAAACTCAGACCTTGTCGGATGGCTTGTGGTGAATGGCACACAGATAAATTATCCGGTGGTTCAAAGTACCGTATATCAGGAGTTTTATCTTGACCATAATTTTGACGGTGAGAATGACGAGTCGGGAGCAGTTTTTGCCGATGCCCGCAATGATGTTTTTAAACCGGATGACAATGTTATATTGTATGGACATAATATGAAAAACGGTTCTATTTTTGGAACGCTCCAATATTATCTCGATAAGTCATATTATGAGAAACACAAGACTATGTCATTTGATACTTTGTATAAAAGATATGATTATCAGATTGTGGCTGTAGGGCTTTCCAAGATAACGGATGAGTCTGCTGATACTTTTAAATATTATGATTTTCTTAATGCAGCCGGTGAGAAGGAATTTGACAACTTTAAAGAAAAGATTAAAAGTCTGGAAGTTTATGATACAGGGGTTAAAATGAAATATGGGGATAAGCTTATAACTTTGTCTACTTGTAACAGCGTAGAAAAAAACGGAAGACTTTTTGTTATTGCAAAAAGAAATTGAGATTAATGTGAAAAAATTTAACTCACAAGATTTGTGTCTGTGCACATTTGACACAAACTTAACGGATATAAAAAGTGTGCAGAAATGAGGATAGTATGAAATTGATAAAAAAGGTAATGGTTTTTGTTGTCGTTATGGCATTATGTATGTACGGAGCAGGTTTTGCATCTGCTGATGAAAATGATACATATTCAGTTACATATAATCTCACGGGGCTTACGGCATCATCACAGGAAACAACTGTAAATCAGGGAAGTTCAATGAGCATCACGCTTACTCCTCAGGATGGATACACACTTCCTGACAGTGTTACGGTTACGATGAACGGTGCAACGCTTACTGATGGATATACATATGAAAACGGTGTTCTTACCATAGATGAAGTTTATGGAAATACTGTTATCACAGCTAAGGGTAAAGGCGGTTCGAGTGGAGAATCCACATATAAGGTTTCGTATGACTTTTATGGTGTTACGGCGAGCAAGGGTGAAAGCAATGTAAAGGCAGGAACATCTTTTTCTGTCAAGCTTACTGCAAATGACGGATATAAACTTAAAAGTTCAAAAGTTTCAGTTGCCGTAGACGGAAAAAAAGTTTCAGGCGGATATTCATACGACAGTGGAGTATTGACAATAGACTCGGTTTCAGGTGATACTACTATTATAGCGATAGCTGACAAATCGGGTTCAAGTGACAGCAAATCAAAGAAGAAAAAGACGACTGCAAAAAAAACTACGAACAAGAAAAAGTCAACAGGCAATAAGAGTAAAAGCGGCAGTGGTACGAGCGGTACTAAGTCAGGAAGTTCAAAGTCTGTACAGGCTCTTAAAAGGTCGGGAAAAGCACCGGTTAATTATCATACAGGCAGCTATAAAGCTCCGAAAACAGGACAGGATTTTGATACAAGATATGCCGGAGCAGCAGGAATTGTGTTTATCGGTGTTGGACTTGTATTGTTAAAGAGAAGAAAAATTGTATAAATGATATTAATATGCAGGGGTCAAAATGTTTTTTGCACCCTGCATCATATTTTGAAAATAAAGTTAAATTGAAAAACGCCCGTTGTGGCGTTTTTTTGATATGACATAATAATAGTGGGATGGTTTTTATGTGGTGTTATTTTATGATGTTTTTTGCTCCTGGTGCCCCACTGCTTTACGAGCATTTTCCTATACAATAAAAAAGATTCCACTTTCGTGGAACCTAAGAAATAGAATATGTTGCAATGCGCCTCCAGGGGTTCGAACCCTGGACACCCTGATTAAGAGTCAGGTGCTCTGCCAACTGAGCTAGAAGCGCATATATTGTCTTTTTTCAACTCGAACTCGACAACAATCAGATTATATCAGAATGTTTATGCAAATGCAAGCACTTTTTTTGAAAAAATACTGATTTTATTTTGTAGTAATTTGTAAATTTATATGATAGAACAAATTCGTTGCCATCTCCTATACCGGCAAGGAAAGGAGGTGTTTGCTATGGAGCGCATAACTTCCATATTTGTTACTGTCATGGGTGGTGTGATTTGTCATTACATTATCAAATGGTTAGATGGTGACAAATAATTGGTAACTAGCCTGTGGTATTAAGCCTTCCACGCAAAAAATAGGAATAAAAACCCCCGATGTAGCAACATCGGGGGGTTTTGTTTTGTGTTCGCTATGGAACATAACTTCCTTTTGTCTAACGACATTATAGCATATGTAAAAATGATTTGCAATATGCATATTATGAGAATTATTTTCGCTGTGTCTATTCTTGTATTTTGGGTATCGTCAAACAGCGTAACAGTTCAGCCTTGCATTTCTTACATTCATAAACCTGCCAGCGAGCTGTCAGTCGCTGCTTTGCAGCTTATGTTTACTCATTTCAGAAATGAAAGGCTATTCTACCATAAAAAGCTACTTAACAATACAATGAACAAGCTCATTGTATTGCCAATTATCTTTTTATGGCTGAACTGTTACCAAACAGCAAAATCTATTACAAAAAAATCTAGCATATGCCATATAAGAGTGCTATACTTAGGGGGAAGTGTGTTATTGTTCACTCGCAAACACATTAGTTTTCAGCCTATGAATTTATGAGTGGATTTTACATTGGACTAAATGCAGTTAAGTATAGAAATGAGGTTTGAAATGATAGCAAAAAAGATGGTTAAATATGTTGAAGGAAGTTCTGTAATCCGTGCCATGTTTGAGGAAGGAAAGAAAATGGCAGCAAAATATGGAGCAGAAAATGTATATGATTTCAGTTTGGGTAATCCGAGCACACTTCCACCTAAAGAAGTGAATGAAGCAATTATTGATATTGCATCTAACGAGGATCCAAACCGTTTACATGGATATATGAATAATTCTGGTTTTGAGGATGTAAGAGAAGCTATAGCACAGTCACTTAATAAAAGGTTTGACACACATTTTTCCCAGAAAAATATTTTGATGACGGTAGGTGCGGCAGGAGGTCTTAATGTTATTCTTAAGTCTATAATAGACCCGGAGGATGAGGTTATCGCATTTGCACCGTATTTTGGAGAGTACAATAATTATGTGGCAAACTTTGATGGAAAGATAGTTGCGGTTTCTCCTAATCCACCATCATTTCAGCCAAATATAAAAGAATTTGCGGAAAAGATAACACCTAAGACAAAGGCGGTTATCATAAACAATCCAAATAATCCTACGGGAGTTGTATATTCGGAGGAGACGATAAAGGAGCTTGCAAAAGTCCTTGAGGATAAGCAGAAAGAATACGAAACGGCGATTTATCTTATAGCTGACGAGCCTTACAGAGAGCTTGCATACGATGGGGTCGAAGTTCCATATCTTACAAAATATTATGATAATGCTATTGTTGGGTATTCATACAGTAAGTCATTGTCACTTCCGGGAGAGCGTATCGGTTATCTTGTTATTCCTGATGAAGCAGACGATTTTGAAAATCTTATTGCGGCGGCAAATGTTGCAAACAGGATTTTAGGATTTGTAAATGCACCGTCACTTCAGCAGCTTGTTATAAAGAAATGCCTTGATGCGAGCACTGATATTTCAATTTATGACACAAATCGTACACTTTTGTATGATAAACTTACATCACTTGGCTTTGAGTGTGTAAAGCCACAGGGTGCTTTCTATCTCTGGATGAAAACAGCAGAGCCTGATGATGTGGCATTTGCGGCAAAGGCAAAAGAGTTTAATCTTTTGATAGTTCCGGGAAGCTCATTTATGTGTCCGGGTTATGTAAGGATTGCTTACTGTGTGGAAAAGGCGATGATAGAAAGGTCGTTTGCGGCATTTGAGAAGCTTGCACAGAGTTATGGATTGAAATAAACAAGCCGCTGAAAAATAAAAATTTAAATAAAATTTTCTATAAAAACGGCGGAAAAGCCGATAAGATAATAAATCAGACGGAGGATTACCATGAGCAGTTGGAAAGATAATTTAAGAACTATAGACCCATATGTACCGGGAGAGCAGCCACAGCTTAGTGATATGATAAAGTTAAACACTAACGAAAATCCATATCCACCATCACCGAAGGCAAGGGATGTGCTGACAAATTTCGAACTTGATACACTCAGGCTTTATCCGGATCCTGATTCGTCACTTCTCGTAAATGCGATAGCAAAAAGATATGAGGTTGGAGTGGACCAGGTATTTGTCGGTGTGGGTTCTGATGATGTGCTTGCGATAGCGTTTATGACATTTTTTAACAGCAAAAAACCGATACTTTTTCCGGATATAACATATTCATTTTATGATGTGTGGGCAACACTTTTTAATATTCCGTTTGAAAGACCGGCTTTGGATGATGATTTCAATCTTGTGGCAGCAGATTATTATAAGGAAAACGGCGGAGTTGTTATTGCAAATCCAAATGCACCAACAGGTATCGTGCAGAATGAGAGTTTTCTGAGAGATGTTATAGAACATAATCGTGATGTTGTTGTTATAATAGATGAAGCTTATGTTGATTTTTGCGGAGAGTCTGCCTTATATTTGACAAAAGAGTACGATAATGTGCTTATTGTTCAGACTTTTTCAAAATCCCGTTCAATGGCAGGTATGAGAATAGGCTATGCCATGGGCAATCCTGAACTTATCAAGGCCATGAATGATGTGAGATTTTCATATAACAGTTATCCAATGACAAGACTTTCAGTTGCTTTAGGTGTTGCGGCTATTGAGGATGAGGATTATTTCCAGGCAACCAAAAATCAGATAATCGAGACAAGGGAGTGGACTAAAAGAGAGCTTAAAGCACTCGGTTTTACTTTTGGTGACTCAAAGACAAACTTTATCTTTGCAAAACACAGTACGGTGGATGCGGAAGTGATTTTTGATAAACTTCGTGAAAAACATATTTTTGTAAGACATTTTTCGGGTGAACGCATAAGAAACTATCTTCGTATATCAATAGGAACGATGGCTGAGATGGAAAAATTCATTGACGAGTTAAAGAAAATAGTATAGTATAAAAAAATATGGATGTTTTACAACTGTATCATACTGGAGGGTAAAGATGAAAAAAGTAATAACTTACGGAACATTTGACCTGCTTCATGTAGGGCATATAAACATATTAAGAAGAGCGAAAGAACTTGGTGATTATCTTATAGTTGTACTTTCAACAGATGAGTTCAATGCCATAAAGAATAAGAAGGCATATTACTCATATGAGGATAGAAAGCAGATTCTTGAAGCGATAAGATATGTCGATAAAGTTATTCCTGAAAATACATGGGAACAGAAAATTTCAGATGTTGTAGATAATGATATAGATGTGTTTGTTATGGGACATGACTGGGAAGGCAAGTTTGACTTCCTTAAAGATTATTGTGAGGTTGTGTATCTGCCACGAACAGAGGGAATTTCTACATCAAAGATAAAAAAAGATTTAGGTATTAATGGTCAGAAAAAAGAGGACTGATAAACCTAAATATTTTAACACTAGCAGCTAATAGTGTTATGAGCAGACAGCAGAGCGGATTGCGAATATCCGCCTGAATTAAAAGGTGGGACTGTTGGTGACGACAGTCCCTTACAAGTGTTTAGAAAGGATTTTTAAGATGTTTATAAATAAGGCGAGGGCAAAAATGGTAAGCGGTTACCATGTGTTGAAAAACAATGCCAGAAGAATACTGAAAAGAGCACCAAAAATGAAGTTTTTTTATGGCAGCTATTATAAGCACTGTCCTGTTGTGGAGAACAGGATATTGTTTGAGTCGTTTCATGGTTCGACAATCTCAGATTCTCCGTTTTATATTTTAAAGGAACTTTTATCGAGGGAAGATGCGGACAAATATGAGATTTATTATAGTACAAATCCACAGGACTATGAGACGCACAAGAAATTTATTGAAGCAAATAACATTCCGGTTAAGCTTGTAAGTATTACTTCTTATAAATATTTAAAGGTACTTGCAACAGCAAAATATCTTATTAATAACAGTTCGTTTCCGGTGTATTTTATAAAAAAGGATGAGCAGGTTTATCTTCAGACCTGGCACGGAACACCGTTAAAGACTCTTGGAAAGCAGATGCGTAAGGGTATCGAGTCAATGTATAATGTTCAGCATAACTTCTTGCAGGCTACTTATCTTATGCATCCAAATGAGTTCACCAAAAATGCGATTATGGAGGATTACAATCTCAATCCTTTATATACGGGAAAAGTTGCACTCAGCGGTTATCCGAGAAACAGTATCTTTATGGATAAGGAAAAGGCGAAAGAGGTTAGAAAGCAGCTTGGTCTTGAGGACAAGGTCGTATATGCATATATGCCTACATGGCGCGGTACGAGCAATCATTCAGTAAATCAGAATGCTTACGGCAGAGAAGTAACGAAGATGATGCAGTACCTTGATAAAAACCTCAAGGATAATCAGGTTTTATATGTAAACTTCCATCCAATACTTAAAAACAGCATACAGCTTGGAGATTATAAACATATTAAGAGCTTTCCGGCTGAGGTCGATAAATACGAATTTTTAAATAGTGTTGATGCACTTATAACGGATTATTCGAGTGTATTCTTTGATTTTTCAGTTACGAGAAAGCCTATTATCCTCTATATGTATGACTATGATAAATATATGTCAGACAGAGGAACTTATTTTGATATAAAAGAACTTCCTTTTGTAAAACTTTATGAACTCGAAGATTTAAAGGAATGGCTTGTATCTGAAAAGATACTCGGTGCAAGCTATGATGATGGAGATTATTGCGAGAAGTTCATCAAATATGATTCGCTCGATGCACCTGCTAAAATGCTCGACCTTGTATTATACGGCAAGGAAGAAGGTATGATAGTTGAGGATTATTCAGAAAATAGACAGAAACCCAGAAGAATCATACATCCTCAGAAAGCATCGACAAAAGGTGACTTTGAAGTTATCAAACAGTTTTCAAAGGATAACGATATTGTACAGTTTGAGAAGAAGTGGTTTAGAAAAAAGGTTAGTTGCATACTGTATGATGATTACAATTATGACTTTGATTATGTCATAATCACAAATACAACACCGAGAACCTACTGGGAAGAGTTTTTGTATAAGCTTGGTGTTAAATCTGTCATTGCAAGACTGCAGGAGAGAGAACTTAAGAGAACTTTCCCTAACTTAAAGGTTCAGACACCGTATCTCAGAGAGTTTTATATTGCAGCGGAGGGTTGTGGTACAAGAAATACTGAGAGAATACCGGTTGAGTCAGATATAGAAAGCGGTGAAAATGGGATTACATTAACCGTAAGAAATAAAGAGCGTTTTGTACCACTCAGCTTTATGCTTCTTGAGAAAGATTATTCTATCTTGTGTATGAGAGAACTTTCAGACGAAGAGAGAAAGAGCGGAGTTATCCACGAAGATTTCAAAAAATGGAATGAAAAAATGTCGCCGGTCGGAAGATACCAGCTTGCAGCCGAATTTGTGGACATGGAGTCCGAAGAAAAATTTATCGGAACATTCTATTGTCCTGAAATTGCTAAAAAAGCAGATGCAGGGGCAGAAAAGTATGATAAGCCGGATGCATATCTTGCTCCGTGCATAATAGAAAAAGTCGGAGATCCGGACAGCATACGCTTCTATGAAGAGGGAAAAGTGGCTGTTATTCCATATTCAAGAAACGGAGACAGAACGATTTCAATCACGCTCCGCAGACCGGAGAAGATTGTTGATGAGTACACACAGGCGAAGATTAAAAAGATTAAGTCCAGCAAAAACACCTGTATCGTATATATGAAGATGAGGAAGCAGGACGGTCTTAAGATTAAGGATGTTGTGCTAAGATACAGAAGTGCACTTACTTATGATATTCCGGTCAAATACGATATAAGGGAAAATGATGTTCATTATTTCATTACCGCATACATCAATTTTGATGAGATGAACTTAAGAGAGCTTTATTGGGATTTAAGAATACTTGCAGACAAACATGGCTTTGAAAATGAGATAAGGGCAAGATTTGTAAATAATTACTGGAAAGATAAATTTTATATTACAAACAGACAGTATTCAGCAGGCGAGGGGCATATGACATTCCCTTATTATACAAAGGGAGGCTGTCTTGCATTCCTCTATCGTCAGGATTCAGAATATGATGCGTATTCGACGAAAGTTAAAGAGATAGTTGCGAGCGGAATATATGTATTGTTTAAGCCTTTATTAAAGAGAAAGAAGATATGGCTTGTATATGAGAAATTCTGTTCGATGGCACAGGACAACGGATATTATTTCTTTAAATATTGTATGGAAAATCTCTCGGATGAGGAGAAGAAAAATATTTATTATGTAATAGATAAGAAAGCTCCTGATTATGAGAAGATTAAAGAATATGATGACCATATAATACAGTTTATGAGCCTGAAACATGTTTTATATGTACTTGCCGCCGTATTGTATGTTGCATCGGACTCCAGAACGCATCTTTACGCATGGAGATGCAAGACGAGCCTTATCAGGTCAAAGATTGACAAACGACCTATATTCTTTCTCCAGCATGGAGTTACGGCTCTTAAACAGGTCGGACCACTGTTTGGAAGAAAGGGAAGCAGTCCTATGACCTATTTTGCGACAACTTCACAGTTTGAGCAGGATATAGTAGTAAAATATCTTGATTATTCCGAGGCAAAATCGCCTATTACGGGATTTACAAGATGGGATGTTCTTGAGGATACTTCGACAAAAGATGATAAACTTATACTTCTTATGCCGACATGGCGTTCATGGCTTGAGGAGGTAAGTGATGAAGATTTCTTGAAGAGTGAATATTACAAGAATTATTCAAGTCTTCTTCAGAGCGAGCGACTTGACGCTATATTGGAGAAGAATGATGCAAGGATGATATTCTACATTCATCCAAAGTTTGCAGGATACCTTAAGAACTTCAAAAAAACGGGTGAGAGAATAACATTGGTTCCATTTGGACAGGAGCCATTAAATGAGATTATGAAAAAATGTCATTTACTTATAACAGATTATTCAAGTGTATGCTGGGATGTTTATTATCAAAAGAAACCGGTAATCTTCTATCAGTTTGACCTTGACCATTATAATAATGCTCATGGAAGCTATATTGATATGGAAAATGAGTTGTTTGGACGACACGCATATGAGAAAGAAGAGCTTATAGATAATATAGAAGACTGCATAAATAAAGATTTTGCACTTTTGCCGGATGATGAGAAAAATCACAATCATTACTTTGAGTATATAGATGATAAGAACAGTGAGCGTACTTATATCTATCTTAAGAGTAAAGGATATTAATATTGTTAAAATATTCGCAGCGCCCGTAGTTGTTATACCGGACGCTGCGAATTTAGGTTTAATAATGGTGTGACTGCCGGAAGTTTGGGCCAATCCGAGAATATATGGTAACACATTATTAACACAAATTTGCGGTAATATGGAAGAATAGGGTGAAAACAGGATAAGAAAGAGGTAATTTATGAGGTTGAGAAAACAAATAAGCTTATTTTTAAGTTTTGCAATTTCAATAACATCAATGAATGTTACAGCTTTAAGTAACAGTATATCGGGAATGACAAAGAAAGCAAAGGCTGCTGATATAGTTCTGGCAAGCAGTCCGGAGCCGACAAGCAATGCATCTGCGGCAGCTATGGATGCGGATATGAGAGTTATATTTACTACAGACATTCATGGTCAGGTGGTCAATTATGATTATCAGTCGGCGAAAGAAGTGAACAGAGGTCTTAATAAGGCATATACGCTTGTTAAAAAGGCGAGAAATGAGGTTGGAACAGGAAATTATCTTACATTTGACCTTGGTGACAGTGTGTATGATTTTACTACAGATTACATATATAATCATGAGCCTGAGGCATTGCAGCCGGTTTATAATGCTATGACAATGATAGGTTATGATGCTATCACACTTGGAAACCATGACTTTGATTATGGATATGATTATCTGGTAAATCAGCTTGAAACATCAGGTCTTGAACAATCATGTGTGTTATCAAATGTTTATAGTGCTGCGGATAATAAGAGTATATTTGGTGTTGAGAATAAGATAATCGAAAAAAACATTACCAATGATGAAGGTCAGGTAATGACTGTAAAAGTTGGTATATTGGGTGAAACGGTACCATCGCTTTCGAGCAAGACAGAGAAATATAAAGGAAAACTCGTGACTGAAGATATCCTTGAGAATGCCAAGAAGCAGGCGGCTGCACTTAAGAAAAAAGGGGCAGATATAGTAATTGCACTGGCTCATTCCGGTTTTGGAACAGATAATCCGAAGAAAAAAGCCGGGGATATGGCTTATATGCTCACAACGGTAAGTGATATAGATTTAGTGCTTGCAGGACATGAACATATAGATTTTCCAACCGGATCTTCAAGTGATGCACATTACTCGCTGCCAAATGTTGACCTTAAGACAGGTCTTGTAAATGGAAAAAGACTTATCATGGTTCAGGACAGTTGTCGTGGCATCGGAGTTGTTGATTTAAATCTCAAGAGAGATGAGACAGGAAAGATAGTAGTCGGTGACTCTAAGTATGAGATAAGAAAAACAAAGAAAGACACTTCTTGTGATGAAGCTATTACCGGGACTATGTCAAAATGGGATAGTGTTCTTAAGACATATTGTAATACGGAGATAGGAACTATTGCAAACGGAGACAGATGGAATAATTATTCAGCATTGCTTGAGAGCAATGAGATAATCCAGACGGTTCACGAGGCACAGCTTGACTATGCGGCACGGTTTGTTGAAGCCAATAAATCAAAGTACGGAAACTGGCCAATAGTCTCGTTGGCGAGATACACGAAGTATGGTGGAGAAAGTGGAGGAGATTATGCTGATATTTCAGGCAAACTGATGGAGGGTAATCTTGATACTATTGCGAACTACCACAGGTATGTATATATATATTCAATGACCGGAAAACAGCTTAAAGAATGGCTGGAGTGGGCAGCATCTATATATCAGACTACGGGAACTTCAAAGGACACTAAGTGGAACAATATCATATTGTCAGATTATATAAATAAAACCGGTGGAAATTCGTTGGTACAGGAACCTTATCTTGGCGACTGGAGTGAGTTTTTTCAGTGCAGCGGTATAGAATATACGATTGATCCAAGTGTTGCACCGAGATATGATGTGAACGGAAGTTATTTAAATGACACAAACAGGATTACTTCGATGACCTACAATGGCAATCCTATAAGTGATGACCAGAATATCGTGCTTGTGACGGACAAGATTACACCACATATGCAGTGTGATGCAAATGCAGGCGTAAATGACAATATACTTCAGAGTTCACATGACAATCTTCAGGATGTTATAGAGGAGTACATGAAGGAAAAGGCACAGATAAGTGATCTTAAATTAAATATTTCACAGAACTGGCAGCTTAATCTTCCGGACAATTATAAATTCCTTATGGAAAGTGGAAAGTCAGGTGAGAGTCTGCTGCTTGCAAAGAACTGGTGTAAAGGTGTTTATGATACAATAGGTTATTTCAATTATTATAATTGTAATACAGGTGTACAAAATAAACAGGATGATATGATACCGTCAGTTGTCGTATCGGAGACAAGCAAGGCAGATACAAAGAGCAGTGTTCCAGTAAGAGTTGTGGCAAATGCAAAATCAGGAATAACCGTCAAAAAGTATGTTAAAGGGGACTATGATAAGGACTCTGAGGTATGGAATCTGACACCGGCAAGTGGTGGTGCTATAACAATGGATTCAGATACTTTCAGTGTGTCAGAAAACGGTGTCTATTCAGTTTATGTTGAGAGCGGAAACGGAAAATCAGTAATTGAGAAAGTTGCGATTACCAATATTTATCCGACTTCGCTTATAGCACCGGTAGTAGGAACAGTTACAAATATTGATGGTGAGGTTACAGGTACTGCGTATCCAAACCTTACGGTAAATGTTAAGATTGGTTCTAAAGTTTATAAGGCATCAGTAAATGTCAAAGGAAAGTTTACTGTTAAGATACCGGTTCAAAATGCAGGGAAAAAGATTACGGTATATGTTTCCGATAAGAGTGGTGACAAGAGCAAGAGCACGAGTGTTACCGTCAAGAGAAATGGACCAAACAGCCCTAAGATTACATCTGTTAAAAATAACGGTTATGAGATAAAAGGAAATACAAATGACAGCAATGTCAAGGTATATGCGGTTATTGGCAAAAATGTGTATGTTTCAAAGGCAATAGGTTCTTCTTATTATAAGAAGTGTAACGGTTACGATAAGAAACTTAAGATAAAGAAAGTTAATGTTGTCATAAAAAGCAATGGAGACTATACGATAGCTATTCCTAATCAGTATTCAGGAACAAATGTATCTGTATATTCGGTTGATAAACTTAGCAGAGTGAGCCATGTCAGAAACAAAAAGGTTTCAAAGAGTGCACCGAATAAACCGACTATCTACACGGTTTCAAGTTCTGACCGATATGTATTTGGGAAAGTGCCGGATAGTGGAAAGTGTACAGTTATATTGAAGCGTGGAAAGAAAAGATATAAAGCAAAAGCGGATGCAGAGGGTTATTACAGAATAACATCACCGAGGTTGCACGCTAAGGAGACTATCACGATATATGCACAGGACAAGGTAAAAGGCAAAGTGAGGACAAGTGTATCTAAGAGTAAAACCGTAAGCTCAGCATATGATGTTTACAAGAAGCATAGAAATACTAATCTTCATATAGGCAAGGTGACAAATAAGAGTTCTTATGTGACAGGAAGATGGGCAAAAGGTAAAACTACGGTATATGTGTTTGTAGATGGTATAGTATATGTCAGAAAGACAGGTTCAAGTGGCAAGTTTAAATTTAAGCTGAAAAAGCGTGTTGCTGTAGGAACAGGAATTTATGCCACGATAAGGACAGGGCATGGCAAATCAATAAAGGCGATGCGTAAGTGGAAAGTTGTGCTTGGAAAACCAAGTACGCCAAATATATATGGAAGACTTACGACGAGAACCACAAAGATAATCGTGCTTACAAGAGAAAAGTGTCCGAGAGTAGTATTAAGAATCGGAAAACACAGATATACGAGAAGAAAAAACAGCGGCTATTCTAAGAGAATGCACAGATACCGCTATATATTTAAGATTAGAAGGTATCCGTACAGGACACATCTGAGAGCTTTTGCAACAAATAGTGCAGGAACAAGTCAGAGTAAATTAAGGATTATCAGATAATGGATAAAGCGGGGAGGCAGAAGTGCCTCCCCGAAGTCTTAGGTGAATAAAGTAACAGTTCAGCATTTGAAAATACAATGAACAAGCTCATTGTATTGCCAATTATCTTTTTATGGCTGAACTGTTACAAAAAATTTAAAAAAAATTAAATTTCCTCTTGCATTTTTCAAACAATGTGTTATAATAGTTCTTGTCTTTGACGCGGGTGTAGTTCAATGGTAGAACACCAGCCTTCCAAGCTGGATACGTGGGTT
>ONZS01000146.1_pt1 | contig 89782 bp, 67 predicted proteins | sample 1670921 | NCBI WGS metagenome assembly ONZS01 (sample SAMN06348104, study PRJEB24527) | human gut metagenome | biome: human gut; feature: ankylosing spondylitis patient; material: feces | host: Homo sapiens | place: China | collected 2015-10 | reverse complement strand
CCCGAATCTTTTTCGAGTCGACCTCACCCTTGGAAAGCAAGACAACCGTCTCGCAATGTGTCGTTGCTAGAATCGGAACACATGGATTCAGCCTCGTTAGAAGCATGGGAACACAAAACAGCAGGGGAGTGGTTCTCCTTGCTATTCTTGCGAAGCGGCTTGAAATTCTTGCCGTCCACACTGTTTTTGAACCCGGTCTTGTAAACAAAGACAATCATATAGGGGTCTTTGTTCCCATTACTATCATAACCGCCCACGATTACTTTTTCAACTATACTTTCAAAAATATGTCGATCAAAGGTGTCCAGAACCTCGTTCTGTTCAAGGGTCTGCCGAAACGTGGCAACACGCTTGCGCATTGTAGATTCGGTTTCGGCTGCATCTTGCAGGCTTTCACACTCTTTCTGCAACTGCTCAATCTGGCTGGACAGGTCCAAATACTTTCGGTCGTAGGTTTCCTTGTCGATGGTATCTTCAAGACGCATATCAACCAGCTTGTTTTTCTTGACTTCCAGAGCGTGAATATCTCTTTCGACTTTCGCCAGACGCTTGCCCGCGTTGCTTTCAGAAAGAGTTTCTTCTGTCCGTTTCATAAACTCGTCCAGAACATCCTTGTTATTCTGGCACAAGAGGCGATAAGATTCTACAAAAGCCCGCTCAATCGTTCTTTCGTCAACGCCCTTGCTCTCCGGGCAGAACTTTTTTCCTTTTTTGGTGGAAACAACACATTGCCAGATAGCTTTATTATACTGTGAACTGCTATGCCAACTCCTCCTTGTCAGGGTGCCACCACAGAAACCACATTCTATCATGCAGCTAAAAGCGTATTTCCGGCTGAACTTTTCACGTTTCCCGTCCACGTTAAGGCTGCGGGGCTTTGCACGCCGCCGCAAAATTTCCTGTGCGGCTTCAAAGACTTCTTCCGAAATAATGGGCTCGTGGTGCTCACGAATATAAAATTGATCTTCCTCGCCGAAGTTGTACAGACGCCGTTTTGAAATAGGGTCAACGGTAAATGTCTTTCCTAACAAAATGTCGCCTTTGTATTTTTCGTTTTTGATAATGCCGATTACGGTACTGTCTGCCCATTTAGGACTGCCGCGTTTGGTTTTATAGCCTAAGTTTTCAAGTTCTTTGGCAATAACCGAACCACCGGCACCCTCCGTGTATCGCTGAAAAATGTAACGGACAACAGCCGCTTCTTCTTCGTTGATGGTGATGGTTTTGTCCGCTGGATTGTAGTCATAACCTAAACAGCCCTGAAACCCGACCAGCTCACCGCGCTGCATCTTCATCTTCAAGCCCTTTTTGACATTCGCAGAAATATTTTCGACTTCCTGCTGTGCAACAGAACTTAAAATCACAAGGAGCAGTTCGCCGTCCATAGTAAGGGTGTTGATGTTTTCTTCCTCAAAAAACACAGCCACGCCTTTATCTTTGAGCATCCGAACATATTTCAGAGTGTCAAGCGTATTTCGGGCAAAACGCGAAATGGATTTGGTAATCACCATATCCACGTCACCATTCATACAGTCGTTGATTAAACGCTGGAAATCCTCGCGCTTTTTTACCTGCGTACCCGTGATAGCTTCATCAGCATAGATGCCGGCCAAAGACCATTCCGGCTTACTTTTTATAAGTTCGGTATAGTATTTGACCTGCGATTTGTAGCTGTTCAGCTGATCTTCGGTATCAGTGCTGACACGACAATAGGCAGCTACGCGTAGCCTTTTTTCAAAGTTTGTACGCGCTCGTGGCGAGAGCGTGTTGTGCGCTTTAATGACTTCAACATCTTTCATGCTTGACCTCCTTATTGAATGTGTTCCTTTCATTGCGTTAATCATAACGCCAATGTGACACAAAATCAAGAGGATAGTTCGGAAACCACACGATAATCTTTCATTAAGCGCTGTTTGATAAGGGAATACTCTCTATCGGTTATGAGCTTTCTTTCCAACAGATGCTTCAAAAAAGCAAGCTGAATGCTATAACGTATCAAATTTTGTTCTTTCAAAAATATCCCCCTTTCACAAAATAGAAAATGAGCCAACGGATGGCTGCTGGCGGCAGCCCACGGGAATCTCACCCCTGCATTCCTCATGCAGCCCTACTCATTGCCTGCGACGCTCTGAACGCTCGGACTTTGACGGTAAGGGAGTATCAGCCTGTCTGTATGTCATGGCCCACAAGCAGCCGCGCTTGCATTGCGGTGGAGTGGAGATCGCTCCGCTTTTCAGAAGAGAAAAGCATCGTGGCGCACCCGCCGTCCGGCTCGATACAGACAGCAACGTATCCGTTTGCCCTATAATGCACCGCCATTGTCCTGCGGGCATATTTTTCAAGGTGCTGTCCCGAAACGTGGAAAGGGTCAGACCGTTTCGGCTCTGGTTACAATAGAAGAAATCAGTTTGATTTCCAGATGGCGTTTCATGTACTCGTCTATGCACACATGAGGCTGACCGTGCTTGTCATAGAGAATGCCTGTACAGAGCTTGTTGATATAACCTCTGTAATGTCGCAAAACCTGTTCAACTGCATTGGTGTCCCCAGCGCAGGCAGAGCGAATCACCGAGAGCGGTAAAAGCTCTCTGCTTGTGTGTTCATAGGAGCCCATTTACGCCTAACCTCCCTCCGGCAAGTGCGCCTTTAGTTCTTTTCGCAGCACATTCAGCGTTTTTGTCCGGTGGCGCTGTACAGCACTCCGGGACATTCCCATGAGGTCGCCAATCTCGCCATCGCCCAGTTCCAGAACGCAAAACAGAATCAGAATGCTTTGTTCTTGCTTTGGCAGAGCGGCAAACGCATTGGCAACAAGTTCATTGTCGATGTGCAGATCACAGCCGTAGGATGAAAATACAAATTCTTCACTTGGATAATGGTCTACACTCGTGAGCTGCCCCAGTTCTTCCAACGAAAGAACGCTGAATGACTTTTCACGGTCAAGCAGACGATTCTTATTTCGGTGATAGTTCCGGGCCTCATTTCGCAGCACCGCTTTGCAGAACGCATCGAATCGGTACTGTTCGCCATCGTTGTGAGGGATAGCTTCCATCTTCTCACCCCCTTTCCGTGGGGATGTCGGGTGGATTTTTCCCTTTCCGCTAATATGACACCTGAAACACCCGATTCTGCCCGCTTTTTTGAAAATTTCCCAAAAAATTTTTGAAGCAGGTAGATTTTCAGGCGGCAATAGAAAAGCCCGGCAGACCGAAAACGGCCAACCGGGCATAATGACAGCACGAAACGCGCAGAAGCTACATCGTATAGTACATAGTAAAAGCCCTGCTGACCCTGTGCGGGAGCAAGGCTTTTTTTGACAGTTCAAAGCTAGGCGTTCGATAGAATATCAGGCGCATGGCGGCATCCTCCTAGTGGCCGCCATACAAACAATGGTATGCTCTGATAAGCAAAAAGAGCCGGCGGCCTTGATTTTCTCAAAAGCCGCCGGTTCAAAATGGGCGCGCGGAAATGTCTGCTATACGACGACTTTTTTCTTTTGCCGTCGTGCGGCAGGTTGTTCTATATGTGTATTTTACAGGTTCAATCTTACTTTGAAGTGAAATCCATCTTACTCATTTGTAAGGGTAAAGAAGCTGGCCTGCTACAAATGTGGCAGACCAGCCATTATGATGATTATTGTTGGGATTTAATGGTGTCTACGATTGCCATATCATGTAAACGTTTTGCGGGGCTTCGTACCGCAAGAAAAGAAGTAAATAACACAATACCAATTATCAATGCAAGCGGAAAGATAGGAATACTCCATGCTGTACCCCAGAAATTCGTTATGAGACTTGCAAAAACAACCCAGTGCATAGGAAGTCCAATGATACAGCCCAAAATCATACCGCTTACTGCGTATGTCATTGCTTCTGCAACAATCATTTTTATGAGTTGCTGATTACTCATGCCGATTGCCCGCATTGCCCCATATTGTTTCGTTTTTGCGATAACGCCCATGTTAATTGTATTCATAATGTGAAAAATGGTTATCGCAACAATGATTGAGAGAAAACCATATACAAGTACAGCGAAAGCAGAATACAGGTTTCTTTGTTGTTGAACTTGTGAAAGTTGCTCTGTAAATACCACCCCACCATCGGTAAAGATATTTTCAATATCTTTCACATCTTCAATAGAAGCTCCATTTTGAAACTGGACGTCAATAATTGTATATCCTGTTTGCCCTGTTAATGCAACAAAGGTCTTTTCAGAGCAGAAAATGGTTTCCGTTCCCTCCTCGCGAGCCAACGGACTGTCAGACAGAATACCGGCTACCGTCACCGCTTGTTCTTTGCCGTTGATGGACAAAGTTATCACATCTCCAACTCGAACATCCGTATTTTCAGTATTCACAACCAAAACCTGATTTTCTTCTTGTTCTACAACACTTATTGAACCTGCTGTCAAATAATCGGCAGACCACTTAAATTGATTTGCCTCATACGAAATAACATTTGCTTTGTGGTTACTTCCGTCAATGTTTACAGGTACATCATAGGCAAACATACGCCCATACGCCCGCTTAACATTTTCATTCTGCTTGATACTTTCTATCAAAACGCTGTCAATGGAACAAGTATTTGTTTCACTAACGATTGATAGTTCTGGTGTCCATTCAGATGGCATAAAAGCATTTTGCATAAAATTTACAAGCGTGCTGAATGTAAGAAATAATACAATGCAAATTGCAAATGCACCTGTCATTAGGACATAGTTCTTCTTATTTGATTTGGCATGATGGACGCCCATAGCGGTTTCAATCTTAAAAAAGCTCGTATTTGCAGCTTTACGAAACATAGTTGTTTGCTGTGCATTGCCTGAAACAGCCTCTAACGGGGAAGATTTTGCTGCCTTTTTTGCAGGAGTACGGGCCGCTAATAGCACTGTCAGAAGTCCTAACAATACGCTTACTGCAATACTGATCCAACTAATTCCCCATGTTGGCATATACGCAAACCATTGCGGGCTGATTTTACGCATAGCAGCAGATGTTACCCAAACCACAACAATAGATAATGCTACACCTGCTGGAATGGCTGTCTTGCACCAGTATAATCCCTCAAGCCGAACAAAATTCATAATTTGTTTTTTAGTAGCCCCCAAACACCGAAGCATACCAAAAAACTTTGTACGTTGTGTGACATTACTGTTCAAGGTGCTTGAAATCATTAAAATACACGTCAGCATAACAATGATTGAAAGGATAAGCGCGATTGAATAAATCTGGTTTACACCTGTTTTTCCTGCTAACTGCCCCTCAATATTCAGCAGGTTCATATTTGCTTCAATTTGCCCGTCGGATAAGGAATATTGCGATTTTATCTTTTCGATTGTACTTGACATATCGCAATGCTGTGAAAGCTGAATAATATATTTTTCAGAAGCAGGGCTATTAGAAGCAGACATAAAAGTGGTAAATCCCTCTTGTGCTAATATTACACTTTGTTCGCTTCCGGCGATCAGTCTTGCTTTTTCAGGATTATCAAAAAAACCAACAATAGAAAAACTCACAGTGCTTCCGTCAGGACAGGTCAAATCAATTACGCTTCCTAAGTCAAGATCATTGCTTTCTTTCAATACAGAAGACACCGCAATTTCATTGGCTGCATTGGGATATTTCCCCTCTGCTAATGAAGCCAAATAAATTTCACCAAAAACATCTTCGTCCAACCCACTAATTGCGATAGGTTGTCCGCTGATAGAATATCCTGCGTCGGCGGAAATTGTACTATGCCAGCCAGAAACTTCTACTTCGGGCCGAGCCGCAATAAGATCAGAGGTTTTGGTATCAATGGAAGTAATCTGATAATGCCAGTCTCCATTTTCTTGCATCACTTTTTGGGTAATGCCCTGCAAGTACATATCTGCAAGCCCAAACATAACAGCCACCAAAAAGACGGCAAGAATGATACAGATGCGGGACATCTTGCTTTGCTTCCGATATACTTTTTCATATTGAGGAACCAGATCAAGATAGCTTTTCACCGTAACGCCACCCCCAAATCTTTCAGAACCCCATCTGACATACGGAAAACACGATCAGCCGCCCCAGCCTGATTTTCATTATGGGTAATCATTAAAATCGTCTGCTGGTATTTCTGCGACATGGATTGCAGGAGAGCAATCACCTCCTGACTGTTTTTGCTGTCAAGGTTTCCTGTCGGTTCATCGGCCATAATCAGAGCCGGGTGGGTAACCAGTGCCCGGCCAATCGCGACTCGTTGCTGCTGACCACCTGAAAGCTGGCTGGGCAAGTGATTTCTGCGCTCGGTCAGCCCCAGCACTTGCAGCAGTTCGTTTACAAATTTCTGATCTGGCTTCTTATAGTCCAACAGAAGCGGGAAAGTGATGTTCTGCTCTACATTCAGTTCAGGAATAAGGTTGAAGGACTGAAAGATAAAGCCAATATGCTGCCGACGAAATACAGTCAGTTTCTTTTCAGGCATAGAAAAAATGTCTTTTCCATCAATCAAAACTTTTCCCGCCGTGGGTTTATCCAAAGCACCCACAACATTCAGCAGGGTACTTTTGCCGGAGCCGGACTCACCGACAATCGCAACAAATTCTCCTTTGTGAACAGAAAATGTCACATCGCGCAGAGCTTGAACGGCAGCTTCCCCTTTGCCATAGGTTTTGCATAAGTTTTGTACTTCAAGAATGTTCATATTTCATGCCTCCTTATGCAGCCTATCATAGCTTCCTTGGCTTACTTCCGTGTGACCGCTGCCTTACTCCTTTGTAAGATTGAAAAAATTGAGTGTGAAAGTGGTTCCTGCGCCGAGCGTGCTGTTTACAGAAATGGTTCCTCCGTGCGCCTCAACAATGGACTTTGCCAACGGCAGTCCCAATCCTACTCCATGGACATCCGATGAAAAGCGGCTGCGGTAAAACCGTTTGAAAATATTATAGAGGTCCTCTTGATGAATGCCGATTCCATCATCCGAGATAACAATTTGCGTCATGAGCGGCGATCGTGCCCACTGCACGGAAATGTGACCACCCGGCCGTGTATGTTCCAGCGCATTTTTAATGATATTTCCGAAGGCTTCCGACATCCATAGCGCATCACAAGCAAGTGTGACATCGCTTCCGCCGGATAGAACGATTTCTTTATGGTCTTGTTCGGCCCATGTTTCAAAGCGTTCCATCACATCCTGCATAAGAACGGAAAGGTTTTCCTCGTTTTTCTCCATCTGGATAATGCCGGCATCCAGCCGTGCCAGTTTCAGCAGAGTATAGATAACATCTTCCATCCGCTTGATTTCCCGTTGCGATTTTTCGGAAAAACTCTGCACAGTTTCGGAATCTTCTTTATGGCTGATAATGATTTCGTGGTACATTTTTAATGCGGCCAGCGGTGTTTTGATTTGATGGGACACATCCGAAATGATGGATTGTAAGAACTCTTTCGTCTGTTTTTGACTTTCTGCATGAGCCGAGAGAATAGCCGCCATTTCATTTACGTTGTGGAACAAACTGTACCAATCACCAGCCTGTGCGCACTCAATTCGGGACATTGTATTTCCGTCCAAAAATTCTCGGATTTTGCCCTCGGCTTCACGGATTGCTTTATGCTGGCGGTTCAGATAAAGAAATAGCGCAAAATAAATTGTACCAAACGAGAACAGCAACAGCAAAAACAGACACCACATGATTTGATTGCGATAGTTCTGAACCATGGGCAAAAGCTGCATCGAAGTTGCGCTGCTGTACCCAATGGAAGCTAAAGCATTTTTTCCACGCGCAATATCACTTTCTTTGGGCTGTGCTGTGAATGCCGAAATCAGCAATTTTTCCGTATGATTCAGCTGATAGCCGGAAACGCCATAGTCATGGAGCAGCAATTCCTGCTGAAAGCCTTTTGCTAAGAAAAAAGAAATTCCGGTCGCCAATAAAAATGAAATTACACAGATTGTGGTAATGGCCAGCAGCAGAATCTTTGTTTCTTTTCCGAACTTTCCCATATTTTCCTCACACAACGACCCACTTATAACCAATTCCGCGTTCCGTCAATAGGAACTTGGGCTGATTGGGGGTGTCCTCAATTTTGTTCCGCAGTCTGCGGATATAGACGGACAAGGTGTTATCATCCACAAAGTTTCCATTCCCGTCCCACATTCTATCAAGAATAAGTTCACGGGACAAAAGGTGGTTTGGATTTTGCAGGAACAGGCACAGTAATTTATACTCGACCAATGGCAGGTCAAGCGATTTTCCATTTTTCCAGACGCGCCGTTCTGCTGTGTCAATGCGTATTCCGTTTGCTTCCAAAACAGCGGCTGCCTTGGAGAATTGCAGAGAACGGCGGAGGATGGCTTTGATTCGAGAAAGCAATTCGTTTAACTTAAACGGCTTTGTGATATAGTCATCCGCGCCTATATCAAGCCCTCTTACAATGCTGATTTCCTGATCGGATGCCGTCAGAAATATAATAGGAATGGTTGAGATGGCACGCACTTCCTTGCAGACATCAAACCCGGTTCCATCTGGAAGTGTAACATCCAGCAATAATAAATCGTAAGTGTCTTGCTTGAATCGTGCCAAAGCCTCACTTGCCGTTCGGGCATTATCCACAAAATACCCGCTGTTTTCCAGCGTGTACTTCAAACCATCAATCAGGCTTAAATCATCTTCAACGTAAAGTATCTTCTGCATTTTTCAATTCCTTTCCCTGTTTCGTCCGGCCATCCACCGGCTTATCAGCATTTTTTGGCACCAGCCAAACGCTGGCCATTTTTACCGCACCGGGAATGCGTCCAGCTGAACACAGGTAGTTGACTTGCCGAGGTGTTACGTTCCACTTCTCGGCGGTCTCTTTCAAAGTCATGTAATCCATAGCACACCTCCAAGTTCTATTATATTTCGCTTGCTCGAAGAATACAATGCTCAAACTATGAACAATAAAGTTTAGCAACAATGCACTTTGCATCATTTCGCCAATCGTCCATGAACTATAAAATGTATATGGGTGATGCAGAATGGCGAAAATTGAGGACTGTCCCGGCTTTGAAACGTTCGGAGCGGATGTCAAGGCAGCTCGAAAGGCAAAACAGCTTTCCCGCAGTGCGCTGGCTGACATGATACATTGTGACAGCCGGTATCTTGCGAACATCGAAAACGAAGGCACGCTGCCCAGCCTGCCGGTGGTGATTCAGCTGATAAAAATATGTGGGCTGCCCGTGGAGCGGTACTTCAACCCGGAACTCATGCGGGAAGAAAGTGCGGAACGTCAGCGGGTCAGCCACAAGCTGCAGCTTTGCCCGGAAGAATACTTACCCATCGTAGAAGGTGCCATTGACGGTGCCTTACGAATCCATGAACAGGAAAAAGAGCCCGTGTGTGTCTGATTGTCATGCACGGTCATTGAGAGGATGCAAAAGCGTCCTCTTATTTTTTTTGCATTTTGCGGGCAAAACGGGGGCGTTTCGGTGTCTTAGTAGTGGGAGAGGTAACGTAGCAAGCATAGGGAGTGTAGCCACTCCCGGCAAAAATGCTTGCTGGGGAGTACCCCAGACCCCCAAGAAACGAGGTGAAACTATGACGAACCGAACCCGAAAAATTGTCCTGCGGGTTCCCGTGACGCCGGAGGAACAGGAACTTATTCGGCAGAAGATGGCTCTGCTGCACACACGGAATTTTTCTGCCTACGCCCGGAAGATGCTGATAGATGGTTATGTTGTCCACATCGACACCACCGACATCCGGGCGCAAACCGCCGAACTGCAAAAGATTGGTGTCAACGTCAATCAGATCGCGCGGCGGCTGAACAGCATGGGGCCGCTGTACACACAAGACGTTGCGGACATCAAGGGAGCATTGGCGCAGATATGGCAGTTACAAAGATACATCCTATCAAGTCAACGCTGAAAAAGGCATTGGACTACATCGAGAATCCGGCCAAGACGGACGAAAAAATGCTGGTGTCCTCCTTTGCCTGCTCCTACGAAACCGCCGACATCGAATTTGAACTGCTGCTGTCACAGGCCATGCAGAAAGGCAACAATCTGGCCCACCACTTGATACAGTCTTTTGCGCCGGGCGAAACCACGCCGGAGCAGGCCCACGAGATTGGTCGACAGCTTGCAGATGAAGTCCTGCAAGGAAAATATCCCTATGTACTGACCACGCACATTAACAAGGGGCACGTCCACAACCACATCATTTTCTGTGCTGTGGACATGGTGAACCAGCGGAAGTATGTTTCCAACCGGCGGAGCTATGCTTACATCCGGCGCACCAGTGACCGACTTTGCAAGGAACACGGCCTGTCCGTGGTAATGCCCGGCCAAGACAGAGGCAAGAGCTATGCCGAGTGGGACGCACACCGCAAGGGTACAAGCTGGAAGGCGAAGCTGAAAGCTGCCATAGATGCAGCCATCCCGCAGGCCAAGGATTTTGACGATTTTCTGCGGCTCCTGCAGGAGCAGGGCTACGAGGCCAAGCGTGGCAAGTATGTTTCGTTCCGTGCGCCCGGACAGGAACGGTTCACCCGCTGCAAAACGCTGGGCGAAGCCTACACCGAGGAAGCCATCATCGAACGCATCAAAGGTCGGTTCGCGGAGCGGAAGCCCAAAGAAACCCGTAAAATTTCGCTGCGGATTGATTTGGAAAACAGCATCAAGGCCCAGCAGTCCGCAGGGTATGAGAAGTGGGCAAAGCTCCACAACTTGAAACAGGCTGCCCGGACGCTGAACTTCCTGACCGAGCATGAAATCGAAAGCTACCCGGACTTGGAAAGCCGGGTGGCTGAGATCACCGCCGCCAGCACCGAAGCTGCCGCCGCATTGAAAGCAGCAGAGCGCCGACTTGCAGAAATGGCCGTGCTGATAAAGGATGTCACCACCTGTAAGGAACTGCGCCCACTGTTGCAGGAGTACCAGCGGGCCGCTGACAAAAAGCAGTTCCGGCGCAAGCATGAAGGCACCCTGATTCTCTATGAAGCGGCGGCCAAGACCCTGAAAGAGCAGGGCTTTCAAAAGCTGCCCGATCTCTACGCACTGAAAGCTGAATATAAGCAGCTGGCCGAGCAGAAAGACCAGCTGCAACGACAGTATGCCGAAGCCAAACGCCAGCTGCAGGAGTATGGTATCATCAAACAAAATGTGGACGGCATCCTGCGGACAACACCGGGAAAAGAGCGGATGCAGGAACGGTAAGCTGCGCAAGTTTTCCTCGCAATCGGCTGACAGTTCAGACAATATCTGCTATAATTAAAACAATGATTCTTAAAAAAATCCTCAGTTGGAAAGGAGATTTTTCAAATGGACAGCAACCTCATTCCGTATCAGCCTGTAATCTCCGATATTAAAAATTTGATTGCCGCAGGCCAGAATGTTGCCTATAATGCAGCTAACCGCGCAATGATTATGACCTACTGGAACATTGGAAAGCGCATTGTTGAAGAGGAACAGAGCGGTGCCGAGCGTGCAGAGTATGGCAAACGGCTGATTTCGATTCTGTCTGATGAACTTACGAAAGAGTTTGGAAGCAATTATTCTGGTAGAAGTCTCCGATACTACCGAAAATTTTATTTGTGCTTTCCTGACTTTGAGATTTGGAACACGCGTGTTCCAAATCTCAACTGGTCACATTTTCGTGCGTTGTTACGTGTTCCTGACGAAGATGCCCGTGTTTGGTATATGAATGAAGCTGCCAATGAAAATTGGAGTGTTCGTACCCTTGACCGTAATATTGGCACACAGTATTATTATCGGCTGCTCCATTCTCCGAAAAAAGAAGCCGTCATTGCAGAAATGAAAGAGAAAACGGCAGCAGAACCCAAGCATCAGTTTGAACTTCTCAAAAGTCCCATCGTGGCAGAATTTTTAGGCTTTCGCACCGAAGATTCCTTTGCAGAGTCCGATTTGGAGTCTGCAATTCTTTCTCACATCCGGGACTTCCTCATGGAAATGGGAAAGGGATTTGCTTTCGTGGCCCGGCAGCAGCATATTGTGACCGATACGGAAGATTACTACATCGACCTTGTGTTTTACAACATCGAACTGAAATGCTATGTTCTGATTGACTTGAAAATGGGGACGATCACCCATCAAGATGTCGGCCAGATTGATATGTATGTTCGGATGTACGATGAACTCAAATGCAAAGAGGGTGACAACCCCACGATCGGCATTCTGCTGTGTGGCGAAACCAGCGAGGACATCGCGCGATACTCTGTCCTGCATGATAACGACCATCTGTTCATGTCGAAGTATCTGACTTACCTGCCCACTAAAGAACAGCTGCGGGTTGAAATTGAGCGGCAGAAAAATATTTTCTATATGCAACATCCGAAGTTGGATGATACGGATAATTGCTAATTATCGGTGTTGCCTTAGAAACATATTGTAGTGTAATTTGTAAAGGAAGTTTTTCGATGGACTGGCTGGAAGCTTCAAAAGTATCATATTATAAAAATGATGAAGTCCAAAAAATAATTGATGACATCAATCAACGAACTAATTCACAGATGCGCTGCTGTAGACGTGAATTGGTATGCTTGTTCTACGATTTTATTTGGAATTCTCCTTCTTGCTATTGGGACAATGATGTCTGTACACACTTTTCAAGTCGATTGACTACAATAGTTTCCCAGCACCCAGACATTATTATATCTGAAAGCATGATAGAGCACTTCCTTAGTGCTTGTAGTACATATTCTCAAATTACAAGTATCATAAATGATTTGGATTCAATCAATGAAAGTGATTCAATAAAAAACCGATTATACCGTATTCCAACGTACACATCTATTGTTGAAGGTTGTCTAACAAACTTGTTTCGGTTTACAGTTTTACTAATTGATCAGTTTTCGGTACAAAACTATTCTGCACAAAGGAAACTTGAACCGCTGCGCACAGTTCTAATTAAAAATGGTTTTAGCAATGGCATCGAATCCGTTGATGTAAAAATCCGAAACTCAATCAATCACGGTGGCGTGATTTTTCGAGAGGACGGACGTGTTATTGAATTTCACTATATGGAAAACAGCAAGAGCCTATCGAAAGAGTTGACGGTCTATGAATTTGATGATCTAATAAATAAAATGTACGACATAACGAGTGCAGTATTGTTAAGTGTTTGTCTTTTTCTAAACGAACACTGGGACAAAATATCCGTTAATATGTCTCAAAAAACATTTGTTTCCTTTGCACTTTTGAGCATGAAATTGAGTGTTCCCTCTATTCGGTGCCAATTTATATCAGACACAGCTAGCAGTAAACAACTCAATGCGGATTTTTACATTGTTGAAACTGATAGAACCTTTATTGTTGAAACAGCTCTAAAAATTTCTTTAATGATCTACAGTGCTTATCCTGACTATGACCAATATTATTTGAGCTTTAGCAGTGAACGATTGCAAAAAAGTTGGATTCGTTTTACAAATTCAGAACTAGCTCATGCTATTGTTACAGGGGATTTTGCAGGTATTGTAAAATCTGCCGCGAATCGTGGTGACATAATGGTTTTTGCTCCGTCTATAGAAAATGTGGACTTGCACGAAATAAAATACTTTCGTTTTCCTAACTATGTGTCGGATAAGTTTATTATCAATAAAATAGAGGATGCAAGTCTTGAAGATAGAAAAAGACTTAAATGTCACTTGTTTATTGGAGATACACAAGATAAGCAAGAAATTCTCAAAATTATTAAAGATGCTATTGACTGGCTGAACACCTTAAAAAATGTAGATTCACCTACTATTCATAGAAAAAATGGCAGTATGGAAGCGGATGCACTCTACATAAATGTATATAAACATGATACAAGACACTCCAAGGCTCTCCATCCTGCAAATGAAAACTTCGTTTGCTTTGTCGATTATAATAAATTAGGAACAACTACTTTAGTTCATGGTGGTATTTTCCAAAAATCTTGGAATCAGCTATACCATGAGAAAACAGGGCTTCTTAATATTGCTTGGCGTGAGAAAAAATATGTAGTACGAAGAATTGTAAAAATTTCTGCTAATGCACCCTGTCCATGCGGGAGCGGAAAGAAATTCAAAAAATGTTGTCGGGAAAAGAATATTTTTGACTAGGAGAGTGTTATGAGCAATGATTTAGAAAACTTGAAAGCACTAGAAAAAAGTATTTGAAAACAGCCGGACACAGCGGCCGCAAGGCCACCGTGTCCGGCTATTTCTGTACCGACAATGACACATTACTTTGATTGAAAATAATGCGCCGTTGTCAAGCTGGCAGGATTATTCACCTGCAAAGTCAAACCTCTGTCCGTTAAAGTCGGCATCGGTCATGCGCTCCAACTTTGCAATGGTGCTGTTTGCCAGCCTCCGCATTTCCGTGTCCATGTCCGGCAGTGCGGCCATCATCCGCGCCATCGTCCGGCGGCGGTCAGAAGTGTGGTACATACAGATCAAATTTTCTTCTTCCACGCTGAAATTCATGGTCAGACCTCCATTTCGTGCTGTTTGCTGCGGGCCGCTGCCTTTTTGGGGCTGGCGGCCTGTTTTGTTTCGGAAAGCTGCTTGCGGACAGAAGCACGGGGTTTGCGAATGTTCTTACCTCGGTTCTCGTTTTTGTCAACCAGCACGTAGATGCCAAAACGGTCTTTCACACTGGACAGGTGCAGGGATTTGTACGGCAGCATGGCAATCAGCTGGTCCGTGTCCCAGCTGGATGCCAGCTTGGCGAAGTAGGGCGATACCTCCACCATAAAATGATTCTTGTCCGGGCTGTTGGGAGCATCCAGCCGCTTTATGTCTGCCGCGATACGCTGCGCCTCGGCCTCAATCAGCCCGGTATGCAGTGCCGTGAGATGTTCTTTGAAATTACCGGGCCGTGCCGGTTCTCGACTGCGCTGCTCCTGCCGGATGGCCGCTTGCAAAAGTTCCGGGTCAAGGGGCTGCATTTCATGCCGTACGAGTTCACCGAAATATTTATCCGGGCGGCTGTCGAAATGCTCTTTCGGGCCAATCTCCCGCATCCCGCTTTCGTAGATCAGACGGTTGGCACCCACGGGCAGGGCGGCTTCCCGGATATGCTGGAAGTGCTGCTGATAGTCCAGTTCATACAGATTGCCTTGCACAGTTCCGTTGGCCGCACCGGTCAACTCCACCGCATAGGCAAGAATCCTGTCATGGGTCTGTTCACCGCAAAATTTCCATGTATTGTAGGCTTGGGTATTTTTGAGCAGCACATCCCGTTCCCGGAAGCAGAATGTTCCAGAGGGCCGGGATAGCCACAACAGCAGCTTATCTTCCGGCTGGTCGCTGCGGGCTGCTTCCCGCAGCATCTTGATGTCATACGCAAAATCGCTCTGATAGTATGCGGTGTTCTGGTGCATGATGGCTTCCAGCGCAGCGATCAAGTCCATATTTTCAAACTTCTGCACGGTTTACACCTCCAATTCTTTTGTCTTTTCCCGTGGCGGTGTTTGTTTGCTCTGCTCTTTTTTCGCGGCATCCAGCTGTGCCCGGATGGAAGGTTTTTTCGGCTTGGCTGTGCGGGACTTCTTGGCTTTTGGTGCCTTTTCCTCGGCCTTGACTGCGGCGGCAAGGTCTGTCAGAGAGATTTGTTCTCCGGCCTTTGCTTTGGCCTCCAATTCGCCCAGAGAGGGCGCATTGTTCAGCACGCCATCAATCATATTTTCGTTTTGTTCGGTGGAAAGTTCTGCGGTGCGCAGCGGATTTTCCCGCAAGAACTCCGGCACCTGCTGGAAGCCCACACTGTCGCAGTAGTGGGCGGTGTCCTGCCCATTCTGGTGCAGCACCACCACATCCGAAACAGACAGCGAGTGTCCCTTGAAATCTGCCGGATAGTCCACATTGAATGTGCGGTAGATGTCCTCCAACGTGGTGCCAGCAGTCAGCGGTGCGGCGTATACTTCCGTATAGTTGGCCTTGTCCACGGTCAAACCGGCAGCCTGCAGGCGGTCGTAGGGCTCAAAACGGTAATCGCGGGTGGAATCTTCATTGCGCAGCTGGTAGATGGAAAAGCTGTCCTGCTGCGGGGCTTCAAAGCCTGCCGCTGCGTATTCCTCTACGGTCATTCCGGCAGCAGCCGCTTCCTGCGCGATCTCGGCCTGCACCTGTGCCTTGTAATCCTGCAAGCTCTGGTCAAAGTCAGCCAGCTTGGGCGGTTCCGGCAAGTTATACTGGCCTTGGTTAAGCAGCGGGCGGCAGTCCTGCACATAGGCCACAACAGCGTTGTAATAGGCCGCCTGTTCCGGCGAAATGTTCTGCCCCTCCTGCAAAGCGGTGACGGCGGTCTGCTCCATAGCCGAAAGGTTGCAATGTTGTTTGAGGTACGGGATAAATTCGGTCAGTACCATTTCCCGCTCTGCCTTTTCTTGTTCCCACGCTTCCGGGCCTTTGTTGTGAAGCACGAAATTTTTCCAGTTCTCGTCCTTGGCGTAGTATTCGTGGTAGTTCTGGATATGCTGAACCAAAGAACCCTCTCCATCACCAAAATCCTGCCGTCCCTCGTAGTTGTCGGGCTGGCCGTTCAGGGTAAAATCAATACGGAATGCGGTCTTGTCGTACCAGCCGCCCGTGTAGCCGTCCTTTTCCCGGTCCGTGTGCTGGGCGGTGTCCAGTTCTTCAAAGACGCGGTTTGCCACGGACAGCGGCATGATTTCGCCGTCCTGCAGCTTGTCACTTTCGCTCCAAAGAATTGTGACCGTAGGTTCTGCGGCGGGGTCTGGAATTTTAACGGGTGCGGGAATTTCGTTGGCCTTTTCCGCCGCCTCTTGGAATGCCGCCAGCTTATCACCCAGAATAACTTCCGACACTGCGGCCGTCTGCCCCAGCAGATTAAGTGCTTCCTGCCCGGCATCCGGCAGGGTCAGACCGGGCGCGTCCAGCTGGCCTCCGTCCAGAGCCTTTTTGTCCGCATCATACAGTGTATAGTCATAGCCGGAATCACAGGTCTGGATGAATAAAATATTGCCGTTGTCCAGCGCAAATGCGGCTTCCTGTGCAGCGGAAAGGTCTGCTTCCCGCTGCTGGCGAAGTTCTGCCAGATGTTCGTCCAGCGCAGAGATCAGCTCATGGGCCGCACTACGAATAATTTCCAGAGAGGCTTTTAGTTCGGCCAGTTCCCGACCCGAACTCCACCCGGCCACATAGCCAAAGGAATACTCGGACGTGTCCAGCCCGTAGTGCTGGCAGACGGCATAGGCCACACTTTCGGCCTGCACCTCGCGGGTGCGGCTGTCCGGGCAGTTGGTCTGTTCCGGGTCGTTGGGGTCGATGGCGTGCAACTTAGCATGGGCAATCTCATGGATGGCTGTCTTGATGGTTTGCAGCTGGCTCATGCCCTCTTGGATGGCAATGCGGTTGTCGAGCAGATGAAAATAGCCGTGCGCCCCGCCCTCGATGTCCTCAAACCCGATGGGCACCGGGGATGCCTGCTCCAATGCCTTGAAAAAATCTTGGTAGTCCTGCACGCTGCCGGACAGTTCATCCACTGCGATAGAGGACAGCGGTTCGCCCTCGGTCTGGCTGACATCGAACACGGACACCACCTTGAAGGCCGGAATCTGCACCGTCTTTTCTTCCGTCAGCGGCTTTCCATCCTTATCCAGAATCGGCTTGCCCTGTTCGTCCAGCTTTTCCATCTTCTGCTTGACCTTGTAGGGCGCAGGAGCAAGGATTTTGATACCTTTTTCGCCTTTCTTCACTGTGCGGTGGAACGTGTCTTTCCACTTGTTGAAGCCTGCTACCAGCTGCCCGCCCTGCATGGCGATCAGCAAGGTGTTGTTGAAGCTGTAATTGTGGAATTTTGCCATCGTGGTGAGGTAGGCTTTGTAGCGGTCGCTGTCGAACAACTGCTGAATGCCCGTTTCCAGCCGGTCCGTGATTTCTTTCATCCGCTCTACGCTGTCTTTGCCGTTTAGGATAATGGGAATAACTTTCTGCGGTTCCGTTTCAGGCTGAACAGGCGGTGGGATGTTGGCCGAATCTCGCAAAACTTCCGGCGCAGGAAAGGACAGTACCCGGTATTCCTCCGGCACAGGCTGGCCCTCGTGGACTTTCTGCCACGCATCCCCGCTTTTGACAAGGTAGCCATACTCGGTAAACACGCCCTGCTCCTGCTGGGCCACATACCGGCCGAACTGCGCCGTGTCGATGCCGCCTTTCCATTCTTCCGGCATATTCACCATGCCGGAGCGATTCAGGTAGTAATCTCCTAGCTGGGCAGGCCCGTGCACATCCGGCAGATGCACATAGTAGTCCACGTTTTCGGGAAAGTCGGTGATTCTCCCGATGCTGAAAAGCTCACTCTGCGGGGCTTGCAGGGCGGCGTTCAGCTCTGCGCGTTCCCCGGTAGAGAGGGTTTCCAGTCGTGATGCCAGAAAGTTCAGTTCGTCCACATTGGATGCCAGCACCATGTTATAAGAAATTGCAAAGCGTTTTTCTTCCTCGGCAAAGTAGCCGGAAATGAAAAGGCCCTGCGGATTATCGGACGAAATGCCGATTTGCCGCAGGGCCGCTTGTACCTGTTCGGTTGTAGTGGGCAGGTCCAGCCAGACGCCATCCCTGCCTTGCTGCTGCTGATTTTGCAGCTGGATGGAAAATAATTCGCTCATTTGGTCACACTCCTTTTTTGCTATCCTACGGATAGAGAGAGCCGGTTATGGCAAAATGAATGCTTCACCTTACCATAACCGGCCCTCGTAATTTTATTATGAACTTATCCGGAATCTGTTAAAGGGACATATAAATATACCCATACGACTTTTCAAGCCGTTCAGGTGGAATTGTGATATTGGAATTTGCAAGAATTTCGCCAAATTCTTTTAGACCTGCCATTACCTGATCCGAAAGAAAGTTTAAATAGCTTTCAATTGTTGTGAACTCCGACCCTTTATACCAAAAATCTGTTAGAGAATCATTTTCTTTCAAATCTTTTCTAGTGATTTCCCAACAGGTAGTGCGCAAAGACCTGTATTTATCACAAGCCTTTAGATAGCGTCCGACATCTTCATCTTTTAAGTCATCAAACGGAAAATGAAAAGAGCTAGTGTATTCAGACAATGGGACAGATTCCATTTTGAGCTGTTTTAATCGCGTTAATGTCCATTTGTCTGCAATTATATCTGTAAATTCATTCCACGTCATCAAACGTACATTTGAAAGGTTTGCAGCCTCAATCGCACCGGATTGGAAGCCAGCTTGTGAAATCAAAAGACCTAATGATGCACCAGAATCTTGTACAACCGTTCTGAACGCGTGAACTTTTTCTTTTGGAACTGAAGAATTCCAAAATTTACATTCACACACAATTCTTTTAACCAATTCATCAGGAGATTCGACCAAAACATCGACTTCCACTTTACCACGGACGGTATCAATTGTACAAGGGCTAACTGCTCGATATCCCGATTGATTTAGAAGCAGCGCAACATCATCCTGCAACTCTTTCCAAGTAGCTGGACATCTATCTGTAAATTTCATTACGGCATCTCCCTGCAAAGTTCCTTTAGTTAAGTTTATTTTATCACATTATAGAATCCCTCGCAATTCGGTAATTGACGTACTTGCCTCCCGTATCTGCCAGAAGCACCGTTGCATCATAGGTTTTGCCTGTTTTCTCGGAGTAGAGGCCCTTGACCTTTGCCTTACCGTTTTTGAGCAGAGCAGCGGCGATCTTCGGGGTGAACGCCTTTTTGCGCTGCTCAAAGAAGCGGTCATTCTTCCACATCACGAACTGACAGCTACGATTCCCGCAGTAGAAGTTTTTCTTGCCCTCATAGACGTTTTCACTGCACCGGGGACACTTGCCGATGATAACCCGTTCCGACTGGAACAGGTTTTGTTTGTCCGCGCTGATGCAGGAGTAGGTCTTGACCAGCTGACGCACCTGCGCTTCAATTTCGGCCATGAACTCGTCCGGGTCTGCATTGCCCTTGGCAATCTCGGTCAGACGGTTTTCCCATTCAGCAGTCAGAGCGGGAGAGGTCAGGCTTTCCGGCAGAACCACCGCCAGATTGATGCCGTCCTTGGTAGGGACAAGTTGTTTGCCCTTGCGCCGCACAAAGCCCATTTGCACCAGCTTTTCCAGAATCGCGGCGCGGGTGGCGGGTGTGCCCAGCCCCTTGCGTTCTGCATGGCCCAGGCCACCCTCTCTTGCTCCTGCGGAGCAATTCACCTTGTCCTCCGGCATATCTTCGGCCCCGGCCCGCTCCATTGCTGACAGGAGCGTATCTTCGGTGTAGGCTTTCGGCGGGGACGTGAAGTGTTCCGAAACGTTAGCCGTCACGGAAAAACTCTGTCCCTCGGCCAGTTCCGGCAGGGTGTTCAGCACTTCTTCCTCGGTATCTGCTTTCAGGGTGGAGCGGAACTGCTGGTCAATCTCTTTCCAGCCGAGAATAAGCGCCGTTTTTCCCTTGGCGGTGAACTCGTTCCCGGCGCAGGAGAACACAGCAGTCACAGTTTCGTACTCATGGGGCGCGGCTATCGCGCAGAGCAGCTTGGAGCAGACAAGGTTCAGCAGCTTGCATTCACTCTCGGCAAGGCCGGTGAATCCCTGCTTTGCAAATTCTGCGGTAGGAATGATGGCGTGGTGGTCCGATACTTTTTTGCTGTTCAGCACCCGGTCCACTTTCGGGGTCAAGTCAAGCCCTTGGGCAAAGGGCAGCAGCCCCAGCAGGTCAGACACAAGATGTTGTACCGTCTGGCCCATGTCCTCGGTCAGATATTGGCTGTCCGTGCGGGGATAGGTCAGCAGTTTCTTTTCGTAAAGCTGCTGGGCGTAATCAAGGGTCTGTTTTGCGGTAAAACCGAACAGACGGTTTGCTTCCCGCTGCAAGGTGGTCAGGTCATAGAGCTTGGGCGGCTGTTCTGTCTTTTTCTCCCGCTTGACAGAAGTACAGACGGCAACTGCACCCGTGCATTTTTCTTTGAGAAAATTTGCGGTTTCTGCATCCGAAATGCGCTCACTGTCCGCTTTCAAGCTGCCGGACTGGATGCTGACCGTGTAATACTTTTCTTTCTGGAAACGCAGGATTTTTGCATCCCGGTCCACCAGCATTTTCAGTGTCGGGGCCTGCACCCGGCCTACCGTCAGGGTTTTGTGGTACAGCACCGAAAACAGCCGTGTTGCATTGATGCCCACCAGCCAATCCGCTTTTGCGCGGCAGAGGGCCGACTGGTATAGCGCATCGTAGTCCGAATCCGGGCGCAGGTTTGCGAAGCCCTCCCGGATAGCGGCATCCTCCATGCTGGAAATCCAGAGCCGCTTCACAGGTTTTGTGCAACCGGCCATTTGGTAGACGAAACGGAAAATCAGTTCTCCCTCCCGGCCTGCATCGGTCGCGGCGGTCACACTGTCCACATCCGGGCGGTTGAGCAGAGAGCGCACAATTTCAAACTGCTGTTTCTTTTCGTCCGGGACAATGAACTGCCACGGCTGGGGCAGGATGGGTAAATCCTCATACCGCCACTTGCAGTATTTTTCATCGTACTGGCCCGCTTCCGCAAAGGACACCAGATGCCCGATGCACCAGCTGACCAGATACCCGCTGCCCTGCCAATAGCCGTTTTGCTTTTCAGTGGCCCCGATCACGGCGGCGATGCTGCGGGCTACACTGGGCTTTTCGGCGATTACCAGCTGAAAGCTCATGTTTCGTCCTCCTGTCCGTCCTCTGAATGAATCTCGATTTCAGCAGGTTCCTCGTCTGCATCTTCGTCCTCGCCAAAATCGTACTCGTCCAGATCATCGTGCCCGGTGGTATCGGCCTTGGGCTTGCGGAACTTGAAATAATAGAGTGCCGCGCCACCGCCAGCCAGAGCCAGCACCAGCAGGATCATCAGACTGCCCATGCTGGACTTCGGTTTTTCCTGCGGCGTTTCAGTGTCAGTTTTCACCGCTTCCGGGGCTGTGCAGTTGCGCAGGCTCTTTTCACACAAGGAGCAGTTTTCATTGATGTTCCCGGCCTCACATTTCACGGTGCAGGTGCAGAACTCGGTGTCCTGCGGTTCTTCATCCAGCAGGGCCAGCAAGTCGGCATCGTCCACTTGGTTCAGGAAGTGGACAGAGGTTTCCTTATCCTCATTGGCACGGTCAATGAGGATGTAAAAATAATTCCCGGCCTTGGTGGTCACAGTGATAAGCTGCTTGTCGCCGTAAAAATCATCCACCAGTGTTGCGTTGCCTTTGGGCGTGATGGACACGCCCTCCGGCTCCATGCCGCCCGTAGTCGGTTCTTCCTCGGTAATTTCCGGCAGAGGTTCCGGGGCTGGGTCAGTGCCGCTTGCAAAAGCAGGCATGGAGAACGAACAGAGGCAGAGCAGGATAGTCAGCAGTCCGGCAGCGAAGCGGTTCCAGTTGTCAAGTTTCATCGGCGACATCCTCCTGTTTGTGGTACGGGGTGACAGTGGGTGCAGCGTTCAGCGCACCGCTGCGCAGGAAAGCTGCGAACTCGTCCGGCTTCATGTTCATGCTGCGCACCAACTGAATGATCTGCAAATTTTCCTGTTCGGTCTTTGCAGCTTCCAGTTCTTTCAACTGCTGCTGGTATTCAGAGATTTTTTCTTTGAGCCGTTCGATGTCGCGCTCAATGCGGGAAAGTCTTTTTGCCATACAAAATCCTTTCTGGCGTCACGGTAAACGCCCATAGCTGTAAAAATGTTCCTGCCAATATTTTGAGTCGAGGTTTGTGTAAGAGATAGGGTCGCCGCAGTGCAGCATGATGGAATTGCCTACATAGATACCGCAATGGCTCACGCCGGGGGTATCGTAGGTTCCCTTGAAAAACACAAGGTCGCCCGGTTTGACCTGCGCCGTCGAAACAGGAGTACAGAGGTTGTAAAGGCCCTGTGCAGTCTGGCGGCCGACATTCCAGCCGGAGTGATTCAGCACCCACGAAATGTAGCCGCTGCAATCAAAGCTGGTGCTGGGCGAACTGCCGCCCCACACATACGGGTAGCCGATGTACTTGGTGGCTTCCTCCATCATGGCGGCAAACTTATCATCTTTGAGGGCTTCCGGGGGAATGTCGTAATAGGTGGGCTGCTTGATGGTGGACGCATTGGGGTACTGTGCCTGCCCGAACAAATCCGGCCGGTTGCCCAGCGTGCGCATATAGAGCGAATAAGCACTGAGTTGTTCTTCGGTCAGCACTTCCACGGGCAGGTGAGATAAATCTTTGGTCTTCAGCTTGACCGTACAGATGTAGTATTCATACGGCTCTTGGTAGGTGATAACCTGCGGCACACCATACGGGCCAATAATGACCATCATTTTTGTGCGGTAACGTATCTGCATGGTCACGGTCTCGGTCAGAATGTATTGCTTTTCAAACAGCATTTCAAGTTCACCCTGCACCTCGGCCAGCGTGAACACACCGTCATGCAGCGCGGACAAAATCGAGATCAACACATAGGGGTCGTGCTCGATTTCGTCCAGATAAAAATGGTACTCGTCATAGTTGTGGGTGGCCTCGTAGGTATCCAGATACCGTTGTAACTTTTGTTCCAGCTTGGCGTAGGCTTTCTCGGCACCCAGCATATCCTTGTCCTTGGAAAAGTAAGAGGATGCCGTTACGCCGGTTCCAGCGGTGCCCGCCATCACGGTGCAGGACTGCAAACCCGTTATCAAGAGCAGAGCCAGCAGACCGAACACCGCCACGATCAGAATGGTTTTCCAGTTCCGGGCCGCAAATTCGGCTACCCGTTCGCCGCCCTCGGCCGCCAGCTTTGTTACCCGGAAACCGTTCTCTGCGGTGGCGGCTGCACCCTGCGCGGCGGCTTGTCCGGCCTGCCGTGCAGCTTTGGCATACTGCTGTTTGATACGCCGTTTCTGCCACATCCGGGAAATGGGGTTGCTGGCCGCCTGTGCAATTTGCGGATTGTCTCGCAAGGATTTCTGGTAAAAGTATTCTGCATTGGCAGACATGAGCTGACGCTCTGCCTTTTCCACGGCCTTGTAGGGCTTCATCTTGTGGTGCCGGATGCCGCTGCGGATGGCTTTGGCGGTCTGATGCTCCACCAGTTCTTCACCCTTGTGGCCGCCCTCCACGCCCACATTTTCGTGTTCGACTTCATGGATTTTTCCGTGAGCGAACAGCAACGCTTCTGATAGCGGGCGGCTGGCCGGGTTTGGTTTCAGGCTGGGCGGGCCTTTGTCCTGCTGCTCAAAGCGCAAGGTGGATTTTGCCTTGCCGTTGGCAGCATCATAGACTTTTTCCTTGACCGGGACACGCTTTTTGGGCAGAGCAGCGCGGGCCGCATCCAGCTTGTCGGCTTTCGCTTCCGCCTTTTGGATGTACGGCTGCAACGCCGGGTCTGCCCGTTCTTCTTCGGTCAGTTCCAGACGGGCGGCGGAACCATGCAGGCCATCTTCACTCTCGGCGGTTTCCGCAGCTTGTTTGGCTTTTTTCTTTGCCTTGTGCTTGTCCTTTACGTCCTCGGTGCGTTCCAGTATTTTTTCGGCCTTGCCCTCGGAATCCGTAGAATAATCCTGTTCCGCCTCCCGGCTGGAAACGTTCTCCACAGTGCCGTCCGCCTGATTTTCTACCACCAGACCGTCACGGGTCATGGTCTGGGTGACTTTGGCTTTTGCCTGCAATTCTTTCAAGGTTCTTCACCTCCCATCGGACAGCGGCCCGTTTCAATGTTCGCAATGTATTTGAGAATCGGGAACACCTGCGGCGGCGAAACTGCATTGCCCAGTGTTTTCATCCGCTTGCTGCGGTTCGGCACCTCTTCGGTCAGGCGCGGGATGTCGGCGGGTTCTTCGGCCCAAAGGGAATGTCCGTCCATTTGCGCGGGAAACCCATCAGCCACTCTACCCAGTCCGGGTTGAGGTAGGGCCTTTCCAGCGTGGTGGGGGTCATGCGGTAGACCACATGAGAGAGCCGCGCCGTCCATGCTTTGCCATCCTTGTTCATCTTGCGGTAACTGCCATTCGCAGAGATTTGGATGTCCAGCCCCTTGCCCACATCCCCGGTGTCGCTGGCAAGGGGTGTGGGAAGCAGCGGAGCCGATGATGAATACCCGTTTCCGTTCGTGCCACGCGCCAACGGCAGCAGCAGGTAATACGAAAACCCGAACATCGTAACCTGCCTGCTCCAAGTCAATGAGCGTTTTGTCGAGCCCCATACGGAGGAAGCCAGCAACATTTTCTCCAAGCACCCAACGGGGCTGCAATTCCCGGATAACCCGCAGCATTTCGGGCCAGAGGTAGCGTTCATCGTGGAATCCGCGCTGCCGCCCTGCGGTGGAGAACGGCTGGCACGGGAAGCCGCCTGAAATAAGGGTGACGGTGCGAAGTCCTGTTTTTTCAAAGAAAGCCTCCTTTGTTACTGTGGTGATGTCCTGAAAACGGGGCACCTCCGGCCAGTGGCTTGCCAGAACAGCGGCGGGAAAGGCCGCCCCCTCGCATTGACAGACCGAAGTAAAACCCGCCGCTTCTGCGGCAAGGTCAATGCCGCCGATGCCGGAAAACAAGCTAAAATGCGTTAAGCTCATAGCTCCACCACCTCGTTGAGCCGGGTGGTCATGATTTTATAGAGCTGGGTGTTTTTCGGAATGGGATTGGAAAACGGCAGCACCACATTTTCAAAAATCAGCAGTCCTTCGCCCGGTTCGGAATTGTCGATATACTTCTGCTGGTCTGCGGAGAGGTTCAGCCGTTCCGAAAGGATTTTGCGGTCGCCGGATGCCTGATTCAGCAGCGTGATAAAGTCGCTGTTTTCCAGAATGTTCTCGATCTCCGGGGAAGAAAGAAGGTCCTTCACATTCTGGGTGGCGCCCGTGGGCACACCGCCCCATTTGCGGAAGCGCTTCCAAATTTCGGCACTGTACGCAGCGGTCTGTTCCTCTTTCAAGAGCAAGTGGAACTCGTCTGCAAAATACCATGTAGCCCGGCCTTGGCTGCGGTTCTGGGTGACACGGCCCCATATCTGGTCTTGGATAATGAGCATCCCTAATTTTTTTAACTGCTTGCCTAACTCTTTGATGTCAAAGGCCACGAGCCGGTTGTGGATGTCCACATTCGTTTTGTGGTTAAACACATTCAGCGAGCCGGACACATACAAGTCCAATGCCTGTGCTACCCGGTCCGCTTCCGGCAAGTGCTGGTCGAGCAGGGCTTGGTGGAGGTCAGACAAAATCGGCATATTCTCCGGGCAGGGATTCGCCAGATAGGGGCGGTAGATGGCTTTCACGGCACGGTCTATCACGGTGCGTTCAATCGCTTCCAGACCTGTTTTGCCGCCCATGACCAGCTCGCAGAACGACAGCACAAAATCTGACTTCAAGGCCAGCGGGCTGTCATCTTCGGAATAATTCAGGTTGATGTCCAGAGGATTCACATAGTCCTTGCTGGTGGGCGAAAGTTTGATGACCTGCCCATGCAGCCGCTTGACCAGCGGGTAATACTCGGCCTCTGGGTCTGAAATAAAAATATCGTCAGCAGTCGTTAAAAACACACTGACGATTTCGGACTTGCAGCTCATGGATTTGCCGCTGCCGGGCGTGCCCAGCTTTAGGCCGTTGGGACACCGGGCCTGCTTGCGGTCCAGCATGATCATGTTGTGGGATTTCGCATTGATGCCGTAGTACATGGCCGCCCCGCTCTGGAAAAGCTCCTGCGTCACAAAGGGCACGAACACCGCCACGTTGGAGGTGGTAAGGCTGCGCTGAATCTTTATCTGGTTGATACCCAGCGGAAGGCTGGACACAAGGCCCTGCTCCTGCTGGTAGTCCAGCCGGACAAGGGAGCAGTTGTACTTCTGCGCCACACCCGCCGCTTGGAACACATCGTTGCCCAGCTTTTGCTTGGTGTCGGCCACGTTCAGCACTAAAAAAGTCAGCATGAACAATCGCTCATTTCTTGTTTGCAGTTTGTTCAGCAGCTTTTTGGCATCCTCGCCGTAGGTGGCAAGGTCGCTGGGGAGGATATCCATGTCGTACCCGGAACGGACAGCCTTTTTCTGTTCCTGAATCTTCATGGCATCAAGGTCTGTGATTTTCCGTTTGATGGTTTTGATGGCCTCGGTCTGGTCGATGGCCTGCACATGGAGATTGACGAGAATGCCGCTTTCCGTTTTGAGGAAGTCGGCCAGCATTTCGTCCGAAAGTTCCGGTGCAAGGATTTGTAAAAAGCTCACAGCTCCATACTTGCCGCCCAAACCAAAGGTTTTGGCCGTGCCGAAACAGAGGGAGGACGGGGCCACAAAATCCTTGGTAGACAGGCCGGAGGGTGCCAGCCAGTCCCAGTCAAAACGGAACGGTTCGCCGTCCGGGTGGAAGATGCCGTGCAGAACTTCCAAACGCTCCTGCCCGTCCATAACGTGTGCCACACAGCCCATGGTCTTGAAATAGCCCAGCAGGTCAAGGCCAATGCGGGTCAGCCGCGCCCGTGCCGTTTTCAGGCTGTCGGCCTCGATGGTGAAGGTCAGGTATTTCGTTTTGATGATGCCGTTGTTGCCGCTGGCAAGCTGCTTTTGCAGGATGGCGGTGTACTCGGCGCGGATGTCGTCAAAATCATCCCCCTGCGGTGCGATCTCAAAACTTTTTGCGTACTGCACCGGGTCAACTTTGCGATTCAAAAACGAAAGCTGCACATGGATGGAAGCATCCACATAGTTGTAGAGGTCGCACAGATGTTCAAAGATGGCGGTTCTTGTTTCCGGCTGGGCCAGCTGATAGCTGATGTCCTCGAAGGCAATGCACTTGGAGAATGTGCGTCGGTCAATGCGGCACACACCGTCCGGGTAGATGGCCTCATACGGGATGGTGGCCTGTGCCGTGCGGGGCTTGCCGTCACCCTTGTACTTGCGGATAACGGCATCAATTTCTTTTTTCTGGGCGCGGGTGAGCTTTTTGGGCTTTTCGGTTTTGCGGGGTATCGTTTTTCTGGACAATGGCCTTTACCTCCTGTTCCATTTGGTATTGCCGCACAAGGGCGGCGTAAGCATTGTTGGTCTGATAGGGCCTTTCCTTGGAACGGATAAAGCAGCACTGAATCATTTGCTGAATCACCACTTCAAGGGGCTGGCCGTGCCGCTCGAACAGAGCGAACAGCAGCCCCGGCAGCATGGCAAAAATCATCAGCAGGGCCGCTGCACTGTTGGAAAGATAGTTCCGGGCCAAAAAATAAAGCGGTCCGCCCGTGAGGAGCGCACCGCCGAAGCAGACCAGCTGCCGCTTGGTCAGCCCGAATAAGACTTTGGATTTTACATGGGTCAAATCTTTGGGAACGGTCACATACGCCATTCAAACGCTCCTTTCTCAATGGGCACCGAATACGGACTTGCTGATGCTGCCGGTCTTGAACAGACAAAAGCAGAGCAGCACAGTATAGCCCATGCAGCCCCAGATGGCCCCGGCAATGTCCGCTGCGCCTGAAATGTTGCGTATCAGCACCGCATAGATGCCAACGACAATCATAATCAGGAACGCTTGGAAACCCAGCGCCAGCAAAGACTTCAAGTAGTTCTGCCCGGTGCTGCGCCACTCGCTGCTGCCCATGGTCGCCAGCGGGATAGGCCCCAGTGCGGTCACAACATAAATCTCGATCATGCGGCCGTAGGTCACAAGGAAAATACAGATAGACAAGATGTTCATGGTCAGGCCCACCACAAGGGTCTGGAACCACAGGCTGAGCAGACTGCCAATGGTCATGCTTTCCAGCTGAAATTCCAGTCCGGGTATCAGGCGGTCAAAGTGGATGGATGTTTCACCGATGATAACGCCGGAACTTTGGTTAACAACGCTCTGGGTGGCATCGAACACGCCCATGACGATATTCCATGTGTTGCTGACAATGAGGATGGCAAAGGCGGACTTGAAAATCCAGCGGAAGAACATGGAAGTGTCAAAGTCGTGCATATTGTTCTTTTCGGTAATCATCTGGATAAGCTCATGGCACATCACAAGGGCAAGGATGGCCGCTGCAATGGGCAGCACCACCGTTTCGGAAAGACTGCGCAGCATATTGAAAATGCCGCTGTTCCACGCCTGCGGGGTAGAGCCGACATCCGAAGCAATTTCGCCCACCTTGGCGTTCACGTTATCGAACAGGCCGGAGAGGTTGCCCGTGATGCCATCTATCAAAATGCCTTTTATCCATTTCTCGATAATCTCACTAATCAAGCAAAGATACCTCCTTTCCCGCGCCCTCCCATGTGAGCGGGAGAGCGCGGAGTAGGATTTTAAGTGTTCGTTGTTCGGAAAATTGTGGGCAGCGATGCAGGACTTAGCCCAGCAGCCCGGACAGCAGCGGGACAAGGGTCACGCCGATCAGGGCAACGCCGCCGCCCGCGACCAGCTGCTTCACGCCCTGGCTCTTGCTGCCGGGGTTATCCTGTCCATAACCCTCCAACAGGTTGATGCCGCCCCAGACACACAGGGCACCGCCCAGACCGACCACGATGGTCTGCAAAGTATCGACTGCGCTGTTGAAAAATTCCATAAGGGCCTCACTTTCTGCCGCTTGTTCTGCGGCACTCAAAAATTTTTTCAAAAAATACCGTCTCATTCGGCGGCTGCATCCTCGTCCGACAGGTCAATTTCGTACAGGTCAAACGGTTCGTCCTGTGCGACTACCTGCTGCTGTTTCCGGCGCAGGGTGGATAAGAACCTGTCCACATCAAAGGTGTTTTTCTTGTCCGCGTCCGCAAGGTATTTGTAGTGCGGGTGTTTGGTAATGTCGAACTTCTCCGAGAAGAACGGTCTCACTCCCCGCAGCTGCAAGATGCACCTGCCGCCGTCCATGATTGCGATTTCGTCCTCTGACATCAACGCCTTTCCTAGTTTTTGATAGTTCAGTCCGTGGGAGGTTTGAGAACCCCGGTTTTCGCTGGTGTTGAAACTGTCGATGGTCTCTTTCCCCAGCGCATCGGAGATCTCTTTGGCATTTTTGCCCCGCCCACTCAAAAAGAGAACAGAATCGCAGTTGTCCGAAATGATTTCGGCCGCATCCTTGTAGATGGCTTTCAGCTGCGACTGGCTCTGCAAAATGATGGATGCCGAGATTTCCCGGCTGCGGATGGTGGCGATCAGCTTGTCGAAGTTGGGAATCTGCCCAATGTTGGCGAACTCGTCCAGAATCAGCCGTACATGGACAGGCAGTCGGCCACCGTATTTATCATCCGCACGGTCACACAGCAGGTTGATAAGCTGGCTTTGGAGCATGGCCAGAATGAAGTTGAACGTGGTGTCCGTGTCGCTCATAATCAAAAACAGCACGGTCTTTTCATCCCCGACGGTGTCCAGCTCCATTTCATCGTTCTCCATCAGCTCCCGCACTTCCCGGATGTCAAATGGGGCTAAACGGGCACCGCAGCTTATCAGGATGGAAGAACGGGTCTTGCCCGCCGACAGCAAAAACTTTTTGTACTGCCGGACGGCGAAGTGGTCCGGGTCTTTCTGTTCCAGCCGTTCAAACATGAGGTCCACCGGGCTTTGAAACTCCGGGTCGTCCTCGCGGGCTTCACTGGCATTTATCATTTCCAGCAGGGTGGTGAAGTTCATTTCTTCTGCCGGGGCCTCATACCAGATGTAGCCGATCAGAGCCGTGTAGAACAGCCGTTCCGACTTCACCCAAAAATCTTCTGCTGATTTCTCACCCTCGCCCTTGGTGTTGGCGATAAGGGTATTCACCAGTTTCAGCACGTCCTTTTCCGAGTGGATGTAAACAAAGGGGTTGTACTTCATGGACTTGGAAAAGTTTATCGTGTTCAGGATTTTCACCCGGTAGCCTGCCCGCTGGAACATTTGGCCTGTTTCCAGAACCAGAGTCCCTTTTGGGTCTGTGACTACGAATGAGGTGGGATAATCAGACGTGGGAAAGCATTGCATGAGGTTGGGCTTGACGTAAAACCGCGTCTTGCCACTGCCGGAGCCGCCGATCACAAGCACATTTTTGTTCCGGGCCGTCTTGGGGTCTTTGGGCCGCCCGGTCATGGTCAGGCGTTCGGTCTGGGTCAGCAGGATGTTGTTTTCAAACTTGGGGTCGATGTAGGGGGCAATGTCCTTGGCGGTGCCCCACCGGGCAGAACCGTATTCCTCGCCCTTGCGGTACTTCTTGGCGTTCTTGCCCTTGCTGTACACGATGAGCCGGACAGCCACCGCACCAACAACGCCAACGCAGAGGTCAAACAGATGCAGGCTGGGCAGCGGGTTTGCAAAGGCGGCGGAGATGCCGCTCGTTAGGTGCAGCAGCTTGGCCGAAGCATCTGCGCCCGACGCAAGACGGTACGCCTGCCCGCATTTGGCGAACAGGTACACGAACAGCAGATACGGCAGATTCAGCACCAGCAGCTTTTTCAGTTCAGGCTTCATCGTTCCAGCCCCCTTTGCTTGATTTTTTCCTTCGCACGTTTCGGCTGCTGGGCGGCTTTCTGCTTGGCTGCTGCCAGCACCTTGCGGATAGAGGGCCGCTGCTCCTTGGTGAGTGTTTTGGCCGTGAACTCCCGGAACGCCTGTTCCAGATTGTTCGCATCCTTGGCCTTGAAGATCACGATGTAGTGGGGCGGCTGGGTGGTCTTGTCCTTGCGCAAGGTGAAGTCCACGCCGTACTTCTTGGCGCAGGGCTTAAACGCCCCGATGTTCGCCTCCGTGACTTCAATGTTGGTCAGGGACGCACCGTGGGCTTTCAGCTGTTTCAGGCTTTGCCTGCCGTGGTGCAGCTTTGGCCCCTTGGCCCGGTGCTGCAAGTATTTTTTCAGCGCAGCTTGCAGGGCTTGGGAGGTGAGCTTGCCTGTTTTCATGGACAGGGCAATGGTTTTCTGGGTGACTTCTTCCTGCATTCAGCATTCCTCCTTGGCAGGTAGTCGGAAAAGCGGCAGCTAGGGTGGAACCACCAGCCGCCGCAGGTAAAGTGTTCTCATGGATGGGTACTCCTTTCGGTCAGGTGTTGGGCGGGCGGCCCCAATCAGGCTGCGCCATATCGTGCGCCACAAGGGACGCATAGTAGCTGTTGATGGTGCTGGGGGCGTTGAACAGCATGGCCCGCAGGTATTGCTTGATGTTGCGGACTTTGGTGGTGTTATCTCGCAGGCAGTCAATGACGAACTCGATGTGATGGCTGTCCAGTTTCAGGAACTTGGCCTTGACCAGCTCTGCCGGGTAATCGTCCCCGGCCACCCGGATGGACTTGCGGTTGGTGCAGACCGTTTCCAGCAGGATGTCCACGATCTCGTCCAGCTGCTCCCGGTCTATCCGGGGATTCTGGGTGAGGGTGTCATACTCGATGTTCTCCAAAATCAGGTCCCGGTAGATTTGATAGGCCGCTTCCTTTCGGCTTCCTGTCCGTTCCGGCAGCGATGCCGCTGTCTCGTCCTCGTCCAAAGGCAAGGGGTTTGGGGAATGGATAGGAATGGAATCGGTATTTAATCCCTCTTTCTTTTGTTTTTCTGTAATTAGTTTATCTTTATTTAATTGCATTGGATTTTCCAACGTAGGGTTTTCCTGCGTGGGATTCTCCAACGTTGGATTTTCCAATGTAGGTGAAACCGATGCAGGAACAGGCTGCGGCAGCTCGAAGATCACATAGTCTGCACCGCGCAGCCGCCCTTTCTCGTCCCGTTCTCTGGAACGCTGGATGTAGCCTGCCTGTTCCAGTTCCCGGATAGCCTGCCGTATCGCATCGATGCTTTCCCGGTTGATACGGGCCAGCCCTTGCAGGGTGTAGTCCCAATCTTCCGGCAGGGAGAGCATTTGGGACAAAAGACCTTTGGCTTTCAGGGACAAGGCCCGGTTCCGCAGGTGGTGGTTTGACATGACCGTGTAGCCGCTGTTCTTTTCTACCCGAAAAACTGCCATTTCACGGATGCCTCCTTTCTGTTTTTGGGCAAAGAAAAAGCCGCAGGCTTTTTGTGAAAGTCTGCGGCTATGCCGATTGTTAGATATTCAATTCTTTGTGTTTCCGCACTCCATATCAATTACCACCGAAACAGTAATGTGATTTTCAATGCGTTTGTTGCGGAGTTTATCGCCCTCGCCATCGAACACAACGTGACGAGAAAATAACGTAAAACGGAGGATTTCTACTAGATTTCTCTTTGTAGCGAAACTATCGCTTCGACGTGCTTCGTTCGCGGAAACAGATCCACGGGCTGCACCTTCTCGGCGCGATACCCATGCTGCCCGAGCCACGCGGCGTCGCGGGCAGCGGTGGAGGGGTTGCAGCTGACGTAGACCACCCGGCGGGGGGACATCTGGACGACGGCGGAAAGGGTCGTCTCATCGCAGCCCTTGCGGGGCGGGTCGAGCATGATGACGTCAGGCCGCAGGCCCTCAGCGGCAAGGCGGGCAGCGGCCTCGCCGGCATCGGCGCAGAAAAAGCGGCTCTTGGCAGCGATGGCATCGCCCATCCGGGCGGCATTGGCCTTGGCACTGTCGATGGCCTCGGGAATGATCTCCACGCCGATCAGCTCACGGCAGTGGCCGACCATCGAGAGGCCGATGGTACCCATGCCGCAGTAGAGGTCGAGCAGGACATCGTCCGGCTCAAGCCGGGCGTATTCGGCAGCGACGCCGTAGAGGCGCTCGGCAGCCAGCGTGTTGACCTGATAGAAGGAGAGGGGGCCGAGGCGGACGGGCACGCCGCAGAGGGTGTCCTCGATGCAACCCGGGCCATAGAGGGTCACGCTCTCCTCACCGAGGATGACATTGGTCTTTTTGGCGTTGACATTGATGAGGATGGTGGCAATATCGCTGAACCTTTCCCGGAGCAGAACCACCAGCTCATCGCTGTGGGGGAGCTTCGGGCGGGTGCAGACGAGGCATACCATGATCTGGCCGCTGTGTGCCCCCCGGCGCAGGAAGATGTGCCGCACGAGGCCCTTGCCGCGCTCTTCATCATAAGGCTGGATGCCGTGGGCGGCGAAGAAGGCGCAGAGGGTGTTGCCGATGTCGTTCAGGATGCCGGGCTGCAGCTTGCAGTCGGGGCAGGGGACGATGCGGTGGGTGCGTCCGGCGTAAAAGCCGATGCAGGGTGCGCCGTCCTTATCGCGGCCCACCGGGAACTGGACTTTGTTGCGGTAGCGGTCCACCTCAGGGGAGGGGAGGGCGTCCAGTACAGGCACATCCAGCCCGCCGATGCGGCGGAAGGCGTCGGCGACGCTCTCCTGCTTGGCACGCAGCTCGGCAGTGTAATCCAGATGCCGCAGGCTGCAGCCGCCGCAGGGGCCGGCTACCGCGCAGTCCACCGGGATGCGGTCCGGCGAAGGAGTGAGCAGCTTGTCCAGAATACCGAAGGCGTACCGACCGCAGTCCTTGACGATGCGCACCTGCGCCTCATCGCCGGGGGCAGTGCCCGGGACAAAGACGGCCTCGCCCTCCGACGAATGGGCCACGCCGCTGCCGTCGTTGGAAAGGCGTTCGATGCGCAGGGTGAGAAGCTGGTTTTTCTGTAAGGGCATGGATGAATTTCTCCTTATGTCTCGTCAGGGGCGGGCTGAACATCTGCGTCAGCCTGCGAGGTCATATACTTGCTGGGCGGCACACCCTTGGCGCGCTTGAACACCCGCGAAAAATAGAACTGGTCGAGGAAGCCCACGGACGCCGCCACCTCGGCGATGGACAGGGTGCCGCCCCGCAGCAGCTTGCAGGCCTCGTTGACCCGGTATTCGGTCAAGTAATCAATGGGGCTTTTGCCCACGTTGAGCATGAACACCCGGTAGAGGTGGCTGCGGGAGACGCCGACGCTCTTGGCGACGTCGTCGATGGAGATGTCGTGGGAGTAGTTGAACTGGATGTACTTGATGGCGTTCAGGACGTACTGGCTGGAGGAAGAGGTGCTGTGGGGGCGACTCTCGCTGGTCTCCCGCATCAGGGCGGAGATGAACAGGTAGAGGTAGCCCACCATTGCGGCCTCATCCTGCGGCTGCAATCCGCGAGAGGAGTAGATGCTGCTCAGGGCAGCCCGCATCCCCTCAAGGTCCTGCGTATGGTGGACGGGGGCAGTGTCCGTAAAGGGCAGCTGCGCGGCCAGCTTATGGGCGCAGGCTCCGTTGAAACCGACCCAGCTGTACTCCCACGGCTGGGCCTCGTCGGCCGTATAGCGGATGAGCTGGCTGGGGCGGGCGAAGAACAGATCGCCCGGCGTCACCTCGTAGGTACGCCCGCCGACCTCGAATACCCCCTTGCCGGAGACGACCAGATGGATGAGGTAGTGGTCCCGGATGCCGGGCCCCCATGTCTGCCCCGGAGCGCAGCGCTCCAGACCGCAGTTGAAGATGGACAGCTCGATGTTGTTGGTGTAGTTCTGTTTGAACGACTGTTTATAGACGTCTGCCATTGCGGTTCCCTCCTGCCTGTTGGCTCTATAGCCAAAGTATACCACATTTGCCCCCGCAAATTCAACAAAAGTACATCTTATTCTTTGGGCTGGACACCAAAAATTACTTTTTTTGAGGGTTGAAATTGAAAAATGGCACCGGATGCATTACAATAGCGGTAACAAACCGAACATCTCAGAGAGCGCAGGGGGAGGGGTTCTGGATGGCAACCAGCAGACAGCTCAGAGACGAGATCGCAGCGGGAAGGCGGGACGCCGCGCTGGCCGCGCTCTACGGCGGCAGCGAGAGCGTGCTTGTCCGCCAGCGCAGCCGCTACTGCGCAGCACTCGACCAGTTCGAACTTTACTATGGGCCGGGGCGGCAGGTGCAGATCTATTCTGCCCCCGGGCGCACCGAGCTGGGCGGCAACCACACCGACCACCAGCACGGCTGCGGCCTTGCGGGCGCAGTCACCCTTGACCTCGTGGCGGTGGCGTCCCGGAACGAGGACGGCTTCATCCGGGTCAAATCCCGGGGCTTCAACAAGCTGGACGTCATCGACCTGACCGAGGCCGAGCCGCAGCAGGGCGAGAGCACCCACTCGGCAAGCCTCATCCGGGGCATCGCCGATGGCTTCCGCGCTAAGGGATTCGGCATCGGTGGCTTCGATGCCTACACAGCCAGCGATGTGCTCCGCGGCTCGGGGCTTTCCAGTTCGGCGGCCTTTGAGATGGGGATGGCGGTCATCCTCAACACGGAGTATGGCTGCGGCCTTGATGCCCCGGCGCTGGCTCGGATCTGCCAGTTTGCGGAGAATGCCTACTTCGGCAAGCCCAGCGGCCTGTTGGATCAGCTGACCAGCGCCGTGGGCGGCGTGCTCTTTGCCGATTTTGCCGACCCGGCTGCGCCAAAGATCGAAAAGATCCACGCCGACGGCGTCCTGCCGGAGGGGATGACCCTCTGCGTCACCGACACCCGGGCCAGCCATAGCGAGCTGACCGGCGAGTTCGCGGCCATCCGGAAGGAGATGGAGGCTGTGGCGGCCTGTCTGGGCGGGAGGGTGCTGGGCGAGGTCAGCGAAGCCCGCCTCTGGCAGGAGCTGCCCCGGCTGCGGGAGCGCTGCGGCGACCGCGCCGTGCTGAGGGCCATCCACTATTTTGAGGAGAACGCCCGCACCCTCGCCCAGAGAGGAGCACTCACGGCGGGAGACTTCGCCGCCTTTGTCCGGCTGGTGGAGGCGAGCGGCCACTCCTCCTTTGAACTCTGTCAGAACGTCTACTGCGCCGCCTCGCCTCAATATCAGGGCCTGTCGGTGGCGCTGGCCCTCAGCCAGAGCATCCTCGCGGGAAGCGGGGGCGCATGGCGGATGCAGGGCGGAGGCTTTGCCGGGACGATACAGGCCTTTGTGCCGGATGCGCTGGTGGAGCGCTACTGTGCCGCAATGGAATCCATATTCGGCCCGGGCTGCTGCTATCTGCTTTGTCTGCGGGAGCAGGGGGCGATGCAGGTCCTATGAACACAAAAATGCCCTGCGGCATGGTGGAGACCCACCGCCGCAGGGCATCGTTTCGTTTGCGGGAAGCTCACAGGCGCTGGGCTTTCATGTCCTCGCGCAGAGCGTGCATATCATTTCTGTAGTTCTTGATGTCCGTCGCTGCCTTGCTGGGGCCGCCGAACAGGAAGGTGTGGACGTTTTCCGCCACATGGAATCCGGCTTTGACCACATTGAACAGCAGCATCGGGATGAACGAAATGGAAAGGGACAGCAGACCGCCTCTAAAGAAGAAATCATTGAGGCGGAGATGGTCCGTAAATGAGTTCCAGGCGTCGCGGAAAGCTCCGCCGCCGCCCAGAAGCTCCTTTTCTTCTTCCGTCACAACAGCATAGGAAGAAGGCATCTGGATACGTTTCATACAACGACTCCTTTCTATCGCTCCATCGGGTCAGGCAGAAGCGTTTATGCAGCCGCCAGAACGCCGGCCTGCGCTGCTGCACGGTTGGCCTTGGTCTGCTCGTAAGCGTTCTTCAGCTCGATGTAGAGGGACTTTGCCGTATTATAGATCTGGATGCCCTTGAGGACGCCGTACCAGCCTGCGAGACCGCCGACGACCACGGTGCCGACCTTACCGGCCTTGCTCTGGCCGTCCCAGTAATAGGAGACGGACTGGGACAGGGTCAGGCCATCCTCGTGCATCAGAAGCAGACCGCCCACAGCCGCCGTAAGGGCAGCTTTGCCCATCAGCTGGGCGAAGTTGACCGTGAAGTTCACAGCGGCAGTGAGAAGGTTCTCGGGGTGAAATTCGATGAGGTAAGAACCGATCTGAAGGGCACCGCCGTCGATGTAGGTCATCTCGTCGGCAGAGATGGCGGCATAAGCAGCCGGCATCATCGGACTCTGATATGTAAGTTCCATAGGGGGAATGCTCCTTTCACACATACGCTCCGCCGGAGACGGAGACTAAACTATCTGGATTATAGCATAACTGCCGAAAAACAACAAGAGAGCGCAGAAACAGAATCGGAACGGGATTTGGGACGCCAAAGCACAAAAATCAAGCGAAACGGACGGAAAAACGCAAAAATATAAAGGGAATGCCCCGGAAAAGGCTCCGAAAAAATGTTGTGTTAAAATTTCGGCAAAAGGCGCAGAAAACAGCAGCGCCCCATCTGCGTTCCGGTAAGGGAGAGGCAGGCGGGGCGCTGCTGTTATCAGGATGAAGCGGAGAATAGGGAAAAGCTCAGAGTTCCTCGCCCGGCACACGGTGGTATAGCTCGGTCAGCGCAGCGATGTGGGCGCTGAGGGCCGGGGTGAGCGGCTGGGTGAGCCGCCACTGCCAGTTCGCACCCTGCGTACTGGGGGTGTTGATGCGGGCGTCGGCGTCCAGATGGAGCCAGTCGGCCAGCGGAATGATGGCCATGTCCGATACGCAGGAGAGGCAGGCGCAGATCATAGCTTCGGTGAGATCTTCCGGCTCACAGCGCAGGTAGCGGCAGGCGTAGGCCACGTCCTCGGGACTGGCACTCTGACGCCAGCCCTCGGTGGTCACGTTGTCGTGGGTGCCGGTGTAGACCACGCTGTTGCGGGGGTAGGTGTAGGGCAGATAGTTGCCCGGCTCGCGGCTGTCAAAGGCGAACTGCATGATCTTCATGCCCGGGTAGCCGCTGGCAGCCAGCATAGCCTTGACCTCGGGGGTGAGGTAGCCGAGGTCCTCGGCGATGATGCCGCCCTCGCCCAGCGCCTTGTGCATGGCGTTGATGAAGGCCCGGTCAGGCCCCTTCTCCCAGTGGCCGCCCGCAGCGGTCTTGTTCCCGGCGGGGATGGAATAATAGCTCTCGAAGCCCCGGAAGTGGTCGATGCGGACGACATCGTAGATGGAGGTGGCGTGCTTGATGCGCCGTTTCCACCAGCGGAAGTCCTCAGCCTCATGGCGGGGCCAGTCGTAGAGCGGGTTGCCCCAGAGCTGGCCGTCGGCGGCAAAGGCGTCGGGCGGGCACCCGGCCACATTGGTCAGATGGACGGCTCCATCGGTCTGGAACAGTTCGGGACGTGTCCAGAGGTCGCTGGAGTCCGGGCTGACGTAGATGGGGATGTCGCCCACCAGCTGGATGCCGCGGCCGTTGGCGTAGGCCTTGAGGGCATTCCACTGGGTGTAGAAGAAGAACTGCACGGCTTTGTGGTAGTCCACCTCAGCGGCCAGCCGCGCCTTGGCGGCAGCGAGAGCCGCAGGCTCCCGGGTGCGCAGGTCATCGGGCCAGTCGGAAAGCCCGGCCTGCTGCTGCTCGGCCTTGACGGCCATGAAAGAGGGCATAGTCCTCGAGCCAGTCGCTCTGGGCCTCGCAGAAGGCCTTGTAGGCCGGAGTGGGGGCCGCCAGCAGACGCTCCGCCGCCTTGCGAAGGACGGTGGGCCGCTGCTGGTAGAGCACGCCATAATCGATGCGCTCTGCGGGTTGAGAGGAGGGAAGCTCGTCCTCCGTCAGCAGACCGTCTGCTGCCAGAAGCCGGTAATCAATGAAGTAGGGGTTGCCTGCAAAGGCAGAGAAGCTCTGGTAGGGGCTGTCCCCGTAGCCTGTGGGGCCGATGGGCAGGATCTGCCAATAGGTCTGCTTTGCAGCCGCAAGGAAATCGACAAAGGCGAAGGCTTCGTCTCCCAGCGTGCCGATGCCGTAAGGCCCCGGCAGGCTGAAGACAGGCATCAGAATGCCGCTCGCACGCATGGATAGAACCTCCTTGTCTTAGCCCTTGACTGCGCCTGCCACGACACCCTCGATGATGTACTTCTGGCAGGTCATGTAAAGGATGATGATGGGGATGATGGCGATGATGATGCAGGCCATCATGGGGGCCAGCTCCACACGGCCATAGCCGCCGCGGAAGTACTGGATGGCCATGGGGATGGTGCGGTACTTCTTGATGTCCAGCACCAGCGTGGGCAGCAGATAGTCGTTCCAGACCCACATCGTCTCAAGGATGGCGGTGGAGATCATGGTGGGCTTGAGGATGGGGAAGACGATCTTGAAGAAGATCTGGATGGGGTTGCAGCCGTCGATCATGGCGGCTTCTTCGATCTCCATGGGGACGCTCTTCATGAAGCCGGTGAACATGAAGACGGCCAGACCGGCACCGAAGCCCAGATAGATGATGCAGATGTTCCACGGGGTGTTCAGATTGAGCTGGTCAGCGGTCTTGGACAGGGTGAACATGACCATCTGGAAGGGCACGACCATGGAGAACACGATCAGCAGGTTCATGAACTTGCTCAGCTTATTGTTCACGCGGGTGAGGTACCAACCGGTCATGGAGCAGCACAGCAGGATCAGCGCCACACTGGTAACGGTGATGACAAGACTGTAGCCAAGGCTGGAAAGGAAGCCCATCTTGGTGACACCGTAAACGTAGTTGCTCAGGCCCGCAAAGGTCTCGGCGGTGGGCAGCTTGAACACAGTGGAGGTGGTAAAGGTGCCCTCGATCTTCAAGCTGTTCAGCAGGATCAGCACGATGGGGTAGATCCACAGCAGACTCAGCAGCGTCATGATGACGGTGAGGATGTCATCCCACATTTTTTTCTGTTTAGGCATTACTGCTGCACCTCCTTGGAACGGGTAAAGTGGAGCTGGATCAGAGAAATGACCACGACGATCAGGAAGAACACCACAGCCTTCGCCTGACCAATGCCCTTCCACTGGGCACCGGAACGGCCATAGAAGGTGTTGTAGATGTTCAGGGCCAGCATTTCACTGGCATTGGCGGGTTCGCCTGCGGTCAGGGCAACGTTCTGGTCGAACAGTTTGAAGCTGTTGGTCAGGGTCAGGAAGGTGCAGATGGTCACGCTGGGCATGACCATGGGAATCTTGATCTTGAACAGGATCTCGCGGTCGTTGGCACCGTCGATCTTAGCGGCTTCGATCAGGTCGCCGGGCACGCTCTGCAGGCCGGCAACGTAAATGATCATCATGTAGCCGATCTGCTGCCAGCACATCAGGATGACCAGACCCACGAAGCCCGCCTTGGCGTCCAGTGCCAGCAGGGGCTTCTGGAGGTTGGCCAGCACGCCGTTCAGCAGGATCTGCCAGATGTAGCCCAGCAGGATGCCGCCGATGAGGTTCGGCATGAAGTAGACGGTGCGGAAGAGGTTGGTGCCCCGGATGCCCCGGGTAAGCACCAGTGCGATGGCGAACGCGCAGACATTGATGAGGACAGTGGACACCACGGTGAACGCCGCCGTGAAGCCGAAGGCGTGGAGGAAGGTGGAGTCCGAGAAGACGCTGAAGTAGTTCTGCAAGCCCACGAAGGAGGTCTTGCTGACGGTGGTAAACCGCTGGAAGGACAGGTAGATGCCCCAGATAAAGGGCCAGATGAAGCCGATGATGAACGCCAGCAGGGTGGGCAGGACGAACACCGGCCAGTATTTGCTGATGGCCTTTTGCATGATATACCTCCCGAAAAAGAAGGGGGCGGGCGAACCGATCGCCCGCCCCCCGTTAGTCAGTTGCTGCGGAAAAACGAGAATGCTTAGCCGTTGGCCAGCTTGTACTCCTTGGCCCAGCCATCCACGAAGGCAGTGACGACAGCGTTCCAGTCGCCGGTGCCTGCGGCGTAAGCGGTCAGAGCGGAGCCGACGCCGTTCTTCCACTCCTCGGAAGGCATGGTGGAGAAGCACCAGTCAACGCTGGTCTTGCCCGCTGCGACGTAATCATTTGCGATGGCGATGAGGGGGTTGGTGGAGCTCTTGGCGGCCTTGAAGGGGATGACGAAGCCCATGTTGTCGGCCATGGCGGAGGTGCCCTCCTCAGAGGTGACACACCAGTTCAGGAAGTCCAGAGTGGCCTGAATGTCTTCCTCAGAAGAGGTGTTGTTGACACACCAGAAGTTCTCGGAGCCGGTGCACAGGCCCTGGTTCTCCTCGCCCTCAGCGCCGATGTAGATGGGCAGCATGCCCAGATTGTCGTCGCCCAGATCCTTCACATCGCTGTAAGCCCAGGTGCCGTTCTGATAGAAGACAGCCTTCTTGCCCACGAACTCAGCGACGGCGTCGTTGCCGGTCTTGGAGGCCAGCAGCTTGGGGTCGCAGGTGGAGTCGGTGATGTACAGATCCCAGATCTGCTTGTAGTTGTCGAGGTAGGTGCCCTTGATGGCGTCGGTGGAGCCGATGCCGTCGGCCTTGTACTCGTAGTAGATGGGCAGGTTTGCCAGATGAGTCTTGAAGCGCCAGTCGGAAGAACCATCCATACCGGCGGAGGTGAATGCACCATCGACGCCCAGCTCAGCCTTGCGGGCCTGAATGTCGTCGGCGACCTTCTTCAGGTCAGCGAAGCCCTTGATGTCGTCCTGCGTGTAACCAGCGGCAGTCAGCAGCTCCTTGTTGTAGATGATGCCGTAGGTCTCGATGACGTAGGCGATGCTGGTGACGGCGTCGCCGTCCTTCAGGGCGAAGGAGTCGCTGGTCAGCTGGCCGTAAACATCACTGCCGGACAGGTCGAGGCAGTAGTCCTTCCAGTTTGCCAGACCCACAGGGCCGTTGACCTGGAACAGGGTGGGGGCCTCGCTCTTTTCCATCTCGCTCATCAGGGTGGTCTCATACTGGCCGGAGGCAGCGGTCACGACGGTGACGGGCACGCCGGTCTGCTTGGTGTAGACAGCGGCCAGATCCTGCCATGCCTGATCCTGCTCGGGCTTGAAGTTCAGATAGTAGACCTTACCGGCAGCAGTGGGAGCGGCAGAGGCGGCGGTGGAACTGGCCGTGGAGCCAGCAGTACTGCTGGAAGAGCCGCCGCAGGCAGCCAGACCGAGGGCAGCAGCAGAGATGCCGGCGGCTTTCAGGAAGTTACGACGAGAGATCATCTTTTTCATAATTGTTCTCCTTCTTCATCATGTGATATATACATTCCGCCCCGCGGCGGAAATGAGACGAAATAACTCAGATGGCCCGGACGCTCTCGCCGAACTGAAGCTCAGGCTGGAGTGTGATCTTCTGTGCCGGGGCACCATGCTCGATCTGCCGCATCAGCAGCTCGATGCTCTGGAGGGCGATCTGCTCGCTGGGCTGGACGATGGTGGTCATTACCGGCACGCAGTAGCGGGACATCGTGATGCCGTCGAAGCCGATGACCGAGACATCTTCCGGCACCCGAAGCCCGGCGCTTACCAGCGCCCGGATGGCACCGAAGGCGATGACATCGCTCATGGCGAACAGGGCAGTGAACTCGGCCCGGCGGGCCAGCAGACTGTTCATGGCGTGATAGGCGGACTCAAAATCGTAGTTTGACAGGCCATAGAGCCGGTCGTCGAAGGCCAGCCCGGCGTCCTCCATCGCCTCCTGTGCGCCGAGGCGGCGCATCCGGCTGGGGTAGCTGGTGGCCGGGCCGCCCAGCACGGCGATCTTCCGGTGGCCCTGTGCGAGGAGATGGGAGACGGCAGTGCGGGCCGCAGCCCGGTCGTCTACCCCCACCATCGAGAGATTCGGGAAGTCCAGCTCGTCGGATACCAGCGTGGCCAGCACCGAGGGCACTGCGATGCTCGAGAAGCCCTGCCGGAAGTTCGCCACGCTGCCGCCGAGGAAGATCATCCCCTTCGGCTTGATCTCCCGGAGGATCTTTTCGGCGGCGTCGATCTCGTTGGCGTTCTCGTCCAGATAGGAGACGATGCCGTTGTACCCGTAGAGGGTCGCGGCCCGTTGCAGCTGGACGAGAAAGTCGGAGAAGAAGAGGTTCCGGGTGCCCTTGACCACGAAGACGAGGCTGCGGGACTGCTGGATCTTCAGCTGGCGGGCGTTGGTGTTGGGCACGAAGCCCGACTCCCGCATGACTTGGAGCACTTTCTCCTTCGTTTCGGGCCGCACATCGGGCCGGTCATTGATGACCCGGGAAATGGTGCTCACCGAGCAGCCGCTCAGCCGTGCGATGTCTTTGATGGTCAGGTTCGGCATTCCGGGAGCCCCCCTCTTTTTGTCGAAAACGGTTTTTCTCTGAAACTGTGTGGGAACGATGTCGGGAACGGTTTCAGTGGCTATAGTATGGCATATTCTGTGGAACAAATCAATAGATATGAAACACTTTTGGCAGAAGTGCATAATGACTCGCCCCTCTTTTGTGCAGGTTGATTTGCCTGCAAAGCAAAACAGAAATGTATTTCCGGAAATTCCCGGTAATTTCCAAAAACTCCCGGCGTGACCGTACCTTTCTGTAACTTTTATGGCGAAAAAATACGTTCTCATGTTGGATGGATACAAGCTGACGGATGCGTGCAGAAGGCAAACAGGCAAAAAAATCCCGGTATCCCTGCCGCCGGAGCGGAAAGGATACCGGGAATAAGATTTCGGGAGGTCTACTCGGAGCGCAGGGCCTTGACGGGGTTGCTCTTGGCTGCACCGCGGGCCGGGATGATGCCGGCCAGAATGGTCAGCAGGGTGGCCAGCGCCACGAGGAAGAGGGCCGCATCCACGGGCAGGGCGGCCACGAGGGTCGAGGTGCCCGAGACTTTCTGGATGATGATATTGCCGGGGATGAGGAGGATCTCGCTGAGGACGATGCCCATGATGCCCGAGCAGAGGCCGATGATGAAGGTCTCTGCGTTGAACACCTCGGAGATGTTCCGCTTGGAGGCACCGATGGCACGGAGGATGCCGATCTCCTTCCGGCGCTCAAGGACACTGATATAGGTGATGACTCCGATCATGATGGAGGAGACGGCCAGCGAGATGGAGACGAAGGCCACCATCATGCTGCTGATCATATTCACGATCTCGGTCACGCTGGTCATCAGGGTGCCCACGAGGTCAGTATACTGCACCACTTTTTCGTCCTCGCCCTTCGCAGACATCCCTGCGTTGTAGGCGTCCAGCTTTTCCAGAATGACCGCCTTGCTGGCGAAGTCCTTCGGGTAGATCTTGATCTGGCTGGGGGTGTCTTCATCTGCGTAGCCGAAGGCCGTCAGGTTGGCTTCATAGGTGGCCGAGGAGGAGCGGAGGGTGGAGCGCATCAGCTCCGTCAGCTCGGAGGTTGTCATGTTGAACTGGATAGCTTTCTGGAAGGCCGACGAGTCGATCTTGATGGCGTCCTCCATCTGGCTGCTCAGCTTGCCGATATTCTGCTGGATGGCCGTCTTGAGCTGGGTCTGGATCTGATCCTGGAAGGTGACGATGCCCTTCTGGAGGGCGGCGTCGAGCTGCTCTTTCAGCGCAGCGGTGATCTGGTCGGAATAGGTGTCCATCACGGTCCGGATGGTGGCCTGCAGCGCCTCCGAGAGCTGGCCCTGCAGCTTGTCCGGGTCTACCAGCTCCTTCATGGACTCGGCCAGCAGCTTCTGGAACCGCTCGGTCTTGAGGTAGGCAGAGAAGCTCCAATTCTTGAAGTTGAGGATGCCGTTGCCGATGATATACTTTTTATAGTCCTTGAAGATCTTTTGCACGAGCTCCTGCAGCGCCTCCGGCGAGACGGAGAGGTCAAGCCCGGAGAGGGCTTCGCTGAGGTCGATGTCGGGCAGCTCGTCGATGTTGAGGGAGAAGTCGGAGAAATCCAGCAGGCTGCTGAGGTCGAAGCTGCCGCTGCTGAGGTCGAAAGCTCCATTGAGGTCGAAGTCGAGGGCAGAGGCGTCGAACTGGAACGCATCCTTCAGTGCATTGGTGTCAATGGAGAAGAGGCTTGCGAGGTCGAAGTCGCGGATGCTCTCAGCCTTGCCGAAGCTCTCGCCGGTGAGGACGTTGGTGGTGGGGTCGGCCATCTGCTGCTTCACGATGTCGCTGCCGGCGGCGTCCTCCATGACCTTCTCGGTGAGGGAGGCGGGGTAGGCGATGCCGGAGGTGAGCATGGAGGCCGAGGCGGTGTAGTCCGGCTGGACGATGCCCACGATGGTGATGTCCTCGCCGTTTTCCACCAGCTGCTGCATATACTCCTTGTCGTCGGCCTTGCTCTTCCAGACCTTGTAGGTTTCATCGTAGACATAGGTGTCGGCACTGTTCACCAGCTTGAACTTGAGGCCCATCAGCTCGTCGTAGCTGTAGGTGCGAAAATCGCTGGGCACATCGACGCTCTGGTTCTGGGCAAACTGCTGGATCATCTTGTCCAGCTCGGCAGAATCCCGCAGGCCCATGGAGTAGAGGGCGTAGTCGGTGACGGTGCCGTATTTGCTCAGGACCATGACGCACTCGGTGGGCTTTTCGGGCCAGCGCCCGGCCTTGACCTCATACTGCGAGCGGTAGAGATCGCTGTTGGCGGGCAGCTGGTAGAAGACGCTGGTGTTGCTGCCCACGCTGTTCATGAGGCTGCTGGTGACGGAGGTGGAGCTGGAGCCGGAATTGCCCAGCCCCAGCATCGAGAGGGTGGAGTCCGGGTTGACCTGATGCACGCCGCCGTCGGAGTCCTGCCGATAGATCTGGGGCTGGGCGCTGTAGGAATACTCGATAGAGGTGGCGTCTTCCGCGATGGTGGACTCGTCACTCTCGAGGTACTTCTTCAGGGAGGTGAGGTCGTTGGAGGTCAGGCCCGACACCATCTTGGTGATGAGCTGGCGCACCGTGACCATCCCCTCTACGCCGCCGGAGGTGTCCTTTTTGCCGTCCTCATCGGTGGGCAGGCCGGTGGCGGTGGTGCCGTCGCTGCTACCCGAGGACAGAAAGCTCGTGATGTCCACGCCGCTGCTCAGGATCTGGAGCGGGTATTCGCTCAGGGTGGAGCGCTCCATGTCGGCGATGTAGGCGTTGACGCCGGCGGACAGGGAGATGATGAGGGCGATGCCGATGATGCCGATGCTGCCCGCAAAGGCGGTGAGGAGGGTGCGGGCCTTTTTGGTGCGCAGGTTGTTGAAGCTCAGGGCCAGCGAGGTGAGCAGGGACATGGAGGAGCGGCCCATGTTTTTGTGGATGGGCGGGGCAAGCTTGGTGTCGTCCGGCTCGAAGGGGCGGGTGTCGTCGGTGATGAGGCCGTCCCGCAGGCGGACGATGCGGTTGGCGTACTGCTCGGCCAGCTCGGGGTTGTGGGTGACCATGACCACGAGACGGTCTTTGGCGACGTCCTTCAGCAGCTCCATGACCTGAATGCTGGTCTCGCTGTCCAGTGCGCCGGTCGGCTCGTCGGCCAGCAGGATGTCGGGGTTGTTGACGAGGGCGCGGGCGATGGCCACGCGCTGCATCTGTCCGCCCGACATCTCGGTGGGGTGCTTGTGGAGCTGGTCGCCCAGACCCACCTGCCGCAGCGCCTCGGCCGCACGGCGGCGGCGCTCGGCCCCCGATACGCCCGAGATGGTCAGGGCCAGCTCGACGTTGGCGAGGACGGTCTGGTGGGGGATGAGGTTGTAGCTCTGGAACACGAAGCCGACGGTGTGGTTGCGGTAGGAGTCCCAGTCCCGGTCGGTGTAGCGGCGGGTGGAGATGCCGTTGATGATAAGCTCGCCGCTGTCGTAGCGGTCAAGGCCGCCGATGATGTTGAGCAGGGTGGTCTTGCCCGAGCCGCTGGGGCCGAGGATGGCGACAAATTCACTGTCGCGGAGGTTGAGGCTGACCCCGTTGAGCGCTGCCTGCGTCAGATCGCCGGTGGTGTATTTTTTTTCGATGTTGATAAGCTGAAGCATTGGCCTGCCTTTCCGGCAGCAGGACGGGGAGCGTCTGCGGCCTATTCCGCCCGGCGTCTGTGGACGGAGCGGGAAAACATAGTATCTGTATGATTTTATCAGAATAATGTGAACAAAGTATGTCGTAACGGGTGCCAAGTTCTGTGATTTCTGCCGAAGGATGGAAATGCGCCGCGCCCGGAGCAGAAAAGCGCGGAAATGCGGAAAATGAGCCGGAAATCTCTTGATTTTTGGCCCTGCGGATGGTATCCTTGGTATAGCGTTGAATTTTATACTAGGATTTCGTCATGGTTCGACGAAATCTGACGCAAAGTAAAAGTTGAATCTCCTTTTTGCCCTTCCTACAATATTATATTAGGAGAACGTGTCAAAATTTGTCCGGCGGAAGAATGGGCCGGGCAGACGGGGCAAGGAGGAAGCAGAATGGAACAAAATGTCCCATTGGTCAGAGAATTTTCGGCGCTGGAGCTATATCAGGAGGCATATACTCTCGTCTGCTCTCTGGAGCCGACAGGGCCGGGCTGCTGGCTGAGCGTGAGCCGGACGATGGCAAGGGATGGCTCTGTGGACGCCGCCCGTGCATGGGTCCCGGCCCCACAGGAAGAATGTGCACGGCTGCTGCGATTTTTATACGAGAATTCCGTCCAGCCGGAGCTGTGGCGGGATGCCATTTCCGACTGGTATCCCCAGACAGCGGCGGCAGAAGTCCTGCGGGAAGGGGGCGCGTCGTGTGAGCTTTGAGGAACAACAGGAAGCTGTCTGGCGCGTCGCTCTGGCCAGCTACGACCCGCGGGAGATGCGGGTCTGGATGCGCTATCTCGAGGAGCGCAACCCGGCCATCCGCTGCACCGGCTACCGCACCAGCCAGACGCTGCTGCGTCGGCTCGAGCAGGGCGATGTGGATGTTCTTGTGCTGGGCGGCAGGCTCGAGGATGTGGACAGCATCCAGTTCCTGCCCCGGCTGCGGGGTCTGGCCCGCAAGCCTCTGGTGCTTCTGCGGGACGACGGACGGAATGAGAAGGCCGCAGTGGAGAGCCTGAGTCAGGAGGATGCATGTTACCTCATCCGTCAGGCCACACTGGAGGATATGCTGCAGGAGCTTCGCGCCCCGGCCCACAGCCCAGCGGAGAGTCTGGAAAAGCGCTGCGAGCGCATCTACCGCAGCTGGGGCCTGAACACCAGCGACGCCAACAAGCGCTACCTGACCGGTGCCGTCCGGGTGATGATGGCTTCCGACCACCGTCTGGCCATCCGCAAGGAGATTTTGGGGGCTGTGGCGCAGGAGCATCACCTGACCATCGCGGCGGTGGACAGCGCGCTCCGGCGGCTGCTGGATACGCTGGATGCGACCGGCACGCAGGCATGGCTGGATTTTCGGAAAGAGTATGGTCTGGAGCGCAAACGGGTGACCATCGGCCGCCTGATCTATGCGCTGGAAAGTAAACTGAGTCAGCAGGAAGGCTGACCACACGACGCGGAGGTAGAGCAGAATGCGCAGGCGAAACGATGGAGCAGGCAGCTCCCCCCAAGGGGAGTTTGAGGATGTGTGCTTTCATGCCCTCGGCATCATCGACCAGAACCGGGAATATCTTCAGATGCATCTGCTGGCATCGGCCGACCTGCCCACCCGGCAGGCGCTTTCGGACATCCAGATAGAGTCTGCCCGGCTGAGCCGCACCGTACACAACGCCATGCTGCTCTATCGGCTGGAAAATGGTGAGCCGTGCGAACTGCAGCCCTTCGACGTGAGTGAACTGCTGGAAAAGGCAGGCCGGATGGCCCCGGACATCGAGAAGGCCTTGGAGATCCAGCTCATGACTGAGCGGGAGGGCGTCGGGCACTGCGTCGTCATGGGGGCGTCCGACGAGGCAGAGCAGCTGCTGCTCCACCTTATCTCCAACGCTCTGTGCGCCTGCGACCCGGGAGGCCGGGTCTGGGTGAGCCTGAAGCAGAAAAAGACCGGCGTCGTGCTCCGGGTGGAGGACGACGGCTGCGGCCTGATGGAAGAAGACCCCATCGAGAACAACCGGCGTTTCCTCAGCGGCGCGAAGCTGGGCCTGCGTATTTGCAGGCTCATCTGCCGCCGCGCCGGCTGGAAGCTGACCCTGACCGCCCGCCCCGGCGGCGGCACCCGGGCACAGGTGGCTTTCCCGCTGTCCTCCGACAAGGCCATCCCGCCGGAACTGGAGCTGCACTCGGATGAGGGAGAGGCCATCCGGGCGGCACGATTCGCCAGCCGGGCGGCGCAGGAGATCCTCCTGCTGCGGAGATACTGAACGAAAAAAGGCATCTGTACTGCTGCCGATAGGGCAGAGGGCAGATGCCTTTTGCGTTGTGCGGGAGAGTGGGAAGGGAGCGCTGCAAAATTGACGGACGGTAAAGAATCTTAGCGGAAACGGCGAAAAATCCCCAGAAAAGTTTGCAGGTTTAACAAAATGTTTAACTTTGGAAGATGAATTTACTGTTTTTAAGGTGTAAAATAATCCCGGATGATTGATTGTCGGACGGATTTGGACTATAATATCTGTGTATGCGGGTCAAGTATTTGATTCGTTAGCAAACAACTTCTGCCCGGGCAGGAACGCTTTGCGCGCAGAGGGAGAGTGCATTGTCCTTCAGGAGGAAAAACAACTGTGAGAGTAGGTCTTGACATCGGCAGCACTACCATCAAGTGCGTGGTGCTGGATGAAAACGATACCCTTTTATATTCGACGTATGAGCGCCACTACAGCCATATTCTGGAGAAGGCGCAGGAGCTGCTGCGCCGCATCGACGCAGAGCAGCTGCATGGCCGGAAAGCGCTGCTCAGCATCTCCGGCTCGGCAGGCATGGGTCTGGCCGACAGCTGCGGCGTGCCCTTCGTGCAGGAGGTGTTCTCCACCCGCGTGGCGGTCAAAAAGTTCGTCCCGGCGACGGACTGTGTCATCGAGCTGGGCGGTGAGGATGCGAAGATCCTGTTCCTGACCAACGGCACCGAAGTCCGGATGAACGGCAGCTGTGCCGGCGGTACGGGCGCTTTCATCGACCAGATGGCGACCCTGCTCAAGATGAGCGCAGATGAGATGAACAAGGCGGCGGAACAGGCCACCCGTACATACACCATCGCCTCCCGGTGCGGCGTCTTTGCCAAGAGCGACGTGCAGCCCCTCATCAATCAGGGCGCAAGGACCGAGGACGTCGCCGCCAGCATCTACAAGGCCGTGGTCAACCAGACCATCGCCGGTCTGGCACAGGGACGCCCCATTCAGGGCAACATCCTCTATCTGGGCGGGCCGCTGACCTTCAGTACCGTGCTGCGCAAGAGCTTCGATGAGGCGCTGGGCGTCACCGGGATCTGCCCTGAGCACAGCCTGCTCTATGTCGCACTGGGCGCTGCCCTCTACGCCGACAAGGAGTTCGTCCTCTCGGACGTGGCCGCCGCGCTGGACGAGTACGCCGCCACGGCCACCTATGCCAGCGAGCCGCCGCTGTTCGCCAGCAAGGAGGAGTATGAGGCTTTCCACGCCCGCCATATGTCCCACAGCGTGCCCCGGGTGGCGTTCAGCGCCCAGTGCGGCCCGGTCCACATCGGCATCGACTCCGGCTCTACGACCGTCAAGCTGGTGGTCGTGGACGAGCAGAGCCAGATCCTCTACACCAACTATCAGCCCAATCTCGGCAACCCGCTGCCCCTCATCCGGGAGCAGCTGCTGAAGATCTATAAAGAGCACCCCGGCCTCAGGGTGGCCAGCGTGACCACCACCGGCTACGGCGAAGAGCTGGTCAAGAACGCATTCCGCTGCGACTTCGGCCTCGTGGAGACGGTGGCCCACTTCACGGCGGCGAAATACTTCATGCCGGATGTGGATTTCATCATCGACATCGGCGGTCAGGACATGAAGTGCTTCAAGATCGAGGACGGTGCCATCAGCAACATCTTCCTGAACGAGGCGTGCTCCTCCGGCTGCGGCAGCTTTTTGCAGACCTTTGCGCAGGCGCTGGGCTACGACGTCAAGGAGTTTGCGGCCCTCGGCCTCTTTGCCGACCGTCCCGTGGACCTCGGCAGCCGCTGCACCGTGTTCATGAACAGCTCGGTCAAGCAGGCCCAGAAGGATGGCGCATCCATCGAGAACATCTCGGCGGGCCTGTCCATCAGCGTCGTCAAGAATGCCCTGTATAAGGTCATCCGCGCCTCCAGCCCTGAGGAGCTGGGCCGGAAGATCGTCGTGCAGGGCGGCACCTTCTACAACGAAGCCGTTCTCCGCGCCTTCGAGAAGGAGATGGGCGTCGAGGTCATCCGCCCCGACATCGCCGGTCTGATGGGCGCTTACGGCGCGGCTCTCTTCGGCCTGCGCCAGTGCCGCAAGAACGGCCAGACCACCTCCGCCATGATGAGCGAGGAGGAGCTGGAAGGCTTCGACCAGAAGGTGGTCAGCGTCAAGTGCGGCGGCTGCGGCAACCACTGCCAGCTCACCGTCAACACCTTCGCTGATGGCCGCAAGTTCATCTCCGGCAACCGCTGCGATAAGCCCGTCACCGGCAAGAGCGAGGACAACAGCCTCAACCTCTACGCCTACAAGCAGCAGCTTCTGGCAGGCTATAAGCCTGTGCCCGGCAGCCGCGGCTCCATCGGCATCCCGCTCTGCCTGAATATGTACGAGCTGCTGCCCTTCTGGCACGCTTTCTGGACAAAGCTGGGCTTTGCCGTCCACACCAGCCCGGTGTCCAGCCGCGGCCTTTATCTGGCCGGTCAGGCCACCATCCCCAGTGACACCGCCTGTTTCCCGGCCAAGCTCAGCCACGGCCACATCAAGGCCCTGACCCAGATGCATCTGGACGCCATCTTCTACCCCTGCCTGACCTACAACATCGACGAGGGGCTGGGCGACAACCACTACAACTGCCCCGTCGTGGCCTACTACCCCGAGGTGCTGGCCGGGAACTGCCCCGAGCTGGAGGGCCAGAAGTTCATCTACGACTACGTCGGCATCCACCGGCCGAAGGACTTCGTCCATAAGATGGCAAAGGAGGTCCTGCCGAAGTATTTCGGCGGCATCTCCGAGAAGGAGGTGCAGGAGGCTGCCAACGCCGCCTACGCCGAGTATGAGGCCCATATGGCACAGATCCGGGTCAAGGGCAGCGAGATCATCGACGAAGCCCGCCGTCAGGGCAGGCGCATCATCGTGCTGGCCGGGCGTCCCTACCATGTGGACCCGGAGGTCAACCACGGCATCGACCATCTCATCACCCGCCACGGCGCGGCGGTCGTCACCGAGGACAGCATCTCCAACCGGGTGGAGAAGTTCCCCACCAGCGTGCTGAACCAGTGGACCTACCACAGCCGCCTCTATGCCGCCGCCAAGTACTGCACCACCCAGAAGGATATGGACCTTGTGCAGCTGGTGTCCTTCGGCTGCGGCGTGGACGCTATCACCACCGATGAGACCCGCGAGATCTTACAGGAGGGCGGCAAGCTCTACACCCAGCTCAAGATCGATGAGATCACCAATTTGGGCGCGGTCAACATCCGCCTGCGCAGCTTGTTCGCCGCACTGGATGAGCGGGACGAAGATAGAAAATAACCTCTCCGTCACGCCTACGGCGTGCCACCTCTCCTATCGAGGAGAGGCCTTGGCATAACTTATAAGCTTTCCCTCTTCGCCAGAGGCTCCCCTCGCTAGGGGAGCTGTCGAGCGAATGCGAGACTGAGAGGTTTAACATAGGAGGAACCTATGGAATACAATTACCCTAAATTCACCCCGGAGATGAAGAAGACCCACACCATCCTCATCCCCAACATGGCCATCACCCAGTTCCGTCTGCTGGAATACGCCCTGCGCTACGACGGCTACAAGTGCGAGATACTGGGCAACTGCGGCAGCGCTGTGGCGCAGCTGGGCCTGAAATACGTCCACAACGACACCTGCTATCCGGCGCTGCTGGTCATCGGCCAGTTCCTCGATGCGCTGAACAGCGGCAAATATGACCTCGAGCATACGGCCCTGCTCATCACCCAGACGGGCGGCGGCTGCCGTGCCTCCAACTACATCCATCTGCTCCGCAAGGCGCTGGTCAAGGCAGGCTACCCCAATATCCCGGTGGCCAGCCTCAACTTTTCGGGCCTCGAGAAGGACAGCGGCTTCCAGATGACCCTGCCGCTGGCCCGTCGTGCCATCGCCAGCGTCTTCTACGGCGATATGCTCTGTGCCCTCCGCAATCAGGTGGCCCCCTACGAGAACGAGAAGGGCGCTGCCGACAGGATGGTAGACCTCTGGGTGGAGCGTCTGGGCCGGGTGCTGCTGGCGGGCAAAGGCTTCACCTCCCGCGAGATGAAGCACACCTTCCCCCTCATCGCCAAGGACTTCGCCTCCATCCCCGTCACCCGCGTGCCGAAGGTCAAGGTGGGCGTCGTGGGCGAGATCTACGTCAAGTACAGCCCGCTGGGCAACAACGATCTCCAAAAGTTCCTCGAAAGTCAGGACTGCGAGGTCAACTTCCCGGGGCTGATGGGCTTTGTGCAGTACTGCATCTTCAACATGGGCGAGGATCACGTCCTCTACGGCGGCAAGCTGGCCATGAAGATGGGCACCGACCAGTTGCTCAACTGGCTGGACAGCGTGGAGCGCTCCATGCTCAAAGCGGAATCGGAGGCCGGATTCTACGCCCCCGGCCCCTTCAAGGAGCTGGTGGAAAAGCCCGAGGGGGTCATCTCTCTGGGCGCGAAGATGGGCGAGGGCTGGCTGCTGACCGCCGAGATGATCGAGCTGGTGCAGGGCGGCTACGGCAATATCGTCTGCGCCCAGCCCTTCGGCTGCCTGCCGAACCACATCGTGGGCAAGGGCATGGTAAATAAGATCCGCGCCCTGTACCCCAGCGCCAACATCACCCCCATCGACTACGACCCCAGCGCCACCAGAGTCAATCAGGAGAACCGCATCAAGCTGATGCTGGCGGTGGCGAAGGAGCATCTGAACGCCCCCGCTGCGCCGAAGCCTCTGACGGCTGAGGAGATCGCGGGCGGCGCGCCCAGCCTCTCCCACATCTGAGAGGCGTCCTGAGAAAAGAAAGAGCCGCTCTGTACTGCGAAAAAAGGTACAGAGCGGCTTTTGTCATGTGCAGAGGCGGCGCTTACAGCTTGTGGTACTTGCGGTCCTCCTGCTCATAGGCAGGCTCGCAGGTGAGGTACATCCCCAGACGCTTGAGGGTGTCGGTGTCCACGCTGGACAGGATGACGGTGGAGTGCATATCGCAGCCCTTGAGCTTGGAGAGCTGCTGCAGTGCGATGGCGGCAGTCTCATTCTCGGCGGCGGAGCTGGACAGCGCGATGAGGATCTCATCGGTGTGCAGGCGGGGGTTGTGGCTGCCGAGGTAGTTGGTCTTGAGGGTCTGGATCGGCTCGATGGCACGGGCGGAGACAAGGTCGGTCTCCTGATCGATGCCGGCCAGCTTCTTGAGGGCGTTCAGGAGGGCAGAGGAGGCCGCGCCCAGCAGGGGGCCGGTCTTGCCGGTGACGACGGTGCCGTCCGGCAGCTCGATGGCGGCGGCGGGTGCGCCGTCGGTGCGCTCGGCCACGGCATGGGCCTGCTTCTCCACCGGGCGCTCGCCGACGGCCAGACCGGCCTGATTCAGCAGCAGCTCCAGCTTGAACAGCTCGCCGTCCACATTCTTGTCGGTCTTCTGGTCGCAGAGGGCCTTGAAGTAGCGGCGGATGATCTCGTTGCGGGATGCCTCGCGGCAGGCCTCGTCGTCCACGATGCAGTTGCCAGCCATGTTCACGCCCATGTCGGTGGGGGACTTGTAGGGGCTTTTGCCCGCGATCAGCTCGAACATCGCATTGACCACCGGGAAGATCTCGATGTCGCGGTTGTAGTTGACGGTGGTGACGCCATAGGCTTCCAGATGGAAGGGGTCGATCATGTTCACGTCGTTCAGGTCGGCGGTGGCGGCCTCATAGGCGAGGTTGACCGGGTGCTTGAGGGGCAGGTTCCAGATGGGGAAGGTCTCGAACTTGGCGTAGCCCGCCTTGATGCCCCGCTTGTGCTCATGGTAGAGCTGGGACAGGCAGGTGGCCATCTTGCCGCTGCCGGGGCCGGGGGCCGTGATGACGACGAGGGGGCGCTGGGTCTCGATGTAGTCGTTCTTGCCGTAGCCCTCGTCGCTGACGATGCGGGCCACGTCGTTGGGGTAGCCCGGGATCTTGTAGTGGCGGAAGGTGCGCACGCCCACGCTGTTCAGCTTGTGCTCAAAGGCTTCGACCTCGGGGGCGGCGGTGTACATGGTCACGCAGACGCTGCCCACGAACAGGCCCATGCCCTGAAAAGCGTCGATGAGGCGGAGGACGTCGAGGTCGTAGGTGATGCCGTAGTCGCCGCGCACCTTGCTGCTGATGATGTCCTGTGCGCTGATGACGATGACGATCTCGGCCTGCTCCTTGAGCTGCAGCAGCATCTGCAGCTTGGAGTCCGGCTCAAAGCCCGGCAGCACGCGGGAGGCGTGGTAGTCGTCGAACAGCTTGCCGCCAAACTCGAGATAGAGCTTGTTGTCAAACTGTGCGATGCGCTCCCGGATGTGCTGGGACTGCATCTGAAGATATTTCGCGTTGTCAAAGCCTATTTTCATGGAATGCTCCTCTTCCTGTTCTTACAACTTCAACTCCGGCACCCCGGTGGTGCGGCAGGCCGGAGGGTCACACAAACACCTTATAGTATAGCATACGAGGCGTTCCGGTGCAATTATTTTTTGTGGGCTTCCATCTGTTCCAGCTGCTCCAGCTCCTCGATGTCCTCCTTGAGGAACATGAGGCAGAAGCTCACGCCCAGCAGCAGGCAGGACAGCCAGATGGTCCGGCCTGCCATGGGGAGCAGGGCCACGCTGCCGATGCCTGCGCCCAGAGCGAAGAGGAAGATGATGGCAAAGTAGTGCATCGCCTTGCCGAAGGCCTTGGCGTTGCCGCCCACCAGCCACGCACAGAGAGAGTCCATGCCGCTGCGCAGGTTGCCGATGCACATGGTGCTGGCGAAGGCGTAGCCGTTCACCTTGCGGAAGGCCTGCACCTGCATCGCGCAGGAGAAGGAGACGATGGAATTGGCCAGCAGGTTCAGCTCCTGCGGCAGGAAGCCCACGACGAAGAGCATCAGGATCTCGAATAGCACCACCAGCTGACGCCAGTGGAGCCACTGCATCTCCCTCAGCTTGAGGCGGATGAACTCGGCAGCGAAGATGCCCAGCGCAAAGGCGCACAGAGGGACCAGATACCGCAGGGCCTCGCCCCACTCGCCCGCAAAGGCATGGACCGACATCAGCACGATGTTGCCGGTCTGGGCGTTGGCAAAGACCTTGCCGCGGTAGAGATAAGTATAAACGTCCTGCAGACCGCCTGAGACGGAAAGGAAAAGGGCGGTGATGAAGGCTTCGGACATCTGTCCGTGAGGTTTGAGAGATGGCATAAAAGCGTCCTCCTTATATCCAGAATCATTCCATGCCATACTATAACGCAAAACTGGCGTTTTGTCAAAAACTGTGAGATACTTTTTATCAATAATGACGATTCCGGGCGGGTATCGCAGGATGCACGATGCTTTGCAATGCGGCGCAGACTGTGGTATAATATCGCTAACGCGATATTATAGTTTTATGCGCAGCGCCTCGCCGCTTGCTCCTGCGGAGCTGCGTGGCAACCGGCTTTGGATGCGCAATTATACCATTTCACTGCGTTCATGGTATAATACACAGAAAACAGCATTTGCAGGAGAAGGAGGGGCTGTCTGTATGCCCAATATCATCGAGATCACGGATCTCCACGCGCCGGAGCTGGACCCTTATGCCCGGCTGACCCAGAACCAGCTGCGCAATCGCCTCGAACCGGAGAAAGGCATCTTCATCGCCGAAAGCCCGAAGGTCATCGACCGGGCGCTGGACGCAGGCTATGAGCCGGTGTCCCTGCTGATGGAGCGCCGACAGATCACCGGCCCGGCGGCGGGCATCCTGAGCCGCTGCGGCGATGCGCCGGTGTACACCGCCGACCGGGAGCTGCTGGCGGCGCTGACCGGCTTTGAACTGACCCGGGGCGTGCTCTGCGCATTCCGCCGTCCCGCGCCCCGCCCGGTGGAGGAGCTGTGCCGGGACGCCCGCCGGGTGGCGGTGCTGGAGGGCATCGTGGACTCCACCAATGTGGGCGCCATCTTCCGCTCGGCGGCGGCGCTGAACATGGACGCCGTCCTCATCAACCCCTCCTGCTGCGACCCGCTCTGCCGCCGCGCCGTCCGGGTCAGCATGGGCACGGTGTTTCAGGTGCCTTGGGGGCAGCTGGGCGACAGCCCGGCGGACTGGCCGGAGAAGGGGATGGACGTCCTCCACGCCCTCGGCTTCAGGACGGCGGCGATGGCCCTCAGCGACCGCTCGGTGAGCATCGACGACGAGGCGCTGGCCAGAGAGCCGAAGCTTGCCATCGTGCTGGGCACCGAGGGCGACGGTCTGGCCGCCAGCACCATCGCGTCCTGCGACTACACCGTGAAGATCCCCATGTCCCACGGCGTCGATTCGCTGAACGTCGCCGCCGCCAGCGCTGTGGCGTTCTGGCAGCTGGGCAAACAATAAACGAAAGAGGAATGCCTCCCCGGCGGGGAGGCATTCCTCTTTATGCTCAGATACTTGCCAAGAACCGCTCGAAGCCTGCGCGGCCTGCGACGTCCATCTTGTAGACGCCGGCGTCCTCGAGCACCTGCTCGAAGACGTGGCCGACCTCGTCCTGTACGATGCTGTGGACGTTCTCGGCGTTCAGCTCCGGGTGGCGGGCGAGGATGTCCATCGCCCACTCGGCGTGCTTCTGGATGCTCTCGCCGTACTCGGCGGCGGGAGTGCGGGCCGCGAGAGCGGCCTCCACATCAGCCATCTCTGTCTTCAGGCGGCTGGGCAGGACGGCAAGACCCATGACCTCGATGAGACCGATGTTTTCTTTTTTGATATGGTGGAGCTTGGCGTGGGGGTGGTAGACGCCCAGCGGATGCTCCGGCGTGGTGATGTTGTTGCGAAGCACCAGATCGAGCTGGAACCGGCCATCCCGCATCCGGGCGATGGGGGTGATGGTGTTGTGCGGCTCGCCGTCGGTCTCGGCGTAGATAAAGCAGCTCTCGTCGGTGTAGCCCCGCCATGCAGTCAGGATCTTGTCGGCCAGCTCCACGAGGCGCTCGTCATCGGCGCAGGTCAGCCGGATGCAGCTCATGGGCCAGTGGACGATGCCGGCCTCCACGTCCTCAAAGCCGGGGAAGACCCACGCCTTCTCGATGGGGGCTTTGGCCATGGCGAACTCGTAGTGGCCGCCCTGAAAGTGGTCGTGGCTCAGGATGCTGCCGCCCACGATGGGCAGGTCGGCATTGCTGCCCACGAAGTAGTGGGGGAAGAGGGCCACGAAGTCCAGCAGCTTGCGGAAGGTGGCACGCTCGATCTTCATGGGGGTGTGCTGATTGTTGAAGACGATGCAGTGCTCGTTGTAGTAGACGTAGGGGCTGTACTGGAAATTCCACGCGCTGTCGTTGATGGTCAGCGGGATGATGCGGTGGTTCTCGCGGGCGGGATGGTTCAGCCGCCCGGCATAGCCCTCGTTCTCCACGCAGAGCTGGCACTTAGGGTAGGCGCTCTGGGGGGCGAGCTTTGCCGCCGCGATGGCCTTGGGGTCCTTTTCGGGCTTCGACAGGTTGATGGTGATGTCAAGGTCGCCGTAAGGGGTCTTGGTGACCCACTTGAGGTCCCGCTTGATGCGGTAGCGGCGGATGTAGTCGGTGTCCTGACTGAACTGGTAGAACCAGTCGGTGGCGGCCTGCGGGCCGTCCGTCTCATACCGCTCCTCAAAGTTGGCCCGCACGATGCTGGGGCGGGGAGTCAGCACGCCCATGAGCTTGGTGTCAAAGAGGTCGCGGGCCGTGGGGCTGTCGTCGCAGACGCCCCGGGCCACGGCATCGTCCACCAGCGCCTTCAGGATGCTTTCGAGGTCGGCGTAACAGACCTCACCCTCCGGTTCGGTGAAGCTGTCGAGCTGCATGGTCATGAGGAGCTGGTTGCGGATGTAGATCTCGTCGTCGGGCAGGATAAGCCCGGTGTCCAGACCATAGTTGACGAGCTGCTGGATGGAGGTGGAGATCACAGGACAGCGCCTCCCTCCGGACGGATGGAGAGGACGTGGCAGCGGCCCTCGCCGAGGATGGCTTCCATACCGGCCTTGAACTCCGCCAGCATCTCGACGGGCACAAAAGCCTGCACCGTACCGGCAAAGCCGCCGCCGTGGACGCGGACTGCACCCTTGCCGCCCAGCAGATGCTTTGCGGCGGCGATGGTGACGCCCACCTCCTGATGCTCCTTGTAGCCTGCGGGGATGACGTTCTGCAGGTACTCCCAGCTGCTGCGGCCCGACTCGTTCACGAGGCGGAGGAAGGTGTCGAAGTCGTCATCGCGGAGAGCGGCCACCTGCTTTGCCACCCGGTCGTTGTCAGCGTAGATATGGAAGGCGCGGAGGACGGCCCGGTCACCGCACTGTCTGCGGCACTCGGGCAGCTTTGCGAGGAAGGTCTCGAAGGGCACGTCCCGCAGCACCTCACCGCCGCAGACAGCGGCCACGGCGCGGCACTCGGCGGGGATGGCGGCGTACTCATCGGTCAGGTCGGCGTGGTCTGCGCCGGAGTCGAGGATGCAGAGGGCAAGGCCCGCCTTGGAGAAGTCCACGGCCACCGGCTCGACGACCGGCATGGCGGGGCTGGCGAAGTCGATGGTGATGATGTTGCCCACGCTGGAGGCCATCTGGTCCATCAGGCCGCAGGGCTTGCCGAAGTAGACGTTCTCGGCCCACTGGCCGATCTGGGCGATGACGATGGGGGAGACCTTCTCGGCCATGAAGCAGTCGTTCAGGATGACGCCGATGAGGACCTCGAAAGCGGCAGAAGAGGAGACGCCGCTGCCCTTGGGCACATTGGAGGAGATGTAGACATCCAGACCGGCCAGCTTTGCGCCCCGCTGGATGAAGGCGGCGCACTCGCCGCGCAGCAGGGAGGCGGTGGTGTTCTCCTCCTCCTTGCGCGGCTCGAGGTCGTCGAGGTCGATGACGCACAGGTCATAGCCCTCGCTCTGGACGCGGAGCTGGCCCTTGTCGTTGGGGGCGGCGGCAGCGATCATGTCGATGTTCACGCTGCCGGCCAGCACACGGCCATGCTGGTGGTCGGTGTGGTTGCCGCCGATCTCGGTGCGGCCGGGGGCGCTGTAAAGACCGGCCTCGGCATGGGGGCCGAAGGTCTTTTCCAGACCGTCCAGCACGGCGGCGTAGCGGGCGGCCTCGGAGGCCGTCTCAGCGGGTGCGCAGCAATACAGGGAGGCGAGGCGCGCGGCGTGGGTGCCGCCGGACAGCTCCTGCTTCCATACGGGAATGGACTTCATCATGGAATCTTCCTCCTGACAGACAGATACGTTTTACTTCCGGGTGGTGCGGGAACCACCCGCTTCTATCCCTATAGTAAAGGATTTGCCCCCAAAAAACCATGTCTTATTGTTGCATCTGAATGAAAAGTTGCAAAAAAGCCCTGCCGGGGCCATCCGCCGGGGGAACGGAGCGAGGCTCCGGGATGAAATACAACTGAGACAAAAGTTTTTTTGAAACCGAAAAAGCATTGTGGAACTGCACAAAAACTGCCGCCCGCTGCGCCCCGGCGGAGGCGGCGGGGCGATATGGAGAAAAAATAAAGGCCGCGTTCCGTCGGCAGGGCGGAACACGGCACTTCGGTGAAAGGATATTAAGAAAAGAGAGTATGATGTCGGGCGGAGAGCAAGGGAGCAAAGCCCTCCGGCCGGAAACGCATTACTGCATCAGGCTGCACACGGCCTCGGCATAGGCGGCGGGATCATCCACGGGCAGGCCCTCGATGAGCTGTGCCTGTGCGTAGAGCAGGGCGCTGTACTTCTTGAGCTTGTCGGTGTCGCCGGCTTCCTGTGCGGCTTTCAGCACGGCAAAGACGGGGTGGTTGACGTTCAGCTCCAGCACCTTGTCGCTCTTGACGCCCTCGCTGCCGGGCTGTTTGGAGAGGACTTTCTCCATCTCGATGGACAGCGGGCCGTCGGCAGACAGGCAGACGGGGTGGTCCTTCAGGCGGGTGGAGACCCTGACCTCCTTGACCTTGCCGTCCAGAGCGTCCTTCATGGCGTCGAACAGGGCCTTGTTGGCGGTGTTGGCCTCCTCGGCGGCCTTCTTCTCGTCCTCGGTCTCGAGGCCGAGGTCGCCGCTGTTGACGTTCTTGAACTCCACGGTGCCGTCCTTGCCCTCGGCATCCTTGCGGGGATAGGTGCGCATGATCTGCAGGCAGAACTCGTCCACATCCTCGGTCAGCAGCAGGACATCATAGCCCTTGTCCATGACCAGCTCGGCGGCAGGCAGCTTGGCCAGACGGTCGGTGGAGTCGCCTGCGGCGAAGTAGATATACTTCTGCTCGGCGGGCATCTTCTCGACGTATTCCTGCAGCGTGACCATCTTCTGCTCCTTGGCAGACCAGAACAGCAGCAGGTCGCGCAGCAGCTCGGCGTGCATCCCGTAGTCGGAGTAAGCGCCGAACTTCAGCTGACGGCCAAACTCCTTCCAGAAGCTCTCGTATTTTTCGCGGTCGTTGGCCAGCATGGCGTGCAGCTCGTTCTTGATCTTCTTTTCCAGCGCGTTGTGGATGAGCTTGAGCTGGCTGTCCTTCTGCAGCATCTCGCGGCTGATGTTCAGGCTCAGGTCCTGACTGTCCACGATGCCCTTGACGAAACTGAAGTAGTCGGGCAGCAGGTCGCCGCACTTCTCCATGATGAGGACGCCGGAGGCGTAGAGGGCCAGACCCTTTTCGTAGTCCTTGGTGTAGAAGTCGTAGGGGCGGTGGCTGGGCACGAAGAGCAGGGCGTTGTAGTTCGCGGTGCCCTCGGTGCGGCTGACGATGACCCGGGCGGGGTCGGCGTAGTCGTTGAACTTATCCTTATAGAAGCTGGCGTACTCCTCGTCGGTGACTTCACTCTTCTGCTTCTTCCAGATGGGCACCATGCTGTTCAGGGTCTCCAGCTCGGTGTAAGTCTCCCACTCGGGCTTGTAGTCCTCGGGCTTGGGGTCGGGTTCGGGCTTCTGACGGCTCTTCTCCCGCTCCATCTGGATGGGGTAGCGGACATAGTCGCTGTACTTCTTGACGATGGCCACGATGCCGTACTCGTCGAGGAAGTTGTCGTAGTGGTCGGTCTCGGTGTCGGGCTTGATGTGGAGGATGATGTCGGTGCCCGCCGTCTCCTTCTGGGCAGGCTCCAGCTCATAGCCGTCCGCACCGCTGGACTCCCACTGCCATGCCTCGTCGGAGCCGTAGGCCTTGGAGATGACCGTCACCTTGTCGGCCACCATGAAGGCGGAGTAGAAGCCGACGCCGAACTGGCCGATGATGTCGATGTTCTCGTCCTTGTTGTCCTTCTTGAAGTCGAGGGAGCCGGAGTGGGCGATGGTGCCAAGGTTCTGCTCCAGCTCCTCCTTCGTCATGCCGATGCCGTTATCGGAGATGGTAAGGGTGCGGCTGTCCTTGTCGCGGGTGAGCAGGATGCGGAAATCGCCTTTGTTCATGCCGACGGAGGGGTCGGTCAGGCTCTTATAATACAGCTTGTCGATGGCGTCCGAAGCGTTGGAGATCAGCTCACGCAGGAAGATTTCCTTGTTGGTGTAGATGGAGTTGATCATCATGTCCATCAGTTTTTTGCTTTCGGCCTGAAATTCTTTTTTCGCCATAATACAAAACCTCTTTTTATCAGATTCAATGCCAGCACCCGGAGCAGTTGACTGCTCACGGTGACTTAGCACTCATAACTTTCGAGTGCTAATATACACCGGTGGGAGATAAAAATCAAGGGCTTTCATAAAAAGTTCAAAAAACTTTCCCGGCGGGGCGGCGTTTGGCTTTACTTTGCCCTGCCGAAGCCGTATAATGGGCCGGAGTAATCTGTATAAAAGAGGAGGAAAACGGAACGATGCAGCAGATACAGCTGGAACTTGAGGGCGGCGGGACGCTGACCGTCTGCCTGCGGGCGTCGCTGGACGCCATGCCCACGGTGAAGCAGCGGCCTCTGGTGCTGGTGGTGCCCGGCGGAGGATACAGCCACGTCAGCCCCCGGGAGGGCGACCCGGTGGCCCTGCAGTTCGCGGCGGCGGGCTATCACACCGCCGTGCTGACCTACAGCGTGGGGGAGGGGGCGCGGGACTACCGGCCCCTCCGCCAGCTCAGCGAGGCGCTGGGGCTGCTGCGGCAGCACGCGGAGGAATGGCATATCCTGCCGGATAAAATAGCGGTCTGCGGCTTCTCGGCGGGCGGGCATCTGGCCCTGTCCGGCGCAGTGCTGGACATCCCGGGCGAGACGGCGCAGCAGCGGCCCGACGCGGTCATTCTGGGCTACCCAGTCATCACGGCAGGGGAGTATGCCCACCGGGGCAGCTTCGTCCAGCTGGCGGGCAGTGAGGACGCCGCCGCACAGAGGGCCTTCGGTCTGGAGGACAAGATCACGCCCGACACACCGCCGGTCTTCGTCTGGCATACGATGGAGGACAGGACTGTCCCGGTGGAGAACACGCTGCTGCTGCTCTCGGCCCTGCGGCGGGCGGGCGTGGCCTGCGAGGCGCATCTCTTTGAGCAGGGTGCCCACGGCACCAGCATCAGCACCGCCGAGGTGGACGCCGCCGACCGGCACCGCGCCCGTTGGGTAACGCTCTGCCTCGAGTGGCTGGGGCGGACGTTCGGGTTCGACTTGCGGTGATTTGGACATTCCTACAAAAAATTCATAATTTTATGGTTGACCTGCCCAAGATTTAAGGGTATACTGGTCAGCGGAAACAAACGAGGAAGAAGGAAACGTACATGGAAAAGAAGATCTCGGTCAAAGACCTGCTGATGCAGGCATTCCTGACGGGCTGGGAGCTGTCCGACAAGAGCATCTCGCAGGACGAGTACCTCCAGAGCGCCATTCAGGTCATCGAGGTGTTGCAGGTGGAGCCGGAAAATGTCTACGCCGAAGAGGGCCTCGGCCTGACCGACGGCGACGAGGTGGACCATCTGGACGACCTGCTCCGTGCCGACGGCCAGTGGCTCTATTATGGCGTAGAGGCGGAGGATTTCTTCCTCATCCAGTGGTATCCGGACGAGGCCTCCGCCAGGGCCAAGCTGGCGCAGCTCGAAGAGCTGGGCGACGGCAGGCAGTACCTTGTGGATCTGAGCCTCCGGCGCTCGAACCCCACCGAGGCCGAGAACTTCGGCAATTCGAACCCGGTGCAGCTGCGCTCGTAAGCCTCTCCCTTTGGGAGAGGTGTCACCGTAGGTGACGGAGAGGGCAAGCTTGTCGCCCAAGAGCCGCCGTGCAGCGATAAGCTGTCTCTTTGTCAGAGCGAAGCTATCGCTGTGTCTGTGCTTCTCCGTCAGCGCCCTTGCCCTCTCAGGCGCTTCGCGCCAGCTCTCCCAAGGGGAGAGCCTTTTATGATGGAAAGAAAGGAAACTTTTCAATGCAGCTTTCTGATCTGGAGCGCCAGCGCCTTGCCGACATCCTGATGCGATACGACCAGCACCCCGAGGTGCAGCGGATGCGGGAGTTTATCCAGCATGGCGACGTGACCACCTATCAGCACTGCAAGAATGTGGTGCTGGTGAGCTTCTGGCTCAACCGCCGCTTCCGTCTGGGCGCGGACGAGACATCGCTTGCCGTGGGGGCTTTCCTCCACGACTTCTACCTCTACGACTGGCACAAGCGCAGCTCCTTCCACGGCCTGCGCCGTCTGTTCGAGATGCACGGCTTCGCCCACCCCGGCTCTGCCTGCGTCAACGCGGAGCGCTGCTTCGCCATCACCAAGAAGGAGCAGAACATCATCTCGAGCCATATGTGGCCCCTGACCTTCCGCCATGTGCCCACCTGCCGGGAGGCCATCATCGTCTGTCTGGCCGACAAATACTGCGCTGTGCTGGAGAGTATGTTCCAGCGCACCCGCGTGGCCGATGCCGACGCAGGGGAGAATGAGTGGTAGCCCTCTCAGGCGCTACGCGCCAGCTCCCCCAAAGGGGGAGCCACTGGCGTGCCGGTCAGGCCCACGCAGGACGAGCAAAGTTTACTCTATCCGGAAACAGTAGTGCCCTGCTACAGAGGGCAGCAGCTTCGGGGCAATATCCCTTGTCAAGCTGTTGTAAATCTCTGTAGCAGGGCACTATCTTTTACGTTCTATTGAGCTTCCAGCGGTCAGCGGAAAGTGGCCCGACATGCCAATGGCTCCCCCTTTGGGGGAGCTGGCGAGCGGAGCGAGACTGAGAGGGCCAAACCCGTTACAGCTTCTTATACCCCGCAGGCTCATCGGCTCTGGCGCGGCGCTCCATCAGATAGGTGTCCAGCCAGCGGCCATGACAGTCCCGGGCGATCCGCTCCCGCCGCCCCACGACCCGGAACCCGCACTTGGTGTGGAGGCCGAGGCTGGCGGTGTTGTCCTGTAAAACCGTGGAGTGGAGCGTCCAGTAGCCCTCCTGCTCCGACGCCTCGCAGAGGGCCGTCAGCAGCCGGGAGCCGAGGCCCCGGCCCCGGAACTTCTCGCCGACGTAGATGCTCACCTCGGCCACCCCCCGGTAGCACCAGCGGGGGTCGATGCGGCGCAGCGCGGCCCAGCCCGCCAGCTCGCCGCCGTCCAGAATGACGAGGCGGCATTCCTTGATGTGGAAGGCGTCCCACGCCGTGTAGGGCGGGCAGGTGGTCTGGAAGGTGGCGTGTTCGGTGGCGATGCCCTCCAAGTAGATCTCGGACACAGCGGCCCAGTCCTCCGGCGTCATGGGCCGGACAGTGATATTGTTCATGATACTTTTCCCCAGCAGAGCGCCCCAATGCGCCCTCACCATTCCTCTTATCCCAGTTTGTCCCAGTATAGCAGATGCGGCCCGTCTGCGCAATGGCTTCTCACTCCAGCCCCGGCAGGGTGTCCAGCACCGGGATGCCAAGCCCCTGCAGAAAGGCCCTCTTCTCCTCGATGAGGGGGACAACGTCCAGCTCCGAGGGGGCGTGGGCGTCGCAGCCCATGATGGCCCTGACCGGATACTCCGCCGCGATGCGCCAGAACTCGTCCCGGGTGTAGCCCAGCGAGGCGTCGGGGCGGCGCTGGAGCGTCAGGCCCGCCATGTTGTACTCGAGAGGGATGTCCAGCCGCGCCGCTGCGGCACAGACCTCCCGGCAGGCCTTTTCGGCCTCGGCGTCGAAGGCCGTCATCCGGTTCAAAAAGAGGTCGGGGTGGGCCAGATACCGGTACAGCCCCGTTTCCAGCGCCCGTTCCACCTGCTCGGCGTACCGTCTGCCGTGGGCCGGGGAGGCGCTGCCGCCGAAGCGCCGGGCCTTGGCGTCCTGCTCGTCGGTGGTGTCGTAGTGACAGCCGAGGATGAGGTACTCGATGCCCAGCCGCTCGGTCTCCTCCTTCAGCCAGCCCAGATAGGCCGGGAAATACTCGGCCTCGAGGCCGATGTGGAGATGGAGCCGGTCGGCGTACTTTTCCCGCAGGCCCCGCAGCGTCAGGACATAGTCGTCCAGCTGGGCAGGCAGCATCCGGATATGGCTGACGAAGCCGGGCGTGGCGTAGGCCCATGGGGTGTGGTCGGAAAAGCCCAGCACCTTGTAGCCGCAGCGCAGGGCCGTGAGGATGTACTCCTCCTCGGTGCCTTCGGCGTGGCCGCAGCGGGTGGTGTGGGTGTGGTAATTGGTCAGCATGGAAAAAAGCCCCTCCCGGGCAGAAATCTTTTTGACAATCATCACGGTTGTGATACAATAAAGAAAATACCCGTTCGGGGCAGGAACTATTATAGACCTCCTTGCCGCAAAATGCAATTCGGCTGTCCCGAAAAAAGGAGACAAGAAGATGGATTGGAAACGACTCACTGCCTCTGCGCTGATGCTCGGCCTCCTCGCTCTTCCGGCCTCTGCGGCCAGCATCACGCCCCAGACCACCATGAAAGAGATCCGCAGCGACCCCGACATCCGGGCCAGCGGCCTCTACACCTATACCTATGTATGGGAGCGGGACTGCGAAAAGCTCTCCACCAGCCGGGACGATGAGACGCTGGCCGAGGTGGTGGACGACACATCGGCGGAGGCCTGCGCGGCGGGGCTGAACTATCTGGCGCAGGTGTACCACGACGGGGTGCAGGTGACCTATCCGCTCTATTCGGAGGAGGAGATCGCCGCCATGCCCTCCCGCGCCCACGCGGAGCTGTATTACTGCCCCGCGGAGCAGCCGGGGGCAAAGTTTGCCATCGTGCTGTCGGGCAACTCGCTCTACTACAGCGGCGAGCTGCGGGGCGGCGTGTCCACGGCGTGGGAGCTGCACCAGCAGGGGTACGCCGTCTTCTCCCTGCGCTACCGCATCGGCCTCGAGGCCGGGGACGACGCTCCGATGGAAGACCTTGCCCGGGCCATCCGCCTCGTGCTGGCGAACGCAGACACCTTCGGCGTCTCCACCGAGGATTACGCCCTGCTGGGCTACTCCTCCGGCGGGCAGATCGCGGGCGTCTTCGGCAATGAGGAAAAGGGCTGGGGCCGCTACGGCGTCCCGAAGCCCGGCGTGCTGCTGCTGGCCTACCCCATCAACAACTTTCTGGAGGCAAAGCCCGCTTACCATCTCCTGATGGACACCGACCGGCTGGCAAGGCGCTACTACTCCTACACAGTCTCGAAGCTGGTGACGCCGGACTACCCGCCCACCTTCCTGTGGTATGGCCGGAACGACAAGATGCTCATGGCCTTCGTCTACCCGCTGCAGGGGCCGGCCCTTGCCAAGGCCCTGCGGGACAACGGCGTGCCCAACCGGGTGCAGGTCTACGACGACGCCAAGCACGGCGTCGGCATCGGCGTGGGCACCGACGCGGAGGGCTGGGTGGCCGACGCCGCCGCATTCTGGAAGAGCGTCTCGGAAGAATAAAGAAAAGAGGGAAAGGATATGTACGATTTGAATGAATGCATCCGCAGCCTGAACGTGGGCCTGCCCGACGACATCGCCCGGCTGAAGGCTGCCGGATATTATAAGGAGGCCATCGCCCGCATCGACCGGCTGCTGGCCGAGGACTGGACCAAGACCCAGAACAGCCCCGCCGCCAACGGCAGCGCTGCGCCGGAGGGATACGTCCCCCCCGAGAACCCTACGCCCCACGGCGTGGACGCCCTGCGGGAGGCGCTGACCGTCCAGAAGGAGATCATGCGCCGTCTGCCTGGGGAATACTGCTGGACGGAGGCCGAGGCCATCGCCCGGATGCAGGAGCGGGTGAAGGGATTCACGGCGGAGGAGTTCCGCGCCCTCGACTGGGAGGGCCGGATGGACTGGCGGTTCGTGGAGGGGGAAAAGCGGTATCAGGAGCGGTTCGCCGAGACTCTGCTGGCCACCCACGCCGACCTCGCCGCCCGGAAAAAGACCCCGGACACCCCCAACAATAAGAACGAGGAGCGCCGCCGCCTCTGCGAAAGGATGATGCAGGAGGGGAGCGCCAGCGCCGACATCACCCTCCGCACCAGCATCCGGATGTCGGACGAGGCCTTCGCCGCCGCGCTGGAAAAGGCGAGAGCCGAGGGCCGGGACACCGTCCATGTCCGGGTATGGCTGGCCCTGCCTGCCGACTGCCCGTCCCAGAACCATATCACGCTGGACGGCTTCACCGAGACGCCCGGCCATATCGCCGCCGAGGACGCGCCCCAGCGCACCGTGTACTGGGAGGCCGACCTTGCCGAGAACCGCACCTTCGGCGCGGAGTACAGCTACCGCGAAACGGCGGTCTACGCCGACCCGCTCTCCTTCACGCCCGACCCGGAGCAGCCGGACTTCTACACCGGCGAGGAAGCGCCCCACATCGTCTTTACACCCTATCTGCGGGCGCTGGCGGCCCAGCTCACCGAGGGCGTCACCAGCCCGGCGGAGAAGGCAAAGCGCATCTACGATTACGTCACCCTGAACGTCCGCTATCACTTCCAGCCCTCCTATTTCGTCCATGAGTCCATCGCTGAGAACTGCGCCCGCAGCCGCCGGGGCGACTGCGGCATCATGGCCCTCACCTTCATCACCCTCTGCCGCATCGCGGGCATCCCGGCCCGCTGGGAGAGCGGCCTTGCGGTGGCCCCGGGGGATGCAGGCTGCCACGACTGGGCACGGTTCTACATCGCGCCCAAGGGCTGGATGTACGCCGACTGCTCCTACGGTGCCTCCATGGCACGCCGGGGCGATGAGGCGCTCCGCCGCCACTATTTCGGCAGTCTGGACACGGGCCGGATGGTGGCCAACAGCGCCTTCGAGGCCCCCTTCGACCCGCCGATGACGGGCTTCCGCAGCGACCCCTACGACAACCAGAGCGGGGAGATGGAGGCCGACGGCGTGGGCCTTGCCGGGGAGGAAAAGGTCACCACCAAAGAAGTTTTAAGATTTGAGGAAGTAAAGTAAATGGAATATCTTGCGTTCGTGTATACCCTGCTGCTCGTCGCCATCTGTCTGATGATGGCGGTGCTGCTGGTCCGCACCAGCCGCCTGCTGAAGGAGCCGAAGGACGACGAGGCCCTGAAGAGCTGGCTGGAACAGCAGCTTGCCGCACAGGCCAAGGACTTCAGCGCCCGGCAGGACGCCGTGGCCCAGCAGAACTACGCCGCCATCCGCAGCGTCAGCGAGACGCTCCAGACCGCCGTGCAGGGGATGAGCACCACGCTGGGACAGGGGCAGGACAGCCAGCAGCGCATCCTTGAGCAGCGGCTGCGCAGCCTCGAGCAGGCCAACACCCAGCAGATGGAGCAGCTGCGTCAGGCCGTCACCCAGAGCATGGCAGCGCTTCAGGCCGAGAACGCCCGCAAGCTGGATGAGATCCGCCACACGGTGGACGAGCAGCTTCAGGACGCCTTGCAGAAGCGGGTCACCGAGAGCTTCAAGGCCGTCAACCAGCAGCTCGAGCAGGTGTACAAGGGTCTGGGCGAGATGCAGTCCCTCGCCGCCGATGTGGGAGGCCTGAAGCAGGTGCTCTCGGGCGTCAAGACCCGCGGCATCCTCGGCGAGATCCAGCTGGGAGCCATCCTCGAGGAGATCCTGGCTCCGGAGCAGTACGACACCAACGTCGCCACCATCCCGGGCAGCACCCAGCGGGTGGAATATGCCATCAAGATGCCGGGCGCGGACGGCGGCAGCGTCTGGCTCCCCATCGACTCCAAGTTTCCCGGCGACACCTACGGCCACCTGCAGGACGCCTACGCCTCCGGCGACGCGCAGGCCGTGGAGAACGCCCGCCACGCGCTGGAAATGGTCCTCCGCAGCGAGGCAAAGGACATCCGGGAAAAGTACGTCGAGCCGCCCTATACCACGGCCTTCGGCATCCTGTTCCTGCCCTTTGAGGGCCTGTACGCCGAGGTGGTGAACGCCGGGCTGCTGGAGGTCCTGCAGCGGGACTATCAGGTCAACGTGGCAGGCCCCAGCACCATGGCGGCCCTGCTGAACAGCTTACAGATGGGCTTCAAGACCCTCGCCATCCAGAAGCGCTCGGGCGAGGTGTGGCAGCTGCTGGGCGCGGTGAAGACCGAGTTCGACAAGTTCGGGCAGGGCCTCGCCAAGATGCAGCAGCGCCTGCGCCAGACCGACGAGGAGCTGGACAAGCTCATCGGCGTCCGCAGCCGCGCCATCAGCCGGAAGCTGCGCAGCGTCCAGAGCCTCGACGAGGCCAGCGCCAGCGCCCTCCTCGAGATCGACGACATGAACGAGCTGCCAAGTGCGCTCTCCGAGACAGGCGGGGCATCTGACCAAGTTGGAAATTAACGGCGGTGCATCGCCGAAAATCGAACTTGGCCAAGGAGACCAACTTCGACGGAGGTGACCAAGTTGGAACTTGGCCAGCAAAGGCAAGTTGGCCAAACTGACCAACATGGAATATATAACATAGATACGTTATTATATTGGAACTTGGTCTTATATTCCACAGGAGTAGAGCCTCGACTTGCCGTCCGGACTGATAAATAGTTGACGAAGGCGGCAGGCTGTGCTATACTACGAGCGGTTCTTAAGAAATACTGCCAACTGCGGTATGTCATACACAAAACAGCAGAGAGGAAATATGCTTATGAGCGTAAAGAATATCAGCAGCGCCATCCTTGGCGTGGGTGTGGACGATACCACCATTGACCTGTTCGAGAGCCAGTACCCGGTGCCCACCGGCGTCAGCTACAACTCCTATATCATCCGGGACGAGAAGACCGCCATCCTCGACACGGTGGACGCGCGTGCCACCGACGAGTGGATGGCAAACGTCACCGAGGCGCTGGCAGGGGAGAAGCCCGCCTACCTCGTCGTCCACCACATGGAGCCGGACCATGGCGCAAATGTGGCCCGCCTCGCCGCCCTCTACCCCGAGATGCAGGTGGTGGGCAACGCCAAGACCTTCCAGTATATGGAGCAGTTCTTCGGCCCGGAGGCCATCGCCAAGGAGCGCCGCGTCGTCGTGAAGGACGGCGAGAGCCTCTCGCTGGGCGCACACACCCTCACCTTCGTCTTTGCGCCGATGGTCCACTGGCCCGAGGTCATGGTGAGCTATGAGTCCACCGAAAAAGTCCTCTTCTCCGCCGACGGCTTCGGCCGCTTCGGCGCTGTGGCAAAGTTCGACGAGAAGGCCGACTGGGCCAGCGAGGCCCGCCGCTACTACCTGAACATCGTGGGCAAGTACGGCCCGCAGGTGCAGGCCCTGCTGAAAAAGGCCGCTGCGCTGGACATCGCCACCATCTGCCCGCTGCACGGCCCCGTCCTTACCGGCGACCTCAGCAAATACCTGAACTACTATGATATGTGGTCCAGCTACAAGGCCGAGGAGCCGGAGAAGATCCTTGTGGCCAGCGCCTCCATCCACGGCCACACCCGCGCCGCCGCCCACATTCTGGCCGACAAGCTCCGGGCCAAGGGGGCGAAGGTGGTGGAGATCGACCTGACCCGGGTCGATGTCTCCTACGCCGTCACGGAGGCCTTCCGCTGCGGCAAGACCGTGCTGGCCTGCGCCACCTACGACGGCTTCCTCTTCCCGCCGATGGAGAACCTGCTGGCCCACCTCAAGACCAAGGCCTTCCAGAGCCGCACCATCGCCCTGATGGAGAACGGCACATGGGCACCCATGGCCGCAAAGCTCATGCGCGCCGAGCTGGAGGGCATGAAGAACATCACCGTCTGTGACACCGTCGTCACCCTCCGCTCTGCTTCCAACGCCGCCGCCGAGGCGCAGATGGATGCGCTGGCAGAGGAGCTGCTGGCCAAGTAAAAGATCACGAACATGAGAAGATCCCCCACATCTGTGGGGGATCTTCTTGTTTTCTGTCAGCGTTTATGATACACTGATACTGCCGCCGCAAGGCGGTAAGGCACTGTACATACGGCAGGCGGTTTGGTCTCTCACTTCCGAAAGGAGGTGAGAAGATGCCGATTACTTTGACGTTTCACTTGTTTGGACTCACGTTCACACTGCGAATCAAAAAGTAAAACCGCCACCTCTGCAACAGGTGACGGTTTCGGAAAAGAAATCTAAACCCTTGAAGAGGCCAAACCGCTTGTCACAGTGCCTTTTCTATCGCTATTATAGCGCATTGTCGGGCGGCTGTCAAGGAACCCGGCAGTGCTTTCCTTGATCAAGAAGCGCGCGGCTTTCTGCCAAGCGCCGCCGCGCCGCTCAGGGCCACGAGAGCGGGCAGGATTCCACGGGATTCCTTCACTGCGGTGGAACAAGTGGCAAAGTTCCTATAAATAAAACGATACATCATTCAATATTGATTGTTTGCCAACGTGGCAAAGTTCCCCTGATTGGCAAACTTACCTACTTTGCCAGCTGGGTACAAGTTCGCCACCTTGGCAAAGTTTGTTTTACGGCGTTGGTACGCTGATATTTTGGAACTTGGCCAGATAACCTGCGTGGCTCGGGGGGTGGTGAAAGCCTCTCCCTTTGGGAGAGGTGTCTGCGCAGCAGACGGAGAGGGCAAGCCTCCCCCAGCAAAACGCAGAAAAAAGCGGATATTCCCCGAAATCTGCCTGCGCCGCTTGCAAACCGGCCCGAAATGTGGTAAGATGATTCATGGTTATTTGATGACCACGACCTGAATACTCCAAACGCAGCGACGGAGAGAGTAGGCAGGCGCACCGCAGCAAAGAGAGAGGCTTCACCGGCTGAGAGGGCTTCCGCGCGGGCGCAGGCTGAAGTTCGCTCCCGAGCGGCTGGCCTGAACCTTGCAGTAGGGCCGGACGGTGCGCCCCGTTACGGCGTTTTGAGCGCCGCACGGCTCCCGAGTGGGCCGGGCGGAAACCGGGTGGTACCGCGGAGCTGTAAATTTTTGAAGCTTCGTCCCTTTTGCCGGGCCTTACGAGAGGCCCCGGCAGGGGACGAAGCTTTTTTGCTGTCCGCTGAACAACACGAATGAGAAGGAGAGAACATCCATGCAAGCAATGATCGACGAGCTGGCAAAGCAGGCGGAAGAGAGCCTCGGTCAGGTCTCTTCCAAGGAGACGCTGGCAACTTTCTGGCAGGAATATCTGAGCAAGAACGGCAAGATCCCCGCCCTGATGAAGAATCTGCGCTCGGTCGCCCCCGAGGAGCGCCCGGCCATGGGCAAGATCATCAACGAACTGAAGACCAAGGTGCAGGCGGAGTATGACGCCGCCGCCGAGCAGGTCAAGCAGGCTGAGCTTGCCGCCCGCAACGCCGCCGAGACGGTGGACATCACCCTGCCCGCCAAGACCCGCGCCTTGGGCGGCCTGCACCCCCTGACCCTCGTGACCAACCAGATCATCGATGTCTTCTCGGGCATGGGCTTTGCAGTGGCGGAGTCCCCCGAGATCGAGGACGACGACCACAACTTCACCCGCCTGAACGTCCCGAAGGACCACCCCGCCCGCGATATGCAGGACACCTTCTACCTGTCCGACGAGTTCCTGCTCCGCACCCAGACCTCCGGCGGCCAGATCCGCACCATGGACAGCCAGAAGCCGCCCATCAAGGTGCTCATCCCGGGCCGGGTCTTCCGCTCCGACTCCGACGCCACCCACAGCCCCATGTTCCATCAGATGGAGGGTCTGGTGGTGGATAAGGGCATCACGCTGGGCGACCTGCAGGGCGCGCTGAACACCTTCGTTCAGAAGCTGTTCGGTGCCGACACCCGCACCCGCCTGCGCCCCTCCTACTTCCCCTTCACCGAGCCGAGCGTCGAGGTGGACGTGAGCTGCTTCGAGTGCCACGGCAAGGGCTGCCCCCTGTGCAAGCACACCGGCTGGATCGAGGTGCTGGGCGGCGGCGTCGTCAACCGCAAGGTGCTGGAGAACTGCAACATCGACCCGGACGTGTACTCGGGCTTTGCCTTCGGCATCGGCATCGAGCGCATCGCCATGCTGAAGTACGGCATCAACAACATCGGCCTGATGTTTGAGAACAACCTGCAGTTCCTCAAGCAGTTCCACGAATAAGAGGGGAGAGAGCAAACAATGAAAGTACCTTTCAGTTGGTTAAAAGAACTCGTCGATATTGACGTTACCGCACAGGAGCTTGAAGAGAAGCTCTTCTCCTGCGGCTTTGAGGTCGAGGAGCTGATCCCGCTGGACGCCGGTATCAGCAAGGTGGTCGTCGGTAAGATCGTGGAGATGGAGCCTCAGGAGGGCACCCATCTGACCAAGTGCGTCGTGGACTGCGGCAGCTACGGCCACGACATCCGCATCAGCACCGGCGCTTCGAACATGAAGCTGGGCGACTGCGTGCCTGCCGCTCTGGACGGCTCCACCCTGCCCGGCGGCATCAAGATCAAGGCCCGCAAGATGCAGGGCGTCGAGTCCAACGGAATGCTCTGCTCCGGCGAGGAGCTGGGCCTGAACGACGACCTGTTCCCGGGTTCTGAGGTCTACGGCCTGCTCATCCTGCCCGAGGACTCCGTCCCCGGCACCGACATCGCCCCTGTGGTGGGTCTGGATGACTACATCTTCGACATCTCCATCACCGCCAACCGCCCCGATTGCCAGTCGGTGCTGGGCATCGCCCGCGAGGTGTCCGCCATCCTCGGCAAGCCCCTGCATATGCCGGCCATGGACTACAAGGCCGTCTGCGACGCCGACGCGCCGGTGAGCGTGAAGGTGGAGGCCCCCGACCTCTGCCCCCGCTACATGGCACACTACGTCCGCAACATCCGGATGGGCGAGTCTCCCCGCTGGATGAAGCGCCATCTGGCCCTCTGCGGCCTGCGCTCCATCAGCAACGTGGTGGACATCACCAACCACACCCTGCTGGAGATGGGCCAGCCCATGCACGCCTTCGACCTGAACAAGGTGGCGGGCCGCAGCATCACCGTCCGCCGCGCTGCGGAGGGCGAGAAGATCACCACCCTCGATGAGAAGGAGTTCACCCTGAACCCCAACAATCTTGTCATCTGCGACGCTGAGAAGCCGGTGGCGCTGGCCGGCATCATGGGCGGCGCAAACTCCGGCATGGACGACGCCACTACCAGCCTGCTCTTCGAGTGCGCGACCTTCGCCCGCGACTCGGTCCGCAAGACCAGCCGCGCTCTGGGCCAGAACAGCGACTCCTCCGCCCGCTACGAGAAGGGTGTGGACCGCCACTCCCCCGAGATGGGCCTTGCCCGCGCCCTGCACCTCATTCAGGAGCTGGACTGCGGCGACATCACCACGCTGGAATACGACCTGACCGATGGCCGCCCGCTGGAGCGCAGGCACATGGTCACCACCCCGGCCAAGATCTGCGGCGTGCTGGGCATCACCGTGCCCGACCAGACCATGATCGACATCCTCGAGCGTCTCGAGTTCACCGTGGATGTGCAGGCCGACGGCAGCTGGGACGTCTCGGCGCCGCTCTACCGCGAGGATGTGGAGAGCTTCCCCGATCTGGCCGAGGAGGTCATCCGCGAGTACGGCTATGACCACATCGTGCCCACCTTCCTGAACACTGCCTCCGTCACCAACGGCGGCCTGACCTACGACCAGAAGCAGCAGCTCAAGACCAAGCGGCTGCTGGCGGCACAGGGCTTCTATGAGGCCTCCACGCTGGCCTTCTACTCCAACGCCGAGTTCGATATGCTCCATATCCCGGCGGACGACGAGGCCCGCAAGGCCATCCGCATCCTGAACCCCATCAGCGAGAACCTGTCCGTCATGCGCACCCTGCTGGCACCCTCCATGCTGAACGTCATCGTGGACAACCTGAAGAAGGGCAACGCCGAGGGCCGCCTGTTCGAGATGGCACCGGTCTACCTCGCTAAGGAGCTGCCCATTCAGGAGCACCCCCACGAGCGCCAGACCCTCTGCCTCGGCGCGTTCGGCCCGGCGGAGGACTTCTTCACCGTCAAGGGCGCACTGGAGGCGCTGGCCGCAGGCTTCGACCTGACCTTCACCTACCAGCGCGAGACCACCAGCTGGCTCCACCCCGGCATCAGCGCCGCCGTCTACTGCAACGGCAAGCGTCTGGGCGTCTTTGGCAAGCTGGCCAACGAGATCAACGCTGAGCTGGAGATCGCCAAGGAGCAGAAGGACAGCCAGAACATCTATCTGGGCGAGCTGGACTATGAGGCCCTGATGTCCTGCGTCGAGGGCGGGCTGCGCTACAAGCCCCTCAGCCTCTTCGCCGCTGTCAAGCGCGATCTGGCGCTGGTCTGCGACGAGGCTGTGGCCTGCGGCGACATCGAGGAGGCCATCAAAAAGGCCAGCCCCCTCATCACCGAGGTCAGGCTGTTCGATATTTACCGGGGCGCGAACCTCGGCGAGGGCAAGAAGAGCATGGCCTTCTCCCTGACCCTGTCCGACCCCGCTGCCGAAGTCTCCGCCGAGCAGGTGGAGCGCACCGTCAAGAAGGTGCTGGGCAACCTGAAGTTCAAGCTGGGCATCGAGATCCGCTAAGCTGAAATGAGTCCGTCTGTGCCGCCGGCACAGGCGGGCTTTTTCTTTGGGGCGGTTTATGCTATACTTATCTCATTGATGAAAAGCAGGAGGAACCAGCGTGGAGGATTACCGCACCGTCCGGGGCACGGCCATCGGAGAATATGAAGAGAAGAAGAGCCGCTTCATCGCGCAGCTCTCCTTTGCAGACAGCGAGGAAAAGGCCGTGGCCTTTCTGGAACAGGTGCGTGCGGCCAACCGCACCGCCCGCCACAACGTCTATGCCTACCGTCTGCGGGAGGGCAGCCGGGAGCGCTACTCCGACGACGGCGAACCGGCCAAGACGGCGGGGACGCCTGCGCTGGAAGTCTTGCAGCACAGCGGCCTGACCGACCTCATCGTGGTCGTCACCCGGTACTTCGGCGGTGTGCTGCTGGGCACGGGGGGCCTCGTCCGGGCCTACACCACAGCCACCGCCCGGGCGCTGGAAGCCGCCGAGGTGGTCACAGTGCGCAGCGTGGCGGCGCTGGAGGTGACAGTGGACTACGGGCTTTATGAGCGGGCCGACCTCCTCATCCGGGCGGCAGGCGGCAAGCTGGCCGAGCCGGAGTTCACCGACCGGGTCACCCTCCGCTGGCAGATGCCGGAACACACCGAGGGGCCGCTGCTCACCCAGCTGCAGGAGCTGACGCGGGGCACGGCCAATGTCACCGTGAGTGCGCCGTTTTATGCGGCGTTCTGAGGGGGCCTTTGCTCCCGGTCAGGCTGTCCTTCGTCCAACCTCTCAGACGCTTCGCGCCAGCTCCCCTTGTAGGGGAGCCTTTGGCGAAGAGGTGAAGCTTTGCGGTATGCCAAGGCCTCCCCTCGGTAGGAGCAACAACGACGACCGCCGCCAGCGGCGGAAACAGGGAGAAGTTGTTGGGGCAGCGGCCAGCAGGATGCAAGCGACAGCGCAGCAGACGCTGGGAGCCGCAACCCGGGCTGTGGCACGCCGCAGGCGTGACGGAGAGGTTCAGCCCACGAGGACGAGTCGAACGGAATCAAAAAAGCAGCAAATACCAAAAATTCCCAGCAAACCCATCGAAACATTTTTTGAACGAAGAGTCATGGATTTTCCCCCTTCGACAGCGCAAATCGGTTACAATAGCCGCAGACGCGGCACTGGGATCGGCCGCGCAGGGAGAGGAGGGGGAACGAGAGAAAAAGAAGCGGCAGATCTGCCGTCCGCACCTTCGAGGACGTCTTTGTGCCCCGCAGGCGGCACGTTTTGGAGAAAAAGGAGCGCCGAACATCGTTATGATCCCACACGAATACATTGAAGAGCTGACCCGCCGCACCGACATCGTGGAGCTGGTGGGCAATTATGTCCAGCTCAAACGGAAGGGCCGGCTCTACGGCGGGCTGTGCCCCTTCCACAGCGAGAAGACCCCCTCGTTCTACGTCTACCCGGACACCCAGAGCTTCTACTGCTTTGGCTGCGGCGCGGGCGGCGACGCGGTGAGCTTTACCAAGAGGATCAACAGCATCGACTACATCGAGGCCGTCAAGCTGCTGGCCCAGCGGGCCGGAATGCCCGAACCCACCGAGGACGACAAAACGGGCCGTCTGCGCAGCCGCATCCTGACCATGAACAAGGACGCGGCCCGCTTCTTCCACGCCTGCCTCAACTCCACGGTGGAGGAGGCCCGGCAGGCCCGGGCCTACTGGCGGCGGCGCGGCCTCGACGACAAGACCATCAACCGCTTCGGGCTGGGCTATGCCCCCGACGACGGGCAGGCGCTCTACCAGTACCTCCGGGATAAGGGATACAACCAGCAGGAGCTGGACGCCAGCGGCCTGTTCAAGCGCAGCCAGTCGGGCCGCATCTACTGCCTGTTCTGGCGGCGGGTCATGACCCCCATCTTCGACCTGCGGGGCAACATCATCGCCTTCGGCGGCCGGGTGCTGGATGACTCCAAGCCCAAATACGTCAACAGCCCCGAAACGCTGGTCTACCACAAGTCGGACACGGTGTTTGCGCTCCAGATCGCCAAGCGGAGCGCCTCCCGCCGGTATGTCCTCTGTGAGGGCTACATGGACGTCATCTCCATGCATCAGGCGGGCATCGACACCGCCGTCTGCGCCTGCGGCACGGCCCTGACGCCCGATCAGGTCAAGCTCATCAGCCAGTACGCCGAGGAGGTCATCCTCAGCTACGACTCCGATGAGGCGGGCCAGAAGGCCACCCTCCGCTCGCTGGAGCTGTTCCGCAACAGCCCGGTGCGGGTGGGCGTCTTACAGATCCCGGGGGCGAAGGACCCGGACGAGTACATCAAGAAATACGGTGCCGACCGCTTCAAGGCCCTTCTGGATGGCGTGGGCAACGCGCTGGACTTCCGGATGAAGCGGCTGCGGGACCAGTACGACCTCAAGCAGGACGCCCAGCGCCTCGAGTACGTCAAGGAGGCCGTGGAGATGCTGGCCCAGCGCTCCAACCCCACCGAGCAGGAGGTCTACGCAGGCCGTCTGGCCGAGGAGACCAACATCTCCAAGACCGCCATCATGGCCCAGCTGGCCGACGCCGTGAAAAGGGCCGGCAGCAAGCGCCGCTGGGAGCGGAGCCGCGCCCGTCTGCGGGAGGGCGAGATGGACCAGATCAAGGTGCCCTACGGCGCAGGCCGGGGCGCACTGGGGATGGCCAGCGCCGAACAGCGGCTTCTGGCCGCTATGCTGCGGGAGCCGGGCTACATCGACAAGGTGAGTGCCCGGCTCAGGCCGGAGCAGTTTTTGCAGCCCCAGCAGAAGGAGCTGTATGAGGCCATGCTCCGCTGCAGGGAGCAGGGGGTGGACGTGAGCCTCGCCACCCTGCGGGCCTTCGTCAGCGAGGAGGCCCTGAATGAATTGAGCCGTCTTGCGGCACAATACAGCGATGTGAACTGTACGCCGGAGGACATCCAGCTCTATCTGGAACGCATCGCCCGGGGCACCCCCGTGGCCAGCCGCGCCGCCAGTATGTCAACCAACGATATTGAACAGTATCTCCAGTCGATGCGGGAACAAAAGCAGGGAACTGCTGACGCAGAAGATTCGGTCTGATCTCTCCACCGGCTGGGGCCGGAAGGAGAAGAGCAGATGCAGAAAATGTCACAGACGGAAGAAATGGCAAAGCTGCTGGCGGGACGCGCCCGCCGCCATGTCCTGACGCCCGAGCAGGTGAGCCGTGCGATGGAGGAACAGGACTTCGACCCGGCAGGGCTGGACGAGCTGTATGCCGCACTGGAGACGCGGGGCGTGCAGGTGGCTGAGGAGGAGACGGAGCTGCCGCTTCTGGACGAAGAGCAGATCGGCAGGCTCGAGGATGAGCTTTCTGCCGAGGGGGTGGCGCTGGACGACCCGGTAAAGACCTATCTGAAGGAGATCGGCCGGGTGCCCCTGCTGGCCGCGGAGGAGGAGGCTGCCCTCGCCCGTGCCGCGCAGGCCGGGGATGAGGACGCCCGCCGCCGTCTCAGCGAAGCGAACCTCCGCCTCGTGGTCTCGGTGGCAAAGCGGTACGCCGGGCGGGGCCTGCCTTTCCTCGACCTCATTCAGGAGGGGAACCTCGGCCTGATGAAGGCGGCGGAGAAGTTCGAGCCGGACCGGGGCTTCAAGTTTTCCACCTACGCCACATGGTGGATCCGGCAGTCCATCACCCGGGCCATTGCCGATCAGGGCCGCACCATCCGCATCCCGGTGCATCTGGTGGAGAGCATCAACCGGGTGAAGAAGACGGCAGGGGAGCTGCTGCGCCGCACAGGCCGGGAGCCGACCGTCGAGGAGATCGCCGCCCAGCTGGACATGGAGGCGGCCCGGGTGCGGGAGCTGCTGCAGCTGTCGCAGGACCCCATCAGCCTCGAAACGCCGGTGGGGGAGGAGGAAGACGCCCACCTTGAGGACTTCATCCGGGACGATGAGGCGGGCATCCCCGCCGACGAGGCCGGGCGGCAGCTGCTCCGCCGGGAGCTGATGACGGTGCTCAAGAGCCTCACGCCCCGGGAGGAGCGGGTCATCGCCCTTCGCTTCGGCCTTGAGGATGGCCGCGCCCGGACGCTGGAAGAGCTGGGCCGGGAGTTCAACGTCACCCGCGAGCGGGTGCGCCAGATCGAAGCCAAGGCCCTGCGCAAGCTGCGCCACCCCAGCCGGGCCAAGCGCCTGCGGGATTATCTGGACGAGTAGAGCGGGATGCAAGAGCAAATGGTGACAAAATGCACAAGGGTGTTTTTGTCTGGAACGTAAAAAACAAAAAAATCAACCCCAAAATCGCACAAAGCGTACACGCACCCGGGCGTCCCATAAAAGAGGGCGCTCGGGAATTTTTTTGCCTCAAAACGGAAAAATGGCTTGACAACAGGGGTTTTTGAGTGTATACTGTGTTAGTATCACATAATGGCCTAGTGCGCCAAAAAGGGAGTTTGTGCAGTGCGAGCCGGACGGGTCTCACCGAAAAGTTTGTGCAAAACGCCGGACTTCTGCGCGCGGTGCAGGCCGAATTATGTGTGTCTGCTCAAATTCGACCTGCATTTTGCAACATCCGTAGAGTATAAAAGTAAGGAGTGGTTGATTTTATGATGAAAGTCAAGCCCGTCAAGCTCGGCAAGACCGAGCGCATGAGCTTCTCCCACATCGACGAAGTCATCAGTATGCCGAACCTCATCGAGGTCCAGAAGAACTCGTACCAGTGGTTTCTGGACGAGGGCCTGAAAGAGGTCTTCCACGACATCGGCACCATTGAGGACTATACCGGCAATCTGGCACTGAGCTTTGTGGACTTCCGCCTCGACAAGGAGCCGAAGTACAGCATCAAAGAGTGCAAAGAGCGCGACGTGACCTATGCAGCGCCCCTGCGCGTCACCGCCCGTCTGCTGAACAAGGAGACCGGCGAGGTGAAGGATCAGGAGATCTTCATGGGCGACTTCCCCCTGATGACCGACGCAGGCACCTTTGTCATCAACGGTGCAGAGCGCGCCATCGTCAGCCAGCTGGTCCGTTCTCCCGGCGTATTCTACGGTGATGCCAAGGATAAGGTGGGCAACGACCTGTACAGCGCCACCATGAACCCCAACCGCGGCGCATGGCTGGAGTACGAGACCGATGCTTCCGATGTGTTCTATGTCCGTATCGATAAGAACCGCAAGCTGCCTGTCACCGTGCTGTGCCGTGCACTGGGCCTGTCCACCAACGAGGACATCCTGAACTTCTTTGGCGACGATGAGCGCATCCTCGCTACTCTGGAAAAGGATACCACCAAGAATCAGGAAGAGGGCCTGCTGGAGGTCTACCGCAAGCTGCGCCCCGGCGAGCCTCCCACGGTGGAGTCTGCTACCAGCCAGATCAACATGCTGTTCTTCGACCCGCGCCGTTATGACCTGTCTCGTTTCGGCCGTTATAAGATGAACAAGAAGCTGTCTCTGGCACGCCGCATCACCGGTCAGGTGGCTGCTGAGAATGTGGTCGCTCCGCTGACCGGCGAGATCCTGATCGAGGCTGGTGCCAAGATCACCCGCGAGCTGGCTGAGAAGGCTGACAATGCCGGTGTGAATCTGGTCGTGCTGAAACTCGACGATCCCATGAAGGAAGAGAGCCGGAAGGTCAAGGTCATCACCAACGGCTGTGTGGATGCACAGGGCTTCTTCTCCTTCGACGTGAAGGAGTGCGGCATCAACGAGCGCTGCTCCTTCGATGAGATCAAGAAGATCCTCGACACCACCTCTGATGTGGAAGAGCAGAAGGAGATGCTGCGCCGCAACCACGACCAGCTGATCGGCCGCACCGTTACGGTCGCCGATATTCTGGCTTCCATCAACTACCTGAACGGTCTGGGCCACAATATTGGCACCACCGATGATATCGACCATCTGGGCAACCGCCGCATCCGCAGCGTGGGCGAGCTGCTGCAGAACCAGTTCCGCATCGGCTTCTCCCGCATGGAGCGCGTCATCCGTGAGCGCATGACCCTGCAGAGCCAGGATCAGAGCGTCATCACTCCGCAGGCCCTCATCAACATCCGTCCGGTGGTGGCAGCCATCAAGGAGTTCTTCGGTTCTTCTCCGCTGTCCCAGTTCATGGATCAGAACAACCCGCTGGCTGAGCTGACCCACAAGCGCCGCCTGTCTGCTCTGGGCCCCGGCGGTCTGAGCCGTGACCGCGCAGGTTTCGAGGTCCGCGACGTTCACTACAGCCACTACGGCCGTATGTGCCCCATCGAGACTCCTGAAGGCCCCAACATCGGTCTGATCTCCTATCTGGCATCTTACGCCAAGATCAACGAGTACGGCTTCGTGGAAGCTCCGTACCGCAAGGTCAAGAAGACCTACGACGAGAACGGCCGCCTGCTCGAGCAGGTCGTTACCGACGAAGTGGAGTATATGACCGCTGATGTCGAGGACGAGTACGTTGTGGCACAGGCCAACGAGCCGCTGGATGAGGGCAAGCACTTCATCCGTCCCCGTGTGTCTGCCCGCCGCCGCGACGAGATCCTTGAAATTGATGCAGAGAAAGTCGATTACATGGACGTTTCTCCGCGAATGATGGTCTCTGTTGCTACTGCCTGCATCCCCTTCCTGGAGAACGATGACTGTAACCGTGCTCTGATGGGTTCCAACATGCAGCGTCAGGCAGTGCCTCTGATGGTCACCCAGCAGCCCATCGTTGCTACCGGTATGGAGTACAAGGCTGCTACCGACTCCGGCACCGCTGTTCTGGCAAAGAATGACGGTATCGTTGAGAAGATGGATGCCGACCATGTTGTTGTGCGCAACAACAAGGGTGAGCTGGAGGATTATCCTCTGGTCAAGTTCGCACGCTCCAACGCAGGCACCTGCATCAACCAGCGTCCCATCGTGGAGGTCGGCGAGAGCGTCAAGGCCGGTCAGGTGCTGGCCGACGGCCCTGCAATGCGCAACGGCGAAATTTCTCTGGGTAAGAACGCTCTGATCGGCTTCATGACCTGGGAAGGCTACAACTACGAGGATGCCGTTCTGCTGAACGAGAAGATCGTGCGCGAGGACGTGTACACCTCCATTCATATTGAAGAGTACGAGACCGAGAGCCGCGACACCAAGCTGGGACCCGAAGAAATCACCCGTGATATCCCCAACGTTTCTGAGGATGCACTGAAGGATCTGGACGAGCGCGGCATCATCCGCATCGGTGCCGAGGTCAAGAGCGGCGACATTCTGGTCGGTAAGGTCACCCCGAAGGGCGAGACCGAGCTGACCGCTGAAGAGCGCCTGCTGCGCGCCATCTTCGGCGAGAAGGCACGCGAAGTGCGTGATACTTCTCTGCGCGTGCCCCATGGTGCATACGGCATCATTGTGGACGTCAAGGTGTTCACCCCGGAGAACAGCGACGAACTGCAGCCCGGCGTGCGCGAGGTCGTCCGCTGCTATATTGCCCAGAAGCGCAAGATCAGCGTTGGCGATAAGATGGCAGGCCGTCACGGCAACAAGGGTGTCGTTTCCCGCATTCTGCCGCAGGAGGACATGCCCTACCTGCCCGACGGCACCCCGCTGGACATCGTGCTGAACCCTCTGGGCGTGCCTTCCCGTATGAACATCGGTCAGGTGCTGGAAGTCAACCTGGGCTACGCTGCCAAGGCATGCGGCATCAAGGTCATGACTCCCGTCTTCGACTCTGCTCGTGAGAACGACATCGGCGATACCTTTGATACCGCCCGCGAGATGTGGCATGGCGAGAATGCTCCTGCATATCCCACGAAGCTCCCCAAGATCATGGGCGAGAAGGGACACATCATCGACTTCTCCAAGATCGAGCTGGACCGCGATGGCAAGACCACCGTTTACGATGGCCGCACCGGCGAAAAGTTCGATAACCGCGTTACCGTCGGTTATATGTACTACCTGAAGCTGCATCACCTGGTCGATGATAAGATCCATGCACGTTCTACCGGCCCCTACTCTCTGGTCACTCAGCAGCCTCTGGGCGGCAAGGCCCAGTTCGGCGGCCAGCGCTTTGGCGAAATGGAAGTCTGGGCACTGGAAGCTTACGGCGCTGCTTACACTCTGCAGGAGATCCTGACCGTCAAGTCCGACGACGTGGAGGGCCGTGTGAAGACCTACGAGGCCATCGTTAAGGGTGAGCCGATCCCGCAGCCCGGCATCCCCGAGTCCTTCCGCGTTATGCTGAAGGAACTGCAGTCTCTGGGTCTGGACGTTGTTGTTCAGGACAAGGACGGCAACGAGATCGACATGCGTCAGAACTTCGACGACGAAGAGACCGGCTTTGATATGCGCGATGTTGCCGGCACTGAGAACGTCGTGCAGGAGAGCGAACTGCTCAACGATTATAATATTAAGGATGCCGATGCCGGTTTCGATGATCCTTCTGTGCTGGAGGACAATAACTCCGGTGCCGAAGCTCCCGCTTCTTCTGACGAAGTAGATTTCTGATCAGACAAAAAACACAAGCCTCAAGCCCCCTGTTCCGCGTGCTGCGGCAGGGGAAAGGGGCCTGTGGTCTGAACAAGAAAGCCGCCTGTATCATCGAGACAACTAGAGATTAAGAAAGGGTTCGTTTCATGGAAAACAACGTTTTCGATTCCATCAAGATCGGCCTTGCCTCCCCGGAGCAGATCCGCAACTGGAGCTACGGCGAGGTCAAAAAGCCTGAGACCATCAACTACCGTACCCTGAAGCCGGAGCGCGACGGCTTGTACTGTGAGCGCATTTTTGGACCTACCAAGGACTGGGAGTGCCACTGCGGTAAGTATAAGCGCATCCGCTACAAGGGCAAGATCTGCGACCGCTGCGGCGTTGAAGTGACCAAGGCCAAGGTCCGCCGTGAGCGCATGGGCCACATTGAGCTGGCCGCTCCCGTCAGCCACATCTGGTACTTCAAGGGCATCCCCAGCCGCATCGGCCTGATGCTGGACATCAGCCCCCGCCTGCTGGAGAAGGTGCTGTACTTTGCAAGCTATATCGTCACGGATCCGGGCGCTACCCGTCTGGAAAAGAAGCAGCTGCTCACCGAGAGCGAGTATCGTGAGATGCGCGACCACTACGGTGATGAGTTCGAGGCTGCTATGGGCGCTGAGGCCATTCAGGATCTGCTGAAGGAGATCGATCTGGATCAGCTGAGTGAAGAGCTGACTGCTGAGGTGGAAAAGTCCTCCGGCCAGAAGCGCGTGCGCATCCTCAAGCGTCTGGAAGTAGTTGAGGCATTCCGCATTTCCGGCAACCGTCCTGAATGGATGGTCATGGATGTGCTGCCTGTTCTGCCGCCTGACCTGCGCCCCATGGTCCAGCTGGACGGCGGCCGTTTTGCCACCTCCGACCTGAACGACCTGTACCGCCGCGTGATCAACCGCAACAACCGTCTGCGCCGTCTGCTGGAGCTGGGCGCTCCCGACATCATCGTGCGCAACGAGAAGCGTATGCTGCAGGAAGCAGTGGACAGCCTGATCGACAACGGCCGCCGCGGCCGTCCGGTCACCGGCCCCAACAACCGCGCCCTGAAGAGCCTTTCCGATATGCTGAAGGGCAAGCAGGGCCGCTTCCGTCAGAACCTGCTGGGCAAGCGTGTTGACTACTCCGGCCGTTCCGTTATCGTCGTCGGCCCTGAGCTGAAGATGGACCAGTGCGGTCTGCCCAAGGAGATGGCGCTGGAGCTGTTCAAGCCCTTCGTCATGAAGGATCTGGTCGAGAAGGGCGTGGCCAACAACATCAAGTCTGCCCGCAAGATGGTCGAGCGCACCAAGCCCGAGGTCTGGGACAGCCTTGAGACGGTCATCAAGGGCCACCCCGTCCTGCTGAACCGCGCACCTACCCTGCACCGTCTGGGCATTCAGGCCTTCAACCCCGTGCTGGTCGAGGGCCGTGCCATCAAGCTGCATCCGCTGGCCTGTACCGCATTCAACGCTGACTTCGACGGCGACCAGATGGCAGTCCATCTGCCTCTGGGCGAGGATGCCTGCCGCGAGGCCAAGATGCTGATGCTGGCTTCCGGCAACCTGCTGAAGCCTTCGGACGGCGCACCTGTCACCGTGCCGACGCAGGATATGATCCTGGGCAGCTACTACCTGACCACCGTTCGTGAGAACGAGGAGGGCGCAGGCAAGGTGTTCCGCGACGAGAACGAGGCCCTGATGGCCTACGCCGAGCATGTCATCACCCTGCACGCCCCCATCAAGGTGCGCCGCACCATGGTCATCGACGGCGTGGAGCGCACCGGTCTGGTGGACGCCACCGCCGGCCGCATCATCTTCAACAACCCTGTGCCCCAGAATCTGGGCTATATCGACCGCACCGACCCGGAGCACTGGCTGGAGTACGAGGTCAGCTTCCGCGTGACCAAGAAGACCCTGCCCGACATCATCTCCCGCTGCATGACCCGCAACGGCACCCGCAAGTGTGCAAAGATGCTGGACGCCATCAAGGCACAGGGCTACAAGTACTCCACCCTGTCGGCCATCTCCGTCGCTGTCTGTGACGCAGTCATCCCGCCCCAGAAGGACGAGCTGATCGCCGACGCCGACAAGCAGGTCTCTCAGGTTAGCAAGCTCTTCAACCGCGGCCTGATCTCCGAGAACGAGCGCTATGCCCAGACCATCAACATCTGGCAGGCCACCACCGATAAGGTCTCCAAGGCTCTGGCTGCAAACCTGCCCGAGGACAACGAGATCTTCATGATGGCCGACTCCGGCGCCCGTGGTTCGATGAACCAGATCAAGCAGCTGGCCGGTATGCGCGGCCTGCTGGCAAACACCGCCGGTAAGACCATCGAAATGCCCATTCGTGCCAACTACCGCGAAGGTCTGAATATTCTGGAATACTTCGTCTCTGCCCGTGGCGCTCGTAAGGGTCTGGCCGATACCGCTCTGCGTACCGCCGACTCCGGCTACCTGACCCGCCGCATGGTCGATGTCTCTCAGGAGGTCATCGTCCGCGAGATCGACTGCGGCACCACCGACGGCCTGTGGGTCTCCGAGATCCACGAGGGCAAGGAGAAGATCGAGAGCTTCCGGGAGCGTATCATCGGCCGTTATGCCGTGGGCGATGTCATCGACCCCGTCACCGGCAAGGTCATCGTTCCCGAGGGCAAGATGATCGACCTCTACGATGCCAACGACATCGAGGCCGCAGGCATCACCAAGCTGAAGATCCGCAGCCTGCTGACCTGCCGCGCCAAGATCGGCGTCTGCGCACACTGCTACGGCAGCGATATGGCAAACGGTGAGCCGGTCCAGCTGGGCGAGTCCATCGGCGTCATCGCTGCAGAGTCCATCGGCGAGCCGGGCACTCAGCTGACCATGCGTACCTTCCATACCGGCGGTATCGCATCGGCTGAGGATATTACGCAGGGTCTTCCCCGTGTCGAGGAGCTGTTCGAGAGCCGCCGTCCCAAGAGCATGGCCATCATGAGCGAGATCTCCGGCGTCGTCTCTCACGACGATACCAAGAAGAACGTCGTCATCAAGGTCACGGGCAAGGACGAGACCGGCGCCGAGGTCGTCAAGAGCTACTCCATCCCCTTCACCCAGCATGCACGCGTCATGCCGGGCGACCGCGTGGAGAAGGGCGACGTCATCACCCGCGAGGGCGTCCTGTATCCGCAGGACATTCTGGCCATCAAGGGTCTGAGCGACGTCCAGAATTACCTCATCAGCGAGGTCCAGAAGGTCTACCGTCTGCAGGGCGTTGAGATCAACGATAAGCATATCGAGGTCATCGTCCGCCAGATGTGCCGCAAGGTCCGCGTGACCGACTCCGGCTCTTCCGACCTCATCGGCGGCGCTCTGGCAAACCGTCTGGAAGTCGAGAACATCAACGCCGATCTGCAGAAGCGGATCGACGCAGGCGAGCAGGGCATCAAGCTGGTCGAGTATCAGCAGGTGCTGCTGGGCATCACCAAGGCTGCTCTGGCCAACGAGTCCTTCCTGTCCGCCGCCTCCTTCCAGGAGACCACCCGCGTGCTGACCGAGGCCGCCATCAAGGGCAAGGTCGATCCGCTGGCCGGTCTGAAGGAGAACGTCATCATCGGTAAGCTCATCCCCGCAGGTACCGGTCTCCCGGAGGTGCGTGAGGATCTGGCCCGCCGTGAGGCAGAGCGTGACGCCGAGGTCGCCGCTGAGCAGGCGGCTGCAGCACAGCAGTAACGTCCCGTCATAGTATCCTGTAAAGTAAATACGAAGAGCCGTCTTTGCGGAGCGCATCCGCAGGGGCGGCTTTTTTGGGATGAACCTCTCCGTCACGGCTGACGCCGTGCCACCTCCCCTAACGAGGGGAGGCTTTGGCATATCGGAAAGCTTTCCCTCTTCGCCAGAGGCTCCCCTCGGTAGGGGAGCTGTCTGCGAAGCAGACTGAGAGGTTATAACTGGCTGATTTGCCCCAAAAACACAGCAAAATCCCCTTCGGCGAATAAAACAAAAAAATATTGGAAAAACTGTTGACATTCCTGATGAAAACGGGTATTATATAACTGTTGCGCGTCCCACACAGGGATAGTGCGGCAAAAAAGTCGGAAAATATCCGATGTTCATCATTAAGAAAGGAGAAAACCAATGCCTACTTTTAACCAGCTTGTACGCAAAGGCCGTCAGGTCCTGGCTACGAAGAGCACTGCTCCCGCCCTGCTGAAGAGCTACAATTCTCAGAAGAAACAGTATTCTGATCTGAACAGCCCCC
>ONZS01000143.1_pt1 | contig 90351 bp, 81 predicted proteins | sample 1670921 | NCBI WGS metagenome assembly ONZS01 (sample SAMN06348104, study PRJEB24527) | human gut metagenome | biome: human gut; feature: ankylosing spondylitis patient; material: feces | host: Homo sapiens | place: China | collected 2015-10 | reverse complement strand
CTTTGCTCGTCCCGCGTGGGCCTGACCGGCACGCCAGTGCCTCTCCCTATGGGAGAGGTGGCATTGCGAAGCAATGACGGAGAGGGCATGCCGCTACGAAAGAGCTGTCACGCCTGCGGCGTGACGGAGAGGGCTACTCCTCCGGCACCAGCGCACAGACCAGCCGCACCATCCACGGCAGGAGGGGCAGCCAGAGCAGGGCGCAGCAGACGTTGAAGAGGGTGTGGGCGTTGGCGATCTGCCGGGAGATGATCTCCAGCTCCGGGCCTTTCGGGGAGACCAGCTCCACCAGCCGGACGAACCCGGGCAGCAGCGCCGCCGCCAGCAGGCTCCCGCTGAGATTGAAGCAGCTGTGAGCCAGCGCAGCCCGGGCGGCGTCCCTGCCCTGCCCGATGCAGGCCAGCAGGGCCGTGACCGTAGTGCCGATGTTGTCCCCCAGCAGAACGGGCACCGCCCCGGCGAGGCCCAGCACGCTGTGGACGCCGTCCGGCCCGGCCTGCCGGGCCACATTCTGCAGGAGGGCGATGGTGGCCGAGCTGCTCTGTACTACCATCGTCATGCCCAGCCCCAGCAGGATGCCCAGCAGCGGCGACGCCTTCACCCGGGTCATCCACCCAAGAAAAACTGCCTGCCCCGCGAGGGGCTGCAAGGCCCGGCCCAGAATGCCGATGCCCTCGAAGAGCAGCCCGAAGGAGAATACCGCCTCCCCCACGGCCTGCCAGCGGGCCTTGCGGGCCGCGAAGTCGATGACGAAGCCCGCAAACAAAACCGGATACACCAGCTGCTGGGCGTCGAAGGCGATGAGCTGGGCCGTCACGGTCGTGCCGATGTTGATGCCGTAGATGACGGCCACGGCCCGGGGCAGCTCCAGCAGCCCGGCGCTGACGAAGCCGATGACCATGACCGTCGCCGCCGAGCTGCTCTGGAGCACCGCCGTCACGGCCAGCCCGGTGAGCACCCCCAGCAGCGGTGTGGCCGTCAGCCGGGCCAGCAGCCGTTTCATGGCGTCGCCTGCCGCCCGCTGCAAGGCACGGCTCATCCGATCCATCCCGTAGAGGAACATCGCCAGCCCGCCGAACAGCCCAAAGACCATCCCCATCCCCTGCTCCATCCGCACACCCCCTTGTCCCTCAGTGTATGAGGGATGTCCCACGGGGATGCGAAAAGACCTTCTCGCCCACGCGCAGCACAGCTGCTATTTCATCAGTCCCATCGTCCATGCCCGGACCAGCAGGCCCAGCAGAACGACAGCCAGCAGCACCACCGTGAGGGCACGGCTCTGGGTGCGCTGACGTTTTTTGCGGCGGGCCGTGGCCGGGCGGATGCGGCCTGTCTTCCCGGAGGTCTTTCGGTTGCGGCCGGACGTTCCCCGGGATGCCGTGCGGCCTCCGCTGCTCTGGCGCTTCCGGGCAGGGGCATCGGCCCTCGATGTCTGAGACTTCGGGCGGCGGGGCGGCTCGTCCCCGGCCTTTTTCTGCGGCTCGATGGTCTCCGAAGCGCCGCAGCGGGCCAGAAAGTCCTCTGCCATCCGGTAATACTTCTCAAGGTCGCCGGTGGTCAGGGCCGTGCCCTCATAGCCTGCCTCCAGCTCCTCCACGGCCTCGTTGAACCGGAGGGCTGCCTGTGCGGCAGCGGTCTTGTCGGAGGCGTGCGCGGCTTCGTTGCGGGCCATCCGCACCGCATTGCAGGCGCGGCGGGCCGCTGCCGGGCGGGGCGTATCCCCCAGCAGATCCAATGGCCGGGCGGCGTCCTTCTCCGGATCCAGCAGGACGCGCATACAGAGGGTGGTGTCCAGCTGCTGCCAGCTGGTGCGGCCGCTCAACTCGGGCAGACGCTCGTAGTAGTCCGGGCTTTCCTTCTGGCGCTGGGCCAGATGCTTCAGCAGAGCGTCCACGCTGTGGGCACCGGGCTTCTGCTCCCAGTGCCAGCGCAGCAGCTTCCGGCTGATGTCGTCGCAGGCCGCTTTGATCTCAAATGCGGCTTGCAAAGCTTCGTCAGGCATAACTTTACTTCTCCTTGCTAAACCTCTCCGTCACGCCTACGGCGTGCCACCTCCCCTACCGAGGGGAGGCCTTGGCATACCGGAAAGCTTTCCCTCTTCGCCAGAGGCTCCCCTCGGTAGGGGAGCTGTCGAGCGAAGCGAGACTGAGAGGTTATCCCTAAAACAACAGCGGAGGAAGCCTCTGCCTCCTCCGCCCTACAGCGATCTACATTACGAACTGGGAATACACGAAGCCCCACAGGGCGATGCCAGCGCACACGATGGCGGTGATGGGCGGCACCCAGCGGATGAGCGTCTCCGCGATGCTGTTGCGGGCGTCCTCCTCTTCGTAGTCGTCCTCCTCATCCAGCGGCTGGGCCTGTACACGGGACGGCGGCGCAGCGTGGGCCGAGGGCATCACACGGGTGCCGTACTTCTCCGCGTTCTCGTCCGGCGCAAAGGCTGCCGGGCGCACCGGCTCAGGCTGACGGGGCAGGACGCGGGTCGCCTCCTGCTCCGGGGCGCTGGACATCACCCGGGTGGCCTCCGGTGCCGCAGGTGCAAAGCTGGGCGCAGAGCACACCTCCGGGCGGGGCGGAATGATGCGGGTGGCCTCCTCCTGCGCCGCACCCATGATGCGGGTCGGCTCCTCGGCAGGGGCGGCGGATGCCGCAGGCTGCGGCGCAGGCTGCGGCGCAGCCTGCGGCGCGGGCTGACGCACCGGCTCTTCCGGCTGAAGCAGGGTGTTCAGCGCGTTTTGCAGCAGGATGCGGTCGCTGCCGCACTCGGAGCAGTAGACGGTGTCCTCCTCCTTCGGGTGGAAGGCACCGCAGGCGCAGTACCAGCCATTCTCAAAGACCTGCGGCATAAATTTCATGCCGGTGCGGTTCATCCGGGCCTCGAGGGCCTTCTGCATCTCGGGACTCAGACAACAGGGGGCCGGCAGGCGCACCCGCTTGATGCTCTCGAGGTGGACGACCTTCTTGCCGCTGTAGACGTTCTGCAATGTAACGTCCACGCTGGTGATGGCTTTCTGGGTGACAAAGACGGCTTCGTCCATGCCGAAGCACTCGCCCGGCTTGGCGGCGAGGTCGCGGTACTCGAAGGCGTCCTCGCAGAGGATGACGCCATCCACGCCCTTGCACTTGAAATGGATCTCCAGCGCCGTCAGGGTCACACGGGAAATGTTCTTAAAGGTCAGACAGACCGCGTGCTCGCCGCTGACTTCGCCCTTGAGCAGCTCCACGCAGACGAACTGCACCGGGCTGCCCGGGGTATAGTAGTTGGCCCGGGTCCGCGCGACCGGTTCAAAATTTTCCTCCACAGGACTCTCCCCTTTCTCGGTTTACTCGGCTGCTTCGCCCTCATCCGGCGTCCCGGGGGCTGCCTGCGGGGCAGCGTCCACCGGTTCGGCAGCTTCGGCAGGCTCAGCGGGTTCTGCGGTCTCAGCCTGTTCCACAGGCTGGACGGTCGGCTCGGTCTCGGCGGGCTTTGCGTCCGGGTCCTCACGCGGGGGCAGGGTCTCGCCTGCCATCACGGCGTTGAACTCCTTCTCGTTCAGCTTCTCGCGCTCCATCAGAGCCTGTGCCAGCGCATGGAGCTGGTCGATGTGCTCGGTGAGGGTGCGGCGGCAGGTCTCGTAGGCCTCGTCGATGATGTCCCGCATCTCGCTGTCGATCTCGGCAGCGGTGGTCTCGCTGTAGCCCTTGCCCTGACCGAAATCGCGGCCAAGGAAGGTCTCCTCCTGCGAGGTGCCGTAGACCACAGGGCCGAGGCGCTCGGAGAAGCCGTACTTGGTGATCATCTGGCGGGCGATGTTCGTGGCCTGCTGCAGGTCATTGGACGCACCGGTGGAGATGTCGTCAAGGATGAGCTGCTCGGCCACGCGGCCGCCCAGACTGGACACAATATCCTCGAACATCTCGCCCTTGGTGACGTAGCTTCGGTCTTTTTCAGGCAGATACATGGTGTAGCCGCCTGCCTGACCGCGGGGGATGATGGTGATCTCATGCACGCGGGGGTGGTGCTTGCAGTAGAAGCCCGCCACTGCGTGGCCCGCCTCATGGTAGGCGGTGAGCTTTTTCTCCTCAGGGGTGACGACCCGGCTCTTCTTCTCCGGGCCGGCCATGACCTTCATGGATGCCTCCTCGATGTCCTCCATCGTGATGGCCTTGCGGCTGCGGCGTGCAGCCAGCAGGGCGGCCTCGTTGACGAGGTTCTCGAGGTCAGCGCCTGCAAAGCCTGCCGTGCGCTGTGCGATGACCCGCAGAGAGACATCCGGGGCGAGAGGCTTGTTCTTGGTGTGGACCTTGAGGATCTCCTCGCGGCCCTTGACGTCAGGCAGGCCGACATAGACCTGACGGTCGAAGCGGCCCGGGCGGAGCAGGGCCTTGTCCAGAATGTCGGCACGGTTGGTGGCGGCCATGACGATGACACCGTCGTTGGCCTCGAAGCCATCCATCTCCACCAGCAGCTGGTTCAGCGTCTGCTCACGTTCATCGTGGCCGCCGCCGAGGCCGGCGCCGCGCTGACGGCCCACCGCGTCGATCTCGTCGATGAAGATGATGCAGGGCATCGTCTTTTTTGCCTTGTCGAAGAGGTCGCGCACGCGGGATGCACCCACGCCGACATACATCTCAACGAAGTCCGAACCGGAGATGGAGTAGAAGGGCACGCCGGCCTCACCGGCACAGGCGCGGGCCAGCAGGGTCTTGCCGGTGCCCGGAGGGCCGACGAGCAGCACGCCATGGGGGATGCGTGCGCCCAGCGAGTTGAACTTATCGGGACTCTTGAGGAACTCCACGACCTCTTTCAGCTCTTCCTTCTCTTCGTCCTCACCGGCCACATCGGCAAAGGTGGCCGTCTTCTTGTTCTCGTGCTCGTCCTTGACCTTGGCCTTGCCGACATTCATGATGCCGCCGCCACCGCCGACGCCGCCCCGCATCATGGAGAAGAGCAGGAAGCCGGTGCAGCCCAGCATCCCCAGATAGAAGATGATCTCCATCCATGGGATGGTCTCCTTGAGGGAGGTGTAGTCGTAGCTCATGGGCGCGTCGGGGTTCGCAGCGTCGTAGGACTCGATATATTTCTCCACGTTCTCGATAAAAACGTAGGCATAGGGCAGCTTATAGCGGACGGTGACAGTGCCGTCGTCCTCCTGTACCGCGCCGGTGGACTCCGACGAGGGGGAGAACATCCCGCTCAGCAGACCGCCGGTGGCCTGCGTGGTGCTCTGGGTGGAGGAGACGTCCGGCAGGGGCAGGTCGCCCTCCTTCAGGTTCAGGGTGATGACGCTGGTGTTTCGGTCCAGCGTGAAGGCCGTGACCTGATTGTGCTCAAAATAATGGACGACGGTGGAGTAGCTCATGGTCGAGCCGCTGGTGCTGCCCGAGCCGCTGCCCATCACCGACCAGACCATCAGCACGGCGGCCAGCGCCAGTGCAAGGATGAGCGGATTGATACGAGGTCTTTTAGGTTGCAAAAGGAATCAACTCCAGTTCTGGTTTTATTTCTTACTTTTCGTAGACGCAGGGCTTGAGCACGCCGATGTAGGGCAGGTTGCGGTACTTTTCATCGTAGTCGAGGCCATAGCCCACCACGAACTCGTCCGGCACGGCGAAGCCCTCGTAGTCCGGGGCGATGTCCGCCTTGCGGCGGCTGGGCTTGTCGAGGATGGTGCAGATCTTCACCGAGTTCGGGTTGCGCATCCTGAGCATCGGCACGAGGTTGGACAGGGTGATGCCGGTGTCGAGGATGTCCTCCACGATGAGCACATCCTTGCCGGACAGGTCGCCGTCCAGGTCTTTGATGATCTTGACGAGGCCGGTGCTGGTGGTGTTGCCGCCGCCGTAGCTGGACACCACCATAAAGTCGATGTTGCACGGGATGGTCACAGCCCGCATCAGGTCGGCCATAAAGACCACCGACCCCTTGAGGATGGAGACGAGGACGAGGTTCTTGCCCTCGTAGTCCCTGCTGATCTGAGCGCCCAGCTCTGCTACCTTTGCTTTCAGTTCCTCTTCCGAGACGAGGACCTTCATAATATCATCATGCATGGTCATGATTCGATTCCTCCCAATTTTTTAGTTCCACTTGCAGCAGCCGCTCTGTGTCCGGCCCGGGGGCAAGCCCATCGGCAAAGCCCTCGCCGCAGACCCACAGCACCTGCTTTCCTGCCGCCAGCAGCGGCAGGGTGTCCCGTTCCCGGGGCGGGATGCCCGCCTCGTTCATCCATTTGCGCAGCTCCCGGTCTGTCCCCCGCCCGGCCGGGCGGAAGCGGTCGCCCGGCTGACGGCAGCGCAGCCGCAGAGCAGGACATATCGAGTTTATTTTAGCATAATCCGCCTGATTTTTTAAGTCTTTTTTATGAACGACCTGTGTTTTTTCTTCAAAACAGGCCGAAACCACCCGGATCTGCAGCGTTCCGCCCCCCGGCAGCAGGTAATCGCCGCCCTCGGGCAGGGATACTGCACGCTCCGGAGCATCTACTTTTTTCCTCTGCGGGCGGACGTTTTTATCGCTTTCCTCCCGCCAGAGCAGCCCTTCCCGTCCACAGAAGCGGACGTTGTCGGTGAGCTGCACCGCGCCGCTGCCCCTCTCCACGAGAGCCGCCAGCAGGCGGACATACTTTTCCTCCGCGTCCCGCACCGGCTCCACAAGGCGGTGGAGGGCCGTGTCCAGGATGAGGGGGTCAGCCTGTCGCAGCGCTGTCAGACGCCACACCGGCTGTCCGGTGCGCAGAGCACACCTTGCCCCGCCGGGCAGGCTCTTCGGGTCTGTCACCCGGGCCGAAGCCAGCAGGCTTTCCGCCTGCCGGGCGAAATATTCGTCCGCCCGGGCGGCCTTCTCGCAGAAGCGGGCCAGATTGCGCTCGGCGGCACGGTTGGCCGCGCAGAGGGCAGGCAGCGCATCGTGGCGCAGACGGTTGCGGGCGTAGTCGTCAGCCTCGTTGGTCTCGTCCGTCACCCACGTCTCCCCGCAGGCGCGGCAGACGGCCTCGGTGTCGGCCCGGGTCAGGCAGAGCAGAGGCCGCAGGTAGCCCGGTCGGCTGGGCCGGATGCCCGCCGCGCCGTGGAGGCCCGTCCCCCGGGCCAGCCGGAACAGCAGTGTCTCGGCCTGATCACTTCCAGTATGGGCCGTTGCGACGGCGTCTATCCCGTCTGCCAGCAGCCGCCCGAAGCAGGCGTACCGCAAACGGCGCGCCCAGTCCTCCCCGGCCTGCGGCCTGCCCACCTCATCTTCCAGCTCAGCGGCATGGAAGACCCGCAGCGGCAGACCCAGCCGGGCGCAGACCGCCCGGACGAAGGCCTCGTCCCGGTCGGCTGTCTCCCCCCGCAGGCCGTGGTTGACGTGGCAGACCGTAAGGGTGATGCCGTTTTCCTCGGCCAGCGGGCGCATGAGGCAGAGCAGCGCCATGCTGTCCGCCCCGCCTGAGACGGCCAGCGCGATCCGCTGCCTGCCCTCCAACAGCCCCTCCCGGGCGCAGAAGCCGCGCACCGTCTGCAAAATTTCTTCGCACGCCATCAGCGCTTGAAGTCCACATCCATGAACCGGGTGTGGGCGCCGTCCCAGCCCAGCGGCACCGTGCTGGTCTCGCCATGACGGTTCTTCGCCACGATGCACTCGGCGGTGTCGGCATCCACCTCCGCGCCGTCGGGGTTCTGGCTGGCGTAGTAGGAGTCGCGGTAGAGGAAGAGGACGCAGTCGGCGTCCTGCTCGATGGAGCCAGAGTCACGCAGGTCGGACAGTTGGGGGCGGTGGCTGGAGTTGTTGCCCTGCTTTTCCACGGCACGGGACAGCTGACTCAGGGCGATGATGGGGACGTTCATCTCTTTGGCCATGATCTTGAGGTTTCGGGTGATGGAGCTGATCTCCTGCACGCGGTTCTCGCTGCGCTGGCCGCTGGTCATCAGCTGCAGGTAGTCGATGACGATGAGGCCCACGTTGGGGCGGGCGGGGTCCTGATTGACCCGGCGGATCTTCGCCTTCATCTCTGTGATGGTGATGCCCGAGGTGTCGTCCATATAGATAGGGGCGTCGTGGAGCTTTTCGGTGGCGAGGGCCAGATACTCCCAGTCCTCAGCCCGGAGCGCACCGGTGCGGAAGGCCTGACTGTCGATGCCCGCTTCCGCCGATAGGATGCGGTTGGTCAGCTGTTCCTTGGTCATTTCGAGGCTGAAGATGGCCACCGGCACCTTCTGCTGCATGGCGACGCGGGTGGCGATGTTCAGCGCAAAGCTGGTCTTGCCCATACCGGGACGGGCGGCGAGGATGATGAGGTCGCCGCGGCCAAGGCCGGTGAGGACGGTGTCCAGCAGGCGGAATCCGGTAGGGATGCCCTTGTACTTGTCAGCATCGGGGCCGCTGATCTTCTGAAGATTGGTCAGCGTCTCCACCATGCTGGAAGAAAGAGGCGTCAATGCGCTGGAATCCCGGCCCGAGCGTATCTCATAGATGCGCTGCTCGGCGTTTTCCAGCAGCAGGTCGGCGTCCGGCTCGTCCCCGGCGTCCTGTAAGATGTCCTTCGCCACCCCCATGAGCTGGCGCACCAGATACTTTTCCTGCACGATCTGGGCATAGGCCTTGACGTTGGAGATGCTGGGCACTGTCTCGGCCAGACCGGTCAGGTAGACCTTTGCCTCGTCGGCGCTGGGGAAAACGCCGTCCGAAATGACAGCGTCCAGCAGGGTCACGAAGTCGATGGTCTGATCGCTGGTAAAGAGCCGCAGCATCTCGGAGTAGATCTGCGCATTCTGGCGGGTATAGAACATCTCCGGCCGGATGATCTCGACCAGATCGGTCAGGGTCTCCGGCTTGAGCAGCACTGCGCCCAGCACGCTCTGCTCTGCCTGCATATTATAGGGCAGATTGATGCCTACGCTCTCGAGGTTGAGTTCGTTGTAATGTCGTTCGTTCGGCATGGCTGTTATCCTTCTGAATCGTTATCGTGTCCGTAAAGCCAAAAAGCGCCCCCTGCCGAGAGGGGGCGCAGAGAACGGCTGGATCAGGCCTGCTCCACTTCGACCTGAACTTTAAAGGAAGCAGTGACACCGACATAGAGGCGGACCTTACCGTTGAAGACGCCCGCGTCCTTGATGTCCTTGGTCTCCAGCTCGATCTTCTTCTTGTCGATGGGCGAACCGGCCAGCTGGGCCAGAGCCTCAGCCACTTCCTTGCCGGTGACTTTGCCGTGCAGACGGCCGGATGCGCCGCCCTTGGCCTTGATGACCACCGTCTTGCCCTCGAGCTTTGCGGCCACAGCCTGTGCGGCGGCCACATTCTCTGCCTCGTGGAAGTCTGCGGCGGCCTCCTTGCCCCGGGCAATATTCACCGCGCTAGCGTCGGCCACAGCGGCCAGCTTGCGCGGGAACAGAAAGTTGCGGGCGTAGCCGTCGGAGACCTCGTGGATCTCGTCCTTCTTGCCGATGCCCTTGACGTCCTGCTTCAGAATCACTTTCATGATAGTATCCCTCACTTCCCGCCGGGATATGCCCGGCGAAGATTTCTATGGTTAGTATACAGCAATCGGGCTGTTCCGTCAACGCTCAGGAACGAAACCTCTCCGTCACGCCTAACGGCGTGCCACCTCCCCTATCGAGGGGAGGCTTTGGCATACCGGAAAAGTTTTCCTCTTCGCCAGAGGCTCCCCTCGGTAGGGGAGCTGTCTGCGAAGCAGACTGAGAGGTTTTCCCCTCTCACTCCAGCTCCTTCGCCGCCGCGTCCAGCGCGGCCTCGATGACCTTATCCATATCGTAGTACTTATACTCGCCCAGACGTCCACCGAAGAGGACGCCCGGCTCGGCATCGGCCAGCTTCTTATACTCAGCATACAAAGTGCCGTTCTTATCATCATTCACCGGGTAATACGGCTCGTCGCCGGGCTTCCACTCGGCGCTGTACTCCCGGCTGATGACGGTCTTGGGCTGGGTGCCGAACTCAAAGTGCTTGTGCTCGATGATGCGGGTGTAGGGGGTCTCGGCGTCGGTGTAGTTCACGACGGCGTTGCCCTGATAGTTGTCGGTGTCCAGCGTCTCGGTCTCGAAGCGGACGCTGCGGTACTGCAGCGCACCCAGCCGGTAACCGAAGTAGGCATCCACCGGGCCGGTGTAGACCACCTTGTCGGCCAGCTTGTCCAGCTCTGCCTTCCCGGCCAGATAATCCACGCCCAGACGCACCTCCACACCGTCCAGCATCTTTTCCACCATGGCGGTGTAGCCGCCGTTGGGGATGCCCTGATACAGGGCGTTGAAGTAGTTGTTGTCGTAGGTGAAGCGGACGGGCAGGCGCTTGATGATAAAGGCGGGCAGCTCGGTGCAGGGGCGGCCCCACTGCTTGCCGGTGTAGCCCTTGATGAGCTTTTCATAGATGTCGGTGCCCACAAGGCTGATGGCCTGCTCTTCAAGGTTCTTCGGCTCGGTGATGCCGGCCTCGGCGCGCTGGGCCTCGATCTTCGCCCTCGCCTCAGCGGGGGTCACAACGCCCCACATCTTGTTGAAGGTGTTCATATTGAAGGGCAGGTTGTAGATCTCGCCGTGGTAGTTGGCCACAGGGCTGTTGGTGTAGCGGTTGAACTCCGCGAACTGGTTCACATACTGCCACACGGCCTTGTTGTTGGTGTGGAAGATGTGGGCACCATAGCGGTGGACGTTGATGCCCTCCACCGGCTCGGTGTAGATGTTGCCCGCGATGTGGCCGCGCTTGTCGAGGACGAGGCAGCGCTTGCCCGCCTTCTTGGCCTCGTGGGCGAACACTGCGCCGTACAGGCCGGCGCCGACGATGAGATAATCGTACTGTTTCATCACTGTTTGTCCTTTTTCTTCTGTTCCGGCTCCGACTCGGGGCCGCTCTTCTTCTGCGCCTCCCGGTACTGGTCGATGGCCGTCTGGATGCGGCTGCGGGCCGCCTCCGGGGTGATATGCTTGAGCTGGGCCGCAGCCATGGTCTGATGTCCGCCGCCGCCCAGAGCCTCCATGATGACCTGCACATTCACTGCGCCGAGGCTGCGGGCCGAGATGTTGACGCCGCCGCCCACCTGCACGGCCACGAAGCTGGCCTCCACGTTCTGGATGGTCAGCAGGTCGTTGGCGGCCTGCGCGATGGCCACGCGGGCCTCGGGGGCCACCTCGCCGCTGACGGTGATGGCACAGCCCCGGTACATCTGGGCTTCCGATACCAGCATGGCCTTGGTGGTGTACTCCACCATGCTCACATCAAAGAGCTGGCGCACCCGCTCAGTCTCCGCGCCGTAGCGGCGGAGGGCCGCCGCAGCCTCGAAGGTGCGCACGCCGGTGTGGAGGGTGAAGTCCCGGGTGTCCAGCATGATGCCGGAAAGCAGACCCTCGGCTTCGATGCGGTTGGGCTTATCGTCCCGGTCGCCCACATACTGCAGGAACTCGGTGACAAGCTCACTGGCCGAGGAGGCATACGGCTCGTGACAGACGAGGTCGGCGTTCTCGATGAAGCCGACACCCTTGCGGTGGTGGTCGATGACGGCCACCTTTCCGCATTTTTCCAGGATCTCGCGGCTCTCCACCAGCCCCAGCTGGTATGTATCCACGATGATGCAGAGCGTTTTCTGGGAGATGATGGGCAGGGCACCCTTGGGGTCGATGAAATCATCCTCCTGCCCTGCCGCGACGAGCGCATTGATGAGGCTCCCGGCGAGGGTGGCATCCCGGCGCACGGCGATAACAGCCGGCACATCGCAGATCTTGCAGATGCGCAGCACGCCCTCCGCTGCACCAATGGCGTCGAGGTCGCTCATCCGGTGGCCCATGATGACCACATGGTCGGCCTCCTTGATGAGTTTGACCAGCTGGTCGGCCACGATGCGGCTGCGCACCTTGCTGCGCTTCTCCACGCCGTGGCTGACGCCGCCGTAGAAGGTAAAGCCGTCCGGAGTCATCTCCGCAGCCTGATCGCCGCCGCGCCCCTGCGCCATGTCCAGCGCCTGCACGGCCATATCCTGCGCCTCCCGCAGGGTCTTGGCCCCGCGTCCGATGCCGATCGAGAGGGAGAGGTTCACGCTGGGGTCAAGGGCACGGATCTTGTCCAGCACATCATAGCCCCGCTTGGCGAACTGCTCCAGCTGGCGCTCCTCCACCACGGCGATATAGCGGCCGCTGGCCACCCGGCGCAGAAAGCCGGTGCCCCGGCCGATCATATCCTCCAGCACCCGGTTGATGCCCTCCAGCAGGCGGGCGCGCTCGCTGTCCAGCATATCGCTGAACACGTCGTCGTAGCCGTCCACGAGGAAGACCAGATAGCCCGGACGGCTGGCCTTGTACTCGGCCTCCACCTTCCGCAGGGCTGTCTCCTCGTTCAGCACGAGGAGGGTCATGCTCTCCGCCTCGCCGGGGACGGTGGAGCTGTGGACGCTCCACGCGCCGTCGGCCAGATTCAGCAGCTGGCCGCCCGCCGTCCGGGATTCCTGTAAGTCGAGGCCGGGCAGCACCTTCTGCACCCGGGGGGTCAGGAGAGCCTCTCCCTTCATCAGGCGGGTGCGGAACTCAGCGTTGTACCACAGCACCGTCTCCCCCGACAGAAGGGCGGCGGGCTGGCTCAGCGGCTCGAGGCTGAACTGGGTCTTGGATCTTTCGAAGCTGCCGCCGCATACCCAGCGGGCCATCCAGCTGCGCAGCTGGCAGCGGAACAGGACGAACAGGACGCCCCACAGCACCACCAGCACAGCCAGCAGCGGCCAGATGGCCGGGCGCTGTACCAGAAGCACCAGCACCAGAAGGGCGCAGAGCACCGCCAGCGCAGCGGTCAGCATTTCAAGAGTCCACCTTGGTTTTTGTTTCATGAAGTATTATGCCTCCTGCGGGCAGCATCAGACCTCCATCAGGATGGGGAGGATCATGGGGCTGCGCTTGGTGCGGCGGTAGATATAGCTGCTCAGGGCCTCGCGCACACGGGTCTTGACGCTGTTCCAGTCGCGGACGTGCTCGTCCACGCAGCGGTCGAGGGCCGTTTCCACGATGCTCTGAGCGCCGTCCATCAGGCTCTCGTTCTCCCGCACATAGACGAAACCACGGCTCACAAGGTCGGGGCCGGCCAGCACCTTGCCGGTCTTGCTGTCCACGGTGGCTACGATGATGACGAGGCCGTCCTCGGACAGGTGCTTGCGGTCCCGCAGGACGACATTGCCCACATCGCCCACGCCGAGGCCGTCCACCATGACAGCGCCCGCCGTCACCGGCTCGCCCAGCTTCATCTCGTCCTGACTGAGGATGATGTTGGAGCCGTTCTCGGCGATGAGGATGTTGCTGGTGGGGATGCCGAGGCTGGCCGCCGTGATGGCGTGCTTCTTCAGCTGCTTGTATTCACCGTGGACGGGCAGGAAATACTTGGGCTTGGTCAGGGTGAGCATCAGCTTCTGCTCCTCCTGACAGGCGTGGCCGGAGACGTGGACATCGTACATCCCCTCGTAGATGACCTCAGCGCCCAGCAGGAGCAGGCCGTTGACGATCTTGGTCACGCTCTTCTCGTTGCCGGGGATGGGCTTGGCCGAGATGATGATGAAGTCGCCGGGGCCGACCCGCACCTGACGATGGCTGCAGGAGGCCATGCGGCTCAGCGCGCTCAGAGGCTCGCCCTGACTGCCGGTGGTCACCAGCACCACCTGCTCGGGCGGGTACTGGTTGATCTCGTCGATGCTGATGAGGGTGCCCTCCGGGATGTGCATATAGCCCAGCTCCTGCGCCATGGCCGTGTTGTTGACCATGCTGCGGCCGCTGAAGGCCACCTTGCGGCCATCTTCCACGGCGAGGTCGATGATCTGCTGGACGCGGTAGATGTTCGACGCAAAGGAGGCGATGATGATGCGCTTGTTCTGCGCCCGGGCAAAGAGATTGCGGACGCTGGCGGCCACCTTCTGCTCGGTGGCGGTAAAGCCGGGCTTCTCGGCGTTGGTGGAGTCGCTCAGCAGGGCCAGAACACCCTTCTGGCCGTAATCGGACAGGGTGGCAAGGTCGGTGGGGCCGCAGGCCAGCGGGGTGTAATCGATCTTGAAGTCGCCGGTCTGGATGATGGTGCCCGCCGGGCTGTCGATGGCGAAGGCCACAGCGTCCGGGATGGAGTGGTTCACATGGATCGGCTCCACCGTGAAGCAGCCCAGCTTGATCTTCTGCTTGGGGGTGATCTCCACGAACTTGGTCTTGCCTGCAAGGCCGAACTCCTCCAGCTTGTTGCGGATGAGGCCGCAGGTCAGGCGGGTGCCGTAGATGGGCAGGTCGAACTTCTGCAGCAGATAGGGGATGCTGCCGATGTGATCCTCGTGGCCGTGGGTGATGAGCAGACCCTTGATCTTATCCTTGTTCTGCACTACGAAGGTCATGTCGGGGATGACCATATCGACGCCGAACATATCGCTATCGGGGAAAACGAGGCCGCAGTCCACGATGATCATGTCACCGCAGCACTCGTAGACTGTCATATTCTTGCCCACCTCGCCGAGGCCGCCCAGCGGATAAATATGGATGGGCGTTGCAGCCTCCTTAGGCTGCTGGGGGCGGCGGGGCCGGCGGGTATAGTGGGGGCGGCGGGAAGTGCGGGGCCGCTTTTCGCCGGACGCATTGGCCTGAGCCGGGGCGGGTGCGTGAGTCTGTTCTTTTGTCTGTGCCATCGAAAACCTCCAAAAATTCAATCAGCAAAGCACAGGCCTGCCTGAAAAAGGCTGCCTGCCCTGCATTAGGGGAAGCATAAAAACGCATCTGCTTCCGTCGGATGCATCGTATAGAAATTATTTTATCAGTGTGGTTTTCTGCCGCACTGTCTGTTCCGCAGGAAGCCTCTTGCCCATCCAGTCCATCTGTTCGATGCGACCGCGGCGCTTCGGCAGGAACGCTGTGAGCGCACCCACGGCACGCCCCTATACGCATTTCGTTGCAACAAGTATAGTATTTCTCGCCTCTTTTGTCAATCCAAGCTTGGGCCGGACGGCGGCAAATTATGCCCTGCCCTCTTGACAGACGGGCCAAAATGGCTCTAAATAGAGGTATGAATTTGATTTCAGGAGAAACGCATGAAACAGGTTGAAGTTTACACCGACGGCGCGTGCAGCGGCAATCCCGGCCCCGGCGGCTGGGGCGCGGTGCTGCGCTACCGCTTTAACGGCAAGGTCTACGAAAAAGAGCTGAGCGGCGGCGACGCCACCACCACCAACAACCGGATGGAGCTGACGGCCTTCATCGAGGCCCTGCGCCAGCTCAAGGAGCCTTGCGAAGTCCGCCTGTGCTCCGACAGCCAGTACGTCATCAACGGACTGGAAAAGGGCTGGGCCAAGGGCTGGAAGCGCCGGGGCTGGAAAAAATCCGACGGCTCCCCCGCCCTGAACCCCGACCTCTGGGAACAGGCGCTGGAGCAGGAGGCACGCCACAAGCTCACCTACGTCTGGGTCAAGGGCCACGCAGGCCACCCGGAGAACGAACGCTGCGACCAGCTTGCGGTCGCCCAGAGCCAGGCACATGGCGGGAGACAGGGACGATGAACGATACTTTTCTGCCCGGGAACGGGTTCGACACCTACGAAGAGCAGGACCGGGTCCTGATGGGCCTGAGCGACAGCGTGCGCAGCGGCGTGGCGATCCGCATCCTGCAGCAGCAGGGCTTTGCCGTGGCGGCAGCCGTCGTCCGACTGGCCGACACCCCCGAAGAGCACGCCGCCGCAGAGGCGGCCAAGGCGCTGGCCAAGAAGCTGGACGTGGAGTGCATCGCCCTCAACGCCGAGGCTCTGGCCGGGCAGGACACCGACGCCGCCCGCTTCGCCGCCCTGCTCACCGCCGCCGACAAGCTGGGCATCCAGTATGTCGCCTCCGGCCACTATGCCCGGATGGAGACGGACGCGCAGGGCGTGAGCCACCTTCTCCCGCCCGAGAGCGGTGCGCCGGACGAGAGCAGCCGCCTCGCAGCCCTTTCCCCCGAGGTGCTGGCCCGCCTCATCCTCCCGCTGGGCGATTTTGCACCCGAGGATGTGGAGGAGATGGCGGCGGACTTTAAGCTGTAAAGTCTTTCGCTTCCGGTCAGCGTCCTTGCCCTCTCCGTCACCTGCGGTGACACCTCTCCCAAAGGGAGAGGCTTTCGCTTTTCCGTCACGTCAAAGGCTCTCCCTTTGGGAGAGCTGGCGCGTCAGCGCCTGAGAGGGCAAGCCCGTTAAAGCAAAAGATCCCCCGTGCAGCTGCGCTGCACGGGGGATCTCATTTTCCATCAGTTCTGGGGATGCACGATGTCGCGCCAGTCGAGGTCGCCGCGCTCAAGGCCGTGGATGAGGACTTCCGCAGTGGCGATGTTGGTGGCCAGCGGGATATTGTGCACGTCACACAGGCGCAGCAGGGTCATCTCATTCGGCTCACTGGGCTTTGCGTTGATGGGGTCGCGGAAGAACAGCAGCAGATCGACCTCATTGCAGGCGATGCGGGACGCGATCTGCTGGTCGCCGCCCTGTACACCCGCCAGAAAGCGTTGCACCTGCAGGCCGGTGGCTTCGGCGATCATCTTGCCGGTCGTACCGGTGGCCACCAATTTATGCTGGCTCAAAATCCGGCAGTATGCCGTACAGAACTGCACCATCAGCTCTTTTTTGGAGTCATGCGCGATCAGTGCAATCGTCATCGGTCAACCTCTCCTTTTCCCATTCCCCTGTCCGGGGCAACCATCTTGCACATATCATAGTATCACAGTTTCCGTCTTTTTACAACTGTTTTTCAGCCAAAAGTCCCAAATTTTCATAACTTTCTGCCAAATCCACGCACCATCGCTCAGGCGGCAGGCTGGTCTGCGGGGGTGTCGCCGTTTTCCACGATCTCCGGCGCGTCCTGCTCATCTACGGCTGCGTCCGGAGCGCTGTCTGCCTCCGGCTCTTCCACGGTCAGGGTGCCCTCCTTCAGGGCGGCGTAGGCGTTGAAGATGTCGGCCACAAGGTTGCCTGCGCGGGCACCACCGCCGCCGTACTCGATGACGATGCCCAGCGCGATCTCGGCGTCCTCCGCCGGGCCGTAGGCGATCATCATGGTGTTGGTGTAGTGCTTGCGGGTGCTGCCGACGTAGTACGTCTCGCTGCGCTGGGGGGTACCGGTCTTACAGGCGATGGTGACGGGATAATTGCTCAGGCCCGATACCGTCTCTGACACGCCGATCATCCCCTGCTTCACGAGGTCGAAGGTGTCGCCCCGGTCCTCGATGACGTCCATCACCTCGGGCTGGGTCTCCTGCAGCACCTCGCCGGTGTTGGTGTCGAGGATGGCCTTGACGAAGTGGGTGCGGTAGCGGATGCCCCGGTTGGCCAGCGTACCGGCATAGGTGGCCAGCTGGACAGGGGTGACGACGGTGTTGCCCTGACCGATGGCCGCCTGAACGTCCAGCGAGGCCGTATAGTTGGAGTCGTTCTTGGTGGTCAGGCGGCCGGTGGCCTCGTTGACCTCCACGCCGGTGCGGACGCCGAGACCCATCTTGTAGGCGTAGGCATCGTAGACGTCACTGGTGGTGCGGCGTCCCACGTCGTAGAAGAAGATGTTGCAGCTCCACTTGATGGCCGTGATGACATCGATGTTGCCGCTGTGGCCGTGGCGGGTGCACTTGGGACGGTAGGTATCATAATAGGTATACACACCGTTGCAGTAGACCGTGGAATAGCGGTTGATGATGCCGGCATCCAGCGCCGCCACCGCCACGGCAGGCTTGAAGGTGGAGCCGGGGGTGTACAGGCCCTGCAAGGCGCGGTTGAGCAGCGGCAGGCTGGGGTCTGCGCTGTACTCGCTGTACTGGGTGGCGAAAAGGTTCTGGTCGTAGCTGGGGTAGTTGGAGGCCGCCAGCACACTGCCGTCCTTGGTGCTGATGACCACCACCGCACCGGCAGCGGCCTTGGCTGAACTTCCGGTGTTGTAGGTGCTGTTGATCATCTCGATGTTCTTGGCCAGCGCCTTGTCCACGGCCTGCTGGAACGCACTGTCGATGGTGAGCTGGACGGTATGGCCCGGCTCCGGCACCGTCGTCATGGCCGTACCCACGATGACGCCGTCCGAGCTGCGGGTGATGGTCTCGACGCCGTCCCTGCCCCGCAGCTCGTCTTCATAGACGGCCTCGAGGCCCGACACGCCGATCATGTCGTTCATGTTGTAGCCCTTTTCCCGCAGAGGGTAGGTGGTCTGACCGTTCTCGTCCGTCACCTTCCACTTTTCGGCGGTGATCTTGCCCACGCGGCCCAGCACATGGGGGATGATGTCCCCCTCGTCGTAGCTGCGGGTGCTGGTCTCCACGATCTCCACGCCGGGCAGCGTCAGGCTGTTCTCCTTGATGGTCGCTACCGTCGTTTCGCTGACATTCTCGGCCATGACGAAGTTGTTGACGTTGGAGAACGCCTGCTGCTGCATCTCATAGTGGATGCCGCCCAATACTCTCTGCCAATGGAGCGAGCAATTTTCCAGCTTGTAATCCTCCACCAGCTTTTCCATCACGTCGTCGGCGGTGGCGTACTGCTGCAGGCCCAGCGAGTCCTTCATGGCGGCAAGGGCCTTCTGGTCGCTGGTGCTGTCGGCCTGCGCAGTGAAGCTGTAGTGCCCCGCCGCATCCGGCTCCCCGATGAGGAGCGAGTCGTTCCAGCTCTCACCGTGGGCTTCCAGCAGGTCTACGACCCTCTGGAGCATGGTGTCAAGGTCTTGGTCCCCCATCAGCAGCTTGCTCAGGACCACATTGTAGCTGGTGGTGCTGGCTGCGATGCGGCGTCCGGCGCTGTCCACGATGTCGCCGCGGGCGGCGGTGACGGTAAAGTTGTAGTCGGTGGTGTTGGTCGCCTGCGCCTTGAAGCTCTCCCCGTTGACCAGCTGCAGAAAGATCAGCCGCAGCACATACACCGCGATGAGCGCCGAGGCTGCAGCGATGAGCGCGGCCATCCGGCGCACCATGATCTTGTGTTCGTCTTGATTCATCCGTTCTCCTTCCGGCGGAGTCTGGCATCACACCACGCCGTTATCGATCTTGAATTCCGCGCTGATGCGTTGGACAGCGCGGTGGAGCAGCCAGCTCCCCGGGGCTGTGAGCAGGGTCGATGGCAGCACGGCCCAGAGGAAGCGCTCCGCTGCCCCTGCATAGCCCGGCATATAGTAAAAAAACAGCCAGTCTGCGGCCAGCACCAGCAATGCGCCCCCCACGGCCAGCAGCACGAAGTTGGAGGGGGTATCCTTCAGATAGAGCTGGATGATGACCGACACCCCAAAGCAGAGGATCATCATCTCCAGCGCCAGCATCCCCACCGTGCGGCCGGCGGTGTAATCCCACATCAGGCCGCACACCGCGCCGAAGATGGCTCCGGCGAACTCGCCCTCAAGAGCGGATACGGCCAGACCCAGCGGCAGCAGCCAGAGCGGCTTTGCGTCCCCGAACTGGAACAGCCCCGGCGTGGTCTGCACTACGGTGCAGACCACCAGCAGGAGGATATAGCAGCCCCATTTCAGCATCTGGCTGCGGCTGCGTTTGCGGCGAGATTCCATCTCCGACCCTCCTCAGTAGCTGGTGATGATGAACACATGGCGCACCGTGCGGGGGTCTGCGCCCGGCTCGATGACTGCCAGCATGGACTTGCCGCTGGCCTCGGGGGTCATCTCCCTGATGACGCCCACCAGCACATCCGGCGGGAACACCCCGCCCAGACCGGTGGTGATGATCTGATCCCCTGCCCTGCTCATCGTGCTCCGGGCGAGGTTGGTCAGGACGCAGAGGCCGTCGGCGGCATATTCGGCGCTGCCGGTGATGATGCCGTTGTCCCGGGTACGGGACACGACGCCTGCGGCATTGAAGCTGGGGTGCAGGATGGTCATGACCTTGCAGCTGGTGAGGTCTGCTTCCCGCACCACACCCAGCAGATAGCCCTCGTCGCTGATGACTGCATCGTTGACGGCCACGCCGTCCAGCGTGCCCCGATCCAGCGTGAAGCCCCAGAAGGAGTCCAGCGGGTCGCGGCCGATGACGAAGGAGGAGGTGTAGCTCATCTCAGGGTGCTGCTCCTGAATGTTGGTCAGCGCCTTGTAGGCCTCGTTCTCCGCCTTGAGCTTGTCATAGTCCACCATCTGGGCGCGGAGCGCGGCGTTCTCCTCGGTGAGGGTCTTGTTCTCTTCCAGAATGGCGTCGATGTCGGCGTAATTCTCCCACAGGGAGGCCACCCCGCCGCTCAGCTTCGCCGCTGCCCGCTGGAACGGGGCCACTGCCACGCTCAGCAGCTCCTGCGGGGCGGCGGTGAGGCGGCCGTTCGCGCCCGCATAGGCCATGATGCCCACAAGGAAGACCGCGATGGCGATGAGTATCTTAAATTTCCATGTGTCAAAAAAATCCTTCAAGACGGACTCCCCTCCGAATCTGCAAAAAAGCGCGGACAGCCGTGCCATCCGCGCTCAAAATCTCATCTTCTGCGGCGCAGCAGCGCAAAGGTCTTTTCCCCGGCCTGCCGCCGCAAATGGCACAGCCAGAGCTTACATATGACCGCCGTCAGTATCCAGAACATCATGCAGGACGTCCACATGATCCAGCACAGCGCCTGCGCCCTTGGCCACACAGTCCAGCGGGTCTTCGGCCACATGGACGTCGATGCCGGTCTCGCTCTCAATGAGCTTGTCGAGGCCGCGCAGCAGTGCGCCGCCGCCGGTCAGGGTGATGCCATGGTCGATGATGTCGGCGCTCAGCTCGGGCGGCGTGCGTTCCAGCGTCTCCTTGATGGCGCTGGTGATCTTGACCAGACACTCCAGCAGGGCTTCACGGACATCCTCCGAGTGGACGATGACGTTCTTGGGCAGGCCGTCCACGAGGTTTCGGCCCTTGATCTCGAGGGTCATCTCGGACTCCATCGGGTAGGCCGAGCCGATCTCGATCTTGATCTGCTCGGCGGTGCGCTCACCGATGAGCAGGTTGTACTTGCGCTTGATGAAGGCGATGATCGCCTGATCGAACATATCGCCCGCCATCCGGACGCTGCGGGAGGCCACGATGCCGCCCAGAGAGATGACGGCGATCTCTGCCGTGCCGCCGCCGATGTCCACGATCATGCTGCCGGTAGGCTCGCTGATGGGCAGGCCCGCACCGATGGCTGCTGCCATCGGCTCTTCGATGACCGACACCTGACGGGCACCGGCCTTCAGGGCAGCTTCCCGCACTGCACGGCGCTCCACCTCGGTGACGCCCGACGGGATGCAGATGACCACACGGGGGCGGGAGAACATGCTGTTTCCGCAGGCCTTCTTCAGAAAGGTCTCCAGCATATTAGCGGTGATGTCAAAATCGGCGATGACGCCGTCCTTCAGGGGGCGGACCGCCACGATGCTGCCGGGGGTGCGGCCGATGACGGCCTTTGCCTCAGCACCCACACAGCGCACCTCGTCGCTCTTGGTGTCCACAGCCACGACGGAAGGCTCACGCATGATGATGCCCTTGCCCTTCATGTAAACGAGGGTATTGGCAGTACCGAGATCGATCCCAACATCCTTTGAAAACAAGCTCATATTCTCTATCTCTCCTTACGAATTTCCAGGGTCTATTCCAAAATGCAGAGCCGCCCTCCCAGACCAGTCGGCAGCCCATCACAGAATAACACGTATTTATTATAGCCGCAAGACGCGCTTTTCTCAAGCATTTCCGCAAACTTTTTCGAGTTTTTTCATTTTTCGGCGTCCCGCATCAGAACCGGCCCAGCAGGCGGGCCGTCCGGCTGACCGGCAGGCCCATGATGGTGTAGTAATCCCCCTCCAGCCGGTCGAGCCAGAGGGCGGCACGGCCCTGAATGGCGTAGGCGCCGGCCTTATCGTAGGGTTCCTCCGTGGCCGTGTAGACGTCGATCTCCTCCTCCGGGATGGGGAAAAAGGTCACTTTGCAGCTGTCCACGAAGCTCTCGGTGCGCAGGCCGTCCGACACACAGACGCCGGTGTGCACCTCGTGGGTGGCACCGGACAGGGCGCGGAGCATCCGCTTGGCGTCCTCGGTACTGCGGGGCTTGCCGAAAACTTCGCCGCCCACGTCCACGACGGTATCACAGCCCAGCACCACAGCGCCGGGATGGCTCTCTGCCACCGCGAGGCACTTGCCCCGCGCCAGCTTTTCCACCAGCCGGACCGGGGTATCCGCTGTGACAGCGCTCTCATCAAAATCGCTCACGCAGATGGTGAAATCCGTCGTATATAAGCTCAGAAGCTCCTTCCGGCGCGGACTGCCGGAGGCTAAGATCAGATCCATGCTGTTCTCCTCTTATTTCCCTGTCGAGCCGAAGCCGCCCTCGCCGCGGGAGGTCTCCTCCAGCGCGTCGGCCTGCGCGAAAGCCGCTGTATACACCGGTGCGATGCAGAGCTGGGCCACCCGCTCCCCGGGCTGGATGGTATAGGCCTCCGCCCCCAGATTGACCATCGGCACCTTCAGCTCGCCGCGGTAGTCGCTGTCCACGACGCCGACGCCGTTGGCCATGCAGAGGCCGTGCTTGATGGACAGGCCGCTGCGGGCATAGACCAGCGCCACCGCGTGTGCGCCGGGCAGCTCGATGGCAAGGCCGGTGGGCACCAGCACCCGCTGCATGGGCTGGACGGTCAGCGGCTCATCCAGCACAGCGCACAGGTCGGCGGCGGCAGAGCCGGGGGTGGCGTAGGCGGGCACCTTGGCCCGGGAGTCTAACACTTTGTATTTTACAGTAATGGGTTCCATAGTATACCTCATAAATTTATTTGCTGTTCAAGGGCAGGTGCGTCTTGGTACAACCTCTCCGTCACGCCTGCGGCGTGCCACCTCCCCTAGTAGGGGAGGCTTTGGCAGTCCTTGCAAAGTGAACGGTTTCGCCAGAGGCTCCCCTATTAGGGGCAACGGCGACGACCGCGCCAGCGGCGGAAACAGGGAGGAGCTGTTGGGGCAGCGGCCAGCAGGATGCAAGCGACAGCGAAGCAGACGCTGGGAGCCGCAACCCGGCCCTGTCTGCGAAGCAGACTGAGAGGTTCAGTTCGTTCCCTTGAAATAGAGTCCTCTCGTGAACTCCCCCTCGAAGGGTGCGTGCTGACGGATGCTGTCGAGGATGGCGGCGGCCTCTTCCCTGCTTTCCAGCGTGAAGTAGGCCACGCCGTAGTCCACGGTCAGCGCACCGGGCTTGTCGCCCATATAGATGGGCACCGGATTATAAATAGTACGGACGCCCAGCCCGCACCGCACCGGGAACTTCTTCGCCTTGCGGTCGGTGAGCAGGCCGGTCTTGTCGCAGTGGGCGCAGTCGTGGATATTTTGCAGCGGGCAGGCACGGGTGATCATCAGCGGCATATGGCCGTAGGTGATGACGCCGGTGGGGACAGGTCTGCCCTCGTGGGTGGGCGCGATGGTGCTGATGTCGCTGTCCTTCACCTCGGGCAGGATGAGCACCGAGCCAAGGCCGAGGTCAGCATAATACTGGGCCGCGAGGTTGTTGGTGACATTGAGGCCGAAGCCGCCGGTCATGGGCAGGCCCCGGCAGAGCCGCAGGTGGGCGATGTTGCTCACCTCATAGCCCGCAAAGCCCGCGTCCTGCGTGGCCGCGATGCGGCGGGCGGTATCCTCCTCCAGCGCGCCGAACATGACCCGGGGCAGCTCCAGCAGCGTCTTTTCCCGCCACTCGCGGGGGACACGGTCGGCCTGCCCGATGGGCAGGATGAGGTACTCCACCCCGCTCAGGGCCTGTTCCGGCACCTGCTCCCAGCGCTCGAACCGGGCGCGGAGGGTGCGATGGGGCGGCAGGGTGCGCAGGGGCAGAGGCGGAAGCTCCACCTCGTTCACCGGCCACGGGCGCAGGGTCTCCCGCTTTTTCAGCAGGGCATCCAGCGCCTCGCGGCGCAGCTCGTTGACGGCGCTGCCCGGCACGAACCAAGGCCCTCCATCCATCTCCACATGGATCTTCTCCGCCGCGAAGGGGGTGCCGCCGGTCTTGCTCAGGCTTCGGCTCAGGCTCTCGGTGGGGTCGGTGCGGGCGGGCTGCGGCTCGGCGTCGCCATAGGCGAAGGCCTTGTTGGTGCCGTCGGTGACGGTCAGCTTCTCGCCGCCCTCCTCGATCTCGATCTTCATCTCCACCGGCACGCGGGAGCGCTCCCGGCGGTACAGCTCCCGCAGGGCGGGCAGGGTCTTCTTGGTCAGCTCGGCGTCGGCCTCGCTGCGGACACCGAACATCGTGCCATCGATCTTTCCGTCCAGATAGCCGGAGGTGAAGCCGGAGCGACTGAAGGCATTCTTCAGCAGATCCCGGTCGTAGGCGCGGCCCTCGCGGCCCGCCAGACAGGCGCTGACGGCAGCCGCGACATACTCCGGCGTCCGCAGACGGCCTTCGATCTTCGCCGAGGCAACGCCGATGGCCTGCAGCTTGTCCAGCTTGTCGATGACGGAATTGTCCTTGAGGGACAGATGATGCAGCCGGCCCGGCTTGCCCTCCGGCAGGGCGTTGGCCTCGAAGGGCAGGCGGCAGGGCCCGGCACAGGAGCCGCGGTTGCCGCTTCGTCCGCCCAGAAAGGCCGACATATAGCACTGGCCGCTGACACACATACAGAGGGCACCGTGGACGAAGCACTCCGTCTCGATGCCGCAGTTCTTGGTGATGTGCTCCACCTCGGGCAGGCTCAGCTCACGGGCCAGCACCACCCGGGCAAAGCCCAGCTCCTTCAGCTCCAGCGCCCCCTGTAACGTATGGACGCTCATCTGGGTGGAGCCGTGGCGGGGCAGCTGGGGCGCGATGTCCCCGATGAGCTTCGCCACTGCAAGGTCCTGACAGATGACGGCATCCGCACCGCTGGCGGCCACCGCACGCACTGCGTCGGCCAGCCCGTTCAGCTCGCCGCCGTAGACGGTGGTGTTGAGGGCCACATGGACCGCCACGCCCCGGGCGTGGCAGAAGCGGACGGCCTCCTTCAGGCTGTCGGCGTCAAAATTGCCCGCACCGGTGCGGGCGTTGAAGCCGGAAAATCCCAGATATACCGCATCCGCGCCGCTGAACACCGCCGCACGGAGCATTTCTTCGCTGCCCACCGGGGCAAGGATCTCGATCTTTGACATAGCTCTCCTTTTTACACCTATATTATAATGATATACCGCTCACTTCTGAAGCTTCGCCAGCTGCTCCCGCAGGGCGGCGTTCTCCCGCTTGAGCACCTCGTTCTCCGCCTTGACCTTGTCGGAGGTCAGCTTTGCCTTCGCGGCATCCGCGATGTAGTCCTGGATCTGGCCGCGCATATTCTCGGCGCTGCCTGCGCTCTTGCGGTACTCGTCCAGATAGTCCATGGCGCAGAACACTGCGGCCTTGGTCACAGAAAGGTTGGCGTTGCCGTCCAGCAGCTTTGTGATGTCGTCGTCCAGCTTCTTGGCCAGCGCGGTGATGTAGTTCTCGGTATCGGTCGTTGCAATGGCGTAAGGTGCGCCTGCAATGGTCACTCTCACTTTGTTTACCATGTTTTCCTCACTTTGCGCAGCACACGCCCCGCCGGGCCGGTCATTTCCGGTCGATTTCAGCTATTCCCGGGAGTCCCGGGCGTAGTTTTGACCCCCTGCGGAAGCATTCTGCTGCGGCTTTTTCATTTTTGGCGGAGTTTGTCCCCGAATTACCTGCCCGAACCGGCGCATTCCGGGGCAAACGCGACCCTTATCTCCCCTTATTATAATATAAATAGTGCGCGAGAAAAAGTGCTATTTTTGAATTTTTGGCATATTTGTCAGAAACATTGCTAAAAAAATGTCAGATACGGCAAAAATGGTCTCTTTTTCTTGAAATCCTCACCTGAAGCGATTATAATATCAGTGGCATATGGTTATGCATGGGGCGAGGGAATTGAGGAGAAAGGCCCTGTCACCGTACTAATTCAAAAACTTTAAGCATTCGTGCGGATAGGAGTTCATTTATGACTACAAAAGAATTTGCAAAAATTCTTCAGGACAAGCTCACCAGCGAATATGGTGTGGACCTGAGCGTTGCATCTCATCAGCAGATCTATCGTGCTCTGGCCCTCATCTGCCGCCAGATGATGAGCGAGAACCATAAGAAGTTCCAGTCCAAGGCCATCGGCACCGGCTCCAAGCAGGTCTACTACCTGTGCATGGAGTTCCTGATGGGCCGCAGCCTCAAGATGAGCCTGTTCAATCTGGGCCTGAACGAGGCCGCCCAGAAGGCTCTGGCCGAGGCTGACATCAGTCTGGACAGCATCTATGAGGAAGAGCCGGATGCAGGTCTGGGCAACGGCGGTCTGGGCCGTCTGGCTGCCTGCTATCTGGACGGCATGGCCACCACCGGCATCTGCGGCACCGGCTACTCCATCCTGTACGAGTACGGCATCTTCAAGCAGAAGATCGTGGACGGCTGGCAGCAGGAGCGTGCCGACAACTGGCTGCCCGGCGGTCAGGTCTGGCTGAAGAGCCACCCCGATCAGGCTGTGGAGATCCGCTTCGACGGCGAGATCCACGAAAACTGGGATCACGGCTTCCACTATATTCAGCACACCAACTACAACAGCGTCATGGCCATCCCCTCTGATATGTATGTTCAGGGCTACGACGGCAAGGGCGTGGCCAAGCTCCGCCTGTGGCAGGCCAAGGCACCCGACTTCGATATGTCCAGCTTCTCTCTGGGCAACTACAACACCGCGATGAGCAAGAACGCCAGCGCCGAGCTGATCTCCAAGGTGCTGTACCCCAACGACAACCATGTCGAGGGCAAGATCCTTCGCCTGCGCCAGCAGTACTTCCTGTCTGCTGCCTCCATCGGCGACATCGTCCAGAATCACCTGTCCACCTACGGTACCCTCGAGAACCTGCCCGACAAGGTGGCCATCCAGTTGAACGACACCCACCCGACCCTCGCCATCCCCGAGATGATGCGCATCCTGCTGGACGAGTGCGGCTTCGGCTGGGACAAGGCCTTTGACATCTGCCAGAAGGTCTTCTCCTACACCAACCACACCGTCATGGCCGAGGCTCTGGAGAAGTGGAACGTGGACATCTTCAAGATGACCCTGCCCCGCATCTACCAGATCGTGACCGAGATGGACCGCCGCGCCCGCGAGAAGCTGGAAGCAGCCTTCCCCGGCGATCAGGGCAAGATCAACTATATGGCCCTCATCGGCGACAATCAGGTGCGCATGGCCAACATCTGCGCCTACACCGCCAACAGCATCAACGGCGTCTCCAAGCTGCACAGCGAGATCATCAAGGAGAGCGTCTTCCACGATTATTACCTGTATAAGCCGCAGGCCTTCAAGAATGTGACCAACGGCATCGCTTACCGCCGCTGGCTGCTGGCCTCCAACCCCGAGCTGTGCAAGCTGCTGGACGAGACCGTCGGCATCGGCTACAAGCACGACGCCTCCGACCTGTCCAAGCTGAACAAGTTCGCCGAGGACAAGACCGTCCTCAAGCGCCTGAACGAGATCAAGCTGGACAACAAGAAGAACTTCGCCGCTTACCTCGAGAAGAGCACCGGTCAGTCCATCGACCCCAACTCCATCTTCGACTGTCAGGTCAAGCGGATGCACGAGTACAAGCGCCAGCACCTGAATGCGCTGAACATCGCCGCTCAGTACCTGTACCTGAAGGAGAACCCCAACGCCGACTTCATCCCCAAGACCTATATCTTCGGCGCAAAGGCTGCCCCCGGCTACTATATGGCCAAGCAGATGATCCGCATGATCTGCAAGCTGGGTGACCTCATCAACAACGACCCCGCCGTCCGCGACAAGCTGCGCGTGGTCTATCTGGAAGAGTACTGCGTCTCCCTGAGCGAGCACCTGATGCCCGCCGCCGAGGTCTCTGAGCAGATCTCTCTGGCCGGCACTGAGGCCTCCGGTACCGGCAACATGAAGTTCATGCTGAATGGTTCCATCACGCTGGGCACTCTGGACGGCGCAAACGTCGAGATCGCAGACGCTGCCGGCAAGGAGAATGAGCTGATCTTCGGTATGCTGACTCCTGAGGTCAACAACCTCAAGCAGGTAGGCTACCACCCCAACGCCTTCATTATGGGCGACGACGTCGCAAACGCTACGCTGAACTTCCTCGAGCGCGGCTGGAACGGCGAGAACTTCCACGAAGTCACCGAGAACCTGCGCAGCAGCGACCCCTATATGGTCATGGCCGACTTCAAGGATTACCGCCGTGCACAGGCCGACCTGCAGCGTCTGTACGCCGACCGTGAGCAGTGGGCTAAGATGAGCCTGAAGAACATCGCCAACAGCGGCATCTTCAGTGCCGACCGTGCTGTTCTGGACTATGCACGCGACATCTGGCACGCTTCTGCTGTGAAGTAAGCCCTCTCAGTCAGCACTTCGTGCTGCCAGCTCCCCCAAAGGGGGAGCCATTGGCAGTCGATTTCAGTATCCGTCCTGCAGGGAAAGCCCTGCGGCGGTCTTATAACTCAAGCACATAAAACAAAAACCCCGTGGCATCGCTGCCCGGGGCTTTTTTTGAGAAAGGACGATCCTTTTTGCCTTGTCTGTTCAATAGCTTCGACCCCTATTTCAAGCAGCCTTTCGGCGCGGTACGCGCCGGCCAGAGCGTGCATCTGTCTCTCTGCATCCCGGAAGAGCTGGGCTATGTTGACCCCCACCTCGTATTGCAGAAGGAGGGCTGGTATGACGTGCCCGTCCACTACCGGATGAAGTTCGACGGCCAGACGCCCCATCAGAATCACTTTTCGGTGGACGTCACCCTCAACGATGTGGGCCTCTACTTCTACTATTTCGACCTCTACACCGACTTCCGCCGCATCGTCCGCGGGCCGGACAACTGCGGCGTCGTGAGCTGGCAGGAGGGCGAGAGCTGGCAGATCACGGTCTACGAGGCCGATTTTGAGACGCCCGCCCCCATCAAGGGCAAGGTGTTCTACCAGATCTTCCCCGACCGCTTCTGCGAGGGTGTGGAGAACAAGCCCATGCCCTTCCCCGACCGGCTTTATCAGGCCGACAAGCACGCCGAACCCTTCTGGCAGCCCAACGAGGTGGGCGGCCACCTGAACGAGGACTATTTCGGCGGCGACCTCAAGGGCATCCAGATGAAGCTGCCCTACCTGCGGGAGATGGGGGTGGACTACCTCTACCTCAACCCTATCTTTGAGGCCCACTCCAACCACCGGTACAACACCGCCGACTATCTCAACGTAGACCCCCTGCTGGGCACCAACGAGGACTTCGTGACCCTCTGCGCCGAGGCCAAAAAGTACGGCATCGGCATCGTGCTGGACGGCGTCTTCAGCCACACCGGCTCGGACAGCCGCTATTTCAACCGGGAGGGCCGCTACGGCGAGGGCGGCGCTTACCGCGACCCCAGTTCCCCCTACCGCAGCTGGTACGACTTCGACCCCAAGTATAAGGGCGGCTACCGCAGCTGGTGGGGCTTCGAGACCCTGCCCGAGGTCAACGAGGAAACGCCCTCCTACGTCGAATTCATCACCGGCGAGGGCGGCGTCATCGACACATGGCTGCGCCGGGGCGCGGCAGGCTTCCGTCTGGATGTGGCCGACGAGCTGCCCGACGCCTTCATCGAAAAAGTGCGCACCGCCGTCAAACGGGTCAGCCCGGACAAGTTCCTGCTGGGCGAGGTCTGGGAGGACGCCACCACCAAATTCGGCTTCGACAAGCGCCGCACCTACCTGCTGGGCAAAGGCCTCGACAGCGTGATGAACTACCCCTTCAAGAACGCCGTCCTCGGCTTCGTCTGCGGCCGGGACGCCGGGCAGACCATGACCGACATCCTCACCCTCTGTGAGCACTACCCTGCCCCGGCCCTCGACACGGCCCTGAATTTCCTCTCCACCCACGACACCGAGCGCGCGCTGACCGTCATCGCCGACGAACCGGCCAATGGCCGGGGCCGTGCATGGCAGAGCGGGCGCTGCGTCACCGGCGACGCCTACGAGGAAGGGATGCTCAAACTACGGATGGCCTACGCCATCATCTACACTCTGCCCGGCGTTCCCTGCCTCTACTACGGCGACGAGATCGGGATGCAGGGCTACCGCGACCCCTTCAACCGGGGCTTCTACTGCTGGAACAGCCACGAGGAGCGGCTGCGCCCGGTGCTGGCCCAGCTGGCACAGCTCCGCCACAGCTGCGAGGCCTTCCGCACCGGTGCGCTCCGCGTCCTGCGGGCCGAGGGCGGCATCCTCCACTACCAGCGCATCGGCAAAGCCGAGACGGCGGAGATCATCGTCAACCGCACCGAGCACATCATCGTGGAGCCGCTGGCCTCCGGCAAGCACACCGAGGTGAATCCCATGGGCTTCACCATCGTCGTGGAAGAGATCGGCCATAACCCGGATCACAGCTACTACGATTATCAGTAAGCTTTATTTACAATTCGTCTCTGTACTTTCGCGTCCGTTTGCTCTATAATGAGGATAGACACCCGCAAAGGAGGGAGCTTTGATGTCTGTTGACCCCATTTTCTGGCTGCTGGCTGCCATCGGCTTCATCGTTCTCGAGGCCATGACCCTGAATCTCGTCTCCATCTGGTTCGCGGTGGGCAGTGCGGCCGCGCTGCTCAGCTGCCTTGTGGTGGCGTCCTTCCGGGTGCAGGCGGTGGTGTTCATCGCCGTCAGCATCCTCTGTCTGTTGGCCCTCAAGCCCCTGTGTGCCCGGCTGCGCAAGCCGCCCACCGCCACGAACGGCGACCGCGCCCTTGGCCGGGAGGCCGTCGTGCTCACCCCCGTCTCCGCTGAGGCCGCCGGCCGTGTCCGGCTGGACGGCGTGGACTGGAACGCCCGCTGCGCCACCCCCGGCGATACCCTCGCCCCGGGCCAGAGCTGCCGGGTGGCCGAGATCCACAGCACCCTGCTCATCGTGGAGCCTGTCCTGACCGAGACCGCCCGCCGGGCGGCTCACTGAACGAAAGGAGTGTCCCTATGCCTATCATGCTGTTCCTGATCCTCATCCTGATCTTCGTTGTCCTGCTGGTGGTCGTCACCAACATCGTCATCGTGCCCCAGTCGATGGTCTACGTCGTCGAGCGTCTTGGCAGCTATTCCGAGACATGGAGCGCCGGCCTGCACGTTAAAATTCCGTTCCTCGAGCGGGTGGCAAAGAAGGTCAGCCTGAAGGAGCAGGTCGCCGACTTCCCTCCCCAGCCGGTCATCACCCGCGATAACGTCACCATGCAGATCGACACCGTGGTCTTCTTTCAGGTGATGGATGCCAAGCTCTACACCTATGGCGTCAACCAGCCCATCGCGGCCATCGAGAGCCTGTCCGCCACCACGCTGCGCAACATCATCGGCGAGATGGAGCTGGACCACACCCTCACCAGCCGCGACACCATCAACAGCAAGATCACCGCCATCCTTGACGAGGCCACCGACAAGTGGGGCATCAAGGTCAACCGCGTCGAGGTCAAGAACATCATCCCTCCGCGTGAGATCCAGGAGGCCATGGAGAAGCAGATGAAGGCCGAGCGCGAGAAGCGCGCCGTCATCCTGAAGGCCGACGGCGAGAAGCAGGCCGCCATCACCGCCGCCGAGGGCGAAAAGGAATCCGCCATCCTCCGCGCCGACGCCGTCAAGCAGCAGCGCATCCTCGAGGCCGAGGGCGAAGCACAGGCCATTCTCGCCGTCCAGAAGGCCAACGCCGATGCCATCCGTCTGCTGAACGAGGCCATGCCCACCGACAAGGTGCTGGCCCTGCGCAGTCTGGAAGCGCTGGCCAAGGTCGCCAACGGCAAGGCCACCAAGATCATCATCCCTTCGGACCTGCAGAATCTGGGCGGCGTCGTGCCCAGCATCAAGGAACTGATGACCGACCCGAAAGACGCAGAATAAGAGGCTTACGCTATGATCTACGATACCCTGAACAATCTCCCCAACTACCTCGGCATGAGCGAGAATCTTGACGCCGTCATTGAATTCGTCATGGCCCGGGACATCAACAACCTGCCCGCCGGCAAGACCCGCGTCCTCGGCGACAAGGCTGTGGTCACGGTCAGCACCGTCACCCCCCAGACCTCCGACAAGGCGCTGTTCCAGCGCCGGGACAGACACCTGACCCTTGAGACCGACCTCGAGGGCAGCGAGCTGTTCGAGGTCTCGCTGGGCGAGCTGGCCCCCACCAAGCCCGCCGACGAGGCCGCTGACCTGACCGTCGGCACCGCAGGCACCAGCATCGCCGGGATGCTCTGCGAGGGCCGATTCGCCCTCTATCTGGCCGGTGAGCCGTACAAGTCCGGCCTGAAGGCACAGGGCTGCGGCAAACTGAAAAAGGCCGTCTTCAGCATCGAGCTGGACGAAGACGAGGAAGAGGCCGCAGAGGAATAACGGAGGCTTTCTATGAAGCGTTTTCTGGGCATTTTCGCCGCCGCGCTGCTCTTTCTGTTTCTGTCCACCTTCTTCGGCGGCTCCTATTTTCTGGACATCCAGCGCCACTTTTATGCGTGGATGTTCCCGGTCAGCCTTGGCATCGCCTTCGTCATCTGGGCGTTCTGGCGGCTGGACGACAAAGTAGAGGCCCTGCAAAAGCGGATGGACGAGCTGGAAGCCGCCCGGCAGAAAACAGACGAAGCCAAATAAAAAAGCAAAGCTCCACGCAGCGTAGGTTGTGTGGAGCTTTTTGCTATGGTATCCTTTGGACAGAGAGAAACAATCACAAAGGAGAGTTTATATGGATTCTTACGTCACCGGCAGCGCCATCCGGCAGCTGCGGGAAGCAAAGTGTATGACACAGGCCGAACTGGCCGAGAAGCTGGCCGTCAGCGCAAAGACCATCTCCAAGTGGGAGACGGCCCACGGCCTGCCCGACATCTCCCTGCTGGAGCCGCTGGCAGCGGCTCTGGGCGTCAGCGTCCTGGAGCTGATGCAGGGCGCACCGGTCGTCAACCGCAACCGTGCCGCCAACCTGCTGCGCTCCAAGCTCTACGTCTGTCCCCTGTGCGGCAATGTGCTCCACGCCACCGGGCAGGCCGTCGTGAGCTGCTGCGGCATCGCTCTGCCGCCGCTGGACATTGCCGAGGCCGACGACGCCGACGAGCATCATCAGCTGACGCTGGAGCGGGTGGAGGACGAGCTTTTCGTCACGCTTCACCACCCCATGACCAAAGACCACTTCATCTCCTTCATAGCCTGCCTCACCGGCGACAGGCTGCAGCTGGTCAAGCTCTACCCCGAGGGCGATGCCAGCTGCCGCTTCAAGCTGGCAGGGGCCGGGGTGCTCTACTTCTACTGCAACCGCCACGGCCTGATGAAGGCCCCGGATTTCCGGGCCGCATCCCGCCGCACCCCGCCCCAGAAACTCCACCTCCGGGAGCCGGACGAGGGCGACCGGGAGCAGGTCATGGCCTACCGGGAGGAGTTTCTGGCCATCAGCTCCCGGATGGACGGCACCTCAGCGCTGGACAAATACGACGACTACGGCCAGTGGCTGGCTGCCCTCCGCTGCCTGAAAGACCCGGCCACCACCCCCGCCGGGTTCGTGCCCGCCACCCAGTATCTGGCGCTGGACGAGGAGGGACACCTCGTGGGGATGACCAACCTCCGCCACCACCTCAACGACTATCTGCTGGCCTACGGCGGCCACATCGGCTACAGCGTCCGCCCCTCGGAGCGGAAGAACGGCTACGCCAGCCAGATGCTCCGCCTGACCCTCGAAAAGGCCCGGGAGCGCGGCATCTCCAAGGTGCGCATCTGCTGCGACCACTACAACATCGCCTCCGCCAAGACCATTCAGGCGTGCGGCGGCATCCTCGAAGACGAGATGTTCGACTCCTCCGACGGGACGCTGACCCAGCGGTACTGGGTCGAAAACCGATAAGACGCAAAAAGGCTCCGGCGGCGCCGGAGCCTTTCCTGTTGTTCAAAGAGATCAGCCCAGATGGAACATATCGATCAGCACGACCAAGGCCAGACCGTAGTACACCACGACGGCCACGAGGTCGTTGATGGTAGTGATGAGGGGGCCGGACGCCACGGCGGGGTCGATGTGGATCTTGTGGAACAGCATGGGGATGATGGTGCCCACCAAGCTGGAAATGACCATCGCCACGATGAGGGAGATGCCGACGCAGCCGGAGAGCAGGAAGGCCTCTCCCCAAGCGTATGCCTTGAAGAAGTGGATATAACAGCCGAGAAAGCCCAGCGCCATGACCGCCAGCAGCGCGCCGTTGAGCAGGCCGACCCGCATCTCCTTCCAGAGCAGATGCAGCTTTTTGGAGGTGGTCAGGTTCTCATCCACCAGCACGCGGATGGTAACGGCCAGCGACTGGGTGCCCACATTGCCCGCCATATCCAGCACCATGGACTGGAAGCAGATGACGATGGGCAGGACGGCCACCACCGACTCGAAGGCGCCCACCACCGAGGACACCAGCATCCCGAGGAAAAGCAGGGCGATCAGCCACGGCAGGCGCTTTTTGACGCTCTCGAACACGCCCTCGTTCAGGTCCTCCTCGCTGGTCAGACCGCCCAGCTTTGCGTAATCATCGCCCATCTCATCATCCACCAGCTCGACGACATCTGCCGAGGTGATGATGCCCACCAGCTCTCCGGTGTCGTTCAGGACGGGCAGCGAACGCTCGGCATAGTCCACGATGCGGTCGATACAGTCGCTGATCTTCTCGTGGTCGGTCACATAGGGGTACGACCGGGCGATGAGCTTCTCGAGGCTGTCGTCTGCCCGGGCGATGATGAGATCTTTCAGGTCGATGGCACCGTAGAACTTCTCGTTCTCGTCCACGACATAGAGGGTGGAGATGTTGTCGTTCTCGCCGGCCTGCTTCACCAGCTCGCTCATGGCCTGCCGGATGGTCATGTCCTTCCGGATGCTGATGTAGTTGGTGGTCATGCTGCTGCCGATCTCGTCTTCTCCATAGGACAGCAGCATCTTCACGTCCTCGGCAGAGTCCTTGTCCAGCTGGCCGACGATCTTGGCCTTATCCTCTTCTTCGAGGTCATCCAGCGCATCCACGGCGTCGTCCGAGTCCATGTTCGAGACGACCTTTGCAGCCCTCTCGCTGGGCAGCTCCTTCAGGTAGGGTTCCGCGTCGTCCAGATAGGAGAAGATCTCGGCCACCCGCTCCACGCCCAGCACGGTGTAGAGCTTCTGGCGCTCATCGGGTGTCAGGGCCTCGAGGGCGTCGGCAAGGTCATTCTCATGGTAATCGGAAAGCTTCTCGGCCAGCTCTGCCTGCGGCAGGCCGCTGTGGATGAGGTCGAGTATCTCCTGCTGGTAGTTCTTCTTCTGCATCTTGGGTTCCTCCTCCCCTTTTGGGGCATAAAAATACACCGCGTCGTCTTCTGGTCAGACTCCTGCGGTGTACCATGGGCAGATGCATTCAGGACGCGGCAGAGCTATTCGTTGCTGCCCGCATCGCAGGAGGAGCGTTGTTTGGGTTTGTCTAAATGGTCGCTGGACATTCGTCTCGTTTCCTCCTGTCAACGTATTTGCCTTTTCGGCTAGGTCATCATACTACGCCGGAGCGGATTTTTCAACCCCTTTTACAAATTTTTTACTGCTTTCTTGCCAGAATGCACAAAAGAGCAGCCACCCTCCCCGGAGGGGAAGCGGCTGCTCTCGTTTATTTTGACGCTTAGTATGCGACGCCCCAGTAGACCATCTTGTCCGCAGGCTTGCCGCAGCAGGGGCAGACATCGCTCAGATGCTCCTGCTCGAAGGGCATACAGCGGCTGGACAGGCCAGCCTCTTCCTTCATCTTCATCTCACAGGTAAGGTCGCCGCACCACATGGTCTTGATGTAGCCGGTGTTGGCCTTGGCCAGCTCCTTGACTTCGTCCATGGTAGTGGCCGCCCAAGTGCGGGCCTCACGGTTGGCCAGAGCGCGCTCGTACAGATCCTTGCGCAGGGCCTCCAGCTGGGCCGGGATGGCGGTCTCCAGCTCGTCCAGAGAGACGAACACCTTCTCGCGGGTATCGCGGCGGACGAGGACGCACTGGTTCTTCTCCAGATCCTTGGGGCCGATCTCGAGGCGCAGGGGCACGCCCTTCATCTCCCACTGGGAGAACTTCCAGCCGGGGGCGTTGTCGCTGTCGTCCAGCTTGACGCGGGCGTACTTGCTGATCTTCTCTGCCAGCTCCGCAGCCTTCTCGGAAACGCCGGGCTTATGGGCAGCGATGGGCACCACCACGACCTGAACGGGGGCGACGGCCGGGGGCAGGATGAGGCCGTCGTCGTCGCCGTGGGTCATGATGATCGCACCCACCAGACGGGTGGAAACGCCCCAGCTGGTCTGGAACGGGTGATGCAGCTGGTTGTCGCGGCCGGTGAAGGTCACGTCGTAAGCCTTGCTGAACTTATCGCCGAAGTAGTGGCTGGTGCCGCTCTGCAGGGCCTTGCCGTCCTTCATCATGGCTTCGATGGTGTAGGTAGCCTCGGCACCAGCAAACTTCTCCTTATCGGTCTTGCGGCCCTTGACAACAGGGATGGCCAGATCCTGCTCGCAGACGTCTGCGTAGCAGTTCAGCTGCTGCTGGGTCTCAGCCTCAGCCTCAGCAGCCGTCTCGTGGATGGTATGACCCTCCTGCCACCAGAACTCGCGGCTGCGCAGGAAGGGGCGGGTGGTCTTCTCCCAGCGCACGACGCTGCACCACTGGTTGTACTTCATGGGCAGCTCACGGTAGCTGTGCAGCACACGGGACCAGTGATCGCAGAACATGGTCTCGCTGGTGGGGCGGACCGCCAGACGCTCTTCCAGCTTGTCCGAGCCGCCCATCGTGACCCACGCCACCTCCGGCGCGAAGCCATTGACCAGCTCGCCTTCCTTCTGCAGCAGGCTCTCAGGGATCAGCACGGGCATCGCCACATTCTCGTGGCCGGTGGCCTTGAAGCGGGCATCCATATCCTTCTGGATCAGCTCCCAGATGGCCTGACCGTAGGGGCGCAGGATGATGAAGCCCTTGACGCTGGAATACTCGACCAGCTCTGCCTTGACGCAGATGTCGGTATACCACTGTGCAAAGTTCTCCTCCTGGCTGGTGATCGCCTGTACGAGCTTTTTGTTGTCTTTTGCCATTTTAATCTTATCCTCCCAAGGCCGTGCGCCAAACGCTCATCGTTCCGCACGAACCCATATATAAAGCCCCGCCGCTCTCTCTGCCGTGTGCAGAGTCGCGGATGCGGGGCTTTTCTGCATCTGTTGCTCAGCCCTTGTGGCTGTCCACAAAGTTCACCACATCACCCACCGTGCGCAGGTTCTCGATGGCGTCGTCGGGCACCTCGATGCCAAACTCATCCTCCAGCGTCATCACCATATCCACGATGTCGAGGCTGTCGGCCTCAAAATCGCCCATAATGTCACTGTCCATCGTGATCTTAGCAGGATCGACGTCCAGCTGCTCTGCCAGCAGTGCGCGGATCTTCTCAAACGTATCCATGATCGCGGTCTCCTTTTTGTGCTTTAATTTCGCATTTTCACGCTGCGCAGGCCGGGGGGCTTCCCGCCTCCCCTTTGGCAGGCAGGCCGTCCCCCCTGCGCAGAACGCTCTCTTTCTTTATATCCCATGACATGGCCGTTGTCAAGCCCCGTTTTTCTCTCCGGGTCGTTTTCCGGGCAAAAATTCCAGCTGAAATCCATCTGCCGCCTCTTTTTTGCTTGACAGAACCGCCGTTCATTCTTATAGTAATAGTAGCCCCTTTCGGCACACGAAGGCTCTCCCTTTGGGAGAGCTGGACGCGAAGCGGCCTGAGAGGGCAAGCCCACAGCAGAAGGACCGCTGCACAGCGGCAGGCACAAGCCTTTGTCTGTGCAGGGACATCGCTGTGCCATCGCTTCCCCCCTCTGCATCCTCGCCCTCTCCGTCTGCTTTGCAGACACTGCCCGGGTTGCGGCACCCAGCATCTGCCTCGCTGTCGCTTGCATCCTGCTGGCCGCGGCCCCAACAGCTTCTCCCTGTTTCCGCCTCTGGCGGCGGTCGTCGCTGTTGCTCCCAAAGGGAGAGGCTTTTCCGAGAAGGGCAGACAGCACGGAACACAAAAGCGATGACGGAAGGAGTACTATGAAGCTTTCATTCACCAAAATGCAGGGCTGCGCCAACGATTACATCTACCTCGACTGCCGCACCAGCGGCGTGCCGGAGGACATCGCAGCCCTTTCGCAGAAGCTCTCCCGACGCCACTTTTCCATCGGCGCGGACGGTATCATCTGCATCTGCGCCCCGGTGACGGAGGGTGCGGACGGGCGGATGCGCATCTTCAACGCCGACGGCAGCGAGGCGCAGATGTGCGGCAACGGCGTGCGCTGCGTGGCCGAATGGCTCTACACCCACGGCACTGCAAAAGAGACGCTCCGCATCGACACAAACAGCGGCACTAAGACCATCACCCACAGGGGCGCACAGCTCTGGCAGGTGGAGATGGGCGGATACTCCGCCATGGCCGCAGCCCTGCCCGCTGTGAACATGGGCGAAGGGCCGCTGGTGGACTGCCCCCTCACCGTGGAGGGCAGGACGTGGCGCGTCACCTGCATCAGCGTGGGCAACCCCCACTGCGTGACCGTGGTGGAGGATGTAGACCGCCTGAAGCTCGAGGACATCGGCCCCGCCTTCGAGCGCCATGCCAACTTCCCGGAGCGGGTCAACACCGAGTTCGTGGAGGTGGTGGACGCCACCCACCTGAAAATGCGGGTGTGGGAGCGTGGCAGCGGCGAGACGTGGGCCTGCGGCACCGGCACCTGCGCCACCGTGGCGGCGCTGACCGAGCTGGGCCTCTGCCCCGCCGGGGAGGATGTCCATGTCCAGCTGCGGGGCGGTGAGCTTATCATCCGGGTCCTGCCGGACAAAAAACTGCTCATGACCGGCAGCGCGGTCACCGTATGCGAGGGCACTGCTGAGGTATAAAGCATCCCTGCCCTCTCCGTGACTGAGAGGGCAGGCTGCCTACAAAGTAAAGAATCGAGGGAAAGTATTATGAAAATGAACAAACACTACAATGAGCTGAAGGCCAGCTACCTCTTCGTGGACATCGCCCACAAGGTCGCCGCCTATCAGGAGGCCCACCCCGAGAAGGAGATCATCCGTCTGGGCATCGGCGACGTGACCCAGCCTCTGGCCAAGTGCGTCGTGGACGCCATGCACGACGCCGTCACCGAGATGGGCACCAAGGAGGGTTTCCACGGTTACGGCCCCGAGCAGGGTTACCCCTTCCTCAAGCAGGCCATTCAGGGCTACTACGCAGGCCGCGGCACCCAGCTGGCAGAGGATGAAATTTTCATCTCTGATGGTGCAAAGAGCGATCTGGCCAACGTACTGGGCCTGTTCGATGTGGACAACACCGTGCTGGTGCCGGACCCCGTTTATCCTACCTACGTGGACGATAACGTGACCGATGGCCGCAAGATCATCTACAGCCGCACCAGTCAGGAGAACGGCTTCCTGGGGATGCCGGATGAGAATGTGAAGGCTGACATCATTTATATCTGCAGCCCCAACAACCCCACCGGTGCCGCCTACACCCGCGACCAGCTCAAGGCATGGGTGGACTACGCCCGTAAGAACGATGCCATCATCCTGTACGATGCTGCCTACGAGTGCTTCATCTCCGACGAGAACCTCGCCCGCAGCATCTTCGAGATCGAGGGTGCCCGCGAATGCGCCATTGAGATATGCTCTTTCTCCAAGATCGCAGGCTTCACCGGCACCCGCTGTGGCTACACCGTGGTGCCCAAGGAGCTGGAGCGCGAGGGTATGAACATCAATAAGCTGTGGCTGCGCCGCCAGACCACCAAGTTCAACGGTGTGCCTTACGTGGTGCAGCGCGCCGCCGCTGCGGTGTTCACCGAGAGCGGCATGGCTGAGATCCAGCAGAATCTGGACTACTACCGCAAGAATGCCAAGGTCATCGCGGACGCTCTGGACGAGTGCGGCGTGTGGTACTGCGGCGGCAAGAACAGCCCCTACATCTGGCTGCGCTGCCCCGGCAGCATGAAGAGCTGGAAGTTCTTCGACTGGCTGCTGGAGAACTGCGGCGTCGTGGGCACCCCGGGCGTGGGCTTCGGCGAGTGCGGCGAGGGCTACTTCCGCCTGACCGCCTTCGGTGACGCCGAAAAAACCAAGACCGCCGCCGAGCGCATCAAGGCCGCCATCAAGGCTCTGTAACCGCTCTTTGCACCGGTTTGGGCAGGGGCTGCTGTGGGTTCCACGGCAGCCCCTGCTTTTTGTATCCAACAGCCTGTGCAATTCGCTGTAAACAGACCGACTTTATTGCGTCAAATCGTAAAAAATTAGTGTTTCCTCTTGTCCCCCCCCCCCGAAAAATGGTAAAATTCAGTGGGGCACTCTTTTTCTGACCTTTGCGGACACGAATACCCACACACCAAAACTTAGGAGGCATCACTATGAAACACTGGAAACGCATTCTCTCCGCACTGCTCATCGGCGCAATGGCCCTCACACTTTTTGCGGGGTGTGATAAGAAGGTCAAGGTCGAGGATGAGCTGCTCAACCAGATGATTGACTACTATGCAATGAACGGTTCTACCGAAACTATCGTCAAAGAAAAAGACAACAGTATTGCAGAGACCGCCTTTCATTTCCTCAGCAGCCGCTGCACAGGCAAGCTGGAGAAGAACTTCTTTGGTAAAACCAAAAACTGGAAGTGGACTCTGACCGAGAACGGAAAAGAGTTTTTGGCCCTTCTTCCAGATCAGGAGACCTCTTGGTATCGCATCAGTTGGACGTTACTTCCTTCTGATCCCAAAAGCAAGTATTACAAAGACCCTCAGGTCATCGCCGCCGCCATTATGAAGGATGCTTTTATCGAGGGCACCTGCAGCTACGAAACCGCAAACAGTTCCCTTACCTTTGAGGACACCATCCATGTCAGCATGGCACAGGGCCAGATCGGCGGGTACAACTACTATCTCGTCATCCAGCGCAGTGCCTCTGTCAGCTAAATTTTCCCCCCTGACACTACACTCTGACCAACAAAAACGGCCCTGCAGCAACACCGCTGCAGGGCTGTTTCCGGCTTTAGGGGGTATTACCGCTCAAACGTCGTGCTGAGGGTCGTGCTCCACTCCCCGCCGGGAGCGAGGCAGGCCGCAGCGGCCCGCTGGCTCCACTCCTGCGGATCGTCCACCGAGGCGGGCAGAGAGTTCCACGGCTCGATGCAGACGAAGCGCAGCGGCTTCGACAGGGCCGACCAGATGAGGGTATAGGGGAAGTCGGCCACATCGCAGACGATGCTGCGGCCGGTGTCCTTCTCGTAGATGCCCAGCGTCTTGGTGCGCAGGCCCGCCATGCAGAAGCTGTCGTTGTCGAAGAGGTCGTTGGTCAGCGGGATGGCCTGCTGGTTCTTCCACTGGTAGTAGCATTTGCCCGTCAGCAATCCGCCCCCGCTGGCATCGAGGATGACCGGGCTTTCGGGCCGGTCGAAGCGGAACTCATAGTCTTCGACGGCGTGCTCTGCATCGAAGGGCACGCAAAAGGCCGGATGGTAGCCGATGCCGAACCGCAGCTCTTCGCTGCCGGGGTTCGAGACGGTGAGGGTGTGGTGAAGGGTCTTGCCGTCCAGCCGGAAGGTGCTGGTGAGGACGAAGTCAAAGGGGAACCGCTCCGCCTTCATGGTCTCGTCCGGACGCAGCTCGAGCCGGATGGTATCGCCCTCGGCCTCCAGCAGAGTGTGCTCCACATCCCGCGCGAAGCCGTGCTGTCCGCCCTTGTAGGTCTTGCCGCCGTGGGTGAAACTGCCGTCCTTGAGCTTGCCCGTCCACGGGAAGAGGATGGGCGCGTGGCGCTCCCAGACTGCCGGGTCTGCCTGCCAGAGCAGCTCTTCTCCTGCCGCGTTCTTCAGGCTGACGGCCTCGGCACCGTGGGTGTCCACCGTAAGGGTCAGATATTCGTTGTGAATGGTCGCCTGCATTTGTCTGCACTCTCCTTTTTCAGTGTGTTTTTTGCTGCTTCCAGTATACTCCCCCTGCCCCGAAAAGCCAAGAGGATTCACCCATTCTCTCCCGGCGGAATAGGCTGTATCGAGCCTTGCTCTGATTTTACGCAAAGGAGAGTTTTTATATGGCTACCGGAATCCTGCGCATCCAAGCCTTCGCGGCCCGCCAGTCCAGCCCTGTCGAGGGCGTGACCGTCAGTGTCAGCGGCGACGGCTTCACCGCCACCCGCCTCACCGACGCCGAGGGCAATGCCGCCGACGTCACCCTCACCACACCCGCCTGCTCCCTCTCGCTGGACGAGAACAACACCACGCAGCTCCCCTACGCGGTCTGCAGCCTTGTGGCCTCCAAGCCCGGCTACCGCACCGTCCGCATTCAGGGCGTGCAGGTGTTTCCCGGACAGGTGACGCTGGCCCAGCCCGAAATGATCCCCGACACGGAAGAGATACGGGACCCCCCCAACACCCCCATCGTCATCCCGCCCCACAGCCTCTTCACCGGCGACGGCGGCAGCGGCCCGGCCCCCACCCTTGCCTGTACGCCGAGGGTGCTGGACCGGGTCATCATCCCCAAGAACATCACCGTCCACCTCGGCCGCCCCGCCGCATCGGCCCAGAATGTCACTGTCTCCTTCCGCAGGTATATCGCCAATGTGGCGTCCAGCGAGGTGTACCCTACCTGGCCTGAGCAGGCCCTCCGCGCCAACATCCACTGCCAGATCTCGCTGGCACTCAACCGCATCTACACCGAGTGGTATCCCAGCAAGGGCTACACCTTCAACATCACCAACTCCACCAGCTATGACCAGTACTATGTGCACGGCCGGACCGTGTTCGACGTCATGGTGCGGCTGACGGACGACATCTTCAACACCTATATCCGCAAGACCGGCACCGTCAACCCCTACTATGCCGAGTACTGCGACGGCAAGAGCGTCACCTGCCCCGGCCTCAAACAGTGGGGCACCGTCACACTGGCCAATCAGGGCCGGAACGCCCTCAGCATCCTCAAATATTACTACGGGAACAACATCGAGATCGTCCGCACGAACAACATCCAGTCCATCCCCCGGAGCTACCCCGGAAGCCCCCTGCGGCAGGGCAGCACCGGCAGCGCGGTGTTCACCTTACAGCGCCAGCTCAACCGCATCACGAAGGATTATCCCTTCCTCGGGCTGCTGACGGTGGACGGCATCTTCGGGAGCCGGATGACTGCGACGGTCAAAAAGTTCCAGAAGCAGTTCGGCCTCACCGCCGACGGCGTGGTGGGCCGCAGCACATGGTACAAGATCAGCTACATCTACGTCTCGGTCAAGGACCTCGCCGAGCTGACCAGCGAGGGGGAAACGTCCAGCGGCACCCTCTCCGACGGCACATGGGACCCCGGCAGCACTCCCCTCAAAGTGGGTTCGACCGGCCGGGAGGTGGAGCAGGTGCAGTTCTGGCTGAGCACGCTGGCCCAGTATGAGAGCAGCATCCCCTCTGTCACGGTGGACGGCATCTTCGGCGAAGGCACTGCGGCAGCGGTGCGGGCATTCCAGCGGCGCTACGGCCTGATCGCGGACGGCATCGTGGGGCGGGCCACATGGACCGAGCTGTACGACCAGTTCCGCAGCGTCCAGTCCGACAACGGCATCCCCAACGCCTACCCCGGCACTGCCCTGCGCCAAGGCAACAGCGGTCAGAATGTCCGGCTGGTGCAGTTCTGGCTCAAGATCGCGCGGACGGTCTACCAGAGCCTCCGCAACGTAACGGTGGACGGCATCTTCGGCTCGGCCACGACGGCAGCGGTGCGGCGGTTCCAGACCTACTTCGGCCTCGCCAGCGACGGCATCGTGGGCCGCACGACGTGGAACAAGCTCTACGAGGTCTACAACGACATCGCCAACCGCCTGCTCTCGTCCAGCCTGCGGCCCGGAGAATACCCGGGCGTGCTGCGCAGCGGCTCCACCGGCACAGCAGTGCGGGAGCTGCAATTCTACCTCTATCTCATGAGCGCCTACCAGAGCAGCATCCCCTCCGTCTCCATCGATGGCCGTTTCGGCGCGGCCACCGAGGCCGCCGTCCGGGCCTACCAGCGGTTCGCCGGGCTGACGGTAGACGGCATCGTGGGCCGGAAGACATGGGATTCGCTCTACAGAAAGGCCTCGGCCTTCCGCTCCTCCGGGCCTGTGGTCACGCTCAAGCGCCTGCCCTATCCCGGCGCGCCGCTGACCATCGGCAGCGACAGCAGCGCCGTGCTCTACTACACCCTGCTTTTGCAGCGCATCGCCTACTATTACGACAGCGTGGCGTCCCCCGCGCTTTCCAGCCAGTACACGCAGGAGACGGCGGACGCCACTGCCAGCGCACAGGAGCTTCTGGGCCTGCCCGCCACCGGCGTAGCCGACGCCGAGACGTGGACGGCGGTGGAGGCTCTGAGCTTACAGCTGGCAGCCTTCACCCCCAACCCCGACCGGCATCCCGAGCAGGGGCCGGACTACCCGGGCCGGGCCATGAAGGAAGGCAGCGTGGGGCCTGACGTCAGACTCATCGAGGGCTGGGTCAATGGCCGCTCCAAGCTCTACTGTGAGGAGGACTATGTCGCCGATAACGCCTTCTTCGGCCCGGAGGACACCGCCGCCGTGAAGGAGACACAGCAGCGGGCGGGCCTTGAGACAAACGGCGTCGTAGACCGGCCCACTTGGGCCGCGCTCCGCGCCCAGAGCCACACTGCCTGCGGCAGCTGCACCGAGGAGGGATGAAAGATGGCACGCTTACTGGTCTATGATGCCTACGAGAATAAGGTCTACACCTATTCCAGCCTGAACGAAAACGACCCCATGCCCTACAGCACCGGCACGACCCTGACCGTCCGGGAGTTCCGGGGCAGATCCAACAGCCCGGTGCTCTGGACGACCATTGCGGCCATGGAGGCATGGAACCTGACCCGCCGCAAGTACGGCAGAGGCATCCCGGTGGGGTACGCCTTCCGCCGCATCTGGGAGGGCGGCCACGGCACCCGCAGCCAGCACTACGCAGGCGTGTCCTTCGATGTGGGGCAGCGCCTCAGCCAGACCCAGCGCGCCGCCATCTACAGAGCCGCCCGCTCCACCGGGGCGTGGGGCTACGTCGAGCCGCTGAGCCAGACCCCCACATGGGTGCACCTCGACCGGCGCTACGGCACCCCCGCCTGCAGCAGCACCACGGCGGGCTACCCCACCCTCCGCAGAGGGAGCCGGGGCTGCTACGTCATGATCCTTCAGGATGCCCTCTCGACGCTGGGCTACCAGACCGGCAGCCGCATCGACGGCATCTTCGGCAGCCGGACGGAGGAGGCCCTCCGGGGCTATCAGCGCCGCACCAGCCTCCGCGTGGACGGCGTCTGCGGCTGCAACAGCTGGAAAAAGATCTCCACCGCCGTGCTGGGGGTGGGACGGACCAGAACGACCATTGATTGATTTTCATATATCGTAGCAGAAAACAAAAAGGCTGCTGCAAAGTACAACCTCTCAGTCTCGCTACCGCTCGACAGCTCCCCTAGTAGGGGAGCCTCTGGCGAAGAGATGGGGCTTTCTGCCATGCCAAAGCCTCCCCTCGATAGGAGCAACGACGACGACCGCCGCCAGTGGCGGAAACAGGAAGTCGTTGTTGGGGCAGCGGCCAGCAAGACGCAAGCGAAGTGCTGCGGATGCTGGGTGCCGCAACCCGGGTAGTGGCACGGCGAAGCCGTGACGGAGAGGCTGCTTGCAGCAGTCTCTTATATTTTTATGGTTCAATCCTCCACCACAATATCCTCGCTGAGCACCTGCCCGATGGGCTTTGCGATGCACAGGTCGGCTTCGGCGTCTGCGCCCGTGGGCTGCATATTGATGACCACGAGGTGGTCGCCCCGGAAATAGCGGATGAGGCCCGCCGCCGGGTAGACCACGAGGCTGGTGCCGCCGATGATGAGGGTGTCGGCATGGCGGATGGCCGAGACGGCCCCGGACAGCACCTGCTCGTCGAGGCCCTCTTCATAGAGGACCACGTCCGGCTTGACGATGCCGCCGCACTTGGGGCAGCGGGGCACACCGGTGCTGTTGGCGATGAAGTCCACGCCGTAGAACGCGCCGCAGTCCACACAGTAGTTGCGCAACGTGCTGCCGTGCAGCTCGTATACCTTCTGTGAGCCTGCGGCCTGATGGAGGCCGTCGATGTTCTGGGTGATGACGGCCTTCAGCTTTCCCTCCCGTTCGAGCTTGGCCAGACGGAGGTGGGCAGCGTTGGGCTTTGCGCCCCGGACGATGAGCTTATCGCGGTAGAAGCGGTAAAACTCCTCGGGGCGCGTTTCCCAGAAGGTGTGGCTCAGGATGGTCTCGGGCGGGTAGTCGTATTTCTGATGATAGAGGCCGTCCACGCTGCGGAAATCCGGGATGCCGCTCTCGGTGGACACACCTGCACCGCCAAAAAAGACGATGTTCTGGCTCTGTGAAATGATTTTTTCCAACTTTTCAACCATATTCAACACCTCTTTTGTACTATTTGCCGGAAAACGGTTCAAAATTTTGTATATTCTGCGCGTCATTCTCCACGTTTCAGCGGTCGTTCTCCGCGAACATCCGCCCCAGCTGGGGAAAAATGTCCTGCGGGAGCATCCCATACTCGCCCCTCCGGGCAGCAGCCCGGTCGGCGGCGGCACCATGGAGCCAGACCGCGCAGGCGGCGGCATCGTAGGCAGGCAGGCCGCAGGCCAGCAGGGCCGACATCATACCGGCCAGCACATCGCCGCTGCCGCCCCGGGCGAGGCCCGGGTTGCCGGTGGGGTTGATGCAGACACGGCCATCCGGCCCGGCGACTACGGTCCGCGCCCCCTTCAGCACCACGACCGCATTCCATTGGGCGGCATACCGCCGGGCGATGCCCTCCCGGTCGGCTTGGATCGCCTCCACCGAAAGCCCGGTCAGCCGGGACATCTCGCCCGGGTGGGGCGTCAGGATCAGCTCTTTGGCCGGGCGGGGCAGCTCCTCACCCCCATTCATGAGGCTGGCAGCAGCGTTCAGACCGTCGGCGTCCAGCACCGCACTGCCCGAAAAGCCGGTGAGCAGCTTCTTCACCAGCGTCCGCGTCTCGGCGGCGCGGGCGCTGCTTTGGGCCAGATACCCCAGCCCCGGCCCGATGAGAAGGACGGTGGCCTTCTGCCGGAGGATGCGGGGGATGCTCTGGGGCGAGATGCCCCCCTCCGCCCCCGGCTCACAGGGGCAGAGACAGCATTCCGGCAGGCGGGCCGCTACCGCCGTCGCCACCGGCTCGACGCTGGCCAGCGTGACGATGCCCGCGCCGGTACGCAGGGCACCCTCCACGGCCAGCGCCGCAGCGCCCCGGTAGCAGGCACTGCCCGCCACCGCCAGCACCGCCCCGAAGCTGCCCTTGTTGCTCTCCCGGCCCCGCTTCGGGATGCGGGACCAGACAGATCCAGCAGTAATGTCCTGTGTCATGCTCACGCCTCCCCCTGAATGTAGCGCTTGATCTCTTTTTCTACGTCCTGCACCTCTTGGTGGAACATCCGGGCCGAGACGCGGAGCGCGCCATGGCCCAGAATGATGACCTGCTCCATGCCATCGGAGGTCGCCACCCGCACCCGGCGGTTCCTGCCGATCTCATGGGTGACGCGCTCGATGAACATATCCGCCGTCTCGGCCTCTTTCGTGTAGACGACGTGGATGTTGTGATACTCCTCGATGCTGCCGGGGCTGCCCGGCACGCGGTAGGCGTCAAAGACGAGGATGAGGACGCACTTCTTGAAGCCCTGATAGTTGCAGAGGATGTCCATCAGCCGGTGGCGGGCAGCGTCGAGGCTCTCCTTGGAGAGGGCATTCAGCTCGTCCCATGCGAAGATGATGTTGTAGCCGTCCACCAGCAGGTATTCCGGCGCGATCTCCCACTGTTCGGCGGCAAAATCAGGCCGCTCCTTCTTCTGCACCGGGCGGAAGGCCGCCAGCGGGTCCCGCTTGATGGGGCCATAGGTGCGCTCGAAGATCTTCAGCAGCTCGGCGTCCTCTTCCAGCGTGGCACGGTAAGCGGCCATCCGGCGGGGCCGGGCGTCGCTCTCTTCTGCCGCCGTCGGGGCGGTGTGGCCCCAGCCGCTGTCCACGTGCATATGGCTGCGCACCTGCTCCCACGGCACGACGAAGCCCGCGCCGTGGGAGCAGAAGACCGAATCGGCGGGGTTATCCAAATCATGCTCCGGCTCATAGCCCGCCGCCGCGATGACCTCCGCCGCGTTGTGGCAGGGGCGGTAGCCGTCCAGCGTCAGGCTCAGGTGTCCCCGGCCCCGGCTGTAGCTCACCACCTCCATCGGGTAGCTGCGCATGGCTGCCACCGGCGCAAAGCCGGTAAGAGTGGCCGTCTGGCCGTCGGGGGCGGTCTCGGGCGGGTCGAAGCTGCCCTCCATCCGCTGGATGTCGCTCATGGCCCGGCCGATGTTCTCCGCAGGCACTTCCAGCCGGAAGGAATACCACGGCTCGAGGAGCTGGGTCTTTTTGATCTGGTCTGCCATCATCAGGCCCTGCCGCACGGCGCGGTAGGTCGCCTGACGGAAGTCGCCGCCCTCAGTGTGCTTGAGGTGGGCGCGGCCCGCGATGAGGGTGATCTTCATGTCCGTCAGCGGTGCGCCCATGAGGACGCCGACGTGCGGCTTTTCTTCCAGATGCGTCAGCACGAGGCGCTGCCAGTTCTTGTCCAGCTCCTCTTCCCGGCAGTCGGCGGCAAACTGCATCCCGCTGCCCCGGGGCAGCGGCTCCAGCTTCAGGTGGACCTCGGCGTAGTGGCGCAGCGGCTCGTAGTGGCCCACGCCCTCGATGGCCTCCGTTATCGTTTCCTTATATAGTATTCCGCCGGAGTCGAACTCCACGTCCAGCCCGTACCGCTCCGCCAGCAGGCTTTTCAGCACCTCGAGCTGGATCTCGCCCATGAGCTGGACGTGGATCTCGCCCAGCGTCTCGTTCCAGACGACATGGAGCTGCGGCTCCTCCTCTTCCAGACGGTGGAGCCTGCCCAGTACGGCATGGACGTCCGCGCCCTCGGGCAGGCACACCCGGTAGCTCAGCACCGGTTCCAGCACCGGGAGGCCGCTGTCCCGCTCGGCGCCGAGGCCGGTACCGGGGCGGGCCTTGGTCAGGCCGGTGACGGCGCAGACCTGTCCCGGCCCGACGGCCTCCGCCAGCGTATACTTTGCGCCCGAATAGAGCCGCAGCTGATTGGCCTTTTCGACCCAAGGCCCGCCGTCCGCCTCGCCGGTGAGCTGAGCCTTGACCTTCAGCTCCCCGCCCGTGACCCGCAGCCACATCAGCCGCTCGCCCCGCTCATCCTGCGAGACCTTGAACACCCGGGCGCCAAAGGCTTCCAGCGCCGGGGCGGCACGGGTGTATTCGTCAAGCCCCTCCAGCAGCTCGTCCACGCCCTGCAGCCCACCTGCGTTCTCCCGCTGAAGGGCCACGCCGAACCAGCAGGGAAAGACGTGCCGCCGGGCGATGGCGGGGATGATGTCCTCCGCCGTCAGGCTGCCTGCGTCCAGCATCGTCTCCATCAGGCGCTCGTCGCAGAGGGCCAGCGCCTCGTCCCGTTCAGCCTGCGGGGCACCGAAATCCACGAAGCCCTCGCCCAGACGGCGGGATAGCTGCCCCAGCAGGGCCTCTTTCCCCGGGCCGGGCAGGTCCATCTTGTTGAGAAAAACGAAAGTGGGGATATGATACCGCCGCAGCAGACGCCAGAGCGTCTCGGTGTGGCTCTGGACGCCGTCGGTGCCGCTGACGACCAGCACCGCGTAGTCCAGCACCTGCAGCGTCCGCTCTGTCTCGGTGGAAAAATCCACATGGCCGGGGGTGTCCAGCAGGGTGATGCCGGTGCAGCCCGTCTTCAGCAGGGCCTGCTTCGAAAAGATCGTGATGCCCCGCGCTTTTTCCAGCGTGTCGGTGTCGAGGAAGGCATCCTTATTGTCCACCCGCCCCAGCCTGCGGATGCTGCCCGCGCGGTAGAGCATCGCTTCGGAGAGGGTGGTCTTTCCGGAATCCACATGGGCGAGGATGCCCACCACCAGCTGTTTTTCGCTTTTTTCTGCCATGTCCTCTGCCCTCATACTGCGCCTGCGGCGAGGCTGATGATGAGCAGCGCTGCGCCTAAGAGCAAATTCGAAAGCATACTGCAATAGATGCGTTCCTCCGGCTCCAATTCCTCGAAGGAGACGATATGCTCGTCCGCGAAGTCCACGATGGACTTGGTGGCGTGGAACTTCTTCTTTTTGCCCATGTCCTTGAACTCCTCGCCCAGATGGTGGACGGTCACGCCGTCCAGACGGAGGTAGTTCACCCACGCCCACGCCAGCAGCACGACGCCCAGCAGCAGGGCCGGGGCCTGCCACATGGTGAATCTGCCGTCGCTGACGTAGCGGTCCCACAGCAGCATCAGGACGGCCACGACCGACACCCGGGTGACGGATTTGTACAGAATGGGGCGGAACATATATTTTTGATACATCGAGATCAGCTTTTTCATCCAAGGACGCTCCTTTTATAGAAGTAACATTCTTTTTTATTGTAGCATGATTTTGTGAAAAAAGATAGCCGCTTTGCGTTTTCCAACTTTCGTTGTATCCATCTTTCGCCCTGCGAAAGTGCGACTCCTTTTCATTCTTTACCGTTTTTTTGCCGTCATTTTTCAGAGAAAAGCATCCGTTACTATTTTGTTTCTATTTTAGGGCTGTATTTCATTGACTTCTTTTGCCCACAATGTTAGAATACGAAAGGTGCGGCCCCGGGCGCTTTGTGCGTTTTGGCACCCGGAGCGTATCGTTTTTTGCATTTAGGATAGGAAAAAAGGAAAATAATATCTCGGAGGAGCGTATCTCAATGAACATCGATTTTGAGTCCCGCAACATCACCCGCCGCAGCTTCCTGAAGGGCGCCGGCGTCGTGGGTGCCGCCGGCCTGCTGTCCGCCTGCGGCGGCAGCAAGTCCAACAACTCCGGCAGCACGGCTGCTTCCGGCATGGAGGCCCCCAACTCCACCGGTGCCACCCCCCTCAAGGAGTACATCTCCTGGGAGTCTGCAAACCGTGAGATCGAGAGCTGGAACCTGCTGTACAGCCAGACCCTCAGCGACGCCAACGTCGTCACCAACCTGTGGGACGGCCTGATGAGCTTCGACTGCTACGGCAAGCTGGTGCCCGCCATCGCCACCAGCTGGGAGGCCAACGAGGACTCCACCGTCTGAACCTTCCACCTGCGCGACGACGTGGACTGGGTGGACTGCAACGGCGAGGTGAAGGAGCACATCACCGCCACCGATTTTCTGGTCGGTCTGGAGTGGGTGCTGAACGCCTCCAAGAACGAGGCCAACAACACCTCCATGCCCACCCTGTACATCGTGGGCGCTGAGGAGTACTACGAGAAGACCAAGGATATGGGCGCTGCCGCCGCCGACCTGCGCTATCAGGATATGCTGGACGCAGGCGTGGGCGTCGAGGCTCCCGACGACTACACTCTGGTGTTCACCTGCAAGAATCCCTGCCCCTACTTTGATACTGTGGCCTCCTACACCAGCTTCTACCCCGCCTCTCAGGCGCTGATCGACGAGCTGGGCATCGAGACCTTCCGCGGCTGCGACAACACCAATATGTGGTACTGCGGCCCCTACCTCGTCGAGGAGTATATCCAGGGCAACACCAAGAGCTATATCCCCAACCCCCACTACTACAATGCTGCCAACGTCAGCCGCTTCGAGCGTCTGACCGTGACCATGATCTCCGATCAGGCCATCGCATTCCAGCTCTACCAGAACCGCGAGCTGGACGAGATCGACCTGAACGAGAGCACCATCACCACCATCACCTCCGACCCCAACAATGAGTACAACAGCCAGCTCTGTGAGAAGCGTGCCCGCCCCACTGCCTACGCCATGCACTTCAACTACCAGAAGAACAACGCCGACGGTACCCCCGATGTGAACTGGAACAAGGCCATCGCCAACACCGCTTTCCGTCAGTGCTTCTACCGCGGCCTGAACCTGAAGGCATGGTTCTCCCGCTACAACAAGATCAACCCCCTGAAGTGCGAGAACGACTACTACACCATGAAGGGCCTGTGCTACAACACGCAGGGCGTTGAGTACACCACTCTGGTGGCCAAGGAGATGGGCTTCGACTCCGAGAAGTACGATGGCGAGACCATGATCCGCCTGCGTGCCAACGGCGGCGACATCTCCGCCCTGAAGAAGCAGGCCATGGAGGAGCTGAGCGCCATCGGCGTCACCTTCCCCGTCAAGGCTACCTACTTCATCATCGCCAGCAGCACCTCCGCACTGGACAACGCCACCATCCTCAAGCAGTGCTTCTCCGACAGCTTCGGCGACGACTTCATCAAGCTGGACGTCCAGACCTACGTTTCCAGCCTGACGCAGGAGGTCCGCACTCCTCAGCTCCAGAGCTTTGTCATCAACGGCTGGAGCGCCGACTTCGGCGACCCCGTCAACTTCCTCGGTCAGGAGACCCTCCACGACGACAATGCCTACTACGCACACTACTACTCCAACATCGCCCGGGTGGCTGAGGCTCCTGCCGACTACCAGAAGGATCTGATGGACGCTTTCGAGCAGTACACCGATCTGGTCAATGCCGCCAACGCCATCGTCGATGACACCGACGCCCGCTACGAGGCCTTCGCCAAGGCTGAGGCCTATATGCTGGAGAATGTGCTGGTCAGCCCCACCTACTACGACATCGCATGGTCCCTGACCCACGCCAACGAGTACAGCAAGATCAACGCCATGTACGGCAGCTGCAACTACAAGGCCGTCAACTGGGAGACCAGCGAAGAGGCCTACACCACCGTCCAGTACGAGCAGTTTGCCAAGGCATTCGAGCAGGCTTCTCAGGGCTGATCCGGCGCGAACAGCCATTCAATTTCAGCTTACACATGAAATATTTTCACTTTCATATGTCTGCTGAGTCAATAAGATTCAATCCGTACCAGAGTGGTTTTTCTTGACTTCCCGGCGATGGGATGATAGAATACTTGCAACCGATACGGATTCTGCAAAGGCGCAGAAACAGATCATTAAAAATCTGTCTCTGCGCCCTTTTTGTACTCATTTTTACTCTGTGGGAGAGTAAACTGGCACTATTGGGATAGAGAAACAGCGTGCAGAACCGTACCAGCGATTACAGGAGGGAAAGAATATGTACCACGATTTTGAGTCTCACACCATCACCCGCCGCAGCTTCCTCAAGGGCGCAGGCGCTGTGGGCGCAGCCGGTCTGCTGGCCGCCTGCGGCGGCAGCTCCGCTTCCAGCACCGCAGCCAGTGCCTCCGCTGCATCCTCCGGTGCAGCGGCCTCCGGCAAGGGCCTGAGCGAGCTGTTCACCTACGAGACCTCCGGCCGCGAGATCGAGAGCTGGAATATGCTCTACAGCCAGCAGGCCATCGACTTCAACGTCACCACCAACCTCATCGACGGCCTCATCGGCTTCGACAGCTACGGCAAGCCCGTCCCTGCCCTCGCCAAGAGCTGGGAGCGCAACGAGGACTCCACCGTCTGGACCTTCCACCTGCGGGATGATGTGGACTGGGTGGACATCAACGGCGAGGTGCAGGATCATCTGACCAGCAAGGACTTCCTCACCGGCTTCGAGTGGGTGCTGAACGCTAAGAAGAATCAGGCCGCCAACACCTCCATGCCCTCCACCACCGTCGTGGGCGCAGCCGACTACTATGACAAGACCTATGCGATGGACGACGCAGCCGCCGCAGCCCTGACCTACGACGATATGCTGGCCGCAGGCGTCGGCATCGACGCACCGGACGACTACACCGTCGTCTTTACCTGCCTGAACCCCTGCCCCTACTTCGACACCGTGGCTTCCTACGTCTGCTGCTACCCGGCCCCTCCGGCTCTGGTTGAGAAGCTGGGCGTCGAGGGCTTCCGCGGCGTGGACTACACCCAGCAGTGGTGCTGCGGCCCCTACCTCATCGAGGAATTTGTGGCCGACAACTCCAAGCGCTTCATCCCGAACCCCCATTATTATGCGGCAGACGAGTGCACCCGCTTCGAGCGCGTGTCCCTGAGCATGATCACCGACCTGACCGTGGGCTACCAGCTGTACCAGAACCGTGAGCTGGACGAGCTGGAGCTGAGCGAGAGTACCCTGACCACCATCACCTCCGACAGCTCCAACGCCTACAATGACCAGCTCTGCGAGAAGCGCCCCACCAAGTATGCCTACGACTTCCACTTCAACTTCAACTGCCTCAACTCCGACGGCACCCCCAACGAGAACTGGAACAAGGCCGTGGCCAACCGGGCGTTCCGCCGCTGCTTCCAGGAGGGCCTGAACCTCATCCCCTACTACGCACGCTTCAACAAGATCAACCCCCTCAAGTGCGAGAACAGCTTCTACACCATGAAAGGCGTCTGCTATAACTCCAAGGGCACCGACTACGTTGATCTGGTGGCCAAGGAGCTGGGCATCGACGGCGAGAAGTACGACGGCGAGACCATGATCCACCTGCGCAAGTCCACCGCCGACTCCATCGCCGCCCTCAAGAAGCAGGCCATGGACGAGCTTTCCGCCGTCGGCGTCACCTTCCCGGTGAAGGCTCCCTTCTTCTTCGTGGCCGGCAACACCGTCCAGCAGGACAACGCCACCGTCCTCAAGCAGTGCTTCACCGACAGCTTCGGTGACGACTTCATCCAGCTGGAGCTTGGCACCTACGTCTCCAGCCTCGCCAAGGAGGTCCGCATCCCCAAGCTGCACGGCTTCGTCATCAACGGCTGGGGCGCAGACTTCGGCGACCCCATCAACTTTGTGGGTCAGGAGATCCTGCATGACTCCAACGCCTACTATGCCGTCAACTACTCCAACATCCCCCTCGTGGCGGAGAACCCCGCCGATTACCAGAAGGAGCTGGTAGAGGAGTTCGAGCAGTTCACCGACCTCGTCAACGCCGCCAACGCCATCGTGGACGACACCGATGCCCGCTACGAGGCCTTCGCAAAGGCCGAGGCCTACATGATCAACAACTCGCTGGCCGTCCCCTGCTACTATGACGTCCGCTGGTGCCTGACCCACGTCAACGAGTACACCAAGATCAACGCCATGTTCGGCCCCTGCAACCTCAAGTACGTCAACTGGGAGACCAGCGAGGACGCCTACACCACGGCCCAGTACGAGGAGTTCGCCAAGGCATTCGACACAGCAAAAGCTTAACTTTTTCTGAACTTTTCTCCGCCGGGATCTCCTGTCCCCGGCCTATATCCCATACAGCGGGAGCTGTTCTCACCTCGAGAACAGCTCCCGTTGTTTTGTTTTTTGGCCGCTTTGACTTATTTTCGTCATCCTTTATTGTGGTGAAGTAAATTTCTTTCATGTATGCACAGCGTATTTCTTTCTTTTAGAAGAAAAAGCGATTTCCATTCCATTGACAATCATTTATTTCGATGGTACAATATATGTCGTGTTAAGGATTTTACGGGAGGAGCACAGGCACAGACAGAGGGGTCTGTTTCTGCGCTCTTTTGTATTCTCTGGCCATACAGGGAGGGCAGATGATCTCGTAAAAGAGTGGGAAATCGGCAGGGCACCGTACCCTGCGCCATAGAGCCAAGACACGAAAGAATAATTAGGAGGAAAACACAATGAACGCAAATTTTGAGTCTCATTCCATCAGCCGCCGCAGCTTCCTTAAGGCTTCCGGCGTCGTGGGCGCTGCAAGCATCCTGGCCGCTTGCGGTGGTTCTTCCAGCAGCACTGCTGCCAGCACCTCCGGTGCTGCCTCCGGCGCAGCTGCACCCGCAGCCGACGCCATCACCGAGTACGTCTCCTTCGAGACCTCCAACCGTGAGCTGGAGACCTGGAACTTCCTGTACAGCCAGTCCGCTTCCGACATGAACGTCACCACCAACTGCTGGGACGGCCTGCTGAGCTTCGACTGCTACGGCAAGGCAGTGCCCGCCATCGCATCCAGCTGGGAGCACAACGAGGACTCCACCGTCTGGACCTTCCACCTGCGCGACGATGTCGATTGGTGCGACGTCAACGGCGAGGTCAAGTCTCACCTGACCTCCAAGGACTTCCTCGTGGGCTTCGAGTGGGTCCTGAACGCCCTCAAGAACGAGGCCTTCAACACCTCCATGCCCTCTGAGACCGTCGTGGGCGCTGCTGAGTACTACGACCTGACCAAGGACAAGGGCGACGCTGCTGCTGACATGACCTACGAGGATATGCTGGCTGCCGGTGTCGGCGTCGAGGCACCGGACGACTACACTCTGGTCTTTACCTGCAAGGACCCCTGCCCCTACTTCGACACTGTCGCTGCCTACAACAGCTTCTACCCCGCCTCTGAGGACCTCATCAATGAGCTGGGCATCGATGGCTTCCGTGCCTGCGATTACTCCACCATGTGGTACAATGGTCCGTACCTCATCGAAGAGTACATCCAGCAGAACACCAAGAGCTTCATCCCCAACCCCAACTACTACGCTGCAAACGACTGCACCCGTTTCGAGCATCACACCATCACCATGATCCCCGACCTGTCCATGGGCCTGCAGCTGTACGAGAACGGCGAAGTCGATAACATCGACCTGACCGAGTCCAACCTGACCACCATCACCTCTGACCCCAACAACGCGCACAACAAGTTCCTGTGCGAGAAGCGCCCCACCAAGTACAGCTTCCAGATGCACCTGAACTTCCAGCGCAAGGATGAGAACGGCAATCTGGACGAGAACTGGAACAAGGCTGTTTCCAACCGCGCGTTCCGTCAGTGCTTCTATAAGGGCATCGACTTCACCAACTACTACGCCCGCACCAACAAGATCAACCCCCTGAAGTGCGAGAACGACTACTACACCATGCCCGGTGTCTGCTACAACACCAAGGGTGAGGAGTACACCACTCTGGTCGCCAAGGAGATGGGCTTCGACGGTCAGGCTTACGATGGCAAGACCATGATCCGCCACCGCGACAACGGCGGCGACATCGCCGCCCTGAAGAAGCAGGCCATGGAGGAGCTGAGCGCCATCGGCGTCACCTTCCCCGTCCACTGCCACCACTACATCAAGAGCGGCGACACCACTGCTCTGGATACCGCGACCGTCCTGAAGCAGTGCTTCTCCGAGAGCCTCGGCGATGACTTCGTCGTGCTGGACATCGGCACCTACGTCTCTTCCCTCTACAAGGAAGTCCGTAACGTCCAGCTGCACTCCATCCTGCAGAACGGCTGGGGCGCTGACTTCGGCGACCCCGTCAACTTCCTCGGTCAGGAAGTCCTGAGCGACGACAACGCTTACTACGCTCAGACCACCTCCTGGATCGCAGCCGTCGAGGCCGACCCGAAGGATTACCAGAAGGAGCTGCTGGCAGATTATCAGGAGTTCACCGATCTGGTCACTGAGGCAAAGGCCATCGTCACCGATATCGATGCACGCTATGCCGCATTCGCAAAGGCTGAGGCTTCCATGCTGAACAACGCACTGTGCATCCCCTGCCTGTTCGAGGTGTTCTGGTGCCTGACTCACGTCAACGAGTACACCAAGATCAACGCCATGTACGGTCCCTGCAACTACAAGGCCGTCAACTGGGAGACCCGTCAGGGCGACGGCTACACCACCGAGGAGTACGAGGCTTTCTCCGCTGCATTCGATGCAGCAACCAAAGCCTGATGATTATTTTATAAAGGTTTGGTTATCATGTTAAAATACACCGTCAAGCGGCTGGCTCAGTCGCTCGTCACAATTTTATTGATCGCAACCATCGTCTTTCTGCTGATGCGCTGCCTGCCTACGGACTACTACTTCACGGAAGAACAGCTCATGAAGTTTACCGAAGAGCAGAAATACGCCGCACTGGAAGCCGCCGGTCTGACCGACCCCATCGGCACCCAGCTGCTGCACTTCTACAACGACCTGCTCCATCTGGACTTCGGCACTTCCCGCCGCATCCAGAACGGTGCCTCCGTCGTAAAGGTCATCGGCAAGAAATTCGGCGTCTCCATGCGCCTCGGCCTGATCTCTGCCGGCATCTCGCTGGTGGTGGGCGTCCTGCTGGGCATCCTGCAGACCGCCTTCAAGGACAAGGTCTTTGACTGGATCGGCACTGCCTACACCGTTTTCGTCAACGCGGTGCCCTCTCTGGTCTCCTATTCGCTGGTGCTGGTGTTCGGCTCCAAGTATCTGGGCTTCCCCACGCTGTACTCGACCCGCAATGTCGGCCCGTCCAGCGTGCTGCCCATCGTCTGCCTGTCGCTGGCTTCCATCGCGGGCTATGCCCTGTGGACCCGCCGCTATATGGTGGACGAGCTGACCCGCGACTATATCAAGCTGGCTCGCGTCAAGGGCCTCAGCTCCAGCGAGATCATGTTCAAGCACGTCCTGCGCAACGCCATGGTCCCCATGGTGCAGTATATCCCCCAGTCCATCCTGCTGACGGTGGGCGGCTCTCTGCTGATGGAGCGGTTCTTCTCCGTCCCCGGCATGGGCCCCCTGCTGACCGACGCCATCCAGCGCTATGACCTGAACGTCGTGCAGACGCTGGTCATCCTCTACGCTGTGCTGGGCATCGTGGGTGTTTTTATGGGCGACGTGCTGATGATGCTCGTTGACCCGCGCATTACTCTGACCGGAAAGGAGGCCGCACGCTGATGGCAAAAGCATCGGATTTTGAGGGTAAGAAGCAGGACGAGCTGTTCTACTTCGTCGAGTACTCTCCGGAGGAAGCCGAGCGTGTCGGCTACTCCAACTACAGCTACTGGGGTTCTGTCGTCCAGAACTTCCTCAAGCACAAGGCTGCTGTCGTCTGCCTGATCCTGTTCCTTTTTCTCGTTGTCTTTTCCTTCATCGCACTGGCCATCGGCAAGTACGATTATCAGACGCTGGTGACGGATTCCTCTCTGGCGTTCCAGAAGCCCAACGGTGAATACTGGTTCGGCACCGACAACCTCGGCCGCGACTACTGGTGTCAGGTATGGTACGCCACGCAGGTGTCCATCCGTCTGGCCCTCATCGTCGCCGTGGGCGAGAGTATCCTCGGCGTCATCATCGGCCTGATCTGGGGCTATGTCCGTAAGCTGGACCGCTTCTTCACGGAGCTGTACAACCTCATCGACAATGTGCCCTATATTATCTACATGACCCTGATCGCACTGGTCGTCGGCCAGAGCTTCACCATCATGGCCGTCTCGATGATCGCCATCGGCTGGCTGGTCATGGCCCGCCGCGTCCGCAACATGGTGTTCATGTTCCGCGACCGCGAGTACAACCTCGCGTCCCGCTGCCTTGGCACCCCGCTGTGGCGCGTCCTGACCAAGAACATCCTGCCGTATCTGGTCTCCGTCATCATCCTGCGCATGGCGCTGAGCATCCCGGCCACCATCAACCTCGAGTCCACCCTGTCCTATCTGGGCATCGGTCTGGGCATCGAGACCCCGTCGCTGGGCCTCATCCTGAGCAAGGTGCGCGGCTTCTTCCTCGACTACCCCTACCTGCTGGTCTTCCCCGCATCCATCGTGTCCATCATCTCCATTTCCTTCTATATCATGGGCAACGCTTTCTCGGATGCTGCTGACCCGCGCAACCACGTTTAACAGATGGGAGAGAAAATCACAAAAATGGATAGACAACCGATCATCTCTGCCAAAGACGTGGAGATCACCTTTAGCCTGCGCGGCAAAAAGCTGAACGCGATCCGCAAGTGCTCGCTGGATCTGTATGACGGCGAGACACTGGCCATCGTGGGCGAGTCCGGCTCGGGCAAGTCCGTATTCACCAAGACCTTCGTGGGTATGCTGGATGTCAACGGTAAGATCACCGGCGGCTCCATCCTGTACGAGGGCCGCGACATGACCAAGTTCACCGAGAAGGACTGGCTGGGCGTGCGCGGCAAGAAGATCGCCATGGTCATGCAGGACCCGATGACCAGCCTGAACCCGCTGAAGAAAATTGGCAAGCAGATCCAGGAGAGCATCGAGCACCATCAGGGCCTGAAGGGTGAGGCCGCCAAGAAGGCGGCCATCGAGATGCTGGCCAAGGTCGGCATCCCCGACCCGGAGCGCCGCTACGAGCAGTATCCGCACGAGTTCTCCGGCGGTATGCGTCAGCGTGTGGTCATCGCCATCGCTGCTGCCTGCCGTCCGCAGGTGCTCATCTGCGACGAGCCGACCACCGCTCTGGACGTGACCATTCAGGCACAGATCCTGCAGCTCATCCGCGATCTGCAGAAGGAGCTGGGCATGTCCGTCATCTACATCACCCATGACCTGGGTGTTGTGGCCAACGTGGCCGACCGCGTGGCCGTCATGTACGCCGGCCAGATCGTCGAGTACGGCACCGTGGAGGAGATCTTCTACGATGCATGGCACCCCTACACTTGGGCGCTGCTGCAGGCTCTGCCTCAGCTGGGCACCAAGGGCGAGGCTCTGCCCACCATCGACGGCACGCCGCCGAACCTGTTCAATGAGATCAAGGGTGACGCATTTGCGCCCCGCAACAAGCACGCGCTGGCCATCGACTTCGTGGCAGAACCTCCGTTCTTTCAGGTGTCCGAGACCCACGCGGCAAAGACTTGGTATCTGGACCCGCGCGCTCCCAAGATCGAGCGTCCGCACTCCATCCAGAACCTGCGTGAAAAAATGGGAAAGATGGGAGGTTCCAACTTAAATGGCTGAACGCGAAAAGCTGATTGAGCTGAAAGACCTTCAGATCACCTTTGGCTCCGGCAAAAAGAAGTTCGTGGCCGTGGACCACGTCAATTTTGACATCTATAAGGGCGAGACCTTCTCGCTGGTCGGCGAGTCCGGCTCCGGCAAGACCACCATTGGCCGTGCCATCTGCCGCATCAACCCGACCTCGGGCGGCGACATCTTCTTCAAGGGCCAGAAGATCAACGGCAAGATCCCCAAGGAGCTGGACCGTGAGGTCATCCGCAAGGTGCAGATGATCTTTCAGGACCCCATGGCCTCTCTGAACGAGCGCGCCAAGGTCGAGTACATCGTGGCGGAGGGTCTGCTGAACTACCACATGTACAAAGATCAGGATGACCTGCACGAAAAGGTCATGAACGCTCTGCACGAGGTCGGTCTGCTGCCGGAGTTTGCATCCCGCTTCCCCCACGAGTTCTCGGGCGGCCAGCGCCAGCGCATCGGCATCGCCCGTGCTCTGGTCATGGAGCCGGAGTTCATCGTGGCCGATGAGCCCATCTCCGCGCTGGACGTCTCCATCCGTGCACAGGTGCTGAACCTGCTGAACAGCATGAAGAGATCCCGCGGTCTGACCTACCTGTTCATCGCGCACGACCTGTCGGTCGTCCGGTTCATCTCCGACCGCATCGCCGTCATCAGCAAGGGCCGCATCGTGGAGCTTGCAGAGGCTGAAGAGCTGTTCCTCCATCCCCTGCACCCCTACACCAAGGCTCTGCTGAGCGCCGTCCCCATCCCCGACCCGGGTCTGGAAAAGAAGAAGAAGCTTCTGGTCTACGACCCCTCCTGCCACGATTACAGCGTGGACAAGCCGGTCTGGGAAGAGATCGCAAACGGCCACTTCGTCTATGGCAACCAGAAGGAGCTGGAAGGCTACCGCAAGGAATACCAGAGCCAGTTCTAAGCACTGTCACTTGACTGTATTTTAACACAAACGCCCCGCCGCATAGGGAATCTCCCTTTTGCGGCGGGGTTTTGTGCTGTAGAAAAACGAGGCCTCCTCCCGACTCTGCGCCGGGAAGCGGCCTCGTTGTGTTTTATATCAGTCTTGCGCCGGGCTTCGGCTCGTGGGCCTGCCAGAGGGTGATCCACTCGGGCAGGCGCAGGTCCTTCAGCCGCTCCGGAAGGGCGGCAAGGTCGCCGCCGGTGAGATACCATCCACCGCCCAGAGCCGCCAGCGCCAGCAGCAAGAGCACTGCCAGCAGGACGCGGAGAGGGTGTTTCTTCTTTTTGGGGCGGGGCTTTGCCTCGTCCTGCGGGGTGTTTGGGGAGGCCTGTCCGGCGGGGAGGAAGCCCGTCCCCTCTGCCTGCGGCAGACCGGCGGCGGCGCGGCGTATCATGTCCAGCAGCCAGAGCGCGGCGTTGTCCGCTGCGGGGACCGTGCGGAGCCAGCAGCCCTTTTTCGCACTGAGCACCAGAACATGGTCGCTCTCCCGCTCCGCGCAGGCCACAGCCAGCTCTGTGCCCACGATGCGGCGGGCTGCCTGCGCCCGGGCAAGGGCCAGACGGACGGGTTCGGGCTTGTCCCCCTCCCCGCCGAGCTTGGCCCGGGCACGCTTTTCGATCTGGGGGCCGGTCTTGGCGTCGGCGTAGCTCATGGTGCCGAAGTCGTAGACCTTTTCCGCGCCGGGCACCTTTTCCAGCCGGGCTTCCAGCAGAGCACCAGCAGCGGCATCGCCGCAGGCCAGCAGCCGGTCATGGGCTTCCAGCGCCTGCACGGCGGCAGCCGCCAGACTGGTATCCCCTGCCCCATACACATCTGCACCGAAGCTGCTGCGCAGGCTCTGGGCCGCTTTCTTCAGCCCTGAGGGCGTATCTGCATGGACAGCCAGCAGCGTCTCTGCGCCCCGGCACTTCCACTGGGCCTCTGCCCTCCATTGGGGCGCAAACCGCGCCACCGCAGCTGCCAGCCGTCCCTGCGGCGCACCGTACAGGCGCAGCACACAGCGGGTCTCCTCTGCCAAATCCCATCAACCCCTTATTATGATGTTTCCCGGACGAAAGCCCTGTCCAGCGCGGCCAGCGCCGTGTCGTCCGACTGCCGGGCGGCGGCGAGGGCCTGTGTCCCTTCGGGGACCTTGCCCTGCGCCAGACGCAGACCCAGCTCCAGCGCCGCCTGTGCGGCCCGGGCACGCACCAGCGCACGGTCGGGCCGGGAGACGAAGAGCTTTTTGACATAGGCCACGCCATCCCGGGCAGCGCCGAGATAGACGGTGCCCACGGGACGGACCTCGTCGCCGCCGGTCGGGCCGGCCACGCCGGTGACGCTCAGGGCGATGTCGGCCCCCGAGGCCGCTGCCGCGCCCAGCGCCATCTGTGCCGCCACGGGAGCGGACACGACGTTGTATTTCCCGATGACCGCCGGGTCCACGCCCACGAGCTTGGTCTTGGCCTGCTCCCAGTAGGTCACGAAGCCATAGCCGAACACCTCGCTGGAGCCGGACACGGAGGTCAGCCGCTGGGCGATGAGTCCGCCGGTGCAGCTCTCGGCGGTGGAGATGGTCAGCCCCTTTTCCTTCAGGGTATGCACCACCGTCTCTTCCAGCCCGGCCACATCCTCATCATACACCGCATCGCCCAGCGTATCATAGAACTTTTTGGCATATGCGCGGCACATTTTTTCGCCATCCTCATCGGAGCGGGCGCGGGCCGTGATCCGGATCTCACACTCGCCGGTCTTGCAGTAGATGGCGGCGGTGGGGTTCGGGTTTTCCAGCAGGTCACGGACTCTGTACTCGATGTCGCTCTCACCGCCCAGCACCCGGAGGGTGACAGAGTGGAGGGTGCAGTTCTGGCGCTCCATCAGCAGGGGGCGGACGCTCTCGGCCCACATGGCTTTCATCTCGTGGGGCACACCGGGCATGAGGACGGCGCAGCGGCCATCCTGCTCGAACCATGCGCCGGGCGCGGTACCGTGGTTGTTGATGATCTTATGGCCCTTGGCAGGCACCATCGCCTGCTTGCGGTTGTTGGGGGTCGTCTCGCGGCCGGTGCGGGCAAAGTAGCCGGTGATCTTCTCCCACTCGGACGCATCGAAGACCAGCTCGTCGCCGAAGCAGGCAGCGACGGTCTCCTTGGTCAGGTCGTCCGCCGTGGGGCCGAGGCCGCCGGTGAAGACCAGCAGGTCGCAGCGGCTCTTGGCCTCGTTGACGAAGTCGGCCAGACGGCTATGGTTGTCACCAATGGTGCTCTCCCGCTGGACGGTGATGCCCAGATCCGCCAGCTCCCGGCTGAGGTACTGCGCGTTGGTGTTGAGGATGTTGCCGAGAAGAAGCTCGGTGCCCACACTGATGATCTCTGCTGTCATGGCTCAGCCCTCGAATTCCACGTCGTCGGTGATGCGCAGACGGATGCGCTCGGTAGCCTCAGCGGCCTCGGCCTCCAGCTGGGCCAGACCGGGCATTCCGGCCTCGGCCTCGAGGATCTCTTCCAGCTCGGGGCGGATCTTCGGGTGCGGCGGGGTGAAGATGGTGCAGCAGTCCTCGTAGGGCAGGATGCTCGTCTCAAAGGTATTAATGTGGCGGGCCGTCTCGACGATCTCGGTCTTGTCCATGCCGATCAGGGGGCGAAGGATGGGCAGATCCTGTGCGGCATCGGTGCACTGCAGGGCCTTGACGGTCTGGCTGGCCACCTGTGCAAGGCTCTCGCCGGTGACGAGGGCCTCACAGCCCTGCTTCTTGGCGATGATGTTGGCAATGCGCATCATGCTGCGGCGCATCAGGACAGTGAAAAGGACGTCCGGGGCATTGTCGCGGATGTACTCCTGCGGCTTGGTGTAGGGCACCACAAAGAGGTTGGTGCTGCCGGTATAGGGGGTGATCAGCTGGGCCAACGCCTTGACCTTCAGTTTTGCGCGCTCCGAAGTATACGGAGGGGACGCAAAATGGATGTGGTCGAGGCCGAGGCCGCGCTTTGCCATCCGGTATGCCGCCACCGGGCTGTCGATGCCGCCGGAGAGCATATTGAGGGCGCGGCCGGAGGTGCCCACCGGCAGGCCGCCCTCACCCTGTATTTTCGGGCCGTGGATATACGCACCGTAATCGCGGATCTCCACGATGACCTTGAACTGCGGGTTCTTGACGTCCACCCGCAGGTAGTTGTGCTTGCCCAGCAGGTAAGCGCCCAGCTCCCGCATCAGCTCAGGGCTGGTCATGGGGAAGGTCTTGTCCGAGCGGCGGGCCTCCACCTTGAAGGTCTTGATGCCATGGAGGCTGTCGCCCAGATAGTCCTCGGCGGTCTGGCAGATGGTGTCAAAGTCCTTCTCGCAGACCACGGCACGGCTGAGCGCCGCGAGACCGAACACCTTGCTCACCCGCTCGAAGGCGAGGTCCATGTCGATGTCGTCCTCCTCCGGCTCCATGTAGAAGGTGGACTGGGTGCAGTAGACGCGGAACCTGCCCACCGTCTTGAGGCGGTAGCGCAGGATCTTCATCATCGTCGATTCGAACTGGTTGCGGTTAAGGCCCTTCAGGGACATCTCGCCCTGATAGCCCATAATGACTTCTCTCATCGTTACTCCTTACTTTTTGATTCTCTGCAAATGCTTCATGCCATCCTCAAAACGTTCGAGGAAGGCATCCACATCCTCCGGGGTGTTGTCGGCACAGAAGGACACCCGGATGGCCGTATCAATGGCCAGCGGGTCGCGCCCCATCGCCGCCAGCGTGTGGCTGGGCTGTCCCCTGCCGCAGGCGCTGGCCGACGAAACATAGATCTGCTTCTCCGACAGCCACGCCAGCATGGTCTCGCTCTTGATGCAGTTCTCGCTGAAGTTCAGCACCTCAGGCACCGCCCCCGCCGGGCTGTTGATCTCCACCTCCGGGAAAATGGAAAGGCCGGCGCGCAGACGGTCGTTGAGGGCACGCATGGCCTTGTCGCGGCTCCGGATGCTGCCCGCAAGGCGGGTGGCCGCAGCAGCGAGGCCCATCGCGTAGGGCAGGTTCTCGGTGCCGGGGCGGAGGCCGCGCTCCTGCTCGCCGCCGAGGTAAGGCGGCTGGAACGCCTGCACCAGCCGATTGCTCAGATAGAGGGCACCGACGCCCTTGGGCGCGTGGATCTTGTGGCCGCTGACCGCCATCGTGTCGATGTTGTCCAGTTTGATGGGCACCCTCATCCACGCCTGCACCGCATCCACATGGACAATGGTGCGGCTGTTGCGGCGCTTGACCTCAGCGGCCAGACGCTCCACATCGTTGCGGGTGCCGATCTCGTTGTTGACCATCATGCAGGCCACAAGGATGGTGTTCTTATCCACCGCTTCCAGCATCCTGCCCATGTCCAGCGTGCCGTCAGGCTGCGGGGCCACCACGGTGACGTGATAGCCCTGCGCGGCCAGACGCTCCAGCGGGCGCTGGACGCTGGGGTGCTCGAAGCCCGACACCACGATGCCCTTGCCGAAGGTGCGGGTCTGGGCCGCGCCCAGAAGGGCCAGATTGTTGCCCTCGCTGCCGCAGGAGGTAAAGTACAGCTCCTTCGACTTACAGCCCAGCGTGCAGGCCACCGCGGCGCGGGCCGCGTTCAGAGCCTCTTCGCTCCGCGCTCCCGGGGCGTAGAGGCTGGACGGATTGGCCCAGTGCTCCCGCATGGCCTTGTCTATCACGTCTGCCACCTCGGGAGCAACGATGGTGGTGGCGGCGTTGTCCAGATAATGCAGTTCTGGATTTTGCAGCATAATTTCATTCCTGCCTTTTGTGCATAAAATATCAGGTTAATTATACCACAAAGTTCCGCAGAACGCAAAATATTCGTGCAGCAAAAAAGGGGCCGCCCCCTTGCGGGGCAGTCCCTTTCAGCAGCTTGCGATTTGGGTTCAGACGTTCTCGTTTGCCTTCTGCAGCCAGATGCTGCCGATGTCCAGCGCATTGTACAGGCCGTTCTTGGTGGTCTGACGGGCCACACGGGCCTCACGGGGCTTGGATTCATCGGTAGAGAGCAGCTGCAGATGGACCTTGTCTGCCACATCCACGCCGCCCACGGTCTTGGTGGACTGGATCTGCAGATAAAGCACATACGGGTCGGTCATACAGCCATAATACAGCTCATTGTCCTTGCGGACGAGGGGCTTGCCTTTATAAGTCAATTTCGGAGTAAATGGCATCGTGAAAGCCTCCCTATCATATTTGATTCACTTTAGTATATCATATTTATAATAGGAAACGCAAGGGCAGGCCCCCTGAATATGGGAATTTTTCCTCACGGGTTGCACAGGCCGGAGCAGTGCTGTATAATAAGAGCGAAAACTATCGTTCCGCCACAGGAGGACATTATGGCAGATTATCAGGAATATCGCCGCCGCATCCTTCACCGGCGCTGGCGCAGGGTGTTCATCACCGCCGCGCTGTTCATCCTTTTGGTGCTTCTGACCGCTGTGGGCATTCTCTGGAAGCGTCTCCACCGCGAGCCGTCCCCCAATACCGCCCAGCAAGGCCCCACCATCCTGCAGCAGGAGCTGACCGGCAGCGAGTGGAACACCATCAGCTACACTCCGGCCCGCCGCCTCAACGTCCAGACCCTCGACAACGGCATGACTGCGATGGATTTCCGCCTCGCGGCCCAGACCGCCAGCCCCGCTGTGGAGCGGAGCAGCTTTTCGGACGTCAGCTTCTTGGGCGACAGTCTGACGCAGGGAATGCAGCTGTATGACACCGGCCTGCCCAACGCCCATTTCTGCGCCTACAAGGGCGTCGGCCCCAATGCCGTCGTCAACAACACCACCTGCCGCCGGGCCGACGGCGAAAAAGAGATCCCGATGGAGGCGCTGGCCTCCCAGCAGCCCCGGGCGCTCTACATCCTGCTGGGCACCAATGTGCTCACCGCCGACAACGACTATTCCAGCTTCCTCACCTACTACCGGCTGATGCTGGACATGATCTCGCAGGCGCTGCCCGACACGAAGATCTACGTCCAGTCCATCACCCCCGTCCGGCCCGAAGTGAGCCAGAAGTCCCCCGGCCTCTACAAACAGCGCCTGTGTGAGATCAACGACGCCCTCTCGGCCATCGCACTGGAAAAGGGCTGTACCTTCCTGAACCTCTGGGAGGCGCTGGCCGACGAGAACGGCGACCTGATCGCGGAATACGCTCAGCCGGACGGCTACCATCTGCTGCCCGCCGGGTATGACGCATGGGTGGAGTACCTCTGCACCCACACCTGACTGAACTATAAATGAATATGCTGTCCCCAGAGCTTTCCGAGGTTTTGCTTTTGCCCGGTCTGCTCCGGAGGCAGCATATTTTTTCGGGGTGTAACTGGGCCGAAAATAGCGCATACGAAGCAATGCAGCCCCCTCGGCCTCAACAAAAAGAAAAGCACCGCACTTCCTGCGAAGTACAGTGCTTTTTTGGTGGAGCAATCGGGTGTCAAAACGAACACTTTGGCATCTGGCGGATCTTCCCCGGTTTCTAGAGAAATCTCCATGCAGTTTTCCACTTTTAGGGTCTGCGCCGTGCAAAGCGGCCTGTCTCCCGGGCACAACAAAAGCGGCTTCGATCGCTCGAAGCCGCTTTATAACTGTGGAAGTGGAAACTCATTGGGTGAACTCAGTTTTCCAACCAACCGTAATCAAATTCTGTAAAGTCGTGGATGTAGTGGTCTGCCCCCAGTGCCAGCAGCTCAGACCCATCTGCCGTCTCTCCGATGCCCACGATCCGGCCTGCGCCGTTTCGTTTTGCCAGAGCGATGGCGGTGACGCTGTCCTCGATGACCAAGCACTCAGAGAACGGAACACCCAGCCTCCGCGCCGCTTCCAGATGCATCTCGCCCTTGTCGGCATAGCTTCCGTCGTCGTATACGACATCCTGTTGTTTCAGCCAGTGACCGATTGGAAACGCGTCAAAGTAGAAATCAACATTTGCTTTTATGGAAGCACTCGCCAGCGCGAACGGGATGCCGCGTTTCTGTAAGCCTTGCAGTAGCTCTTCAGCACCTACTACGAGGTGTAAACTGGCAGGATCGCTCCTGCACGCCTCCCGGTACAGAGCCTCTTTCTTTTCTGAATACTGCTGGCGCTCCGCAGGGGTGAGCCACGGGGCCATGTTCTTCAGGATGACGTCATTGCAGGGACCGCATATCTTCGTCGAAGCAAGAGGGCTTTTGTCCTCGGGATGCAGTTCATGATAGATCTTTGACCATGCTTCCATGTGGAAGCGGGTATCAAAGAACATCGTCCCATTAAAATCAAGAAGTACCGCGTGCATATTGTGATTCCAGCTTAATCCATTAAGCAAAGATACCGAAGAATGCGCCGACCAGACCGATGACCAGCAGCAGAGCGATGCAGGTAACGGGCTTCCAGTTCTTCTTCTTCATCAGGAAGAACAGGCCGAGGGTCAGAGCCAGAGGGATCAGCTTGGGCAGGACGCCATCCAGAATGCTCTGGATAACGATGGGGCTGTCGCCGTTCTCGATGACGGTAGCAACGGTGGTGCCGCCGTAGTTGGAAGTCAGAGCACCGACAATGAAGACGCCCAGCATGGAAGCTGCACGGGTGAACTCCTTTGCGTTGGCAGTCAGGATGTCGATAGCCTTAGTACCCAGATTATAAGACCAGTACATCAGGAAGAAGCGGCAAGCAAACTGCACGATGTTGAAGATCAGCAGGAACATGATAGGACCAGCAAGCGAGCCGTTGATGGCCATGTTCGAGGTGATACCTGCGGTGATAGGAACCAGAGTGAACCAGAAGATTGCGTCGCCGATACCGCCCAGAGGACCCATAGCGGCAACACGCACGGCACGAATAGTTTCGATGTCAGCCTTCTGCTGCTCCAGAGAGAGGATGATGCCCATAACGAAGGTAACGAGGAAGGGGTGAGTATTGAAGAACTCAAGGTTATGCTCCATGGAGAGCTTCAGGTCTTCCTTGTTATCGCTGTGGATCTTTTCCAGACCGGGCAGGATGCAGTACAGCCAGCCGGCAGCCTGCATACGCTCGTAGTTGAAAGATGCCTGCAGGTTCAGGGAGCGGAACACCATCTTATTCAGCGTAGCCTTATCCAAAGGCTGCGCGGGAGTCAGATTGTTGTAATGAGTTGCATTAGATGCCATCTTCGTCGTCGCCTCCATTCGCAGCAAAACCAGAACCAGCAGACTGCTTGATAGCAACGCGAGTCTGGTAGTCATACAGAGCGATCGCAACACCAACGAATGCGATCAGCAGCAGAGCAGAACCGGACAGCTCGGGGATGTAGCCGATGATGGTTGCCAGAGCGAAACCAGCAAAGTAGATGCCCCAGAACTCATTGGAGAGCATGATGCGCAGCAGGGTAGCGAAACCGACGAAACGCATCATACCACCAGCAGCGCCCAGACCAGCCATGATCCATGCGTACTTCGCGGCGAGGTTGCTCAGGGTAGTGCCCATTGCAGAGCCGCCCAGCATACCGAGGGTGCAGACAACTGCAAACAGCAGGCCCAGCAGAGCCATTGCCATATAGTTCAGACGGACGATGCCCTTGGTGTCGCCCTTTGCTGCCATCTGGTCAGCCTTGGACATCATGGGGGACATGAGGGTGAACAGGAACGTGACCATGTACTGGCCGATCAGAGCAAAGGGAACTGCCAGACCGACAGCAGCGGTGGTATCCAGATGAGAAGAGATCGCAAACACGGTAGCCATGACGCCGCCGATGACTGCGTTTGGCGGCTGAGCGCCGCCGACCGGCATGTTGCCGATAGTCATCAGCTGGTAAGTACCGCCGACGATGAGGCCAGTGGGAAGATCGCCCAGGATCGCACCGATGACAGCACCGGAGACGATAGGCTGGTACAGGGATTCCAGTAAATCAAACTGGTCGATGGCGACGATAAACACCCACACAAAGACCAGAATGATCTGAAGTGCACTAAAGCCCATAATAAATACTCCTTTTCAAGTATTTTCGAAAGCACCCGGAAAGCTTACTTGAACAGCTTTTCGATGTTTTCAGCGTGTTCGGTAGGAACGCGGCGGATCTCCAGCTCCACACCAAGCTCCTGCAGCCGCTTGAAAGCAGCCACATCAGCGTCGTCAACAGCGACGGAACCTGCAACCTGACGCTTGCCTTCTGCCATGTGCATGTTTCCGATGTTGACCTTTTTGATGGGGACGCCACCCTCCACCAGCTTGACGACATCCTGCGGGTTCTCGCAGACGATGAAGATCAGCTGCTTGGCGCTGGCCTTGTGGATGGTGTCGATCGTCTTCTGGATGGTCCAGTAACGCATTGCAGCGTAGGCGGGAGCAGCCATATTCATCAGGCCCTGACGCAGGCTGTTGCCAGCCACTTCGTCGTTGGCCACCAGAATAAGGTTTGCACCAATGGCACCACACCACTGCGTTGCGACCTGACCGTGCACAAGACGGTTGTCGATCCGCGTAAGAACAATGTTCGGCATTCTCAAATTCCTCCTTGAGTTTTTTGTCTGAGTTTCCAATTCAGAGTAACTACATTATAGGCTATATTTGAACAAATGTCTTTATATTTTTTAACAAACTGTTTCGAAAAATCGGTTAAATTCGGCGAGTCTCATTACAATCCACCAAAAAAGTGCAAATAAGACTATTCAAATTGCCAAAAAAATGATATACTTTTTCAATAAGGAGGGATTTGAATGCAACGCGAAACTTCCAACGACAGTTTTCTGGATTACGGCTCGGTCTATCATCAGCCCATCGACCGCGAACACCCGGAGCTGATCCATCAGACGATGGTCGCCATCACCCGACGCTACGTCTCCCAGTTCTACTGCTTCAACTGCGATACCTATTTACAGGTAAAGGACGGCATCGGTATGCTGCTGGTCTCCCACACGGCGGACGCCGCCGCCGTGGAGGAGTTTGCCATGAACCGGCTCATCCACATCAAGCCAAACGTCTACTTCGCCGTCGTTTCCACCACCCAGAAGCTGGAATACGACCTCTACGCCGAGAGCAGTTATTCGCTGCACATCACGGACTTTCCTTCCCAGTACGAATTTCTGGCCGTACTGCCCCGCATCGAGATCCAGAAGATCCTGGGCTACTACTACCGCATCCGCACCGAGAATTACTGCTTCAAGGGGGAACAGCACGATTTCTTCGAGCTGACCTATGTGGACACCGGTGAGCTGGAAACGGAAGTAGACGGTGTACTCTACCACTTAAAGGAAAAAGACCTGATGATCTACGGCCCGGGCCAGTTCCACACCCAGTACACCGACGAAGAGCATAGGGCTTCCTATATGACCATCCTCTTCGATATGCGCAACCTGACGCCTGTGGAGCGGGAGGTCTGGTACGACGCCCTCATCAACCGGGTGTTCCACTACGACCAGAAGATCAACACCTTATTAAAAGCCTTCGTCCGGGAGAGCACCACCGGCATCCCCTATATGAACAGCCTGATGCTCTGCCTGCTGACCGAGACCATCATCCGTCTGCTCCAAGGCACCTACGCCTCCCCTATGACGTCCGCCAGCAGCACGGCCCACCAGAGCGCGATGGACGAGCTTTTCGACCGCATCATCGCTTACATCGAGGACAACATCTACGACCCGCTGACCATCCCGGAGATCTGCGAGCACTTTTCGCTGTCCCGGTCGGCCCTGCAGCTGCTGTTCAAGAACTCGGTGGACCAGTCCCCCAAAAAGTATATCAACGACAAAAAGCTGGAGCGCAGCTGTCAGATGCTGCTCGAGAACCGCTACACCATCAGCGAGATCTCGCTGCGGCTGGGCTACAGCTCCATCCACTATTTTTCCAAGTCTTTCAACATGAAGTACCATATGTCCCCCAGTGAGTTCGTCAAGCAGAACTGCCAAGCCAGTCTCTGATACTCATTATATAGAAGGAGGGGTACGCATATGAACCTCGGCATCCTCGGCACAGGCTCCATCGCCCGCACGATGGCGGCGGAGTTTGCGAAAGTTCCTGCATTCCGCTGCGCGGCGGTCTGCTCCCGGCAGAAGGCCACCGGCGAGGCGCTGGCCCGGTCGTTCGGCATCCCGAAGGTCTACACCGACCTCGACGCCATGCTGGCCGACCTGGACATCGACCTTATTTATATCGCCACCCCCAACAGCCTCCATTACGGGCAGGCCAAGGCGGCGCTTCTGGCCGGGAAGAATGTCCTCTGCGAAAAGCCCTTCGTGCCCACCGTGGCCGAGGCCGACGAGCTGATCGGGCTGGCCAAAGAGCGGCATCTGTTCCTCTTCGAGGCCATCACCACGGCCCATCATCCCAACTACGCCCTCATGAAGGAGCATCTTCCCGACATCGCTCCCCTCCGCATCGTCTCCTGCACCTTCTGCCAGTATTCCAGCCGGTACGATGCCCTGCTCTCCGGGCAGGTGCCGCCGGTGTTCGACCCGGCCTGCTGCGGCGGTGCGCTGATGGACCTCAACCTATACAACGTCCACTTCGTGGTGGGCCTGTTCGGGGAGCCGATGTCGGTCAGCTACCACCCCAATCTTTACCGGAACGGCATCGACACCAGCGGCATCCTCCTGCTGGAATACCCGGACTTCCTCTGCCAGTGCACCGGCGCGAAGGACTGTGCCGCAGCCAACAGCGTCCAGCTGGTGGGCGAAAAGGGCCGCATCCTCATCGAGCCGGGCAGCAGCAACTGCAAGAAGCTTCTCCTCGACCGCCCCGGACAGGAGACGTTCTCCCACGAATGCGACGAATCGCCGTGGTATTATGAGGTGTCGGACATCGCCGCTCTCCTCGCCGCCAAGGACTATGACGCCTGCTATCAGGCGCTGGAAAAGACCCGTCAGGTGGTGTCGGTCCTCGAGGCCGCCCGGCAGGACGCACAGCTGGACTTTTGAAAAATCAACCGCAAATGACAAACTCTTTAGCGTTTTTGCTCTTGCCAAATTAGCTGAGACTATCTATAATAGGGATGAATCGTTAAACTCTTAACGCTTTTGAAGAAGGTAAGCTATCAGGAGGTTTTACTATGTCCTTAGTTACGACCAAAGAGCTGATGCTCGACGCACAGAAGAATCATTACGCCATCGGCGCGTTCAATGCCGAGAACATGGAGATGGTGCAAGCCATCATCGCCGCTGCCGAGGAGCTGCGCGCCCCCGTCATCGTCCAGACTACTCCCGGCACCCTGAAGTATGCTTCTCCGGCCATGTTCCACGCCATGGTGGCCGCCGCCGCTTCTGAGGCCAGCGTCCCCGTCGTGATGCACCTCGACCATGGCAGCAGCTACGAGCTGGCCATGCAGGCCTTCCGCGCCGGTTACACCTCCGTCATGATCGACGGCTCGCACCATGTCTTCGAGGAGAACATCGAGATCACCAAGTCCGTGGTCCGCGCCTGCCACGCTGCCGGCATCCCGGTGGAGGCTGAGCTGGGCAAGGTCGGCGGCAAGGAAGACGACCTCGACGGCGGCAGCGGCAATGGCTACACCGTCCCCTCCGAGGCCGCTGAGTTCGCAGAGCGCACCGGCGTGGACTCTCTGGCTGTTGCCATCGGCACTGCACACGGCGTCTACAAGGGAACTCCCAAGCTGGACATCGAGCGTCTGAGCGAGATCCGCAAGGTCGTGTCTGTGCCTCTGGTGCTTCACGGCACCTCCGGCGTGCCCGACGATGCCGTCCGTGAGTGCGTCGCACGCGGTATGTGCAAGGTCAACTACGCCACCGACCTGCGCATCGCCTTCAGCAAGGGCCTGAAGGAATACCTCGCCAAAGACCCCGAGGCCTTCGACCCGAAGAAGTACAGCGCCGTCGGCCGCGAGTACGTCAAGGAGTATGTCAAGAGCAAGATCCTTGTCTGCGGCAGCAACGGCAAGGCCTGATCCGAATCGAACCATGCGGGAGCGGACGCCCTTCGGGACGTCTGCTCCCGCTTTTTGCTGTATGCATACGGCAAGACCCCCGCAGAATGCTGTGATGCTTCTGCGGGGGTCCTGTCGTTATGAAAGAAAGGTAAAGTATAGCAGAATACAAGGGGCCGCTGCTGCTTACTTCAGCAGGCTCTGGACTGCATAGCGGGAGATGGTGATGATGACCTTGGGGGCCACCTCCACCCGGAGGGTGTCTTCGTTGTCGATGCCGACCACCTTGCCGTAGACGCCGCCTGCGAACATGATGCGGGAGCCGACCTTCAGCTCCGTATGCACCTCGCCCAGCTCCTTGCGCTTACTGCGCATATTCCTGGCCGAGATGGCGTAGAGGATGAGACCGATGACTCCCATGAGCACGGCCAGCGTGATGCAGGTCCAAAGGATCACTTCCCAGTTGATGGCCATAGATCAGATCCCATCGCTTTCTTCAGATTCAGTCTCAGCAGTGGCAGCCTCCAGCTCGAACAGAGCGATGCAGTCCCTGCCGGTCTCGATCAGTTCATCGGCCAGCGAGCGGGGGTCGTCCTCCATGTCCAGCATGGTCACGGCGGTGACGATCATGGGCAGGTTGGTGCCTGCAATGACCTCGATCTTCTGCTCGGGACGCTCATACTTGCACTCCACCGCTGTCTTGAAGGGAGAGCCGCCGGGCAGGTCGGACAGCACCACGACGCCGTCGCAGCTCTTGAACTCATCAAACGCCGCGTTGAACTTCTCGGCCAGCTGCTCGGGAGCCATTCCCTCTTCAAAGTTGATGTAGCGGACATAATCATTTTCGCCCGCGATCATCTGCGCAGAGGTGTGGATGCCGTCTGCAAAATGGCCGTGGCCGGTAACTACCAAACCGATCATACTCGTTGCCCTCCTGAATTTATGACGTTTTTTCGGATTATTTCAGCGTGTAGGGGTACAGGGTGACGCCCTTGACGACGCGGTTCACCTCGCCGGTGGGGCAGGGGTTATCCGGGGTGATGCCCAGAGACAGGGACTTCATCAGAGCGATGGTCTGTGCAAAGAGGATGAAGTCCAGACCCAGCAGGACGTTCTCCATGTCAGCGCCGACTTTGATCTGGATGGGATAATCGGCCAGCTCTTCGATGCCCTCGCAGTCGTGGTTGTAGACGACGGCAATCTTGTTGCCTTTGCGCTGATGGGCCATCTCCTTGACCAGATCCAGCTCGTAGCGGCGGCGGTACGCGTCATCGCTCAGGTAAGCGACGGTCAGGGTGTTGTCGTCGATGATGGACTTGGGGCCGTGGCGGAAGCCCAGCTCAGAGTCGTACATGGTAGCGACCTTGCCGGCGGTCAGCTCGAGGGTCTTCAGAGCGGACTCCTGAGCGACGCCCTTCAGGCCGATGTTGCCCAGATAGACGATGCGGTTGTAATCGAACTCGTCCACGATCTTCTGTGCCAGACCGAACTGGTCATCGAGGAAGTGCTGACCGGCGACGGCCAGCTTCTCCACCTCTGCGGTGATCTCGTCCAGCTTGTCGAGGTTGAAGGCCAGATAGGTGGCCAGATACATATTGCTGTAGCTGGAAGTCATGGCGAAGGACTGGTCGTGGGTCTCGGGGGTCAGGTTGATGGCGAAGCAGTTGTGACGGGTGTTTGCCAGCTTGGACAGGGTGCCCTCGTGGTTGCAGGTCACAAACAGGTGATACAGGTTCTGGCAGACGACCTCAGCGGCCTCCACGTTGCCCAGAGACTCGGGGGAGTTGCCCGAGCGGCCAAAGTTCACCAGCAGGGTGGGCTTGGTGCGGGAGAGGAAATTCTCGGGAGAGGGCACGAGGTCGGTAGAAGCGTAGGACTTGACCTTATAGTTATACTTGGGGTTCAGGGCCTGAAACAGAGAGTTGCCGACGAACTCGCTGGTGCCGGCACCGGTGAGGACGATGTCGAAATCATCCTGCTTGACGACCTGATCGATAAAAGCCTGAAGCTCATCCTTGCAGGCGGCCAGCTGGGCGCAGGTCTTGCGCCATGTCGCAGGCTGCTGATAGATCTCGTGGGCCGTAAAGGTGGAAGACGTCTCCTTCATCTTCTCATCGGTCAGATTAAAAATGCTCATCCTAAATCTACCTCCTAATGGACACGGTAAAACTTTTTTCTGATAATTCCATAGCAGAGCTGTTCCGCTCTCTTTTGTTTGTTATATCACAACCAAACCGCAGAAAACAAGGGGGTAACTGAAAGCCATAACTTTTTGATTGAAAAAGACAAACTGCCGCCCCCGCATCGGCCTCCCAAGCCGTTTTTTCGCTCATTTTTATAGCTTTTTGCCGAAAGGAATAACAACTCGATTGAAAATTATAAATATTTTTCCGAAGCCTTGCGGTATAATGAAATCAAGCGATCTACCCCAGAAGGAGGGCATTCAAAATGGTAATACAAAGCAAAAAGGTCTGGCTGGCAGACCAGTTCGTCCCTGCTGCCATTGAGGTGAATGACGGCAGGATCACCGCCATCCTGCCCTATGGCACCAAGGATGTGGACGACGATTACGGCGACAAGCGCATCGTCCCCGGCTTCATGGACATCCACTGCCATGGTGCCTACGAGTTCGACACCAACGATGCAAACGAGGACGGCCTGCGCTACTGGGCCGAGCACATCGTCTCGGAGGGCGTCACCAGCTTTCTCGCCACCACCATCACCCAGAGCGTCGAGGTGCTGACCAACGCCGTCACCAATGTGGCGAACGTCATGGAGAGCGGCTACGACGGCGCAGAGATCCTGGGCATCCACTTCGAGGGCCCCTACCTCGACATGAAGTACAAGGGCGCACAGCCCGACCAGTACATCGTGAAACCCACCATCGAGCAGTTCGAGCACTACCAGAAGGCAGCCCGGGGCCACATCCGCTATGTCACGCTGGCCACCGAGCACGATGAGGACTTTGCTCTCACCCGCTATCTGACCGCCCATGGCGTGGTGGTCAGCATCGGCCACAGCGGCGCCACCTACGAGCAGGCCGTCATGGCCTATGCCAACGGCGCACGCTCCATGACCCACGTCTACAACGGTATGTCGCCCTTCAACCACCGCGCCAACGGTCTGGTGGGTGCGGCCTACCGCATCCGCACCATGTACGGCGAGATCATCTGCGATGGCTGCCACTCCACCCCCGCTGCCCTGAACAACTACTTCATGAGCAAGGGGCCGGACTACGCCATCATGATCTCCGACGCCCTGATGGCAAAGGGCACCCCCGTGGGCAGCAAGTACCTCTTCGGCGGCAATGAGATCATCATCTACCCCGACGGCAGCGCCCATCTGACGGCCACCGGCGGTCTGGCAGGCTCTACCCTGAACATCAACAAGGGCCTGCGCATCCTTGTGGAGGAGGCTCTCGTCCCCTTCAACTACGCGCTGAACTCCTGCACCATCAACCCGGCCAAGTGCCTGCATCTGGACGACCGCAAGGGTTCCATTCAGGTGGGCAAAGACGCCGACCTCGTGGTGCTGGAAGATAACTACGACGTCCTGCAGACCTACTGCATGGGTCAGCCCAAGCTCTGAGAAGGAAACACGAAGGAGAAAACCGATCATGAAACATCCGCTTCAGGAAATGATGGACAAGCGCCGTCAGGGCATTCGCTGCGGCATCCCCTCTTATTGCAGCGCCAATGAGCTGGTCATCGAGATCGCTCTGCGCCGCGCCAAGGAGCGCAGCATCCCCGTCCTGATCGAGGCCACCGCCAATCAGGTCAACCAGTTCGGCGGCTACACCGGCATGAAGCCCGCAGACTTCTATCAGATGGTTCTGAAAATGGCCAAGGACATCGACCTGCCCGAGAACATGATGATCCTCGCAGGCGACCACCTCGGCCCCCTGACGTGGCAGAAGCTGCCCGAGGCCGAGGCCATGAAGAACTCGGTGGAGCTGGTCTATCAGTACGCCCGTGCCGGCTTTACCAAGATCCATCTCGACACCAGCATGAAGGTGGCCGACGACCCCGCCGGTCTGCTGAAAACGGAAGTCATCGCGCGCCGCGGCGCAGCCCTCTACAAAGCCGCCATGAAGGGCTACGAGGAGCTGAAGGCCGAGAAGCCCGACGCCATGCGCCCCGTCTTCGTCATCGGCAGCGAGGTGCCCATCCCGGGCGGTGCCACGGAGGCCGAGGATACGCTGGCCGTCACCAGCCCCGATGCCTTCCGCGACACGGTCTCTACCTACCAGCGCGTCTGGACCGAAGAGGGCGTGGGCGACGGCATGAAGGACGTCATCGCCGTGGTCGTCCAGCCCGGCGTCGAGTTCGGCGACGAGCAGGTGTTCGACTATGACCCCGCTGCTGCCGTAGACCTGTGCGCCGCGCTGAAGGAGTTCCCCGACATCTGCTTCGAGGGCCACTCCACCGACTACCAGACCGCCGCCGACCTGTACAACATGGTCACGGACGGCATCGCTATCCTGAAGGTCGGCCCGGCCCTGACCTACGGCCTCCGTGAGGCCCTGTTCTCCCTCAGCATGATGGAGAAAGAGCTTGTCCCCGAGGATCAGCGCGCCAACTTCATCGAGACGCTGGACGCTGTCATGCTGGCCTCTCCCGCAAACTGGGAGAAGCACTACCACGGCGACGAGAAACATCTGGCACAGTGCCGCAAATACAGCTACTCCGACCGTGCCCGCTACTACATCGGCCAGCCTGAGGTAGTCGCCGCCATGAACAAGCTGTTCGACAATCTTCGCGCCTACCCCATCCCCATGAATATGCTCCACCAGTATATGCCCATCAGCTACGCCAAGATCCGCGAGGGCAAGCTGAAGCTCGACCCGCGTGAACTGGCAATGGATGGCATCGTGCAGTTCATGCTGGACTACGAGAGCGCAGTCTGAGTCCTGAACGCCCCATCCCCCTTTTATTGATAAGGAGACTACGACCCATGAAACAGTTCCAGTACACCGTCAAAGATGCGCTTGGCGTCCACGCACGCCCTGCCGGCCTGCTGGTCAAGCTGGCCAAGCAGTATACCAGCACCATCACCCTCGAGAAGAACGGCAAGACCTGCGATATGCGCAAGCTGATGGCCGTGATGGGCATGGGCATTCGTCAGGGCGAGACTATCACCGTCACCGCCGAGGGCGGGGATGAGGATGCCGCCATCGAGGCGGTAGAGAAGTTCCTGACCGAGAACGTCTGAACATCGCATTGAAAATGCCGCCGTGCAGCTCGAACTGCACGGCGGCATTTTTTTTATCGAAAGGCAAGAAATTAGTGCAACCTGAAAACAGCATATTTGCGATATGCAATTCAACGCTGTTGCCGTTGCATTAAAAAGTTGAATTGCTATGATGTTCTCAGAGCAGCTTGATGAAGTACAGGATGGCCAGAAGCAGGGTGGCACCGCCTGCCACGACGAGGAAGCTGCGGTCTTTTTTACCTGGCTCCGGCACAGGGGCGGCGGGCGGCTGCCCCTTTTTCAACGAGCCGATGCCATCGCCCAGCTTCTTGCGCTTGGGGTCATCGTTCCGGCGGTAGATGCGGTTCAACGTACCCATGTAGCGGCTGTAGTCCTCCGGCTTAGGCTGTTCCTGCGGAGTCTCTGCCGTCTTCTTTTCGTTTTCGTCCATACGCTCCTCCGGGGCTTACAGCAGGCTCAGGGCCTCTTCGTCCGCCACGAGGGTGCAGTCGGGGTGCATCTGCAGGATGGAGCCCGGGCACTCGGGAGTGACAGGGCCGGAGACGACCGCCTTGACCGCCTTGGCCTTGGCCAGACCGTTGGCCACCACCAGCACCTTGCGGGCCTGCATGATGGTCTTGATGCCCATGGTGTAGGCCTGCTTGGGGACGAGGTCCTCGTTGCCGTCAAAGAAGCGCTTATTGGCTTCGATGGTGGCCTCGGTCAGGTCAACGCAGTGGGTCTCCAGCTCGAAAGCCTCGCCCGGCTCGTTGAAGCCGATGTGGCCGTTGGGGCCGAGGCCCAGCAGCTGCAGGTCGATGCCGCCCACGCTGTGGATGACCTCGTTGTACTGGGCGCAGGCGTCAGCCGCGTCGGGGTTGGTGCCGTCGGGCAGATGGATGGCCTCGGGGCGGATGTTCACATGGTCGAACAGGTTCTTGTGCATGAAGCTCCAGTAGCTCTCGGGGTGCTCTTTGGGCAGGCCGCGGTACTCGTCGAGGTTGACGGTGGTGACTTCGGAGAAGTCGAGATCGCCCTTGTTGTACCACTCCACCAGCTGTGCGTATGCGCCCACAGGGGTGCCGCCGGTCGCCAGACCCAGCACACAGTTCGGCTTCATGATGACCTGCGCGGAGATGATATTGGCCGCCTTGCGGGACATATCCTTGTAATCTTTTGCACGAATGATCTTCATAGGTAGAACCTCCTGATGCATTTTTGCTATTCTACCGCTTATTATACCATACTTTTCAGAAAAGAGCGCCAGTTTTTCGCATTTTCTGTTGTAATTTTGTGTCAGTTTTTTATAATTTTCGGTCAGGAGCGGTTTCCATAAGCGGGGATGCAATGCCTGTGAAAACGGCTCCTTCCCTTCAGAAAAGCAGGAGGTTCGTGAGGATGGCGAGAAGGAAGAGATGGATGGGGTAGAACCAGTAGAACGCCCACTGTTCGGCCCTTGAGCAGCTTCCCCGCTCGCCGCTATAAAACCACACCAGCCCGAAGGCCAGCGGGGCCACCGGCTCGAAGAGGGTGAAGACTGCGCCCGCGATGCACTGGGCCGCCCGGTTTTCCCGCGTCAGATAGAGGGCGAGGATGAGGGCCATCCCCATCACGTCGTAGTCGCAGCGGAGCAGCGCCGCCGCACCGGTGCAGGCTGCCGCGCAGAGGATGCCCCGGGCGTCCGGCGTCCCCTCCCCGTTCCGGAAGATGTCCAGCGCCTTCATGGCCAGCAGGCCCAGCAGCAGGGTGAAATAGACGTTCTGATGCCCCCACCAGACCCCGGAGAAGAAGGCCCAGTCGAAGGGGAACTCACTGAGGAGGGCAAAGCCCAGCATCCGCAGGGCGTATTTTCGGAAGTCGTGGGTGTGCACGAACCCCTCCACCAGCAGGAAGCAGTAGATGGGAAAGGCCAGCCGCCCCGCCATCCGCATCACAAAGTCCAGCCGGACGCCGCCCTGCCAGACGGCATTCTGCCGGAACAGCCCGTTTTCCAGCAGAGCCGCGCCGATGTGGTCGATGAGCATGGACAGGCAGGCGATGCGCTTCAGCGCCGTGCCGCTGAGGGAAGGCCCCGGGCGGGAAAGTGTGTTGTGCTCCATTGGATGACCTCATTTCAAAAAAGGCTGCCGCACACATGGTGCAGCAGCCTTTCTGCTCTGTTGATTTACCACAGGCGGATGACCTTGATGACGCCCTCGGCCTTATCGCGGGCGATCTCCAGATGCTTCTGGAGGGCGTCGGCGGCGGTGTTCCAGTCGCCCTTCAGGGCAGGCTCGAGGATCTCCAGATGCTCTTCACAGGTCTGCTCCCGGTTGATCATGCTCACCTTGCCAGTCATGATGCGGAACCGGGTGTTCAGGCCGGTGATACGGTCGTAGGCCGAGCGGAGATACTTGTTGGGCAGGGTGCTCATCAGCAGCTCGTGGAAGTCATCGTCCGACTTGCAGAAGTCGTCGATGATGTCCGGGTCGTGCATCATCTGGACAAAGTGCTCCAGCTCTTCGCGGGGGATGTCTGCGCCGTAGGTGCGCAGGGCATAAGGCTCCACCAGCAGACGCATCTCGAACATACTGTGCACGTCGTCCTCGGTGATGCCGGAGACCATCAGCCCCTTCTTGGGCAGGATGGTGATCAGGCCCTCCTGTTCCAGACGCCCCAGCGCGTCCCGCATGGGGGTACGGCTGATGTTGCCCATCTCCGCGCAGAGCTTCTGCTCGTTCAGGAACTCGTTCGGGCGGTACTCACAGTTGAGGATCTTGGTCTTCAGGTACTGATACGCCTGCAGCTTCAGGCTCAGCTTTGCCTGTGTTTCCGTCTCTTTCATCTTCCTCTTCTCCAATCATTTCCTGCTGGACGTTCCACACGCGGTCTTCCGGTGCTGCTTGTATCCCTGAAACAATCCAACTATTCTCTCGATTTTATTATCACACAATAGGACATTTTTTACAAGAGTTTCCGCCTAAGTTTGGCTTGATTTCTGTTTTACCTAAATATCATTCCTCATTTTTGCACATATTTCACAACTGTTTTTGTGCTTGTTGTCCGAATCTCCCTGTTGTTTTGCATCGAAGGATAAAATGTGGTACACTACAAAAAGAAAGAAGGGATCTGCATCATGGCACGAAGCGACGGCTACAACACCAAGACCCGCCAGCTCATCTTAGATTATCTCATCCGCAACCGCCAGCACGCGGTCAGCGCCTCCAACATCCTCGAGCATCTGGAGGCCGAGGGTGCCAGCCCCAACCCCACCACCGTCTACCGCTATCTGGACAAACTGGCCGGAGAGCAGCGGGTGATGAAATATGTGGCCGACAAGGGCGAAAAGGCCGTGTTCCAGTATGTGGACGAAGACCGCCACTGCCGAGAGCACCTGCACCTCAAGTGCGTGCGGTGCGGGCGCATCTATCATCTGGACTGCCACTTCATGGACGAGGTGCGCGCCCACCTGATGGCCGAGCACGGCTTCACCCTGCAATGCGAGGGCAGCGTTTTGTATGGTATGTGCCGCAGCTGCGCCGCAAACGAGGCTCAGGACGGGCAGGCTGCACAAACCTGTAAAAATTGCTGCGCAGAGGTTGACACGGAGAAAAAGCAGTGATACAATTCTCGCAAGAAAAGCGTTGAACGGGAAAAGTAAGGCCCAAGCGCCCTCTTCCAGAGAGTGCGGGCAGGTGTGAGCCGCGCAGATGGCCGGGCCTGAACGAACCCCCGTGAGCTTCCCCCTGAACCCCCGGGCGCTGTGGCGCTGCGGGCAGTAGGGGCAGACGTGCGCCGCTCGTTATCGCGGCAGTGCTTTCAACGGGGAGAGCGCACAAAGTGACTGGCAGGTTCTGCCGGTAATTTAGGTGGCACCACGGATACGGCAGCATTCGTCCTAGCAACAGGACGTTTGCTGCCGTATTTTTTTATAAACCTCTCAGTCTCGCTGTCGCTCGACAAGGCCGGGTTGCGGCACCCAGCATCCGCAGCACTTCGTTTGCGTCTTGCTGGCCGCTGCCCCAACAGCGACTCCCTGTTTCCGCCACTGGCGGCGGTCGTCGTTGTTGCCCCTACCGAGGGGAGCCTCTGGCGAAGAGGGAAAGCTTTACCAGAATGCCAAGGCCTCTCCTCGATAGGAGAGGTGGCAGCGCGTAAGCGCTGACGGAGAGGTTGAAAAATCAACATAAGAGGGGTAAGAAATATGTGCTGTGTGATCGGCTATACCGGGCACGATATAAGTGCCGACAAATTCAAAGAATACCTGATGCGCACCGTTTCCCGCGGGCCGGACGACCAGCAGGTCGTGGAGGGGCCTTTCGGCCTGATGGGCTTTGGCCGTCTGGCCATCATGGGCCTGACGCCGGAGGGGATGCAGCCCTTCTACCGCGGGGCCGACTGCGTGGTCTGCAACGGCGAGCTGTACGGCTTCCGCTTCGAAAAGGAGATCCTGAAGCGCCGGGGCTATAAGTTCCACTCCGACTGCGACTGCGAGATCCTGCTGCCGCTCTACTATGAGTACGGTCTGGATATGTTCCGCCACATGGACTCTGAGTTTGCTCTTATTATGTACGATTCCCGCAAGGACCGCCTCATCGCGGCCCGCGACCCCATCGGCATCCGCCCGCTGTTCTACGGCTACTCCAAGTCCAGCCACAAGATCGCCTTTGCCTCCGAGATGCAGAACCTCATCGGCTGGTGCGACGACATCCGCCCCTTCCCCATCGGCAGCTACTACTGCGATGGCCGCTTCGTCCGGTATGAGGACATCGCCGACGTGCCCGCCCCCATGCAGGACGACATGGACACCATCCTGACCAACATCCGCGAAAAGCTCATCGCCGGTGTGGAAAAGCGTCTGGACGCCGACGCTCCCGTCGGTTTCCTGCTTTCGGGCGGCCTCGACTCCTCGCTGGTCTGCTCCATCGCCGCCAAAAAGCTGGGCAAACCCATCCGCACCTTCGCCATCGGCATGGACACCGACGCCATCGACCTGAAATATGCCCGCCAGACCGCCGAGTATCTGGGCAGTGAGCACCACGAGATCATCATCAACCGGGACATTGTTATCCAGAACCTCGAGGAGGTCATCCGGCTGCTGGGCACATGGGACATCACCACCATCCGCGCCAGCATGGGAATGTATCTGCTCTGCAAGGCCATTCACGAGCAGACCGACGTCCGGGTGCTGCTGACCGGCGAGATCTCCGACGAGCTTTTCGGCTACAAGTACACCGACTACTCCCCCACCGCCGACGCCTTCCAGCAGGAAAGCCAGAAGCGCATCCGTGAGTTATATATGTACGACGTTCTCCGCGCCGACCGCTGCATCTCCGCCAACAGCATCGAAGCCCGCGTGCCCTTCGGCGACCTCGACTTCGTCCGGTACGTCATGGCCATCGACCCCGAAAAGAAGCTGAACAGCTACGGCAAGGGCAAGTACCTGCTGCGCAAGGCTTTCGAGGGCGACTGGCTGCCGCCGGAGATCCTCTGGCGCGAGAAGGCCGCTTTCTCCGATGCCGTGGGCCACAGCATGGTGGACGACATCAAGGAGTACGCCGAGAGCCTCTATACCGACGAGGAGTTCCAGCTCCGCCGGGCAAACTACTCCGCCCACTGTATGCCCTTTACCAAGGAGAGCCTGTTCTACCGCGAGATCTTCGAGAAATACTACCACGACCAGAGCCGCACCATCGTGGGCTTCTGGATGCCCAACAAGGCATGGCCGGGCTGCAACGTCAACGACCCCTCCGCCCGCGTGCTGGCAAACTACGGCGCTTCGGGCGTGTAAGAAGCCGCCGACTACGGTGCGCTCAGCGAGGGCGCACCGTTTTATTTTCTTCCAGCTTTTTGATGGCCCACGCGCCCAGCCAGCCGCAGGCAACGCCCAGCACCGCGCCGCCCAGTATATCCGTCGGAAAGTGGACGCAAAGGTACATCCGGGAGAACGCGATCAGCACTGCCAGCGGCAGCGCTGCCATTGCCCACCGCTTTTTCCCCGCCAGCCAGAGAGCTGTCACCGACGCGAAGGATGCCGCCGTGTGCCCCGAGGGGAAGGAGAAATCCTCCGGGCGAGGGATGAGAAGCTCCACCTCCGTGAGGATGTCGCAGGGGCGGATGCGGCTCGCCAGCGGCTTGAGAAGGATATTGCAGAGGACGGCGTCGAAGATCAGTGCTGCCGCCAGCACCCAGCCCGCCCGCCGCGTCCGACGGAAGGCCAGCAGCAGGGCGGTCAGCGCCAGCCAGACAAAGCCAGAGTCGCCCAGATGGGTGAAAAAGCGCATGAATCCGTCCAGCGCAGGTGTGCGCAGGGCTTGCAGAGCGTTCAGGAAAGTGAGTTCGGCGTTCATGAAGTTTCCTCTTTCTCGTTTCGTTCTGTCTACAGGATACCAGAAGTTTGTGAACAAAAAGCGACCAAGTCTTAAACAGTCATTATAGCAGTTTGCGTTTTTATCGCAGGGCAAGAAATTAGTGCAACCGTCAAACAGCATATTATCATGAGAAATCAAGGTCTGGCGCTCGAGGGGGAGTGATACGTCTGCCTGCAAAATCAGGCATTTGGCTGATTCTCAATGCAACCTCTAAGAAAGCAAAAAGAAAAGCACCGTACTTCCTGCGAAGTACAGTGCTTTTTTGGTGGAGAATAGCGGGATCGAACCGCTGACCTCTTGCATGCCATGCAAGCGCTCTCCCAGCTGAGCTAATCCCCCAGAGCTGGTGTGTCGTCCCTGACGACGTGATTTATTATACCAGCCAAAAGAGCCGTTGTCAACATCTTTTTTCAAAATCGTGCAAAAAATCCCGCCGGGGCTTTCCAGCCTCCGGCGGGACTCTTATTCCGGTATCATTCAGGCCTTGACATACTGGCGGTCGAAGATCTGGGGAGCCACCTTGATGAGCAGCACAGCACCCACCACGGTCAGGAGAGTCTCCGGCAGCATATAGCTGGCATTGTACCCGAGGCTGTAGGTCCATGCACTCAGGCCCTCGTTCAGGTTGCCCCAGACGAGGACACCGGACAAAAAGCTGCACATAAAGCGCAGGAAGCCTGCAACAGCTGTACCGACGGCCACGCCGACCATCCGGTTCTTGAAGGGGCGGGCAAAGAACTCTGCTGTGCCCAGAGCCATGAACGCCACCAGATAGTCCAGCAGGATCTCACCGAGGAAGTAGAGGAAGGTGGGCGTCGGGGGTGCCCAGAAGCCCAGAAGCATCTGCAGGCAGCCGTTCACCAGACCGGTGAACAGACCCCACTTGACGCCGTGGCGGAAAGAGACGAGCACGAAGGGCAGCATGCTCAGCAGAGTGACGCTTCCGCCGTTGGGCATGGTGAAAATTTTGATGTTGGACAGCACGGTGCCGATGGCGATCATCAGCGCGCACTCCACCAGCACCCGGGTCTTGGAGTAAGATTTCGACATGAGGATTCCTCTTCTCATAACAATAGTACACAAAAACAAAATGCGCCTGCTTTTCTGGCAGGCGCACGGGCTGTTTGTGAAAATCGGGACCGTTTCGCAAACTACCTACGCCGGCATTACCCGGATCAGGTTCAAGGGTCTCTGCTCACAGCAGATCTCAGCCTCACGGCGCCCCTGTTTTCATGTCCGCTTTCAGTATAGCCGCTCTGCGTCAAAAGTCAAGTCCCCGGCAGCATATCGGGCCGGCCGGGCACATATTCTGGAACAAGCACATCTTGGCGGGAGGGAGCAGTCATGAAAGGTGATCCGGAACAGCGGTCGCTGCTGCTGGGAGAGTACATCGTGGAGCATGGAGCCACCGTGCGGGCGGCGGCGCGGGCCTTCGGATGCAGCAAATCCACCGTCCACAAGGACGTGTCGGTGCGGCTGCGGACGGTGGGGCCGGAGCTGTTCCGGCAGGTGCAGATGGTGCTGGCTCGAAACAAAGCCGAGCGCCACCTACGGGGCGGCGCGGCCACCCGGGAGAAGTACCATAAGCCCCGATAACAAGAGCGGCGGTGCACTGTGTACCGCCGCTTTTGTCATGTCTGCTGGTGGAACTGCTCCAGTGCCGCCTTTTCCAGACGGCTCACCTGCGCCTGACTGATGCCGATCTCCTGCGCCACCTCCATCTGCGTCTTGCCCTTGAGATACCGCAGCTCCATGATACGCTTCTCCCGCGGGGTGAGGCCCGCCACGGTCTGGCGGAACTGCAGCCCGCTGATCCAGCTGTCCTCGCCGTCGGGGTCGCGCACCTGATCGATGACGTAGACGGCATCCCCGCCGTCGGCGTAGACCGGCTCCTCGAGGCTCAGCGGTTCCACCACCGATTCCAGTGCCGCCGACACCTCCCGGCGGGGCAGGCCGGCCTTCTGGGCGATCTCCTCCACGGTCGGCTCCCGGCCCAGCTGCTTTTCCAGCTCCTCGCGGGTCTGCATGGCCCGGTAGGCCGTGTCCCGGAGACTGCGGCTCACCCGCAGGGCGTTGTTGTCCCGCAGGAAGCGCCGTATCTCGCCGATGATCATCGGCACGCCGTAGGTGGAGAACCGCACCTGCTGGGCCGGGTCGAAGTTGTCGATGGCCTTGATGAGGCCGATGCACCCCACCTGAAAGAGGTCGTCCATGTTCTCGCCCCGCTGCGAAAAGCGCTGCACGACGCTGAGCACCAGCCGCAGGTTGCCCTCGATCATGCTCTGACGGGCCGCCTTGTCCCCTGCCCGCGCCCGGGTGAGCAGGTCGCGCTTCTCCTGCTCGGACAGGATCGGCAGCTCGGCGGTGTTCACACCGCACAGTTCCACCTTGTTGTACATCCTCTCTAGCCTCCGGTGTCTTAGTTTCACCGGAAGTATGGCCGCAGGGGCGGGGTAACATTCATTCCAAATTTTGTTGGCCTCTATCGCAAGGCCCGGTCTTTTGTGCAAAATTGCACTTCCAGCAGTCAGCAGAAAGTGACCCGGCTTGCCAATGGCTCCCCCTTTGGAGGAGCTGGCGCAAAGCGCCTGAGAGGGCTACTCTCCTAATTGCTCCCTCAGCTGCCGTATGATGCGCTTTTCCAGCCGCGAGATGTAGCTCTGGCTGATGCCGATGGCATCGGCCACCTCTTTCTGAGTCCGCTCCACGCCGTCCAGCAGGCCGAAGCGCAGCTCCATGATCTGCCGCTCCCGGGGCGAGAGCTGCTCCACCGAGCGGCGGAGGCTGACCCGCTCGGCATCCTGTTCAAGGCGCTGGCCCACCTGATCCTCCTCGCTGCTCAGCACGTCCGACAGCAGCAGCTCGTTGCCGTCGCCGTCGATGTTCAGCGGCTCGTCGATGCTGGCCTCCTGCCGACGGTTGGAGCTTTTACGCAGGTACATCAGGATCTCGTTGCCGATGCAGCGGCTGGCGTAGGTGGCCAGCTTGATGCTCCGCTCCGGGGTGAAGGTGTTCACGGCCTTGATGAGGCCGATCGTCCCGATGGACACCATATCCTCCGAGGGAACGCCGCTGCCCTCGTACTTCTTGGCAAGGTAGACCACCAGCCGCAGATTGTGGGTGATCAGCGCATCCCGGGCGGCGGGGTCACCGTCGGCCATCCGGGCCAGAAGGGCTTTTTCTTCCTCCGGGGTCAGGGGCGGGGGCAGCCCCGGCCCGCCGCTGAGGTAGTGCGCACCGCCCGTCCAGCTGAGTCTGGCCCAAAGATGCTGCAAAAGCTTTACGAATCGTTGAAACACAGGCAGATCCCTCCCATCGTATCCTCATTTCCCCAGCAGCGACGCCGTCTCCGCGCTGACAAGGGCCGTCCAGCCGCCCTGCGGGGGCGGCGTATCGCAGAAAGCCGCATAGATGCCCTCCTGCGCCCTGCCGCCGCAGGAAAGCGCCGCGGGCAGGGCGGGCAGCAGACAGTGGCCCGCGACGGTCTGGCAGGGCACGAACCGCACGCCCCATTCCGGCCTCGGCTCTCCCCCGCCGCCCGCGAGGCAGCGTTCCAGATAGGTCTGCAGCGCCTCGGGCAGACGCACCGCCCCCAGCCGTACCAGCACCACGGCCCGGCCCGAAAGCGGCTCCTGTACATGGAAGCCGGTGTCGCAGAGGGCTTTCAGCTCCACGCTCTGCCCCGCCACACGGAGCCGGGCCTCGAAGCAGGCCGGGCCGCTGCGGCCCAGAAGGTGCATCACCCCCTGCACCCCGCCGCAGACCCCCGCCGTGGACGCCAGCAGCAGCCCCGGCGACACCGGCAGGTAGAAGCTGAGGTTGTTGCAGGCCGCGCCGGGCAGGAACAGCGCCCCCGTAAGGGTCAGGTTGAGCAGGATGAACCATGCCGTCAGCCGGGCGGTGTTCCGCACGCCCTGCCAGCCGTAGGCCGCAGCCACGCAGAGGGCGGCAGTCATACCTTTATAAGTAAGGGCCAGCGGCCACGGCGCGGTGGGGGCCAAAAGGGCCAGCGCCGACACTGCCGCCGCCCCCGCGCCGCCCACCAGCCGCAGCGGCGAACAGCACGCCCCGCACAGCAGCCCCGCCGCCAGCAGGAACGCCGCCCCCACCACGAAATTCACCAAAAGCAGCACATCCAGATAGATGACCGTCCGCACAAGCCCACCCCCCTCTCTCTATGGTAGCAGAACAGGAGGGGGAAAAGAGTCGGGACGGAGGACAAAGCCTCTCCCTTTGGGAGAGGTGTCACCGCAGGTGACGGAGAGGGCAGGCCCGTGGCGATAGAAACGCAGACACAGCGATAGGCAGGCTCTTTGTCAGAGGGATGGTATCGCGGCGCGGTTGTGTCACCGTCAGCGTCCTTGCCCTCTCAGGCGCTTCGCGCCAGCTCTCCCAAGGGGAGAGCCTTATAAAACCGATAAGTGTGCAAAAAATCACAAAAACCCCTTGCAAACTCCCCCGAGATGCGGTATAATACTTCTCGCGGCAAGGCCGCAGAGAAATGAATATCTGCCTCTTTAGCTCAGTCGGTTAGAGCACCTGACTGTTAATCAGGGTGTCGC